>Ga0307479_10000550_pt1 | contig 33745 bp, 27 predicted proteins | sample atmos_gasesECM4C_FD_203743 | JGI IMG/M metagenome (GOLD analysis project Ga0307479, IMG submission 203743) | Hardwood forest soil microbial communities from Morgan-Monroe State Forest, Indiana, United States - atmos_gasesECM4C_515 | ecosystem: Environmental > Terrestrial > Soil > Temperate...
ACGATAGAAAGGTTTGTTGCCGGAGCCTGTACCTGGTATAGGCGTGCCCAATGAAGTTTGTGAAAAAGTCGGTCTTTGGCCAATGTAGGCGTATCCGCCAAGCCTCTGAAGTCCCAATCGCCCAACCTGAAACGCCTGGCTGAAGGTGAGATAGGTGTCGTAGGTTCGGTTCGAGGGCAAACCAACGTTCCCGCTGTTGCTACCCAGCACCGCGACCGAATAACGAGTGTAACTGTTCGCGGAATGTCCCATCACCTCGACGCCAAGCTGGTTATCACCCATCCCAAAGTCGTTCGTATCTCCCACGGGCACGAAATGATAGCTCTGATACAGACCCCCGTTTGCCGACAGGAAGAGGAATCGCTTCTCGGAGATTAAATTGTCTAGTTCGAACTTCCCAAACTTTAAATTCAACCACGGGCTTTTGAACAAATTGTCAAAGCGAACGAAGGCATTCTCGAAGTGGAAACTCGCAGTGCTGTCGGAGGAGGGCAGCAGCGAAAAAGAAATATCCTTGAAAAGCGTGCCCGCTGTCCAAATGTCCACTCCACTTAGATCAAAGCCATGCTGAAGAACCTTCCCCTCGCCGACCGTCGTCGGATCACCAGGCACGGCATCAACTGGCTGGTGGTCTGTGTTCTCCCGATGCCAATTGGGCGTTATCCGCATAGTTATAGGCCAGTATGCCGGGCTCTGCCAGATGGGGGAGTCACGATCATTTCCGAGTTGATATCCGTTGTCACGGAAGACTTGGCCGAAGCTGTTCAGTTCGGGCCACGCAGTGTGGCAGGCAGAACATGGCAGCCCGTACTTCCGAGCAAACGCCGGAATCGCGCGAACATTGCCGCTGGGGAGAGGCGACGCCGAAGCCGGGCGGCTATCTGCGAGAACAATGACAAGGGAGAGAAGCGCCAGCAAGAATGGGAATGCTATCCACGAAATCCTCTTCTTTGCCGACTGCGATGGGTGTTCCTGCATGGTGCCTCCTCTGCATATCAATTTATCGCATGCGAAATGAAAGGTCTGAGGTCGGGTAGAAATGGAAATGGGCACACCTCAACATCATCCTTGCGCAATTGGTGAGAACCACGCAACAATGCCCGATGAAGATGAGAAAACACGCCCATAGAGAACCCGGTTCGTCTCTCCTCCCCACGAAAAGAAGGACCAATCCCCACAAGTCCCTGAACCGAGGGGGACTCTACTCCCGAAGAAAATTGAATGCAAGAGTTTTGTAAAAATTTTATAATTTATGACTAGGATTAGTTGGGATTATGTTCTGCTTAGGATTCTCCCTGGCCGCGTGAGTACTGGTTCACTGTGCTTTGTGTCTGCAGGACCTCGCCCTCTGTTTCCTTCGGACTTCTCGCAGCCCGCGACGGGCACCGGATTGACTTCCCTCGCCCTACGGAGTACTAAGGAGTGTACATTGGAGCGGGATTCGTGACCGCGAGGCTGTCGTATCGCTGGTCGTTCCTATGGGCAGAATCAACAATGCAGACTGCCGCGCGAAAACGTGAACAAAGCCCTTTGCCGGCCTGCCGCCAACTATTGCTCAGAACGGTGGCCGCGGCATTAAGTACCACGATGCTCTCTTTGCTTCTTACGGCACCCCAAGTGCAGCCCTCCAACGATCGCGACACCCCCAATCCGGGCTTCGTGACCGAATTCTCTGCATCGCTCGATGACGTCCTGGAAGCGCTGCAAGAAGTGCTGCAGGATCAGACTATCCATGGGACTCTTATGTTCGACAGGGAACCAACACTGACAGGAGCAATTTCGGTGGAGTCGACTCCGCTCTTCGCCCCTTGGAAAGGTGGCGGCAAGGTCTTCTATAAAATTCGCACCGATGTGATTGCCCCTAGACATTTCTCCGGGAGCGCAGACCAAGGTACGATCGCCGTTCGTTATGTCGTCACGAGTGTTAGTCCAGTGCGCACGCGTTTGCGTATTGACGCGATTTTCGTTGAAGCTGCCCGTCGTACTGTGCATCCATCCGATGGCACAGTCGAATCCAGCGAATGCAAGGTTGTCCAGGACCATGTCCAGGCGACTCAAATTGCCGTGCAGCAAGCCGCCGACGCACAGCGACGTCGTGAAAGCCTCGATCTTGCCAAACAGACCTTCATCCACCAGCGCGAAGATGAGACAACTCTCCTCGCTGCAGCTCAGTCTTCTGTACAAGATCTCGAACAGCGTATCGACTCTGTGCGGCATGAAATTGAGAGACGCATTAAGGCGCCCGGGGCAACCTTGAAAGCCGCACCATTTCGCTCTGCCGCCGGCGTGGGCAATCTCCCGGCCTATACCGAGGTCGTTATTTTGATTGTCACTCCTCATTGGTACGGCGTCGAAACCCCCAACCACCAGCGCGGGTGGCTGCCTCTGGACCAACTGGAACCCCTGCCGTGAAAACGTATCCGTACCTCGGATGCAAGGTGTTTTTCCTCGGGTCTTGGATCCTCCTCGGTTTGGGCATTTCAATCCCCCAGTCCGTAATTGGCCAAGCTGTCCCTTACGCACGAACCTACGCAAAGTCGAATGAGGAAGTAGACAAAGCGCTGAAAGAAATGCAAGCCTACGCCGGGCAAAAACTGCCAATTGTCGATGGTTTCGTGGCGAATACAGACCAACCGCTCAACCGGTACGAGCGGGCGTTTTATCAGTTTTCAATCGACCTTATCCCGGCTGCGTCTGGTGGCACTGTCGTTCGCGTCACTGCTAAAATCACGGCGTGGTATGTCGACCACGAACCTTGGAAGTCAGGCTACCAGGTCCTGCCTTCGAATGGCCGCCTAGAATTGGACCTTCTCGACAGGCTCAGTGAAAAGTTCGCCGGCAAGCCTTCTTCTTCAAGCCCTGATCTGCAAGCTCCTAAACCGAACTTGGACCTGTACATTGGCTTGCCCAGGAGCCCTTTCCCGTCAAACAGGGTTCCCGCCACGACCGCGACTCATTCATCCGAGGTAACGGCTAATGAACCGAGCAGCGACGAATTAACTGCCCTGCGTGCGAAGCGACAAGCCGAGGAGAACCGCATGCGCCAGCTCAGCACAGAGCTTCAGAGCTTGCAGGAGATCCAGCACAACCAAGCGCATCCCTCGAATCTTGTGCTAGTGAAGAAAACGGGTACCCCGGTGCATGCACAACCCGCAGCAGGCTCTCGCATTCTCTTCACGACCGCTGCTGATGACGAATTCGAGTTTCTCGGCGCCGATGCCGAATGGGTTCACGTGCAGATTTCTGGTGCCCTGCGCGGATACATTCATCGAAACAGCCTGGATTTGCCGGAATTTGTCACCTCGCACCTCAAATCGCCAAACGGAACGGACTCCGAAGAAGAACACGTGTCGTTTCGAATCGAGCGTGAAGAGAACAGCCCTTTCCCAGGCGATTGGGAGCCGCTCAAGGGCAAGATGGTGAAGATCTATACGGTGCAACCCGTCTCCCCGGACCCTAAAGAAACAGGCGCGCGAGCCAAACTCGCATTCGCAGGCGGCTTGCTCCGGAAATATGCAACGGAAACCCCGCCTTCCAGTCCGGCATTGCATGGAATTGTCGTGATCTTCGACGCGGCCGACGGTGGCATCATTGGTAGCACACTTCTCAACGTGCAGCAATTGGCGAACGGCTCGCTTTCTCAGGATACTTTCTGGAAGCAATGTTATATGGACCCGCCTAACGCTTTCCAGTCGGCACCTAGTCCATAGGTACCGTAACAACGCAAGCGCGTTTCGGTCAGTTGCACCGCGAACAGACAACCCGCTGCAACTTCTAACGCACAACTCCTTTGTGGATTCAACTAAACGCTAATCTCGAAAGCTGTAAAGCGTCCCCTGCTCGAAATCCTTCGGCGTAACGAATACCATTTCGAGGACTCTCACTGGCTCGTCAGGAGAAATAAGCTCGATAGTCGTGAACCAAAACCGTTTGAATCCGAGTCCGGCATTTTGCAATTTCCGGCAGAGGTTAAGTGCACGTTGTTAGGTCGGCGCTACGGTAATCACGCGAAAATTCGTGATACGGTACCGCTCCCGATGCTAGCCTTGAGCATGATACGCATGGAACGCGTGCATGGATTAAGCCTGGGGATTGGATCTCTCTTGGTTCCAGTTAATTCCGCAAAATCTGGCAGGAGAACTAAAAATCCCGCGTTCCAGATACGTTCCAGTTAGGCGCAATTTGACAGTTTTCTGCGTCTTTAGCGTCTCAAACAATCAATAAGTTACGTGTTTTCAATAGCCGTGAATATTCCGACTCCCTCCGCCTCCACCATTCGCCTTCGCGCAAAAACCGCGCTCGGCGAACCTGTTCTCCGGCAAACTCATCACCTCATCTGGCACAATGATCCGTGCGTGAAGGCGAATGTCCGCCGCCCCAAGAGAAGTTAAGGCCGTATCGCGGGCCTGAACGTCCTTAACTCGCGAAGGGCGGCGTCCCCGCCCCTGCCTCCTGTGCCGCTTCCGGCATCGCCGTTCGCGGCATCCCAGGCCTTTCGCGTTAAAGTCTGGATAGGCTCCAGCTTTTTCTTACCCAGTGATTTATTTACTTCTGGCAATTCCTTGGCGACCAGGTTGTCGAATTCCGTCTCCACATCTCCCAGTTCCTTCTTCAGCGAATCAATCCGCGCCACCTGATAATCGCCCGGACGTCCTTCGTAGGATACAAAACCACCATACAGTCCCGTTGTCTTTTCCCGGATGCGCTCTTCTCCCGTGATGGCTCCGCCTTCCTTGGTGGCCACGATTTTCTTGCGCAGCTCATCAACTTTCTGTGAGAGGTCTTGCAGGCGCTTCGCAAAGCCTGCGTCGCCCTTGACTTTGGCGCTGCGCTCCGCCAAAGCGTCGCGCACGCCATTGATGCGGTCGACATCAAAGCTCATATCTCCAAGCAAATTGTAGACGCGCAGCGCGCCGTCGAACTCCATTTTGCGGTCTTCGGCGGTAAATTGAGCGCGCGGATCGAGGGCCAGCGTCAACTGCGTTGAATAGGTTTCCGTTCCCCGGCTCATCTTGACGGTGTAGATTCCGGGCAAGACGCGTGGCCCCTGCGTTGCTTCAAACGCCGCCGACGCCGCCGGCGGTACGCGCGGCGCCTTCAGGCGCATCGGCCATTCCACGCGGCTGATGCCACGGCGGTTGTTGGGCGGCAGCGTGTCCACGAGTTTTCCTTGCGCGTCGAAAATCTCGAGCTTCATTTTCCCGAAAATGTGCCGCTTCTTCTGGTAATAAGTGATGACGGCGGCATCCGGCGGATTCGCCCCCGAGAATGTCGCACTTCCCTCCGGCCAGCCGCCATTCGCCTCCAGCCTCTGCTGTGCCGGTTTGGCATTAAGGAACACCGCCTCTTGCGCCATGACCTCCGGTGTCAGTTTTCGGAGCGGCGTGATGTCGTCTACGATCCAAATGCCGCGCCCGTGCGTGGCCAGCACCAAGTCCGATTCGCGCGGCTGAACCACTAAGTCTCGAACCGCAACGCTCGGGAATTCATGGCCTTTGTACTCCGCCCAGTGCTTTCCGCCATCCAGGGAAACCCACAGCCCAAGCTCTGTTCCGAGATACATCAGGTTGGGAGCCACAGGATCTTCTTTGATGACGTGGGCGTAGCCGCGCACGCCACTGTCAGGCGCCACGATGGAGGTCCACGTCTTGCCGTAGTCAGTGGTCTTGTAGACGTGCGGTTCCATGTCGCCAAAGGTGTGGCGGTCAAAGGTCGCATACGCAGTGCCTGCGTCGTAGCGTCCCGCCTCCACCCAGGAAACCCACGAAAACTTCGGCAGGTTCGGAACATTGCCTACGACATTGGTCCAGGATTTCGCGCCATCCCGCGTGAGCTGCAAATTGCCGTCATCCGTGCCCACCCAAATGATTTGTCCATCGCGCGGAGATTCGCTGATCGAATAGATCGTCGTGTGCGTTTCGGCGCTCGAGTTGTCCACGGTCACCCCGCCGGATTCCTCCTGTTTTTGTTTTTCGGGATCGTTCGTCGTCAGATCGGGAGAGATGCGTTCCCACGACTGGCCGTGGTCGCGCGAGCGAAACAAAAACTGCGCGCCAACATAGATTGTCCCCCTTTCATTGGCGCTCAGGTGGATGGGGGTGTTCCAGTTGAAACGCAACTTTTCGCCGTAATTGGGCTCCGGCTTGATTAGCCGGGTCTCTAGCGTGTAGCGGTTGATTCGCCCGACGAACCCGCCCTGCGATTCTGCGTAGATGTAGTTCGGATCCGCGGGGTCGGAAAATACCCAAAAACCATCGCCGCCGAAAACATTCTCCCAGCGGCTGTTGGTGATGCCTCCCGGGTACTGCGAGTCTCCCACCCAATCGCTGTTGTCCTGCAATCCGCCATAAACATGGTAGGGATCGAAGTTATCCGTACTCACATGATAAAACTGCGAAATCGGTAGGTTATTGCCCTTCCACCAACTGTTCCCCCCGTCATAGGAATACCAAACGCCACCGTCATCCCCGGCAATCAGGTGATCGGTGTTCTCCGGGTTTACCCAAATCGTATGAAAATCGCCATGCGCAGCGTTGCCAACACTACTGAAACTCTTCCCGCCATCCTCGCTCATAATCAAAGTCAGGTCGGGCTTGTAAACCTTGTCTGCGTTCTTCGGGTCTACGATCAAATTGGCAAAATAAAACGGCCGCCAAACCATCCAGTTGCTGCGGTCGCCCTCCTGCCACGTCTTTCCGCCATCGTCGGAGCGAAACAGGGCGCTGCGCGTCGATTCGATCATGGCATACACCACGTCTGGCTTCGATGGAGCAACGGCCACGGCGATGCGTCCCCAGGGTTTGGCAGGCAATCCCTTTGCGCTCTTTTCATCCAACTCCTGCCACGTGGCGCCGCCATCGGCAGTCTTGAAAAAGCCGCTGCCGCTTGGCGACGTGGGGCTTTCCCCGCCCGAACGGAACGTCCAGCCTTTGCGCCGGAAGTCCCACATCCCGGCGAAAAGCACCTTGGGATCCTGCGAACTCATCGAAATCATCGAGCAGCCCGTCGAGGCGTTCGGGCCTTTTAGAATCTCGTCCCAGGTTTTTCCGCCATCGGTGGTTTTGTAAACGCCGCGGTCGTCGCTGTCACTCCAAAGTTTTCCAGGAACGCAGGCATACACGGTATTGCTGTCTTTTGGATCGATCAGGATTCGCGAAATGCGCTCCGAATTCGGCAATCCCATATTGTGCCAGCTGTCGCCGCCATCTGTGGATTTGTAAATGCCATTGCCAACCGAGGTGCTGTTGCGCGTCCATGCTTCGCCCGTGCCCACCCAAATGATCTTTGGCGACTGCGGATCGATCGAGATTGCACCGATAGATTGCACGGTTTCTTTGTCAAACACGGGTTTGAACGTTGTGCCGCCGTTACTGGACTTCCACACGCCGCCGCTCGCCGCTCCCACGTACACGGTCAGCCGGCCGTTCTCTTTGACGGCAGCGACCGCCGCAACGCGCCCGCTCATCACCGCTGAGCCGATGTTGCGCGCTCCCAGTCCGGAGATAGTGTCCGAATCGAATTTGGCGTCTTGTGCGAGCGCAGCCCCGGCAAGAACCAGCAGGGCGCCCGTCAGCATCCCCGCAACGGCAAAACAGCGAATTGCATTACGCATAGTGGCAGAGTCCTCCGCAATCACGCGATCTCGTACGTATGACGTGTATCCACCCTTGGAGTCAAAACAGGAAATTTTTTGCGCTCCGCGAATTATTTGCCGCCCGCCGGCTTCTTCGCTTCCGTCTTTGTAGCGGGCATCGTGAACACGGCATCATCTAGGTCCACGTTTTGCTCGATCTTTTCAACGGAGAACTGCTGGCGCGATGAGCTTCCCTTCTGCGCTTGCTCCACGGCGAATGGATAATAGACCCCATTTACCTGCTCGTAATCGCCGTAATACTGCTCCGATTCTTGGAGCGCGCCCCGAATCGTGGTTTGAATCTCTACTTTCAGTTCCAAGTAGGAGTCTGCGTCCAAGTAGTAGTAGCGAATGTCCCCATTCTTCATGCTGAGTTTGATCTTGTAGCAGTCCGTGCCTTCCATCGAATCGTGGCCCACCAGTTCGGCGGTGTGCCCTTTCTCCTTGTAGTCCACCAGCGGGCCGTCGAAGTCGCCGTCAACGATCAGGCCCTTCATGTCGTCTTGCGACATCAGGTCGGGATCTTTGCGCCCATTAAATGGCGAGATTTGCCAGCCGGTCTTCCCGTCGTACGCCTGAATCTGCGCCATGCCCTGCACGATGAACTCTTCGCGCACCTTCCCTGGGCGCTTGTTGACTTGACGGAATTCCGCGCGGAACGAGCCGTCGCTGAACTTTACGGTCGTGCGCAAAGACTTCACGGCTTTCAACTTTTCCAGCCCGCCGTGCGCCTGAATGTTCTTGGCGATGATTTCGTCGACGGTTTGCGCCTTGGCGCCGCCCGCAACCATCCCTAGTGCTGCGATAACAGGGGCGAAGAATCGGCAAACTTTGATGAACTTCGGGCGAATGCCCAGACGAGTATGTACGTTCATGCGTCCCTCAGAACCGCCTTTTGTTGCTTACACCGAGAAGAATGGATTTGGCCTTGCACCCTTCCCATTCCGACGAAAAATGCCTCACTTAGTTAGCAGACTTTTGCCAGGTTGCCAAGAGATTTTGCTAGAGAGGGACGAACCGCTGAAAACTCAACCGTGACTCAGAACTCCGCGTGCAATCGCAACGTGGGCACGAGGACCGGCCCGCGGTCCCGGTTGTAGCCCGGATTGTTGATGTGCTGCAAGCCAGGGGCGATGTAGATGCCACGCCAAACATGCGCGGTGTAATACGTTTCGACAATTTTCTCGCGGCCATAGCGAAGCTTGCCATCACCCAGCAAAAAGCCCAGCCCTCCATCGGCAAGATAAATCTGATGGTCCTTGCCAATGGCATTGCTGACTACGGCCACGCCCGCGCGGTCGTATCGGCGATGCCAGATTGCGCCGTTCGCACCGAGTCCCCCGGCAAAAGTTTGATCGACTTCTGTGTAGGCAAAAGATTCCGTCTTGCCGTTGTCCCAGCCAAAACGGCCGAAGGCGGTGAGGTTGCGCGTGAGATTTTGCTCCAGATTGATGCCGAAGCCGTACTTGCGCGTGATGTGCCACGGATGGTTGGTAATGTCAGGCTTCGACACGAGACCCTTTTCGAATTGAGCGATCGCATCGCGATAAATGCCCATGTTCGCGTAGTTCGTAAAGGCCAGCACGCGGACCACGCCGGCTTTCTTTGGGATCACGCCGTGGCGCAATTCATATTCGAAATTCTCGGCATGCGCCTGCCAGGGCTTCCACACCAAGTCAATGCCATTCGCCACTTTCGGCATGAGCGCCTCGGCAAAGCGAAAACCCCAATTGCGATCTTCGTAGTCCCCCGTGACCCCGACCGTATAACCGCGCGTGTCGGCCGCATAGTCGTAAGCGCCGTTGTTGTCCACGGTCCAGTTGGCAAACTGGAAATGCGTGTCGGAACCCACGGAATTTTGATCGAAAAAATCCACCATGCTAAATTTCCCGAAACGGATTTCCAGCCGCCGGCGCGGAAGCTCTTTGAACAGCGACAAGGGGTTGCGCTCATTCTCGACTTTGTCTTGGCTCAAAGCGAACACCTTGTGAATCATTCCCCGGGCGAGATAGGGCGCTTTGCTGAGCGAGGGGTTGCGCACAATGTCCAGGTCCGTGTTCCCCGCGAAACCAAGACCTGTGCTCAGCGCCGCCCCGCCGGCCTCTTCAATGTCCACAATGACTTCGGTGGAGTCGTTGAGCCGCACTCCCGTATAGAGAGTCAAGACGCGCGACGTCGCTTTCTCATAATTGGGGTCCAGGCTGTTTTTCCCGCTGTAAGCAGCATGGAACGGAGGATGCGTCTGGAAAATGAAATTAGCTTGCCCGGAAAGCCAAAAGCGGTCGTTTTCCAGGTGCGGAAACATCGTTGGGATCGGATCGCTAGCCGAGTCCGCACTTGTCCCCGTCGTCCCTTGGTCCGCCGGCGAGTCTTGTGCGCGCAGGTTCCCCGCAGCGGCCAAAAGGCCAAGAATCACGAAGAACTTCCAAACGATTTGTTCCAACGATCGCTGCATCGTTGCATTTCTAGCTTTTCTCGGAGCGTCTTAACCAGTCGGTTTTGTACCCGTCAAACTAAATGGTCTTTCATGAACAAGTGATGAACGAAGCCAGGGTTCTCGAAAGATTCCTCCTCCAGCCAGATATTAACGCCATTAAACTAAATTTATAAACTATGCTTAACATCCGTCCCTGTCAATAGCCTTCCGGTTCTGTTTCTGACGGGAAGGGTCTTTGGCAATCTCAGGGTATGCGAAGGGCTCGAGTTGTCGGTCGCCGCTGCCCTCTTTCTCGACTGCTCATGAGGCCGTTGCCTTGGGCCAGAAACCTTGATACCATACCCGGATAGGGTAGACAAGCAAAATGTCGCACACTTCCCGGGAAAAACTCGATCTCGTCAATCGCACCAAGAAAGTCATTGGGCAGCTCGAGAGCGTCCTACGCGGCCTCAACGATGACGATTCCTGCGCCGAGGTCCTGCAGCGCTTGTCGGCGGCGCGCGGCGCCATTAACAGCTTGATGGCCGAATTGATGGAAGACCACATCCGCAACCACATGCCACGCAATTCCAAGTCTTCAGAAGAAGCCGCCGATGATGTGATCCAGATTGTCCGCTCCTATCTGAAATGATAATTTGGTCGGCGGAATAAGCTTGAAGAGAAGAAAGTCGCCTTTCCGCTGGTTTTTCTATATCTTCTGTGGAGCATAGTTCTGCGGCCCGGAACTGAGTCACGCTGAAGGAGACTTTTTGTTGGAAAGAATAGGTTTAGCGTTCCTTGGCTTCGTCTTGTTTCTGTGTACTCCGACTGCGCGCCCGCAAGCCGGACCGGTGGAAGGCGAGCACGAAGTCCAGGTCTGGACCGGCGGCGGCCACGGCATCAACGGCAGCCAGTCGGGCGACGGCGTTTGGAATCTTGGCTTGCGCTACGGCTTGATTCTCACCGCGCCACACGGCCCCGGATTCCTCCGCGGCCGCTTGGAATACGCCGTCGAGGCCGTACCGGCATTTGTCATCGTTCAAAAGCAAGGCACGGCCTTCGGCGTGGGCGTAAATCCGTTCGCATTCAAGTGGGCCCTCGCCACACGCAGCAGCATCGTTCCTTATTTCGAGGTGGGCGGCGGAACGCTGTTCACAAATACGCAGGTGCCTGCCAGAACTTCGCGCGTCAATTTCACGACCAGTGCCGCTCTGGGCCTCCACTTTCTCCGCAGCAAGCACAACTTCAGCGCCGAAGTCCGCTTCATGCACATTTCCAATGCCGGCCTTGCCACTCCGAACCCGGGCATCAACACCATACAAGTGCGCTTTGGCTTCGGCTGGTTCAGCCAAAAGGAATAGGGCAGAATGAAAATGATCTCCATCGTGATCGCGGCTCTTGCCGTCTTTACTTTGCTTGTGGCCGTTCGGACCGTACGCACCGGAGAAAAAGCACCGGCTTCCGGCACGCCCGCGCCGGACTTTACGCTGAATGCTCAAGACGGCAAGCCGGCCAGCCTTCACGATTTTCGCGGGAAATGGGTGGTCTTATATTTCTATCCGAAGGATTTCACCAGCGGCTGCACGAAGGAAGCCCGCAGTTTCCAGCACGATCTCGCGCTATACCAGCAGAAAAATACCGTCATCCTTGGTGTCAGCGGGCAAGACGAGGCTTCTCATCAGAAATTTTGTGCGGCGGAAAGTCTCAACTTCAAGCTCCTGGCCGATACCGGCCACACGCTCTCGATGCGCTACGATTCCCTCCTGAATCTTGGTGTCGCCAAACTTTCCGCGCGCCACACTTTCCTCATCGATCCTTCCGGCGTCATTCGCAAGGTCTACCTCAAGGTTGACCCCGCAAAGCACAGCGCGCAAGTCCTCGCGGACCTCGCCGAGTTGCAAAAGGCGTCCCAGACACCCTAAGTTCAGTTTTCGCGCACAACTCCAAGACTTCCGTCCCTAAAGGACCTGCAGTTGTTGCTTCAGTTCCCGCACGAAGTGTCGGCACTCAGCCCGGGCATCTTCGGCACAACCGCCAGGCTGTTTTTGCCCAGCAGGGTATTCAACGCTTCAACGTCCTTATTCTTCAGGCTCTCCCAGCCGGCAAGCTGCTCCTTCCATCCGCTGCACACCCGCCGGAACGCCGCAAAGGATTCTTCGGAAGGCGCGAAGTCCGCTCCGTCGACCAGCGCCATGAGCGCCGTCAGGCTGTCGTTCACCGCCATCAAATTCACGCTCTTCGGTGTTTCCAGAATCTCGGTGGCCTCTCCTTCCAGCGCCGTCGCTTTTTCGTCCAAAGCTTTCGCCGCTACTGCAACCGGATCTTCTTTTGGCCGCTTCATCAATTCGGCCAGCCGGGCGCGCAAGGCCTTCACCTGTTGCAACCCTTCATAATTTCTTCCCAGTACCGCGGAGATTTTCAGCTGCAGCTCCAGTGCGCCCGCCAGCTCATTTCGAGGGGCATTCATTCGCGGATCCATCTTCACTTCCAAGGGTTGCCGCAGCGTCCGTCCACCCGCTTTCAGTTGCACTTCGTATTTTCCCGGCAGCACGAGCGGACCCTCCGGTGGCAGCGGGGTTGAGTCCACAATCGCCGCAATCGGATAGTTGTAAGGCGACTGCACGTGCACCGCCGGCGGATCCGTGTACCGCAGGTTCCACACCATCCGGTGCATCCCCGGCGCCTTCGAAAGCGGCTGGGGGCGTGCAATCCAGTATTCCGCGACAAAAGGAGTTGCTTCCTCTTCTTTGGGCAAGGGCATGCTCGAATAACCGTGGATCAAGCTCCCATCCGCGTCGCGGATTTCCACCTGAACCTCGCCGGAAAAGTTTGCCGGCAGATAGTAATCGATGATCGCGCCATCCGGAGGATTCTTCCCGGCCGGCACTTCCGGCGGCAGCGGCGTGTCTTGATTCTCGTCGCGGCGCACGCGGATGGCTGCTCGCGGCGCGAACAAATGCGCTCCTCCCGACGCCATGCTGGCGTTCGCGTGCCGCAGCGGCGTCACATCATCCAGGATCCAGAACGAGCGTCCGTACGTTGCGGCCACCAAATCGTCCTGCTCCACGGCCAGATCGTGAATGGAAACAACCGGCATGTTCAACTGCAGCGTTTGCCAGCGACCTCCATCATCAAAGGAAACGTAAACGCCTTCCTCCGTTCCCGCATAGAGCAAGCCCTTACGGACGGGATCCTCGCGCACGACTCGCGCAAAATCTTTTTCCCCAATACCATCGACAGTCTCCTGCCAACTCTGGCCATAGTCATGAGTGCGCAGAATATGCGGCCGCAGATCATCCAGGCCGTTGCGATTCACTGCGGCGTAGGCGGTGCCGGCATCGAAATGGGAAGTTTCAATGATGCTTACAACGCTCCATTCCGTCACCGCCGCCGGCGTCACGTTCTTCCAGCTTTTTCCGCCATCCTGGGTGAGCTGGATGTTCCCGTCGTCTGTCCCCACCCAGATCACTCCTTCTTTCACAGCGGACGGCGCAATGGTCAAGATCGTTCCGCGCCGTTTCTTCGTGTCCTTTTCCTCCACTCTTATGCGCGTCAGGTCCGGGCTGATTTCATCCCAGCTTGTCCCGGCATTGCTCGTCTTCAGCAGGAACTGCGTGCCCAAATAAAGCAAGTGGGGATCCTGCGGAGAAAACACCATCGGGATCGTCCAGTTGAATCGGTATTTGCTTCCCAGAGTAATCGGGGCGGGAGAAATGTCGCGCACTTGCCCCGTCGTCTTCGACAACCGAATGACGCTGCCGAAAGGCCCGGCGTTGTAGACGACATCCGGATCTAATGGGTCGGGGATCGTGTAACCGCTTTCTCCCGGGCCCACCTGATGCCAATCCCGCACGGTGATTTGTCCGTTGTTTCCGCGGCTCGCGATCCCGGCCGTCCCGCTATCTTGCTGCGGCCCGTAAATCCAGTAAGGAAATCGATGGTCGGTCGCCAGCCTGTAGAATTCACCAGTCGGCTGGTTGTACCAGGGGCTCCACGTTTCGCCCCCGTTCAGCGTCACCGTGGCCCCCTGGTCCGTTCCCAATATCATGCGTTGTGGATTCGTAGGGTCGATCCACATCGTGTGGTAGTCGTCGCCGCCCGGGGCGCCCTTAAACGCCGTAAAACTCTTTCCTCCATCCGTCGAACGATAAAAGTCCGCTTCTGGAACGTACACGACGTCCGCATTCTTCGGATCAGTGAAAATCTCGCTCATGTACCAGGAGCCCTGAATCCGCTCGTCCTCCGTCTCTTTCTTCCACGTGTTGCCCCCGTCATCGGAACGGAACAGCCCACCCTTCTTATCTTTAACGTCGATGATCATGTAAATGCGCTGCCCGCGCATGCCCGCGGCCACCGCCACGCCAGACCTTCCCCAATTCTCCGTGGGAAGCCCGCCTCCAGTAATCTGAGTCCATGTGATTCCGCCGTCCTTGGACTTATACAGCCCGCTTCCAGGACCGTAGAGCCGCTCTCTTTCGTCCGGCTTCCAGACCGCATGCCATAGTGTGGCGTAAACTACCTTGGGGTCGGTTGGCTCAACACAAAGGTCGATGGCCCCGGTCGCATCGTCCTTGAACAAAACCCTTTTCCAATTCTTCCCGCCATCCGTGGAGCGAAAAACGCCTCGTTCCTCGTTGGGTCCGTAGCTGTGTCCCATCGCCGCCACCAGCACAATGTCCGCATTTCTCGGATCAATCACTATGCGCCCGATGTGTCGCGTTTCCTCCAGCCCCACGTGCTGCCACGTTTCCCCGCCGTTCGTAGATTTGTACACCCCGTTCCCATGCGCCACATCGCCAAACACCGTGTTCACTCCCGTTCCCACGTAAATCACATTGGAATTCGATGGTGACACTGCCAGGGCCCCGATCGGCGCTACTGATTCACTATCGAATATCGGTTTCCAAGTGAATCCTCCATCTGTCGTCTTCCAGACTCCTCCCCCGTCCGCTCCCATGTAATAAATGGCCGGGTTTCCTGGAATTCCCGCTACTCCGTTCACTTTGCCCGCGCGAAATGGCCCAATCATTCGCCACTTCATTTCCGAATACAGCGACGCGGGAACCTCTTGCGCCCGCAGGGGCCGCTCTGCAAACAGCATCATCGCCATTGCCTGAATCAACAAAAACGCCGTGCCGCTTAGCCTCACGGTCTTCAACACGAATCCCTCCCCCAATTCTTTGTTTGCCCTAAAACGTGGGTGATTTTCTTAACGGTTGGCCAGCACGTGAATCCCCGGAATGCGCATCAGCCGCTCATCTGCCGTCACCAGCGTCAAAATCATATACCTTTGCCGTGGCCACAAGAAACCAGTCCACAGGATCGCGGGATCCCAGCATCGTGAAGCGCAGCTCATTCGCTACTTCGCACGTAACCGCCAATTCCATCAGATTCAGGGACTCTTTCGACATCTGAATCCATGGACCATAGTCAAACCATGATCTGACCATGGTCACAATTGTTACATCCCCTGTATTGTCAATAAGTTGCACGAACTCTTCTGCAGCGACTTTTTCAGCGCCGCATGGAAACCAAACGACCCCTCGTCAAGTATTAGCCAAAGGTTTTGAGGAAACATTCCGGCGGCCTGCCTCGTACTTCTATCCAACAGCCGGAGTTAAGCAAAAAGGCGGCTTGGACGCGCTCGCTCTACCTAGAGAGTGAGAGCCTGCGCCTGCCATGAAGAAACCGGCAAGGAGGCCATCGGCCATGTCCAGAACGCATCGAGGGTTCATCACCACAGCAGCACTTCTGAGCGCCGCAGCTTTGCTCCTTTCGCCGGCGGGCGCGCTAGCCCAAACGGCCACCGCGCCGGCAAAGACCAGCCAATCGACCAGTTCAGGCCCTGCCAATAGCGACCGCTGGCTGCACGTCCGCGTAATCAGCAGCGAAGCTAAAGGTGAAACCGTGCGCGTCAACGTACCCCTCGAACTCGCCGAAAAAGTGCTCCCTGCGGTGAATCACGATCGCTTGCACGACGGCAAAGTCAAGATTGACGAGCAGGCCAATGATGTCGATCTACGCGCCATCATGGATGCCATTCGCACCACTAGGGACGGTGAATTCGTCACCGTGCAGAGCGAACAAAACGACGTGCGCGTGGCCAAGGAGAGCGGCCACCTGATCATCCACGTCGTGGATAAGAGCAATTCCAAGAAATGTCAGGTCGAAATCAAGGTTCCTATGAAAGTTGTCGACGCGTTGTTCTCGGCGGGGAAAGACGAGCTGGACCTCGTCGCAGCGTTGCATGCGCTGTCCGCCCAAGGCGATAGCGAGCTGGTTTCCGTGAAAGACAACGAAAACACCATCAAGGTCTGGCTCGATTCCAAGAACGTGGCGGACTGAACTGCTCTCAGTTTCTAGCTTTCAGACCGGGAGTGCGCGGGGGAGGCAAACATGTTGTTACTGGCAAAGGCAGCTCTGGGAATGGGCGGCGCGCTGGTGCTCGCCGGCGCCTATACGTTTCGTGAAGGCGTCATTCGCATCGACGTAGATGAGCAGCACCCGGGCGGCGACCACGTGCACTTGTGGCTGCCAGCGGCAGTCTTGCCGATGGCCATGCATTTCGTACCCAAAAATCATCTGTGCGAGGCGGCCGGGCACGCGCGGGAATTCCTGCCTCTGACTCATGTGCTAATCAAAGAGTTGAAGAGATTTCCGGACGCCACTTTTGTGGAAATTACCGGCAGCAACGATCACGTATTGATCCGCACGCAGGGAGGAAAACTACAGATTGATGTCAATGAGCCCGGCGAGAACGCACACTTGCTTGTGCCTCTTAGCACCCTGGAAGATGTGGCCGAACAACTCGAGGTAAACGCCCCGGGAGCCTGACAAAAGCTCACCGGTTTCTTTCCAACTAGGCTCCCGCAAGAGCCTCTGTCTCTCTAAGGCGTCCGTTCTTCCGCCTCAGGTCGTCCGCTTACCGTCCCGTAGGAAGAGGTTCCGCGGAAGAGCCCTTTTCATTGTTCGCCACTTGGAAATAGGCTTCTTCCATCAGGGCGTCTTTTTTCCATCCCCCGCGCTCGAAGACGCCTCGGCTGTTCTCGATCATTTTCGGGTGTCCGCATAAGTAGATAGAAGTCTGCTCCGGCCGCAAGCCCCACATTTCTGTGTATTTTCTCAAAAGGTCATCCACGCGCCCGACTTCTCCTTTCCATTGGGCTTCTTCCCATGCCCGGCTGACCGTGGGAACATACTTGAACCATGGCGCTTCCGACGTATAGCGCTCGAGTTCTTCGCGATAGCCGAATTCGACCGCATGGCTGGCGCCCTGAAGGCAGAAAAGCCGGTGCTTCCCGGGCATGCTTCCTCCGCTCTTCCAATCACGGTACAGGGTGCGCACATAGCTGACGAACGGAGCGATGCCGGTCACCGTAGAGACCAGGAGATGATCCGTGCGCCCGCTGCGAAGATCCAGCGTGAACCGTCCCTTCGCAATTTTTCGGCAAAGCAGCGTATCGCCTGGCTTCAATCGGAACAGGTTTGGCGTCAGGCCGCCCTGGGGAACCAGCTCGATGAACACTTCCAGCGCGTCTTCATGAGGAGAGGACACGAGGGAATAGGCGCGCTCGATTCGCGTCCCGTTGCGCTCAACACCGAGCGTCGCGTATTGTCCAGCGTGATAGGTAAAGGGGCCGCCGGGATGAATGCGGAGAATCCAGAGGTCCGGCGCAATATCCCGCCGGTCAAGAACGCGCGCGCAATAATGTTTATCGGCCGAAGGGGTCATGGGTCGTGTTCGAGCGGAATGCGCCTTTCACGCCACAAGATTGTTCCACGCAAAAAAAAGACAAAAATACCACGCTGGTCCGCCCTAAAGCCAACAACTGAGGCGTTACAAATAAACTAGCATCATTACTCGCAGCGTAAGGCCTAAGTTACCACAATGCCTGCTAAGAGTTACTCATAAGCGAGCGCCACCACGGGATCGTAGCTGGCGGCGCGTAGCGCAGGATAAAGCGCTCCCGCAGCTGCTCCAGCCAGGGCCAGCAGGGTGGCGGAGAAAATCCAGGGCGCGGTGATCAGCACCGGCAGGTCCGGCTTGGCCTGCTTTAGGATGACCTGCGTGAGAAACGTCAGGCCTATCCCCAGGCCCGTGCCAAATAACGCCAGGATAAACGTCTCCGTCAGCAGCATGCGCACAATATCCAGCCGCGAAAAGCCCAGCGCTTTCAGCACCCCGATCTCCCGGGTCCTCTCCATCACCATTGTGTGCATATTGAGCAGCACCACAATGAAACTAATCGCGATCCCCAACGCCACCATCGTGCGCGTGAACGGCCGCAATTGGGGCAAGTTCGACGAAGTCATCAGCGTCGTGTATTCCGCAAGGGAGTGGATCGTGTATTGCGGCAATAGATTGGCGATTTCCGCCCGCGCCGCCTCCGTATCCCCTTTGCTGCGAACGTAGAACATGGAAACACGCTTTTCGGCACCTGCAATTTCCTGCGCCATGTGTATGGGAATGAAAAAGCGCGCGCCTTTGCCGTGGGCGACGATACCGCTGACGGTAAAGGAATGATTGAGCAGGTTGATTTGGCTGCCCACTTTCAGATGCCGCGTTTGCGCGATGATGTCGTCGGCAATCACCTCATCGGCCGCTGCGAAGGGGCGCCCGTCGCGGAACAGAAACCCTTTACTTAATCCGTTAAAGCGCTGGAAGTCGATGCCATACACCATCACTAAGCTCTTTGGTTCCGTCAGGATAACGGTGGGCGCCACTTCATCCACGTCCCGCAAGCTCGCAATTCGATCGCCCAACGACTCCTGCATCACTGCGCTTGAAAAAGCGAAGAAAATGGAAGAGTTAGGCGGTTGCACTAAAATATCCGCCCCCACGCCCTCCACTCGCTTCCCCCATTCGGCAATAACCCCGGAGGTCAGGCCGACAATCATCAGCACCAGAATCACCTGGATGGCGATGGCCACGACGCTCAGAAAGCTGCGCAACGGGCGCGCGACGATGCTGCCCCAAAACATCTGCAGCAAGGAAAATGGTCCCTCGAACGGTTCATTCATAGCTGTGCCAAAATTGTACTCCAACACGCAAATTTTGCTGGGGTCAAAAACAAACAGGGCCGCGCCGTGCAAACTGAATGCCGAACAGCAGAAAAAATATTTCTGCACGGTAAAGATTTCAACACAAGTGTTGATAAGTTTGTGGAAATTGCTTCCGAACCGCGAATAACTTTCGGCCCTTCAACGCTCTTCCTCGGTTTGCACTATTTCTGTGCAATCCCAGCACTTTTCCTTCCCGTGTAACGCACAAACAATATCGGCTGGCCCCGAAAAGCGAACAATTGTCGTCAAATTGGGAAATAAGATTCACTTTTTTTCAATGTCACCGCTGAATTGCGCACGGTTTTATCGGCAAACGACACCGGAAAATATTCTGCTTTCCCAATTCGGGAGATCATCAGCAAGGAAGGCGCTCGTAAATTAAATTGCCGCTAAGAAATTCCTGTTCAGTACCACTTCGGTGGCCGTTCGAGATGGATCTTGATGACTTGCTTGGGATCCGTGACGTCCAGCCAGCGCCCGTAGCTCTTCCAGCCTTCTGCGAGCACCTGGATGAGCACGCGGCCCAAAGGTGCGTCGGGAACGTGCGCGACGCCCTCACGATTTGTTTTCACATTCAACTCCAATTTCTTGTCTTTCTTGATGGCGTGCTCTTCGACATATTTGAAATACACACTGGCGTTCTCAACGGGAGTTTCCTTCTCTCCGCCCGTAACTTCAATCGTGATACGGGATAGTGGATCCGGTTTCTGAGGCGCAGCCTTTGGTGTGGGCGCCGGCGTGGGCGCGTTCTGCGCGGCGGCACGGCAAGCCAGAAAAAGAAATCCCGCCACGCCAGCGCCTACGACGAAGATTCGCGAAGCTCTCATGATTGGCCGAAACATTATCCTCTACGGAATAGCGCCTTGCGGTCAAGTCCACTGCGCCAGTATTTGGATGCCTCCAAAAGAAGAACTGCTGCTCGCCATGTTCCCCTCCTCGCGCGGCAACGACACCGACGTGGAAATTCTCGCGCCACCCGGATTGACGGACTTGTCAGGCTCCTGTAACTTTCCAACAACCTGGTCCGAAATCTATTCCGGAACAGTTGCGCCGGGCGTGCGCCCGCTGGCCGTCGGGCGGCTAACCCAGGCTGCCTGCTTCACCAAGCTCGGAAAAACAGCAAGGAGAACGTCATGGGCTTTGCCACCAATGCGATTCACGTGGGTCAGGAGCCGGATCCCGCCACCGGCGCGATTGTCGCGCCCATCTACCAAACCTCCACCTACGTCAACGAAGAGCTGGGCAAGAACAAAGGTTACGACTACGCGCGCTCGAATCACCCCAACCGCAAAGCCCTCGAGCGTACTGTCGCCAAACTTGAAGGCGGCCACAGCGCCTATGTGTTCTCTTCGGGGATGGCCGGCATTGACGCGGTTTTTCGCCTGCTGCGGCCCGGCGACCACGTCGTGCTGTCCGAAGCCGTCTACGGCGGCGTTTTCCGGCTGACCACGCAATTGCTCGTGCATTTCGGCCTGGAATTTAGTTTCGTGGACACCTCCATACCTGAATCGGTACGCGGCGCCATGCGCCCCAACACAAAAATGTTTTACCTTGAGACGCCCGCGAATCCCACCATGATCGTTACGGACATCGCCGCCATCTCCAAGCTGGCCGGCGAGCGCAACGTCATCGTCGTCGTTGACAATACGTTTTTGAGCCCCTACCTCCAGCGGCCCATTGAATTCGGCGCGCACATCGTCGTCCATTCTATGACCAAATATCTGAACGGCCATAGTGATTCCACCGGCGGCGCCGTGGTCCTCACCCGGCCGGAGGATGCCGAGAAAATTAACTTTACGCAGCGCTCTGCCGGTGCCGGTTTGGCACCGATGGATTGCTTCCTGATTTCCCGGGGAATCAAGACTCTCGCTGTCCGCATGTTGCAGCACAATGCCAACGGCATCACCGTCGCTCGCCACCTCGACGCCCACCCCAAGGTTCGCAAGACTCTTTATCCCGGGCTCCCTTCCCATCCCCAATATGAAGTCGCCCGCCGTCAGCAAAAGGGGCCCGGCGCCATGCTTTCTTTCGACCTCGGTCCCCTGGAGGCCGCTCGCCGGTTCCTGAATCACCTGAAGCTTTGTTCGCTGGCGGAGAGCCTGGGCGGGGTCGAAACCTTGGTTTCTCTTCCCGCAATGATGACCCACGCCTCCATGCCCCAGGAAGTGCGCGACCGCGTCGGCATCACCGAAGGCTTGGTACGCCTCTCGGTGGGCATCGAAGACGTCGAAGACATCATCGCCGACTTGGACCAGGCCCTGCTTTACGTGTAGCGGCGGCTTTACGCCGCCGTCTGCAGCCAGTTTGTAGGGCGCGGCACGCTGCGCCCCAGCTTCGCGCATATCTGTGGGATACAACTCTAGGTCGTAGCTCTCGCCACCGCCTCGCTTAACCACGACAGATAATTCGCCGAGCCTTCAGTGATGGGAATGGCGACAAATTCCGGCACCTCGTAGCTGTGCAGTCGCCGCACTTCCCTTTCCAGCTCTCTCAGCCGCCTGCCGGTGGTCTTGATAATTAGCAAATGCTCGCGCGCGGTCTCCAGCTTGCTCTTCCACGTGTAAAAAGACTCTACGGGGCTGCGCGCCACGTTCACGCACGCGGCCAGGCGTTTTTGCACCACTGCGCGCGCAATTTTCCGCGCCACCGAGAGCGACGGGCACGTCACCAGCACAATCCTCACGTTTCTTGCTTTCGCGCCTTTCATCGGTCCCTCATCATAACGGCTTTTGCGCAATATCACGAAAGGCTACAATAGCCCGCCATGAGCACCACCGCCGGATTGCGCCCGGCTTCTCCCATCCAGTTTGGTACTTCAGGCTGGCGCGGCCTTATCGCTGACGACTTCACCTTCGCCAACGTGCGCCTCGCCTTAACTGCTATCGCCGAACACGTCAAAGCGAAGTCCCCCCAACCTTCCATCCTCGTTGCTTATGACACACGCTTCTATTCCGAGGAGTTTTCGCAGCTTGCCGTGGACATCCTCGAGCATCACGGCATCCGCGCCATTTTGTGCGAGACCTTTACGCCCACGCCCGCCGTGGCCTTTGAAATCATGCGCCGCAAGCTCGATGGCGCCGTCAACTTCACCGCCAGCCACAATCCCGCGCCGTACCACGGCCTGAAATTCTCCTCCTCCGACGCCGGCCCGGCCCTTCCCGAGATTACGAAAGACATCGAAGCTCGCGCTGCTCAGCTTGCCGCGAAAGGCGGCGTGCCTCCTCTGCCCCACGGCGCCACGAATGTAAAGCCCAGCGAAAAGGTCAACCTGCGTGAGAACTATTTGCGGCGCCTGGAAGAGCTTGTGCGCTTCGATGTACTCAAAAAGTCGAACATGAAGTTCGCCGTGGACGCCCTCCACGGATGCGGCGCGGGTTACCTGGACCGCGTGCTGAGCGCTCACGGCGTCGCCGTGCATGCCATTCGCACCGGGCGTGATTGCCTGTTTGACGGCACTGGTCCGGACGTCTCCGAAGAAAACCTGGCGCCTCTCCGTAAAGCGGTCATCGACGCGAAAGCCACGGCGGGACTCGCGGCCGATGGCGACGCGGACCGCTTTGGCGTCGTCGACCGTGACGGCGCCTGGATTCAGCCGAATCTGATTCTGGCCCTCGTTTACGACTATCTCGTGGAAACCCGCCAGTGGAAAATGCCTGCGGCGCGCAGCGTGGCCACCACGCAGATGATCGACGCCGTCGCGAAATCTCACGGCCAAAGCGTTCTTCAAACGCCGGTGGGTTTCAAGTACATCGGCCGGCTCATCCGCGAAGACAAAATTGCCCTCGGCGGAGAAGAAAGCGCCGGCCTCACCATCCGCGGCCACATCCCGGAGAAGGACGGCATCGTGGCCTGCCTGCTGGTCGCGGAAATGATTGCCGCACGCGGCGCTTCCCTCGGTGAACTGATTCGCGCCGCGTTCAAAAAACTGGGCCGCGAATTCTGGCCCGTGCGCGAAAATCTCCAGCTCAGCGACGAACAAAAAGCAAATGCCGTCCGCAAGGTGGCGGTGGACGCTTCGACACTCCTCGGAAGGAAAGTCCTATCCATCGACCGCACCGATGGCGCAAAATTCCTTTTCGAAGGCGGCTCCTGGATGCTTCTGCGGTTGTCGGGGACGGAGCCGTTACTGCGCCTCTATGTCGAGGCAGAAAGCGCCGCGGCTTCCGCGAAGTTGACGGGCGAAGCGACAAAATGGATTCTGCAAAGCTGAAAAAATCCGATGCCGGAGAGAAGGCCACGGCCTGGCTGCGCCACTACGGCGGCGCGCTCCTGGGCCTGCTGCTTTTGGCCCTCGCCGTTCACGATATTTTCGGAACTCATGGCTACCTGGCCATGCACCGCACCGGGCGGGAAATCGACAAAGTCAGGGCCGGCATCGAGCAGCTCACCAAAGAAAATGGACAGCTCGAGCAGGAAGTCCACGAATTGAAGAGCGACCCGCACAAAATCGAAGAAATCGCGCGCGACGATCACGGCTTGGCGCGCCCGGGCGAAGTCATCATCAAGATTCCGCAGTCGCAGCAGTTGCCGCAAAACCCGCCCGCGCAGCCTTGAGCTTCCGCTTCTTCCAGGTTGTGCGTGCGAAGGAAAGCAGCAGCATAGCCAGAAAAATCGTGAGCAATCCTGCGGTGGCTTTCAGAGCGCTGCAGCGGCCTTTGGGCAAAATCGAAAATCTTCCGTAAACGAATTCGATGTGCACCCAGTACACCAGCAGCGATGTGTTACCGAGTTGGATGATCGGGCTGAAACCTTTTTGCGCGAATCCCCAGCGGCACCACACGTACACCAAGAAAAGAATCACCAGCAGAATTCCGCAGCGCATCAGCAAAAAGTCCGGATTGCTGTGCCAGTAATCGTAGACGGCGTACAGGCGCAAACGCGAAGAATCAAACAAAATCGACAGGAGGCAGGCAATCACTCCCCCCGCGCCGAGCAACACGAAAGCCAAACCTTCCTTGCGCTTCGCAAAACCCGAGAACAAATAGAAGCCCGCGGCCAGTCCCGCAAACGCGAATGCCGACCACGGAAACAGCGGAAACAGCCACGGTTGCGGCTTGCCGAAAATGTGTACGCCGTTGATGTACGACTCGAGCGGCCACGGCAGAAATTTTGGCCGCCACGTCGTCCACAGCGGAGGTGTCAGCATGGCTACCATCGCCGCTACTACGAGTCCCCCGCCGATCCCCCAATTTCGCGCGCGGCGAACTCCTTCTTGCCCAGCCTTCCCTTTTTCGCTGGTTCTTCCAGTCACCCAACACGCAACTCCCATCAGCATCATCGAAAGCCCCAGAATGTTGAGCACGTCCACACGCAGCAAATCCGTCCACGGCGACCACGGATAACCCAGCGCGAACTCCTGCACGCGAAACAGCAGGCCCATGCCGAAGACTTCCGCGCCGCGCAGAATCGTCTGCTTCGCGATCGCGTTGCGTGCCACTCCTTTTTCTCGCAGCTTTTCCGTCACCAGCGCAAACGAAACGCCCGCAAGAAAAATAAACAGTGGCGCTGGCAACGTGCCGCCAAGCTGCGACCACTTGATGAGCGAAGAAGCCTTCCTGGCCTCCGGACTCAGCCAGGAATCGTAGCAGTGCGTCTGGAACATCAGCACCACCGCCAGCCCGCGCATCCAGTCGATGTACGCCAGGCGGCTCATCACCGGTCGCAATGTTCCGCTCGCGCCTGGCGATCCTGCCGGCATCCCTGCCTTAGTCCCGTCTTTCATAGTTTCTCTGCCTAGAAACCTTCCGCTTCGACCCCAGGCCGGCCCATCCCGGATTCTTTGCAGGTGCGCCCCCAACAGTTGGGACTGCGTTACAATTTTCTCTTGCCCGCCACACGCCAGCTCGGCGCTCTTTCCATGCTTGGCCTCTGGGCCGTGCTCACCTTGACCGGCGTGCTCTACGCCGTCTGGCAAGGTTACTCCGGCCGGCCCTTCGCCGCCGCGATTACCGCCTTTGCCGCTCTCTTTCTGGTCACCCTGCTGTATGCCGCTCGTAGCGCCGAATCGGATCTGGCGGCACGAACCTCGGCGCCGGCGCCCGTCATCGTGCTGGGCGTCGCGGTGTTCCTTGTCTACCTGATTTATGCCCTGGGAACAAACACTTTCACTTTCGCCCGTGCCGCAACCGTCCTAGCGCTCGTGTTCATACCCCTTGCAATCGCTTTCTCCGCAGAGCCAAAACCGCCGGGCGCCTGGCAAGATTTCGCCATCATCGCGGGCATTTGGATTGCCGTGAAACCCTTGCCCCAGCTCTGGGGTTTCTCCATGTCGCATTGGCTGTGGCCATTTCCCGGCGGCCGGCTCGCCTATGCCATGACCGTGCTGCTGTGCCTGGACGTGGCTTTGTTCGTCTTCGTCTTGCTCCGCCGCGTGGATGGCATCGGCTACTCCATCGGCTGGGGCCGCCATTGGGGCTTTTTCATCCTGGCCAGCTTCCTGGCGTTTGCGTGCATCGCCATCCCGCTCGGCATGGGCATGCGCTTCATTCAATTTGAGCCGCGGTGGGGAGAATGGAAAACCCTGCCGCTCACCGCGCTGGGCATTCTTTTTCTTACCGCCTGGCCTGAAGAATTCCTTTTTCGCGGACTGCTTCAAAACCTTTTGTCGCGCGTTTCCAAAAGCGAAGTTTCCGGCTGGTGGACCGCCTCTCTCCTCTTCGGTTTTTCTCACATAACCAATCTGGGTTTCCCCAACTGGCGCTACGTGGCCCTCGCCACCATCGCAGGTATTTTCTACGGCTGGACCTGGCGAAAAACGGGATCCATTTTCGCTTCCGCCCTGGTCCACGCGGCCGTCGACACGACATGGCACTTCTTCTTCCGCACGCAGTAGGGCTGCTTTTTTAGAGGAGCAATGACTTTCGAAGAAGCCCTGATCAAAGTTTGGCGCCAGGCTTTGATGGAGAAAGCCCGCAAAGTAGAACTTGACGGCCAAACATTTCCGGTGCGCACCGCGCAAGCGTCTGCGTCAAGTCGATTTTGTCTTCGACGACCAGTCCTTGCGCGGATTGGAACAGAACCCGGACACCGGCTCGCGCTGGGCGCAATTGGCAAGCGCTGGTCACAAGGTGATGCAGTTTCTCTCCGCGGGTCGCTATGTCGCAAACGTCGTCGATGGCAAACTAACGCGCTATGGCAAAAGAAAAAATGCATGAAACGGAATAACGGAATAAACTCCAGAGCATCCAACAGCAGCAGAAACGTCCCCCGGGGCCCGCAATCGATATTTTGAAACTAACTCGCTACGAGGAGGCTTGCACATGAACGCAATGACCGCGGACCAGGCGGTTTTCCTTTTGCAAGACGTTTATCTTGGCTCGCTGAAGAACGAGAGCCGCATTACCAAGAAAGTTCTCGAAGCCGTCCCTGCCGACAAATGTGAGCATCGGCCCGATCCCGTCTCCAAGAGCGCCAACGAGTTGGTGCGGCACATCGCTGTGGCGGAAAACCGCTTCCTCGAAACGGTGATCAACGGCGTCTTCGACGTCAACGCCGCCGCTCTGCCCGATAGCGTAAAGACTCCGCAGGAAGTCGCGGCTTGGTATGAGCAGCGGTTCGCAATGAATTTCGAGGCCCTGACGAAGCTCTCCGGTGACCAACTCGTGAAGATGGTGGATTTTCGCGGCATGGTCCAGCGCCCGGCCGTTTCCTTCGTAATGCTCGGCATGGTCCATACCATTCATCACCGCGGGCAGCTTTCTTCCTACTTGCGGTGCATGGGCGCCAAAGTTCCTTCCATCTACGGCGAAAGCTACGACGCCGCCCAGGCCCGCAAAGCCGCCGGCGGTTAGACACAGTGGAAGTAAACGGATTGCAAGCTCGCTCTCATGAAGCAGCGCCGCGAGCAGGCCGGGCCGCTTGCCGGCTGCGTTTCTCGTTGTAAAGAGCGTGGTCAGCCGCACTGAGCAAGTGCTCGACGGTGGCGCCGTCGCGGGGATATTGCGCGGCGCCAATGCTGATAGAAAGCCGCGGCTCCTCCGCATCCGCGGTCAGCCGTTGCGAGATGCGATTGGCAAGCTGCGCAGCCGCGTCCTCTGAGCTTTCCGGAAGAACCATCGCAAACTCATCGCCGCCATACCGGGCGGCCGTGTCCGTCTCGCGGCAGCATAAATGCAAAACCTCTGCCACCCTGCAAATCGCCAGGTTGCCCGCCACATGCCCGTACATGTCGTTAATCTTCTTCAGACCGTCAAGATCAAGCAACAGAACGGAGAACGACTTGCCATTGCGCACGTGCCGTTTAATCTCTTCGCTGATGCGCTCAATCAGCAGGCGGTAATTTGCCAGCCCCGTTAACGGGTCGCGAATGGCCAGCAGCCTTGTTTGATCTTCTTGGCGTCGCCGTTCGGAAACTTCCGCCGCAAAAACCAGCGTCATCAGCGCCTGGATCGACAGGAACGACTGCAGCATGAGCAGTGAATCATTGGCCGAAGAGCGCGCAAACGGCCCGTAACCTTCCGTGGTGCCGACGACCGCAATGCCGCAGAGAACGCAGATGATGGCCGCGGCCTCGCGTGGTCCAAACCGAAATGCCGCCCAGATTAGAAATGGCGTGCACAGGAAACTCCACGGATCATTCCCGAAATAAGAATGGAAAAGGGGGCCAAACACAACCGCTGAAAAGACCAGCGTGGAAGCCAGCAAGACGGCGCCTTCCAGGAACTGCCGCTTGGACCATTTCACACGCGGGTTGGCGCTCCACAAAAGCAAGAACGGCGTAAAGACCAGCGCTCCTGTTGCATCCCCAAGCCACCACGTGCGCCAGATGATGCTGTATTGTGGCCACGGGGCAAAGCCGCCGAGTGTCAGAGTGGTGACGCCAAACGTGGCGGCAATCGCTGTACTCAAGATCGCGACATAGAGCGCAAAACGAAGGATGTCCTGCGTTCTTTCAAAGACGTGTCTCCCATTGGCAAAACGGCAGACAAGATAAGCTGCCAACACCGCCTCAAGACAATTTCCAGACGCAATGCCTAGCGAAGTGAGCGCCGAGCCTGCGGTCGTGAGATTGACAAGGAAGGCCCCCACGAAAACGATGGGCCAAAAACGGAGACCGAGAGCGAGAAGCAATGCAACGGCAATGCCCGTGGGTGGCCAGAACGGCGTGGCGCTGGGATGCACCGACGCGAGACGCAGACTTACCTTCGCGGTAAGGATGTAACCGCTACAAGCAGCCAGCGCGATGAGGAGCTGCTTGAATATGCTCGAACGCAGTTCGCTGCGCTCTTGTTCCATAAGGGCCCCCGAGCTTGACCCGGGACAGGGGTCCGCCGCGTGCCCGGTTCAGGCGAACGAAGCCAGGCTACCTCTAGTTAAATCGAAAACTTGAGAAAGAGGGTATGGCTTTTTGTCCTCCTAGTCTTGAATGCGTTAGCTGGGCAAAGGTCTTAGGTCGTTTGTTCATGGTCTGACAGCGGACTCTGGCCCTTAGAACAGCTGGACTTACGTGTAAGGGGCCCTGCCCCGGGCTTACCCCTACCGGACCACGCCGGTCATCGGGCTGGAAGCGGAGGCGTAGAGGCGCTTGGGCATGCGGCCCGCGAGATAGGACTTGCGGCCGGCGATGACGGCGTCGCGCATGGCTTCGGCCATCAGCACGGAATCCTGCGCCTCGGCAATTGCCGTGTTCATCAGCACGCCGTCTGCTCCGAGTTCCAGCGCGATGGCAGCATCGGAGGCTACGCCAACCCCTGCATCGACAATCATGGGAACTTCGGTGATGCGCTCGCGCAGAATGCGGAGGTTGGCAGGATTCTGGATGCCGAGACCGGAGCCTATCGGCGCGGCCAGCGGCATCACCGCCGACGCCCCTGCGTCAATCAGTTTGCGGGCCGCGATCAGGTCGTCATTGGTATAGGGCAGCACCACGAATCCTTCCTTGACCAGGACGCGCGTCGCTTCCACGAGCTGTTCCGTGTCCGGGAAAAGGGTTTGCTGGTCGCCAATCACTTCCAGCTTGATCCAATTCGAGAGGCCCACTTCGCGCGCGAGCCGCGCCGTGCGAATCGCCTCGTCCGCCGTGTAGCAGGCCGCGGTGTTCGGCAAAATGAAAAGCTTTTCGCGGTCGATGTAATCGAGCAGCGATTCCTTCGATTTGTCGGTCAGGTTTACGCGCCGCACCGCCACCGTGACCATCTCTGCACCGCTTGCGGCGTGCGCCCGCGCCATTTCCTGGAAGCTGCGGTACTTTCCGGTTCCGACGATCAGCCGCGAGTCAAAACCGCGGCCTGCTATGACCAACTTGTCCGGCATGAGTTCCTCACTGCGATTCTAGACCTATCGCGCGGGGAGGACAAACGCCTGGCGAACTCCGCAGGACAAGAGCAGAGGACCGAGGTCGAGTGTCAGTGCTGCAGCTTCCAGAAACCTCGATGCAGTCCTGACAAGTCACTTTTGCAGATGCGCTTCGAGGAACCAGAGGTCCTTATCCAGTTCGCGCGTCAAGGTGGTGAATAGGTCCACGGTGATGTCATCGCCGAGGTCCCCTGCTTCCGTCACCGCCGTGCGCAAAGCGTTGGCGTGGTGAGCCACGTTGTGGACAAGCCATTTCAGTTGGGACTGCCCGTCGATGGCGCTCAAATCCGCTTCCTTGAGTCCGCTCTTCGCGGCCGCCTCGCGAACCGTGCCATTGGCGACCCCGCCTAGTGTTACGGCGCGTTCAGCGATCGAGTCGGTTTGGTCCAAAACATGAGCCGCCACAGAGTCGAACAGTTCGTGGAGTTGAATGAAGTCCGATCCTTTTACATTCCAGTGTGCCCACTTGATCTGGCTATAGAGATCCACGCTGTCAGCCAAACGCGTATTGAGTAGCGCGATGAGGGCCTGGCGATTGGATTCCGGAACACCTACGCTGCTTTTGAAAGTGCGAGCGGTAGCGGTTGCTGGTGCTGGCATGTCAAATACCTCCTAGTGTTTTTGATAATCCCACCCATAAGATGCTGTGGCCCGGGAAAAGTGTTCAAATTCTTGCCCAATAGACAGAGGTTTGAAAGGCCTCGTTCCTTCACTTGGCGACGCCAAAATCTCGCGCATCCCGCACGTCTATCCCCCCTTCTCACTCTTGATGCATGGGGCGAGGCTCAGCGACGTCGGCGTAGAGGGATTCGATGACGTCGCGATATTTTTGCTCGACAACACGCCGCTTGAGCTTGAGCGTGAAGGTCAGGCTGCCGTTGTCGAAAGTAAAGTCTTCCGGGAGCAGCGCGAAGCGCTTGATGGTCTCGTATTGCGCCAGGTGCGCGGTCAAGCGCTTAATCTCACTGTCAAGCAGCGCGTGCGTGCGCGGATGCGCCGCCAGTTCGGAATTGGATGAGAATTTCAGCCCTTCATCGGCCAGCCGCGCCGCCACCGTCGTGGGGTTGGGCACAACCAGCGCGGAGATGAACTTGCGTTTATCGCCGACGACCATCGCGTTCAAAATGTACGGGCTGGTCTTCAAGATATTCTCAATGGGTTGCGGCGCGACAAATTTTCCCGCGGCTGTTTTTATGAGCTCTTTCTTGCGGTCGGTGATGTACAAATAGTTGTCTTTGTCGAGATAGCCGATGTCGCCGGTGCTGAACCAGCCGTCCTCGGTCAACACTTCCCTGGTGGCCTCGGGATTTTTGTAGTAGCCCTGCATGATGCACGGGCCTTTGACTTGAATCTCGCCGTCCGCGGCGATGCGTACCTGCACGTTGGCAATGGGCTTTCCGGAGCTGCCGGCGCGATTCACCGGATAGGTGGTAGACACGATGGGAGAAGTTTCCGTCAAGCCATATCCTTGATAGATAGGCACGCCGATGGCCCAGAAAAACTCGGCAAGCTCTTTGGAGAGAGGAGCGCCGCCGGAACTGACGATGCGGAGGCGGCCGCCCAGGCCATCACGAACTTTATTGTAAACCAGCAGGTCGGCGAGCATCCATTGCGCCTTCAAAGCCAGGCTGGCAGGTTTGCCCGCGGCCTTCCAAGGAATCGCCTGATTGGCGATGCGCATGGCCCAGTCAAAAATCTTACGCTTCAAGCCGGTGTTCTTCGAGCCTTGCTCGACCAGACGCACGTAAACTTTTTCGAAAAAGCGCGGCACCGCCGCCACGACGGTGGGGCGCACTTCCACCAGGGCCTGGGCCACCGCGTCGACAGATTCCACGTAGGCAACCGGGCAACCCTGGAAGATGTGGATGTAATCTAGGGTGCGCCCGTAGACGTGAGAAAGCGGGAGAAAAGAAAGCGCCACGTCTTTCCCGGGATCAAGGTGGAAGTCGTGTCCCACGTCGGTGACGTTGGAGCAAAAATTCGAGTGCGTAAGCATTACGCCTTTGGGTTCGCCGGTGGTGCCGGAGGTATAGATGATGGAGGCAAGCTGCCCGGTAAGAACCTGGCCGGCGCGCAGGCGGTAGGCGGACACTCGCGCCGCGCCCGCGGAAGCGATGAGCGTGTCGTAGCGGAGACATTCGCCAGGCAGGTCACCGCCCGCGTCGGCGGCAATAATGTTTTCGAGCTCGGGAAGACTGCTGCGCACGCCGAGCAGCTTGTCGAGTTGCGGCTTGCCAGCCACGAAAACCACTTTGGCGCCGCAATGCTTCAGGATGTACGTCATGCGGTCGGGTGACTCGTTGAAATAGACGGGAACGGTGACGGCGCCGGCGCCGTTGATGGCAAAATCAGCCGCGTGCCATTCGGGACGGTTGGCGGCGAAAAGCCCAACGCGGTCGCCCGGCTTGACCCCCAATTCCACAAGCGCCGCGCACAAGCCGGCCACGCGGCGGAGCAGCTCCTGGGACGAGGTAGATTCCCACCGGCCATTGCGCCTTACCATTTGCGCGCGCTGGTTCGGCAAGTTGTCGATGGCGTTCAGAAAGCGCGAAGGAAGTGTGCCGTAGTCCATGATTAGTGGCTCATGCAAGTCCTTTATCTCGCTTTGGCAAGGACCGTTGTCTGCACGAAGGACGCATTGATCGAAGACTCACTTTATCGTACCGGTTGGCATCGCGCAATGTAACGAGCTGCGAAGCGGGATGCGGGTTCCGGGGGGTCGCGGAAGTGTGGCAAGCAAAGGACTTGCGGGAAGGGGATTTCGGATCTGTGGCAATGATTGGACTTAGGACGTGGTTCTCTGTAAGTGTGGCAGCTAAAGGGTTTAGGGTCCGAGCGCCATCCCTCGGCTCCCGATGGTCGCTCCCCGTCAGGAACGGGGCAAGCAGGACTCGCATCCTATTCGGATGCTCGGTTACAGGAGAAATCCTGGAACTGTGGCAAAGAAAGGGCTTAGATGCCGAGGGGTCAGAGAGACGTAGGGGCAGGGGCACAGGGAGAAGCCAGGAGAAAGGACCAACACAAAGAGCACAGAGGCAGAAGGCACAGAGGGCACGGAGAAGAATGGAGAGAGGGGAGCCAGAGAAAGCGCGGGAGGCGCGAGACGGGGCGAATTGGAGCGTCCAGTTCAAAGATTATAGTAGCACGCCTATTACCACATGTCAATAATTATTTAATAGTGATTCTAATGAGCTGTGGAAAAGTTTTGGAAGGTGGATAAGAGATTTGCAAAATCCGCAGACTGAACCCCGCAGAGATGCGGCACCTTGCGCGGCGGAATGACAGCGCGGGAGCTGAGCGACCTTCCATGAAGAGAAAGCGCCGGCAAGATGCCGGCGCCAGCAAAGCAGAGAGAACATGTCGCCCTAAGGGGCGGCGAGAGAAGAGAAGATGCCGCCCTCAAAGGGCGATGCTACGTGAGCGTCTTAATTGCTTCCTGAGGATGCGGGAGCCATTGCACCTTGCTGAGGAGCCGCGGCCATGACCGTCTGTGCGCGAGGCAGAGAGAAGGCGTAGGAGTGGTCCAGAGTTTGAATGCGACGGAGCAAATGCTGGTCATTGACGACGGCAAACGCCAGCTGCCCTTCGCCACCAGAATTCTCGTCCGTGGTGGCTAAAAGGAAAACGGAATCGCGGGGATTTTCCTGGCTCCTGAGAAGCAGGGCTCCGGGCCTGTCATCAAACACACGCGAGATTCGGTATTCGCCCGCGGGAAAAGTCCGGCCACCGGCTACGAATTGAAACGGAACGTTGACGATGAGTTGATCGGGGACCTGAGCCTTCCCAGGGACAGTGAGGACGGCAAGGCCGGCCAGCACCAAGAGCAAACGCAAGTATAGCTTTTTCATAATTTCTCCTTTGTACGTTTCGGTGTCGTTGCGGGGTGGACGGCGCTGCGGGCTGAAATTCCCCTTGCGGCGTTACGAACAGCCAAGGCAACAATCATCGGCAAAACGCATACATAGAGTAGGACTCGCGGAGCGAAGAAAACGTTTTGCGATTCCGGGTAAAGAAAAAGTACAGAAAAAATAAAGTCTTTGCAGACAGTGTAACTATTGACGGGATGAGCGCATCAAGCCGATACATTACCTCCAAACCTAGACATTCGCTGTGCGCGGCGCAGGGCCGCGAGGGGACCCCACTGTAGCTTCCAGGATTGTTGCCCTTCGCCGAGGCGCGGGAGAGGTAAACTGCTTTCATGATGTTTACCAAGCGGCTGCGTGAGGGAGTGCGCCGCGGGAATCACCTGCACCGTACGGTTCTGGATGCATCCGCACGTGCGAGTTGGGGCGCGATACCCGATGGGAGAAGGCGCGATCGAGATCGATTCGATTGAGCCG
>Ga0307479_10000551_pt1 | contig 33741 bp, 33 predicted proteins | sample atmos_gasesECM4C_FD_203743 | JGI IMG/M metagenome (GOLD analysis project Ga0307479, IMG submission 203743) | Hardwood forest soil microbial communities from Morgan-Monroe State Forest, Indiana, United States - atmos_gasesECM4C_515 | ecosystem: Environmental > Terrestrial > Soil > Temperate...
AACGGCGCAGCGTGCTTCATGCCGACGAAGGTCGGCAGGCCTGATCGCGCGGACAGCGCGGCAGCCTGGGCGCGGGTTATCTCCGTAAGCGGCGAGCCACCCCCGATCGCGCGGTATCGGGCGGTGAGCCCTTCGAGCGCCTCGGCCGACGGCGGCCTTCCACCGCGGATGTGGGTGAAGTAAGGCGCGATGTCGGCCTCCGTTGCGGGGCTGCCGTACGCCATGCAGAGAACTCCGGTTTCAGGCGACATTCGCGGGCACCCATGAATGCACGGTCTCGACCAGGAGCTGGAGGTTCTCGACGCTCGCCGTTGGAGGGACGCCGTGTCCGAGGTTGAAGATGTGCCCCGCCCGCCCGTTGGCGCGACGCAGGACGTCCATCGCGCGGGAGCGAACCACGTCTGGGGGGCCCAGCAGAACAGCCGGGTCGAGGTTGCCCTGCACCCCGCGGCCAAGGCCGACGCGCCTCCACCCCTCATCGAGGTTGACGCGCCAGTCGAGCGACACGATGTCCGGTCCGGTGGCGGCGATCAGCTCCAGCAGCCCAGCCGTGCCGGTGCCGAAGTGGATGCGCGGCACGCCCAGCGAGGCCACGCCTTCGAGGATGGAGCGAGTGTGCGGCGCGACGCGTGACTCGTAATCCTCGGGCGCGAGCGCGCCCACCCACGAGTCGAAGAGCTGCAGGGCGGACGCGCCCGCCTCAACCTGCGCCGCCAGGTAGGCGGTCATCGTTGTCGCCAGCTTCTGCATCAGCCGGTCGAACGCCGGCGGCTCGTTGAACATGAACGCCTTCACCTTTTCGAAGGTGCGCGAGGGCCGGCCCTCGATGAGGTAGCTCGCCAGGGTGAAGGGCGCGCCCGAAAAGCAGATGACCGGTACGGACGACTGCTCGACCACATGACGCACGGCCGTGATGACCTGCGGCGCCGCTTCGTCGCCGGCGGGCACGCGTAAACGCTCCACGTCCTCGGCGCTGCGGATGGGATTCGCGATCACCGGTCCGACGTTTTCGACCAGCTCGAAGTCGACGCCCATGCCGCGGACAGGCAGCATGATGTCGGCGAACATCACCGCGGCGTCCACGCCGAGGCGGCGCACGGGCTGCAGCGTGACCTCGGCGCAGAGCTCGGGCTGGGCGACGATCTCGGCGAGCGTGTAGCGCTCCCGGAGCTTCCGGTACTCGGGCAGCGACCGGCCCGCCTGGCGCATCAGCCACACGGGCGTGACGTCGACCTTCTGCCGCCTAGCGGCCTCGAGGAACCAGCCGGTCACTCAATATCCGCCGCGGCCGCGGCGGTGGCGGCTCCGAGAAGCGCGGTGATCTCCTCGATCGGCCGGTGGATGCCGGTGAGGATCGGCGTGTCGCGCACGGTCGACCGGCGGCTCTCGGTGCCGCGAAGCTCGCGCACCAGCTCACCGAACGCGGGCAGGTCGTCGGTCTCGTAGGCCACCAGGAAGTCCATGTCGTCGAGCCCGAACGAGTACGCCAGCAGCTGCCGCACCTGCTGGTAGCGGTGTCCGACCTTCATGTGCTCGTTCATGACCCTCTGGCGCTCCTCCTGCGCTAGGAGGTACCAATCGGCGCTCTTGGTGAAGGGATAGACGATGAGGTAGCGAGACCGCTCACCGCTGAACAGCGACTGCTCCTGCGAGGTGGGCCGCTTGACGTACTGCGAGGCAGCGATCAGACCGACGAAGCTGTGGCGGACCAGCATCCACGATCCCATGCCCGCGCGAAGCGCCCTGGCCGACTTCTCTTCGAGCGCCTCGAGCGACGGCGCGAGACTCCACAGCAGCAGGTCGACTCCGGTTTTGAGGCCAACCATCGAGTAGGTGAAGGTCGAGACCTCCGACGGCGCCGTGGCCGCCGCGGCGAATTGCTCCGCCGACCGGCACCTCTCGTCGCTGTCGAGGCGCCGCCACGCCGGGTCCAGGCCAAGCGCGAGCGCGTGGACGTAGCGGCGCTCGGTCACTCGCGCAGCCAGGCAGCCACGTCGGCGGCGAAGTAGGTGATCGTGATCGCGGCTCCCGCTCGCGAGATGGCGGTGAGCGACTCGAGGATCGCGTTTCTGCGGTCGAGCCACCCACGCTCGGCCGCGGCCTCGATCATGGCCGCCTCGCCGCTTACCTGGTAGGCGGCCAGCGGGAGGTCGAAACGCTCGCGCGCCCTGACCAGAAGGTCGAGCGAGGTTATCGCCGGCTTGACCATGAGGATGTCGGCGCCTTCCCGGGCGTCGAGGTCCATCTCCCGCAGCGCCTCCCTCCCGTTCGCGAAGTCCATCTGGTACGACTTGCGGTCGCCGAAGCTGGGGGTCGACCCGGCCGCCTCCCGGAACGGCGCATATAAAGAGGACGCGTGCTTCGAGGAGTAGGCCATGATCGCCGTGCGCGTGTGGCCGGCGAGGTCGAGGGCCCCCCGCAGCGCGGCGACCTGGCCGTCCATCATGGCGCTGGGCCCGACTATGTCCGCCCCGGCTTCCGCGTAGGCGACGGCGGCAGCGCCCAGGCGCGGCAGGGTCGCGTCGTTGTCGACCCGCTCGCCGTCGAGAATCCCGCAGTGGCCGTGCGACGTGTACTCGCACAGGCACACGTCGGCGACGAGGACCAGCGGCAGGCCTTCGCGCCGGAGCAGGCGAAGCGTCTCGGGGACGGGACCGCCTGGATCCTCGGCGCCGCTTCCGATCGCGTCCTTCGCGTCAGGGATGCCGAAAAGCAGCACGCCGCCGACGCCGAGCTGGGCGAGGCGGTGCGCCTCCCGCAGCGCGAGGTCGGGCGACAGGCGCGCGTGGCCCTGCAGCGACTCGATCTCGTGGCGCCGGCCTGAGCCGCTGACGACGAACAGCGGTGCGATCAGCTGCCCCGGATGCAGGCGCGTCTCTCGCACGAGGTTGCGCAGCGCCGGGCTCGCGCGAAGGCGGCGCGGGCGATCGGCGGTTATCGGAACCGAACGTTCCACCGCGGCCGCCATCTGCTTCAGCTCCTGGGCGGTTGCCTCCGCCGCCACGACGAAACCGGCCTCCCGCGCGGCCTGGCTGGTTCGGGGCCCGATGGTGATCGCAGGGAGATTCGGCCTCCCGCCCAGCTTGACGAACCCGCGCACCGCCGAGCCGGACGCGAACACGACCGCGGCCACATCTTCATCCCGAAGCGCCCGCTGCAGCGCGTGCGCGGACTCGGAAGGTCCCTCGATGGTCTGGTAGGCGGTGATCTCTTCGACGAAGGCGCCGCGCTCGCGCAGCGCGTTTGGAAGCTCTGGGTCTGCCAGGGAAGCACGCACCAGCGCGATGCGCTTGCCGTCCACGTGGGGGATCTCCCGCGCGAGAGCCGCACCGTTGGCCTGCGCCGGAACGACGTCCACCTCGATTCCTTTCGCGCGAAGAGCCCGCGCGGTCGCTTCGCCGACCGCCGCCCAGCGAGGCCCGGCAGAAATCTCGGGCAGGGAGGCCACCCCCGCGGCGCTCGTGACCACGATCCAGTCGTATTGCGACAGGTCGGGCCACTCCATATCGACAGCGCGGGTGGCGACGGTCGGCACTGCGATGACGCGGTAGCCACGCGAGGTGAGCTCGGCCACGAGCGGGTCCTTCTCGCCGGCCGGTCGCGTGACCAGGACCGTCTTCATCGCAGAGCCACCGCACCGGCCAGGTTGCGGCCCGCCTCTTCGGCCAGGCGCATCGCGTCTGCCCGCTTTCCATGGACGGTCTCGATGCGAAGGTCGGAGCCGTCGCTGTTCACCCCGCCGACGAGCATCGTGAGCTCGTCTTCCTCGACCGTCGCCAGAGCGCCCACAGGCGCGCGGCAGCTGCCCCCGGTCGCACGCAGCACCCGCCTCTCCGCCTCGACCGCCAGCCTCACGTCGGCGTAGTCGTACAGACGCAGCTCCTCGAGGAGGGGGCCCGCCTCGTTGCGCGCCTGGATCGCGAGGGCCCCCTGTGCCGGCGCGGGCGGGATCACGTGCGCGTCGATCCGCTCGTCGATCCGACCGCCTCTGGCCAGTCGATCGATTCCCGCCGCGGCGATGACGATCGCGTCGACCTCGTGACTGTCGACGCGATGCAGGCGCGTGTCGACATTGCCGTGAAGCGACACGACCCGAAGATCAGGTCGGGCGGCGCGCAGAAATCCCGACCTCCGCGGGCTGTCGGTGCCGACGCTCGCGCCCTCGGGCAGTCGCGACAGCGAGCTGCCTCCGTCCTTTGTGACCAACGCGTCACGTGGGTCGGCTCGCACCGGGTAGGCCGCGATCACGAGGTCGCGCTCTTCGACCAGTGGAACGTCTTTGGCGCTGTGCACCGCGGCGTCGATCTCCCCGCGCTGCAGCGCCCGGGCGATCGCCGTGACGAAGATCCCCTCGCCCGGCTCCGTGTCGATCGGCCGAACGTCACCCTCGGTGACGATGCGGACGAGCTCGACCTCGTGGCCCGCGTCGCTCAGGCGTTTGGCGAACCACTCCGTCTGGGCGAGGGCCAGCATCGAACCGCGGGTGCCGAGGCGGATGAGCATCGAGCATTGGAATCTACCACCCGGCCAGATGGCGCTTGTAACGCTCGGCGGAGCGGCGCACCGACTCCTTGGCGCCCGAGAGGACGTTGCGGTCCCACCAGGCGCCGTAGATGCGGTCGAAGGCGAACGGCTCGACGGCCCCGACGACGTGGTCGACCTCGGCCGCGGAGAGCGGGACGTAGTTCGGAAAGCTGTACATGAAGCTCACCCATCGCCGGTCCTGCGCGACCTGCAGGATGTCGCCTGCGAGCAGGGCGCCGCGGCCGTCGGCGCCCGCCGGCCAGTGCAGCACCGCGCCGCCCTCGAAATGGCCGCCGGCCCGGACGAGCGTCATGCCGTCCCAAAGATCCCTGGTGTCGCCGTCCCACAGCTCGATGCACGGATCGGTGCGCATTACCCACCGACGGTCGGCCCCGTGCAGCAAAACCGGAGCGTTGAACGCCCTGGCCCATTCGACCATCGAGGAGTAGTAGTGCGGGTGCGAGATGGCGATTGCGCGCAGTCCGCCGGCGTCGCGCACCGCGCGGACCGCTGCTTCGTCGATCACCGTTATGCAATCCCACAGCAGGTTCCCGCCTGGCGATCGCACGAGCAGCGCGCGCTGGCCGATCGCAAACGACGGCTCGGTGCCGATGCCCAGCAGACCGGCATCGTCGCGCAGATGGCTGTGGTGCTGGGAGAGAAGCTCCTGGAGGGTTGTCCAGCGCTGTCCGCTCCAACCGACATACTGCCGCTCGTCCTCGCATACCGGGCAGCTCGCGGGCGGATCGATCGAGGGGGTGAACTGAACGCCGCAGGTGGCGCAGACGTAGGCACGGGGCTCGGCCACGACCAGGAAATTTACGCCCCTCGTTTGAGCGTCACTCACGCGGCGTGTCACCCGCTACCTTTTAAGACGGGATGGAGGAAGCGTCGTGACTCACATCCATCTGCCAAGGCCGGGACGACCCATCATCACGGTGATTGCGGGCGCACTGGCTGGCGCGCTGGTGGCATTCGTAGGTCCGCAGATTCCGAGCGCGCTCGACAGGCCGGGCTGCGCGGAGACGGTGATGCGCGCGGTGTCGTCCGACCAGACGGTCAAGGGTTCCTACGGGTGCTTCAGCAAGAGCCTGCAGGCCGGGCTGCTTACGGTCGGGGTGGACTCGGACCGGAGCTTTGCCGACCACATCGGTCAGAACGGCGAATACCACTTCCTGCACAAGACGGCGGACGGCGGCTACGTCTACGAATACGACAGGCCGACGACCCCGCACGACCGCTTCAAGGGCGTAATCGGCGCGCTTGCGGTGCCGCAGATGCGGGCCGACGTCCGCCGCGGCAACATCCTGGCCGTGTGGAGCGAGCCGCACGATGTGCGGCGGGCCTGGGCGGAGATCACCGGGCAGACCCAGAACGACGAGAGCCGGCTGTTCACGATCTACGTCGGGTCAAACGGCAGGATAACCGCCATCAAGTAGCCGCTACGTGAGCAGGTGGCGCCGGTCGTTGAGCTGCCGCCGAACCTCGGCCCTGCGCTCGACAAATCGGCGTCCTTCCACCCTTCTCTCGGTCTCGACGGCCACCGCGGTCACGCGGCGGTCTCCGCCCGAGCGGCGATCGGCCTGGCGCCGGTCCGCCAGCGTCCTCCTCGACTGAGCTCGTTTGTTCTCTGTCGTCGTCTCCACCTGAGCTGACCCCTCCCTCTCGTTATTGCGCGGCGCGAACTGATTCGTGAAATATCGGAGCGATCTCGGGCGGCAGTTCGAGACCGAGCTCGTCGAGTCGCTCGATGATGCGCGGGCGGATGCCGGTCGGGCTGAACCTGCCCATCACGTGTCCCTCCTGGTCGATGCCTGTCTGGACGAAGCGGAACACCTCCTGCATCGTGATGATCTCCTCTTCCATGCCCGACACCTCGCTGATCTGCACGACCTTGCGCGTCCCGTCGCGCATTCGTTCGAGGTGCACGATCACGTTGATCGCGCTCGTGATCTGCGCGCGGATCGCGCGCAGCGGCAGGTCGTAGCCGGCCATCAGGACCAGGGTCTCCAGCCGGGCAAGCGCGTCGCGTGGCTTGTTGGCGTGGAGCGTGGTCAGAGAGCCGTCGTGGCCCGTGTTCATCGCCTGCAGCATGTCGAGCGCCTCCGGTCCTCGGACCTCACCGACCACCAGCCGGTCCGGCCGCATACGCAGCGACGAGATCACGAGGTCGCGGATGGTGACCTCTTTGGTGTCCGGCCCGGCCGGCCTCGCCTCCAGGCGGGCGACGTGGCGCTGCCGGAGCTGAAGCTCGGCCGCGTCCTCGATGGTGACGATGCGCTCGTTCTCCGGGATGTAACCCGAAAGCACGTTGAGGAGCGTCGTCTTGCCGCTGCCCGTGCCCCCGCTGACGAGCACGTTCGCCCGTGCCATCACGGCGGCCTTCAGAAACCCGAACGCGCTCTCGCTGCAGCTGCCGAGCCGGATCAGGTCCGCCATGTCGAGCGGGCCGCGGACGAACCGGCGGATGTTCACCATCGGACCGTCGACCGCCACCGGTGGGATGGCCACGTGGACACGCGATCCGTCCGCCAGGCGAGCGTCGCATAGCGGGTTCTCAGCGTCGACCCGGCGTCCGACCGACTCGACGATGTACTCGATGACGGCCATCAGCTCCTCTTCGCTGGCGAAGCTGACCGGCGTCAGGATCAGCTTGCCGTCGATCTCGACGTAAACATCCCTGGCCCCCATGACCATGATCTCGGTGACCTGGTTGTTGGCCATCAAAGGTGCGAGCGGTCCGAGCCGCCAGTGGTCCGACGGCACCGGGATGGGAGCGTTCACTGTATCAACCTCACTGTGGACGGCCACGACCTAAGGGACGGATCGGCTGTTATCGCGACCGTCCCTGTCCCGATCACGCTTGCCGTCCAGGCGATCACGCCGCCGGCGATAGTTGCCTGGTAGGCGCTGTTGCCGTTGATCGAAACACTTGCTGCCGGCATGTAAAAGATTCCGATCAAGCTGGTGAAACCGTTTCCGTTGACGATGTTTCCAGTGCAATTGTTGGGCTGAGTGGACTGTTCTGGTCCAGGTTCGAACAGCACAACGCGCGAGTACTGATTGCCGCTGAAAATGTAGATGTCGCCATGGCCGTGGAGGACGAGGCATGGCGCCGTAGTGGCTCCAGGAATAAGAAAGACGACGGCGCCTGGGTTCCATGCCGTGGGACAGGCGGCGTTGTTGCCGGTCGTCGGATCTACGCAATGGTTCTCGTTGCCGAGATCGCCATGGGGCGGGGTGCCCGCCGGCGGATCGGTGTCGGGCAATGACGAGGCCAGGGGTGGTCGCTCCCAGTCCGGCGGCGCCTGCGTGCTGCCGGAGCAACTGCCAATCGTGCCCATCCCTCCGTTCCAGTCCCGGCAGAGAGTCAGACCGGTGCACGAACCGTTGCCCACCGTATAGACGTTGTAGTCGCTCGCTCCGGGGTCCGCCTGGCTGAGGGTCACCTTGAGGTTCCCGCTGGAGCCAACGGTCACCGTTCTGCATATGGAGGGCGCGCTTTCCCGCTCGTAGCAGCTTGGCGAGACGGCGCTGCACGTCGACCCGTCCGGGGACTGGAACCGAATTGCGGTCAGCTCGACGGAATAGGTGCCGGAGCTGAGGCCGCCTCCTGATCCCGGCGATGAGAGGCTGAACGAGCTGCCGCAGCCCGCCCCGTTCTCGTCCCAGAACTGGTGGGCCGCCCTGGCCATCGTCACCGCCGTCGATCCGCTGGCAATAGTTCCACTCACCGCCGCAGGGACAACAGGGATCGAGGTAGCACCCAATGCCGCCCCGGCGGAGGTCACCGTAAAGGCTTGACCGGCCGCGATGACCGTAGAACTTGCGGGGACCGCGACCGCGAGAGCCGTCACGGGGATCGACGAGATGGTGCCGCTCAGCGACGATGTCGTCGCCGCGAGGTTCGGCTCGTCAGGCGGCCGCAGCTCGTTGCTGACGAATCCAGAATTGGTGCTGAACCCGGCCGTAAAGTCGTACACCCCGCCCGCAAGGAAATAACACTTCGACTGACCAGTGAGATTTGGGTCGGTCGTGTAGGTGCCAGGCAGCTCGGTGCTTCCGCTCGTGCTGTTCCAGCTCCGCGCGGTCGTATCGATGGTCGGCATCGCGTAGTCAGGATCTGGCATGTTCCAGCCGCTGGCCTGGGCTCCACTCACCGTCCACGGCGTCGGCGTGGTCACAAACGGAGGCGTGCCACAAACTGCCACCAGGTTGCCGTTGATCGAGCCCCCTGCGGCAGCGCTGTTGTCGAAGACGTTGCCGTCAGACCACACGTCTCCTGTGACCAGCGACGTCGAGTTGCCTTGGAAGGTCAACGAGTTGCTGCCGCCGCCACCGCACGTTGGCGCAAGCGTCTGGATCGCCGCGCCGTTTGCGCCCGTCTGCCGGGCGAGCGCTGTTGCCGTCGCGCCGACGGTCACGGTGGACGCGAACCCGAGCACCTGCATCATCGTGATGCCGATCTGATGAGTGGCAGTCGCCGTGAAGGTGACCCCGGCGATCGAATGATCGGTTGCGCTCACCGTGAGAACTTGATTGGTCGCGTCGGCAAATGGACATGTGAGCGTGTTGTTCGCAACCGTGCAGGCTGGCGCGACATAGAGGCGCTCGTTCGTCGCGTAGACGCTGCTCGCGGCGTTTTCGGCGTGGTTGATATCGCGAATCGTCATGTAGTCGTAGGCTGCGGCAAGCGACGCCGCATCTACCGAAGCTTGCAGCTGCCGGCGGTCGAGGTAGGCACGGCCACCGTCGAGCGCCAGTCCGACAAAACCAAAAAGCACGACCAGCAGGAGACCGATCAGAACGATGGCCTGCCCCCGCTGCATTCGAGACCGTTGCCCGCCCAACTCAGTACTCCGTCTTGTAGGTCGCCGAAGCGCTGATGATGATGTGGTTTGCGGTCGCCTGCTGGATGAGCGGCGTAAAGGGCACGAAGTTGTATCGAATCGTGATCTGAAGCGGCGCGTGGTCGTGTGCAGGGTTGGTCGCGCTGCAGTTCTGGTCGTTGTTGGCGTGATACGCCCACGGCGTCCCGCCCGGTGCGTTTTCCAACGATGGGGACAGCGTTTCGATCGAAGACGGAGCGTCTGGCTCGGTGATGTAGATCCATCCCTGATTTGCAGGCGGCGTGGAGCTCGTGAGGATGGGGCCGTTCGGGCAGGGGTTGGCCAACGAGACGTCGACGGCGTGCCGCTTGACAGCGTTTTCGACGTCGTTATCCGTCGGCAGTTGCGGCGACGCTTTGATCGCGGTTCGCGCGCCCTCATTTACCGCCTGGTTGATCGTCGCGTACGTGTAGATCACCCGCCCGAAATCGACGACCCCAAAGATGAGGAAGAGCAGCACGGGCGCGATGATGGCGAACTCCACTATCGTCTGCGAGCTCTGTGCGTCTGCAAAAAAGGGTCGCCGCATGTCAGTAACCCCCGCCGATCACCATGTGCGTATTGGCGACGATATGCACCGAGTTGCCCAGGAAGCTGGGCATGAACCCACTCGCGAAGCCGAAGCTCATGACCAGGATGACGTTGACGTCCTGGCCCTTGTTTGAGTTGTCGATGGGAGCCGTGGGAAAGTCGAGGTTGGGATTGTTTTCATAACAGATGTACAGCAGCGGTTGGTTCAGGTTGGTCGGGTACGCAGTGTCGGGGTATGGCGGGTTATTAGCAGTGAGTAGGTCACCCGGGCAGTTTGTCGCGGGGTTCTGCAGGATCGATGAGGGCAGGTGGAACTTGTTCAGGTTGCAATCGACGGCTTGCTTGATCCCCGGGTATGGATTGGGATCGCCCGTTGGATTGCCATTGGCTTCATAAGGGCAGGGGTCCTGGGTCCAGCCATCCGAGTCATAGAGGCTGGGGTTAGTGCCGGGTACGCCATTGGCTCCCGGGACAAACCAGCTGGCCTGTCGCGCAGCCTCGCGCGTGGCGCCGGTGAGGCCCACATCGAAGTAGAAAACTCGGCCCAGGTCGATGAGGCCAAAAAGAAGGAGCACGAGGACAATGGCCGATGCCCCGAACTCGACGGTTGACTGTCCGCGCTGCATCGCTCAGCCGCCTCGCAGGAAACGCATCGCCAGCAGCGCCGCGGGGCCAAGAAGGATGACCCACAGCGTCGGGAAGATGCACGCGAGCATCGGGATGAGCATCTTGAGAGACGCACGCGCACCACGCTCCTGGGCCGTGATCAGCCGCTTGGCCCGGATCTCCTCGGCCTGGATCTTGAGAATGCGGCCGATTCCCGACCCCAGCTGCTCCGACTGGATGATCGCCTGGACGAAGTTGTTGAGCTCGTCGACCCCGTTCCTCTCCCCCATGTCGTTCAGCGCCTCGAGGCGCGACCGGCCGAGTCGCACCTCCTGCATCACGCGACTGAACTCGTCGGCGAGCGCGTTGTCGAACTTCTCCACGACCTTCTCCATCGCGGCTTCGAATGTCAGGCCCGCCTCGACGCAAACGACGAGCACGTCCAGAACGTCGGGCAGCGCCGACTGGATTTCGCTCCGGCGAGAGTTGAGCTTCATCCGCAGCCAGAACACAGGGCCATAGAGCCCGACCGCCGCGCCGATAGCGGCCAAGAGGGCAAGCGCGATCGGGTTATGCGTGAGAACGCCGACCAGGATCCCGAAGCAGCAGAACAGCGCGGTGAGGAGGTACCGCATGGCAATGAAGTCGCCGGCAGACATCCCGCCGGGCCTTCCTGCGACCACGAGGTTGTGCGCGACCTGCTGCCGCGCCTTGTCGGGCAGGCTCTGCTCGACGAGCTTGCCGAGGCGCTTCGCCAGGGGCCGCAGCACACGTTCTCCGAACGGCTCCCGAAGCTCGATCTCCGTCACCGATACCGGCCGCCCGGTCTCGTAAACCCGCAACCGTCCCTCGACCACGTCGGCGTTCGTCGGCGCTGGGGGGTTGAATGCCGAGATGGAGGTGAAGACGCCGATGGCGGCGACGAGACCGAGCAGGACTGCGATGTATAGGGCGGCCATTCCTCAGACCTTGAAGTTCGTGATCCGGCGCACGAACAAGTTGCCGATGAAGATCGAGATCCCTGCCAGCACGAGCAAGACGCGCCCGGCCGGGTCCGTAAACATCGGACCGAAATAGCTCGGGGTGATGATATTCAGGATCGCCGCGACGATGAACGGCAGCAGGGTGATGATCCAACCCGATGCGCGCATCTGCGCGGTCAGGGCCCCGATCTGCGATTTCATCTGCACACGCTGCCGGATGGTTTGCGAGATGCTGTCGAGCAGACGGGCAAGATTGCCCCCTACCGTCGATTGGATCCCGATCGCCGTTACCACCAGGTCGAGGTCTTCGCTGCCGACCCGCCTGACCATGTTGGTGAGGGCCGCCGGGATCGACGTGCCGAGCTTGTTCTCCAGAATCACGCGGTTGAGCTCGTCAGACACCGGCGCGGTGACAGTGCCGGCGACTGCTTCGATCGCCTGGGGCAGAGATAGGCCCGCCTTCATCGCGTTCGACAGCAGGCTCAGAGTGTCCGGAAGGTGGGCGTTGAACTTCTTCAGCCGCCGCCGCTGCCGAAACACGACGTAGCGCATCGGGATCAGGTAGGCGGCTACGCCGGCGAACACGAACTGCGGCGAGAACCCAAACCGCCAGAGCGCGAGCAGCGCTCCGAGGGAGAGAAAGGCCACCTGGATCATCACGAACTCGGAGGAGCGCAGCTTGATATCTGCTCGCTGGAGGTGCTCGGTGAGCGTCAGACCTCCGTTGAGCCTTCGCCTCCGGCTGCCCCGGTCCGCGAGGGCCTGGAACGGCACGTTGATCCGGTCGCGCAGCGACTCGCCCCGCAGCGAGACGCCCGCGTCCCATGGCGGCCGGCCGTCGGGGGCGGGCCGCGGCGCGGGCAAGGCGGCAGCGGCGCCCGCCATGAGCACGCCGAGGGCTGCGAGCACCGAGATGATGACGATCAGACCGAGGACCTGGGAGCTCACCTTCCGGCGTACGCCAGCTGGCGTGGCTCGAAGACTCCGGGCGGAAGGCTCTCGCCCCGCTCCAGGAAACGGTCGAGGTGGATCGAGGGCGTCCCCGTGGCGGTGTGGAAACCGACCGCGTTGCCCTCGGCGTCGACGCCCGACTGTCGGTACTGGAACAGCTCCTGGATCTGCGTCTCGTTGTTGACCAGGCCGGTGACCTCCCCGATGCTGACGATCTTTCGCGCGCCGCCGCGGACCCGAGCCGCATGCACGACGAGGTCGATGGCGGACGAGATCTGCTTCTGGATCGCCCGCGCGGGAAGGTCCGCGCCGACCATGAGGACCATCGTCTCGAGCCGCCCGAACGCGTCGGCCGAGCTGTTGGCGTGGACCGTGCTCATCGATCCCTCGTGGCCTGTGTTCATTGCCTGGAGCATGTCGAGGGCTTCGCCGCCGCGGCACTCGCCGACGATGATCCTGTCGGGCCGCATCCGCAGCGCGTTGCGCACCAGTTCGCGGATCGGAATGGAGCCCTTGCCCTCCACGTTGGGAGGCCGGGACTCGAGCCGGATCACATGCTCCTGACGAAGCTGAAGCTCGGCCGAGTCCTCGATCGTGACGACCCGCTCGTCGGACGGGATGAAGCTGGAGAGGATGTTCAGCAGCGTCGTCTTGCCCGACGACGTGCCGCCGGAGACCAGGATGCTGAGCCGGCTCCGGACGGCCGCGCGCAAGAACTCGATCATCTCGGGCGTCGCGCTGCCGATTCCGATCAGGTCCGACGGGCGCAGCTTGTCGCGCGAGAACTTGCGGATCGTCATGCACGGGCCGTCGATCGCAAGGGGCGGGATGATGACGTTGACGCGAGAGCCATCCCGCAAGCGCGCATCGACCATCGGTGAGCTTTCATCGACGCGCCTGCCGACGGTGCTCACGATGCGGTCGATGACGAGGCGTAGCTGGGCCTCGCTCTCGAAGACGATCGGGCTCAGGCTCACGCGCCCGGCGCGCTCGACGTAGATCTGGCTCGGGTGGTTGACCATGATCTCGGTCGTCGCGGGGTCTTCGAGCAGGCCCTGGAGCGGTCCGAGCCCTAGGACCTCGTCGAGCAGCGAATCGATGACGTGGCCGTAATCGAGGCGGCTCAGAGTGATGCCGGACGACTTCGCGTACTCGTCCGCCAGGCTCGCGATGCGACTACGTACGCCCTTGCGGTCCGTGATGTCGATCTCGTGCGCGTGCCTTTCGACCAGGAGCGCGTGGATCGCCGCCTTGGCTGCGGTGAGCGTGCTCGGCGCGAGGCGGTTGGTCTTCTGCGCGACGTCGGGCGGTTGCTCCGCGGGAGCCGGCGGCGCTTCTGGACGTGTTCCCGAGATCACCGTCAGACCCGATTCGCGCGGCGCCGTCTCTGCGCTCGACTGATGCCGGCGTGCGTCGAGCCGGTCCTTAAGCGCCATGGGCACGCACCTTTGGCGGCACGCGGTCGATCAGGTACAGCGCCTGCTTTGCCGCCTTGCGCACGCGCGGGTTGCGGTCGATGCACAGGGACTCGAGCTCCGGCCGGCAAGACGACGCGCGCAGCGCGCCGAGAGCCTTCGCCGCCGACAAGCGGATCTTCCAGTCACGGTCGTCGAGCCCGGCGCGGATCAGGGGGATTGCGGTTGCCGCGCCGATCCAGCCGAGCGCCCGGCAGCTGATCACGCGCTCCCGCCGGCTGCCCCGCTGAACGAGCATCGCCAGGTGGCTGATCGCGGTGTGGCGCCGGCGAAGGCCGGCCGCGATCGCGAGCGCGGGCCTCACGGTCGGCTTCTCACGTTCGCCGATGGCGCTCTCTATGAAAAGGTCGGGAGCGCCGCGCGCGAGCTCCGAGATCAGCCTGCGGTTCGGCCCTCTTCGCCGGATCGCGAACAGCAGCGCTGACGCGCTCGGGTTTCCGCCGATCTTGCCGAGGGCCCGCGCGGCGGCGTCGGCCACGGACGGGTCTTGCGCCGCAAGCAGCGGGCTGAGCCACGGAACGGTCTCGTAGATTCGCAGCGCCCCCGCGATGCGAGCGCCGGTCACCCGGTCGCGCACGCTCTTGGAGCCCATGCGCTCGACCACCGCGTCCGCCGCCTTCGAGTCTTTGAACGCAACGACCAGAAGGTCCAGCGCAAAGCTGTCTGCACCGAGGGCCGCGGTGACCTCCTCGACGATCCCCGCGGCGCCGTTGTCCTCGAGGTCGATGGAGATGGCCTTCGATTTCCCGGCCGCCACCGCCTGGAGCTGGCGGCGCAGCGCCGAGCGCCGCAACCCGACGCGCGCCCGGTGGAATGCGCCCAGCGGCGTCGTGGCCTGCATCAGACCGGCTCCGCGAGTGGCGCGGAAACGCTGAGAGCCGCCGACGAAGGCCCCGCGTTTCTGTGGCCTCGCCCGTGGGTCGACTCGAGCAGGGCGGCCAGCTCCTCAGCGCCGCGAGCGACCTCGGTGCGGCTGTTGGTGAGCGTCAGGATCACGCCCTCCACCGCGGCCTGCTCCGCCTTACCACCGTCGAATGCGACCTCGAGGTTCACCTTGCGCTTGATCGCGCGCTCGACCGCGCCCCTGGTGACCGCAGGTTTGAGCGACCGATTGTTGAGCACGACGGTGAGCCTGTCGTCCGGGGTGCCGAGCTGCGTCAGGATCTCGATCGCATCGCTGGCGCTCTTGACCGCGGACATCTCGGGGACGGTGACCAGCACCACATGCTGCGTGAGATCGAACAGCGCGAGCGTCGCGTCGGTGATCGTGACGCCGAGGTCGACGATGATGTAGCGGAACGTCTTCCGCAGGACCGCGATGGCCCGTGTGACGAGCTCGGGGGTGACCTCGTCCGCCTCTTCGGGACGCAGCGCCCCAGGAAGGATCATCGGCCCGCCTGGGTGATAGAGGATCGCGCTGAGCAGAACCTCTTCCAGGGATTCCGCTGAGGTCGCCGCCAGGCGCGCGAGGCAAGTCGACGGCACCAGGCCCGCCAGGAACGCCGAGTGCGAATACGGGAAATCGAGGTCCAGCAGCAGCACCTCCCCGGGGTGGCGTCGGGCCAGCGCGCCGACGAGGTTCAGCGAGATGGACGTGCCACCGGAGCCGCCCTTCGGCGAGTAGACGCCCACCACGGTTCCTTCCTCGAGGAGCATCCCCCAACTTGCCTGCACGCTTGTGTCGGCGAACGTGTTGAAGCGCTGGTCGGCAAGCCGCGTGAGCTCCGCGAGAGCGCCGGAGTCGTTGCCCATCAGGACCGAGTGCAAGCTCTGGCGGTCGAGCGCGAGCAGATAGCAGTCGGTCTGCGCGTAGATCGAGGCCTGCTGCGGGCGGTGCAGCAGGCAGGCGCCCTCTCCGAAGAAATCCCCATCCGACAACACCGCGACCGTGACGACGCCCGGCGGCCTTTCGATCATCACGCGGCACCGTCCGCGCTCGATGAAGAAGATGGTGTCGCCGGGCTCACCCTGGGAGATCACCATCTCCCCCGCCGCCACGCTGATACGCCGGACGCGTCGCGCGAGGGCGCGCAGGGACGGTTCGGGAAGGCTGAAGAAAACCGGGGCGCTCTCCAGCGTCTCCAGCCGCGAGACCATATCGTGGAACGAGGGCCACGCAGGCGCCGGCCGCTTGTCTGCGGCGCGGTCAGACCGCCGTGGGTCGCGGGGTGCGATCACCGGCCGTCTCGGTCCTGCTGCCTGCCAGCGTGCATCCGGCATCTAGGGCCTGGCGAAGCTCCAGCGAGCCTGGACCTCGTTCGGACCGATCAGGGCCGGCGACGAGGTGGATGGGCAGCTAGGGTCCGGTCCGGTCGGGGCGGGCCGGTAGTCCTTGTAAGACTCGAGGGCGTACTTGAGCGTGGCGTTGGTTAGCAACCAGTCGAGGTACTGCGCATCACACAGCGTCAGCAGCACGGTGAGGCTGGAGGAAAGTCCCTGCGGCTGCCCTTGCCGCGGCACGACCGACTGCGGGCCGACCCGGATCACGTACAGATCCTTGAAAACGGTCAGGGTGACCGTCTTCGGACTGGCCGTCGAGAACTGGCCGGTGCTGACCGTGGCGATGACGTCGATGTAGTCGCCCTGGGCGATGAAACCCGCAACCCCCTGCTGTTCGCCTGTCGGGAGGGTTATCGCGATGTAGCCCTGCGGAATCGGAAGGTATGCCGTGCCCGAGCTGGGGTTGATCAGGTCGGGGTTCGCGCTGACGAGGTTGCCCGTGATCGGCTGACCCTTGTAGATCGCGACAACCGCGAAGTAACCGGCCAGGTCGGCGACGCGAAGGAACGCCCGGGGCGGCACCGCGCTGTTGGGGATGGCGCTGATCGTGAGCATGTCGGCGGTGATCGGGGTGCGCGCATCGATCGCCTGCTGGGCGACGACGACCTGCGTGGTGCCGCCGGTCTGGATCCGGCCGGCGAAGATCAAACCAAACGTGAGCATCAATAGAAATGCCCCGAGGGCCAGAGCGATGCCCAGGACGAATATCGGCGTCCGAACTCGGGTCGCTGTTGGGGCCGGGCGGGCCTGACCGATCGCTGCCATCGTCTATGTCCTCTCCAGTGGTGGCACCGAGGCCACCCAACGCGTTCCGTCCCAATGCTCGCCGGGCTCCGTGGGAGCCTCCGGCGCGGTCACGAAGTAATGCACCTTCCGCAGCACCAGGGTGCCGGCCAAAAGGTCGTGCAGACCCTGCTTGCGAGGTGTGAACGCCGCGAGGACGAAACCCGTCCCCAGCGTCACCCACGACAGGACCTTGAGCCAGTTCCGCCACACCGCGCGGCGGAAGGTGATCGGATCGCCGTGGATGTCGCCGATGTACAGGCCGAGGGCGATCTTGCCCAGCGTCCCGCGGGCCGGCGAGCTCTCGAAGATCCCGTAGTAGGCCCAGGCGACGGCTGACATCACCGGCCCTACCTCTTCGATCGTCCGCAGGCTTCCACCCTGGATCGCCGACAGGGTCGTCGGCACAAACACGTAAACGGCGGCGGCGAGCGCCAGCTCAATGCCGAACAGGAAGATGTAGTCGATCACGAAGGCAAGCAGGCGCCGCCAGAAACCGGCAAAGGCGACGTCGGTCCTGGCCACCGGCTGGTAAGCCAGCTGATACGCGGTACTCATCGCAGCGCCCGCGCGGTCCGCACCGTACGTCTTGGTGTGCGGGTGCGGGCCCCGATACGGGTTCCCATTTCCCTCCACCAGGACGAGACAGCACTTGCCGGCGTGCAATCACCTCCCACCACCCACATGGGGTTTTGGGAGCAACTTTGTTGCGAGGCAAGACTTAAGACAATGTGACATTCGTCCCTTTTCTGGAGGTCGGGGCCCGCTCCGACTGGATGAAAGGCCCATTGAGCCGCGCTGGGGTCACCGATACGGTCCGAAGCTGAGATCGATCCCGGCGAATCGATTGATCGAGCCCCGTCGCGCGGCTTCAGGTCGAGAGAGGAAGGGGGTACCGCCTTGCCGGAGGCGGTTCCCCTTCCTTCCCATTTGCCCGGCCTGATTGGGACAACAGACCCAGGGCTCCGCGCCCGCCGCCTCGATAGAGTTTGCGGGCCAAGAGGAGGGAAGCCTTGCAAATCTCGATTCGTATCGCAGCCGTGGCGTCTCTGTCGTCGCTGGCCCTGGTGGCGGCGAGCAATACCATCGCTTTCGCGGCGCCGGACCCTGACAACCACGGGCACCACTACGGCCAGCTGAAGCACCCAGAGGTGACTTCTCCGCCGCCGCCCGTTCCGACGCCTACACCGCACCCGATCGTGCAGCCGACGCCGAACGTGGCACCGGTGGTTCACACCCCCGCAGCCCGCAACATCAGCGCCGGGCCGGTGCTCCAACCAGCGCCAGTGTCGGCGTCGCCGGCCCCGATCGCGGCGCCGGTCGCGCCCGTCATCCAGCTCAACCGGGCGGCGGACTCCGCTGGACAGTACGACTGGCTCCTGGCGCTCATCCTCCCGCTACTGCTGGCGGTGTGGCTCATCGCTCTCGTCGGGCTCGCGCGGAGACTGTCCGGAGCACGCAAGAGGGTGCTGCAGGTGCAGACCGCGCCCGCATAGCATCGGCCCCCGGTCAGGGGACCGCGCCGCGCGTTCGCCGGAATGTCAGAGAGTCAGCAGGCCCATCCGCATCGCGTTCAGGACCGCTTCCGTGCGATTGCCTGCACGCAGCTTGTCGAAAGCCCGGCTGAGATGGTTGCGCACCGTCTTGTCGCTGATGCCGAGGCGGCGAGCGATCTGTTTGTTAGAAAGTCCGCTCGCGACCTGGTTCAGGACATCGAGCTCCCGCTCCGAAAGATCCGCCGAGGCCGTGCGCTGTGGCTGCGAGCTGGAGGTCGCGGAAAGGATGCGTTCGATCATCTCGTCAGGCGTTATGTCCTTGTCCGCATAACCGAAGGCGCCGCCGTCGATCGCCGCGGTGACCACGGACCTGTCCGCGTAGGCCGACAGCACCAGCACCCGCACGTTCGGTGCGTCCTGGTGCAGCCTCTTGACCGCCTCGACGGCGGTGAGCCCAGGCATTTGAAGGTCCATCAGCACCACGTCCGGCCGGAGCGCGAGCGTTTCCTCGACGGCTTCGGCTCCATTCCTCGCCTGGGCGACTACCTCGACCCGCGGATCACGCGCGAGAATCCGAGCGAGGCTTGCGCGAAACAACGTGTGGTCGTCGGCGATCAGGACCTTGACGGGCGCGTCTACCGCGATCACACGAGGATCCGAGCCGGCACGCGAACCTCGACCCTCGTGCCGCCTGACTCGAGCGTCGCAGAGCTGAAGGTTCCGCCGAGTATCACCGCTCGCTCGGACATGCCGACCATTCCGAAACCGGACAGCGCGTCAGGAAGGCGCACGCCGTCATCGATGACGACCATGACGGCCTCGTGCTTGGGGTTGGTGTCGAGGAAGACGCCGATCTTCCGGGCCCTCCCGTGCCGCACCGCGTTGGCGATCGATTCCTGCGCTATGCGGAGCAGATTGAACGCAGCCCAACCGTTGATGCGCTTCGGCCAGCGCGACGTGGCGTGGACGGACGTCACGACGTCGCTCGCGGGGCGCGCGAGCTCGCTCTCCAGCACCTCCACGAGGTTGAGACGCAGGCCCCGCTGACCGCGCAGGTCGATCAGCATCTCCCTGGTCTGCCGCAGCACACGTCGAGCCGTCTCCTCCACTCGCAGCATGTGCGCGGACACGGATTCGTCGAGCGGGGCCTGTGTCCTGAGCTCGTAGAGGTCGAGGACAAGCGCGATCAGGGGTTGCGCCACCTGGTCGTGGAGCTCACGCGCAAAGTGAGCCTGGAGATCTCCGGCGACATCCGCTGTTGTCGGGGCGCCGTCCGATGGCGACAGAACCCCCGGGCTACTTGGAAACTCCAAGCCTTGAAGCGCCTCCCTCAACTCGCCATCAACGAAAGACCGGCTGGAGGCGGTCAATTCGCTGGGGCGAAGCCAAGTCTAGCGCGACATCGGCGCCAGCGCTTAAGCATCTGAACAAAGCACCGTTAAGTTCCGACCGCAAACGCGCGACCGGATGGCGCCCTGTGGAGACCTGTGATCAGGCCGGCCGGGTGGGCGCCGCGCGCCCTGGTGGCTCGGGTCGCGCGAAGGCTTCCACTGCCGCGAGCATCGCGTCGCGGAAGCGCAGCTGATCGGAATCGGGGAGCCGGCGCAGGGCGTCCGGCGGTTCGAAGAGCTGCGCGATGAGCTGGTCCCTCACCTGGCGGCCGCGCGCCGTCACGGTGAGCACGTTGATGCGGCGGTCGGTGGCGTGGGCCTGTCGCACGACCAGCGCTCGCTCCTCGAGGCGATCGGTGGGGTCGACGACGGTCGATGGGTTGCAGTGCAGCCGTTTCGCCAGCTCTTTCTGAGAGATCGCGTGGTCGGGGTCGAGCTGGATCAAAGCCCAGGCCGAGACAGGGGAAAGGCCCGCAGCGTCTGCGGCTCGGTTCATCCGGTCCTCCCATCCGCTGTACGACTCCACCAGCAGAGCCCAGAGCTCGTGGGCGCGAGAGCGGTAACGCAGGCCGGGGACGAACTCGTCGTTCACTGGCGCTGAAGTCTACGGCTCCCGGGGCCGAAATCGATTTGCGGTGAAATAAATGGAGAACCCACGGGGTTGGCTGAGGGCAGTAACCCTTTCCAAGGAGGCGTAGCTGTATGGGGACCTGGAAGTTCGATCCGATGCATACGCAGGTCGAGTTCTCGGCCAAGCACCTCGGGATGATGACGGTCCGAGGCCACTTCAACGAGGTCACGGCGTCGGGTGACATCTACCCCGACCACCCCGATAGATCGCACGTCGAGGCCGTCATCAACACGGCCAGCATTCGGACGCACAACGAGCAGCGCGACAACGACCTACGCTCGTCCAACTTTCTCGAGATCGCGAAGTACCCGACCATGAGCTTCAAGAGCACGAAGGTCGAGCACGTCGGCGGCGACCGCTACCGCGTCACCGGCGACCTCACCATCAAAGCGACCACGAAGCCGGTGACGCTCGAGGTGGTCAAGTACGGCGAATTCAAGGACCCGATGATGGGTCACCGCATCGGCTACGCGGCGCAGACGAAGATCAACCGCAAGGATTTCGGCATGAACTTCGACGCGATGCTCGACGGCAAGTTTGTCGTCAGCAACGACATCCAGATCAACATCGAGGGCGAGATCCTCGAGGCGGCCGACGAGCCGGCGCCGGCGAAGGAACAGCAGGAAGCCGGGGACCGGGCGCGCTAGAGCGCTGGGTCGCGGGCTGCAAACACGAAAACCAGGGCGAGGATCAGCGCAAGCGCGACGGGTCCCCACTCGTTGACGGGTCCGCTGGTGAACAGGAGTCTGATCACCAGCGACCCGAAAACGTAGGCGCCGCCCAGGGCTAGCACGATGCGAAAGCGCCGCGCGACAAGCCGGAGCTGGCGGCGGAAGCCGCCGGGTCGGAGAGCGAGGATGCTGACCGCGAGAGCGGTGAGGAGCACGAGCCCGACCAGAAAGCCCCTCACGCCGCCAGTCTGAAGCCAGCTAGGATCATCGGGGTGCAGCTCGCCCTCCGCCGGCCGTCGCCATCACCAGCGGCGTTCGAAGAATTTCAGCACGACAGGCTCGAATTCTTCCGTCGCTGCGCCGAGACCGCGGACGCCGTGCGGGTCCGGTTCACCGTCGAGGACGTGATGGTCGTCAGCCGGCCCGAGCTGGTGAATGACGTCCTCGTCGCCCGCCGCGCCGACTTCAGCAAGGCGTACCTGACATCGCTGATGCACCCGCTGCTCGCCGGCAGCATGCTCCTCGCCGACAGCGACAGCTGGCTGCACCAGCGCAAGCTCGTCCTGCCCGCGTTTCATCGCGAGCGCCTGGACACGTACGCGTTCCTGATGGCGGAGGAGGCGCGTCGCGCCTGCGCGGCATGGGTGCCAGGACAGCGGCGAGACGTCCACTCCGACATGATGCGAATGACGCTTCAGATCGTGACCCGCACCCTGTTCGGAATCGACTTCCGGAGCGCGGTCGGCGTGGCCGAGAACCTGGTCGCCACGGTGATGGACGAGTTCAACCGCCGGATCGCGAGCCCGGTTCGTTTTCGCTTCCCCCTGCCGAGCGTGCGGACGCTGCGCCTGTTCAAGGCCATGCGCGAGCTGGATGACATCGCGTACCGCGCCATCGCGGAGCGCCGGCGCCAGCCCCAACAGGACCTTCTCTCGATGCTGGTCGCCGCCCAGGACGAGAGCGGTCAGCCGATGAGCGACAGAGAGGTCCGTGACGCCTGCATCGCGGTGTTCTTCGCCGGCCATGAGACCACCGCATGCCTGCTCTCCTGGACCTGGTACGTGCTGGCCCAGCGACCGGACGTCGAGGAGAAGCTGCTCGCCGAGCTCGGGCGTGCCGGTGCGGACGAGACCGAGTCGCAGGCGACCCTGGTCTCGCGTCTTCCTTATATGCAGATGGTCCTGAACGAGGTGCTGAGGCTCTATCCGCCGGCGTACGCGTTCGGCCGCCGCGCGCTGCGCAACACCGTGGTCGGCGAGCACCCAGTGGAGGCCGGGACGACCGTCCTGATGAGCCCGTGGGCTATGCACCGTGACGCTACGTATTTCGAGGATCCGGAGCGGTTCGTGCCCGAGCGCTGGGCGGACGGCCTGGCGTCGCACCTCCCGAGGTTCGCCTACTACCCCTTCAGCAGCGGTCCACGAAGGTGCGTCGGCAGCTCGTACGCGACGATGGAAGCGACTATCGCCCTCGCGACGATCCTGCCGCGGTTCCACCTGGCGTCCACCGCCGAGGTCAGGCCGGCGCCCTCCCTGACGCTTCGCCCTGCGGGCGGAATGCCGGTGCAGGTACAGGCCCGAAACTAGGCTTCGAAGCGCTTCGGATCGGCGACAATTTGCCGCGCCGATGCACGCCTACTGGCGCCCGATGTCGCTGCAGGAGCACATCCTTCCGCTGCTCGTCATCGCGGTCGTCATCGTGGCCGTGCTGCTGGCGGCGCGTCGATGGCCCGGGCGATGGGTCGACCACGGCGCCAGGGTGATCGCGGTCGCGGTGGTGGCGGCCGAGGCCGGCTGGTGGGTCATCAACATCGTCGAAGGGACATGGACGGTGCAGTGGAGCCTTCCGCTCCACCTCTGCGAGGCCGGATGCTTCCTGGTCGCCGCGGCTCTCTGGTGGCGAGCCCGCTTCGCCTTCGAGATGAGCTACTTCTGGGGCCTCGGCGGCACGATGCCAGGCCTGCTGTCGCCCAGCATTCCGGGCCACTTTCCCGACCCCGTGTTCTTCCAGTACTACGCCCAGCACGGACTGCTCGTCCTGGGCGCCTTCTATCTGGTCGTCGCGCTCCGAATGCGTCCGGCGCGGCGGGCGGTCATGAGGGTCTCGATCGCCACCGGGGTCTACGCGGTCGCGGTCGGGATCGTCGACTACCTGACCAACGGCAACTACCTGTTCCTGCGCGACCTTCCGCCAACCCGCACTTTCCTGGACTACATGGGTCCCTGGCCGTGGTACATCCTCACGCTGACGATCGGGGCGATCGTCGTCTTCAACCTCCTGTACCTGCCGTTCGCGCGCTCGGCGCCCATGCAGCAGGCGGTCGCGACCACCGCCTAGGACGCTAGCCGAAGCGGCGGACGAACATGAACATCGCCGGGACCCAGTACTCGGTCCCGTTCGGCTTGCGCCGGCGGCGCGCCCGTCGCAAGAAGCCCCAGACCGCGAGCTTGCCGGCGTTGGTCGGCATCAGCTCGTCTTCGGCGACCAGCTTGCGCGAGATTCTCTCGTCCTCGTCGAGCGGCTTGAAGATCGAGTACATGCTTCGCCGCTCCAGGCTTCGAAGGTCGCGCTCTTCGAGAGGAGCCATGGGTCCGACCCCTATTTAAGTACTGCGCGCCGTTTTCGTCACTTTGGAAAGGTCGGCGCCCCAGTGCTGAACTGGAGCGCCGACAGGGGTAGGGGAGATTCGTGTTCAGGCGCGGGCGGGGCGCAGGACCGCGTGGGACCGGGTGGATGGCGGCTCGAGGATCGGCTTCCGGCGTCCGGTGAGCGTCCGCCATGCAACCGCCGGCCGGAAAAGCGCCGCAGGCGCGTCGACCAGGTTGACGACGCGCCGAAACGCATCGTTGACGATTGCGTCCTGCATCGACACCTCGATCACGCGATCCAGATAGCCCCGGATCACGCTGTCCAGGGCACCTGGCTGCCGGCCCTCTGTGGTCGGGTAGCGCACGTCGGCTCCGGTGGCGATGATCCAGGCCGCGGTCGTTGCCTTCGCCACCGCACCCTGCATGCGTCGCGAGAATCCAGCCCGCTCGCAATCTTCGAGCGCCAGCCGCAGCGAGGCCGCCGACTTCGCGGCCACGCTCATGCCCTGCCCGTAGATCGGGTTGAAGGCGCACACGCCATCACCGACCACGACAAATCGTTCCGGCCAACGCGGCATCTGCTCGAAATGACGGCGGCGGTTGGTCGTGGCGCGAAAGCCGCTGATCCTGGAGAGCGGTTCGGCGTTCCGGATCGCCCGGAAGATCAGGTCGCTGCGCAGGCTGCGCGCGAACTCGAGGAAGCCATCACGGTCGACGGGCGGATAGTCGCGGGCGTATCCGCCCAGCGTGACCATCCAGCGGTTGCCCTCGATCGGCGCGAGCACGCCTGCCCGCGGCATGGCCGGCGGCTTGTCTCCGATCATCACGATCTTCCAGTCGGCTGCAAAGCGTTCCGGGATCGCGAGGACGCAGCTTGCGTAACCAAGGAACGAGTTGATGACGGTCTCCTTGGGCCTGCCGTAGCCGAGTGCTTCCAGCCAGTCGGGCGCCTTCGAGTTACGTCCGCTCGCGTCGATCACCAGGTCGGCGTAAAGCGGAGTTATCGCGAAGGTCCGCCGGCCGCGCAGCTCGACGCCTACCACCTGGGTCCCGTCGATCGAACCGAGCAAACCCATCGCCTCGTGTCCGTCGAGCACATGGACGTTGGTGCACGCGAGGACGCGACGCCGCACCGTCCACTCGATCAGCTCGCGACTCGCGGCGACGAGCGAGGGGCTGTCGAAGCGCTTGCTCCATCCGGCCGCGCTCAGGCGGAGAAAATCAGTGCCCGACAAGCGGACCGCGCCGGCGGCGACCAGCTCCGACTCGAGCCCCGGATATTGCTGCTCCATCAAGTCGAGTCCGCCGCGCAGCAGTCCGTGGAGGTGACGGGATTGAGGAACACCGGCCCGGAAGCCCGGCTCGGCGGGAAGCCTGTCGCGGTCGACGATGGTCACACGGTCGAAGCGGCCGGCAAGGGTTCCCGCCGCCATCAGGCCGGCGATTCCAGCACCGATCACGACCGCGTGCGTGCCCTCGGCTGACGCGACCCACGGCTGGAACCGGGGCTTGAGCAGGGACTGCCAGCTGGGGCTGGCCAGGGCGAGATCGAGCTCGATCTCGCGGGCGCTCGGAACCTCGAAACCGCTCGGGTCGTCTCTGGAAATGGCCATCTCGATCCTCCTTGGAGTGTTGACAGCAGGTTCGAGGAAGCCGCTCAAGGAAACCCCTAGAGTTGCTCAAGCTCAGCGAGGCGCCCACAATGGCCGCGGCGCCATGGAATTCAGGATGCTGGGCCCGCTCGAGGTCCGGCGCGGTGAGGAGACACTTGCCCTCGGGGGCGCCAAGCAGCGCGCGCTTTTCGCGATCCTGCTGCTCCACGCCAACCACGTCGTCAGCCGGGAGCGACTGGCCGAGCTGCTGTGGGGGGACGAACCGCCTTCGACGGCCGACCACGTGATCGAGGTCTACGTCTCGCAGCTCCGGCGGGTCCTCGAGCCGGAGGGCGCGCCGTTCAAGTTGCTGGTCCGCAAAGCCGCCGGATACCTCCTGCAGGTCCCGCCCTCGGACATCGACGTCAACCAGTTCGCCGGCCTGGTCGATGGCGCGAGGTCGGCGCAGCCGGCCGAGGCGACGGCCCAGCTCGCACGCGCGCTCGGCATGTGGCGGGGCCCGGCGCTCGCCGACTTCGCTGGGGAGTCGTTCGCCCTCGGCGAATCGGCCCGTTTGAACGAGCTGCGGCTCTACGCGCGTGAGGAGAGGATCGACGCGGAGCTCGCGCTCGGCCACCACGCGCAGCTGATCGGCGAGCTGCAGGGCCTGGTCGAAGAGCACCCGCTGCGCGAGCGGCTCTGCGGCCAGCTGATGCTCGCCCTGTACCGCTCCGGGCGCCAGGCCGAGGCCTCGGACATATATCAGAGGACGCGCGAGCGGCTGGTCGACGAGCTTGGGATGGAGCCTGGGCCTGAGCTGCAGGAGCTGTTGAAGCGGATCCTGCAGCAGGAGAGCGGGCTGACCGCGGCCCCGGTCCCGCCCTCAAGTCTTCCGTCGGGGACGATGACATTCCTCATCACGGACATAGAAGGCTCGACTCGGCGCTGGGACCGGAGCCCGGACGAGATGCGCGAGGCGATGGGGATCCACGACCTGGTGATAGCCGCCGCGATCACCGCGCATGGCGGGACGCAGATCGAGTCTGGCCGTGAGGGCGACAGCATCCTGGCCGTCTTCGCGCGGGCGAGTGACGCCGCCGGCTGCGCCCTGGATGTTCAGAGAGAGCTGGCATCACAGCGGTGGCCGCCCGGGGCCGACCTGCACATTCGCATCGCCATCCACAGCGGCGAGGCGGAGCAGCGCGGCGGGCACTACTTCGGTCCGGCCGTCTATCGCTGCGCGCGCGTGCTCGCAACGGGCCATGGCGACCAGGTGTTGCTGACGCAGGCCGCGCACGACCTCGTGGTCGATTCGCTGCGTGACGGCGCGGCCTTGCGTGACCTCGGTTCGCATCGGCTTCGCGACCTGGAACGAGCCGAGCGCATCTTCCAGCTGACGGCGCCAGGGCTGCGATCGGACTTTCCCCCGCTGAGCTCGATGGACCCGCAGCGCCACAACCTGCCGGTGAGCCCGACCGGGTTCATCGGTCGCGAGGCCGAGCTGGCCGAGATCGGTCAGCGTCTGGGGCCGCACCGCATGCTGACCCTGGTCGGGCCTGGTGGCACGGGTAAGACGCGGCTTGCGCTGCAGGCGGCCGCTGAGAACATCGAGCGCTTCGAGGACGGCGTCTGGTTCATCGAGCTGGCCTCGGTTCGCGAGCCAGAGCTCGTTCCCCAGGCTGTGGCCGAGGCCCTTGGGATCCGCGAGGAGGCGGGAAGGCCGATCGTCAAGACCCTCGTCGATCGCCTTCGTGACAAGAAGTTCCTGCTCGTCCTCGACAACTGCGAGCACCTCATCCCGGCGGTCGTGAAGCTTGCGGATCGGCTTCTCCACGACTGTTCGGGCATAAGGCTGCTCGCGACCAGCCGCGAGGCACTGAGGGTCAATGGCGAGGCGATCATGCGAGTCGGGCCCCTGGCGGAGCCGGACGCCGTGGTGCTGTTCGTGGAGCGGTCCACGGCCGTGGAATCGAGCTTTCGTCTAACCGAGGAGAACACGGCGCTGATCCTGCAGATCTGCCGAAGAGTGGAGGCCATACCGCTTGCCGTCGAGCTGGCCGCCGGACGCTCGCGGATGATGAGTCCCGCGGAGATCCTCGCCCGCCTCCAGGAGAGCTTCACTGTGCTCGCCGGCGGCAGCCGTTCGTCTGAGGGAAGGCACGAAACGCTGACGACGGCGATCGACTGGAGCTACTGGCTGCTCAGCGAGGAAGAGCAGCGACTGCTGCGCTGCCTGTCGGTGTTCTTCGGCGGGTTCACGCTCGACGCGATGTCCGCGGTCTTCGGCGAGAGCTCTCAGCCACCGGTTGATCTGCTCGGCCAGCTCATCGACAAGTCGTTGGTGGCGCACCAGGAGTCGGCCGACGGCGCCACGCGCTATTCCCTCCTCGAAACCGTGCGCGAGTACGGACATCGCAAGCTGCGGGAAAACGGCGAGCACGAGGACGTTCACGGCCGCCACGGCGAGTACTTCACGAAGCTCGTCGACGCATCCCGCGGGAGGCTGAACGGACCGGATCGCAAGGTCTGGCTCGAGCGACTGGCGGCCGACGTGGACAACCTCCGCGCCGTGTTCGAGCTGGGTGCGGTGAGCCCTGCCTCGACCCTTGGTATGGCCGCCACCCTCGGCGAGTTCTGGGAGGCCCGGGGCGACTATAGGGAAGGCCGCTCTCGGCTCGACGCTGCACTCGCCCGCAGCACGAAAGCATCACGCGCGCGGGCGGACGCGCTTCAGGCCGTGGGCCTGATCGCCTGGGCGCAGGGCGACCAAGGCGCGGCCGCGGACTACACGAAACAGGCGCTGGCCCTGAGCCGGCAGCTAGGCGATACCGAGGAGGAGGCAACGTGTCTTCAGCAGCTCGGCCAGATCGCGATCCAGGATGAGGACCTCGCCGCAGCCGGTCCGTTGATCACCGGGGCGCTTGAGATCGCCACAAGACATGGATATGAGCGGATTCAGCAGGCTTGCCAGTGGCGGCTCGGATTCATCGCGCTCCTCACTGGTGATGTCGACGCGGCCGGCACCCACTACGAGGCAAGCCTGACGATCTCGACTCGAATTGGGGACAGCGAGGCCGCGGCAATGTCCCGATACATGCTTGGCAACGTCTCTCTTCGGCAGGGCCAGCTCGGTGACTCGAAAGCGCATCTCCTCGAGGCGCTCGAGATGCTCCGCGCCGAGGGAAGCTCACGCTCGATCGCCCACGTCCTCGAGGCGCTGGCAGCAGTGGCCGTCGAGGAGGGGCAACCCGAGCGCGCGCTGCTCCTTGGTGGCGCTGCCGACGGTCTGAGACGAAGGATCGCGGTGGTGTCCTCGTCACCCCTGCACCGCGAGCACCGGCAACGATTGGAGACGATGAGAACCACGCGCCAGGACGCGTGGATGGCAGGTGAGGCGATGGCGCGCGACGACGCAATCGCCTACGCGCTCGAGGACATCGGGGCTGCTACGGCGCCGAGCGGCTAGCTATGGCACGAAACGATTGAGTCAGGAACGGGCCAGCTGGACTGGTAATACTGCTTGACCGCAGCAAGCTCGGCGGCACTCGGGGGGTGCGGGTTGGGGACCGAAATATGGTTGAGTGGCTTGCCGAAACAGCCATTGCAGTACTTCTCATAGGCCGGATGGCTGTCCTTATGCACGTGCCAGAGATCGTCGGCTTTCTTGTTGATGACGTTGATCGACGCTCCTTGGCCGTCTGCATTCCATGCCGCCTGAAGGAAGTGGTCGTACCAGTGTTCCGCCTCGTCTGCGTCGGTTGAGCTCCACCCGTTTTGCTGTGCGGCTTTTGCCAGGATCCCATTTGAGGTCAGGTCCGGCGGATACCAATTCGCTGCTCGTGGCATGTCAACTTCCTCCCTAAATTTGGCGCCAATGTAAATCCAAATCAGCGGTCGTGAACGCTCGACTTAAAGCGACCGCTCAATGCGGTCTTCCAGCGCCCAGATTGCCTCGCACCGCCTGACAACAGCCATCAGGTTGGCAAGCTGTTCGGTCAGCGGACCGGCCGACCTCGCCACACGCTTGGCCTCGATCTTGTCCCGGTAGTAACGGCAGTTCTCGCTCATTTCTGAAACCTCCTTGCAGACACGAGGTTCAGAGACGAGGTTCAACCCGCCCTCAAGCGGCGCTCAAGGCGCTACTGGGTCAGGTCGCGCAGGGAGGGAACGAAGTAGTAGGCGCCCGTCAGCGGCGTGGCGAAATTGGTGAGGGCATCGCGGACGCCGTCGCCCACGCCGGCCATGCTGTCGAGCATCCGCGCGAGCCGGCTCTGCTCCAAGCTGAAGCCGACGAACATCGTCCCGTGATCGGTCACGGTGCCGTACGGCATGTTGCGGCGAAAGATCTTGCCGAACTCGTCCTGGTCGGTCCTGGCTACATGGGAGTCGGCCGGCTTGTCGTCTAGCTCGGCGCTGTCGACCTTGCTGCGCCCTATGACCTGGGCCTGCCTGTCGACCGACTCCGACTCCCATCGCGCGGCGTCGTGGACCCACTTCTGCAAAAGCAGCACTGAGCCACCCGCGCCGGGATTGCCGTCCTCGATCACAGCGATGTCCGGCGCCTCGATGAGCGTCGGGTTTTCGGTGCCGTCGATGAAGCCAGTGAGGTCGCGGTCGTGGTGATAAGGCCAGCTCGACGTCTCATCGGCGACCAGGGCGACGTCGCCCAGCGCGGCGATGGCCGACCTGGCAACGTCGAACACGACGTCGTAAGCGCTGCCGGAGATCCACAGCACTGCATCGTGTTGAGTCGCCGGCATCGTGAATCCGTCCCGCCCGACGACGGGTCGGTTGAAGCCCTCGAGGCCCGCCGGCGCGTCGTCAGGAAAGACCTCGAGCCACAGCTCCGGCCGGAAGCCCGCGACCAGGTTCACTCCGCCCATGGTGGTGCGCGGCTCGCGGAGGCCGGTCACCGCTCCCACGAGCGTGTGCGCGTCGACGCCGGGCCGAATGTCGAGCTCGAGGTAGGCGTGCGACGCGGTGCCCAGCGCGAAGATGCCGGCCTGCGGGGCGGTGGTCAAGTCGGAGCGATCATAAGCCGCCCTGTTAACGCGTCTCGCGGCGGGCTAGGATCAGTTGATGGGGCAGAACCCGCCGCCCGCAAAGCCGGCTGTTCCCCCATCCGGACCTTCTTCGCAGAAGCCGCCTGACCTGCTTGCGCCGATGCGCAACAGACGGTTCTGGATCATGCTCGGCATCCTGCTGCTCGTCAACATCGTGGTCGGTCAGGTATTCACGGCGCTCAGCCAGACCCCGACCGTCACGATCTCCTACAACACGTTCCTGGCCCAGGTCGAATCGGGCAACGTGACCAGCATCACCTCCACGGGTGAGTCGATCAACGGCGTCACCAAGAAGCCTGTTGCCGATTTCCAGAACGGGACGACCTCGACCAAGTTCCAGACGCAGCGTCCGGCATTCGCCAACGACGACCTCGAGACGATGCTCCAGAACGGCAACGTCGTCATCAACGCCAAGGACCCAAACGCTGCGACGCCGCTGTGGGAGACGCTGCTCTTCAGCTTTGGTCCGACCATCCTCCTTGTGCTCGGGTTCCTGTATCTGTCGCGGCGCGCGGCTTCGGCAGGTGCGGGCGGCATCCTGGGCACCTTCGGCCAGAGCAAGGCCAAGCTTTACGACGCCGAGCGGCCTGCTGTCACCTTCGATGACGTGGCCGGAATCGACGAGGTGAAGGCCGACCTCCAGGAGATCGTGGATTTCCTGAGGGAGCCCCAGAAGTACTCGCGACTGGGCGGCACCGCGCCGAAGGGCGTGCTGCTCATCGGCGCTCCCGGGACCGGCAAGACGCTGCTCGCCCGTGCGGTCGCAGGTGAGGCGAAGGTGCCTTTCTTCAGCATCTCGGGGTCGGAGTTCGTCGAGGCGATCGTCGGCGTCGGCGCGTCGCGGGTCCGCGACCTCTTTGCCAAGGCGCGCGCCGCGGCCCCGGCAATCATCTTCATCGACGAGATCGATGCCATCGGCCGCAGCCGCTCCGCGGCGGTGCGGATAGGTGGCAACGACGAGCAGGAGCAGACACTCAACCAGATCCTCACCGAGATGGACGGATTCGACGCACGCGAAGGCGTCATCGTGCTCGCGGCCACCAACCGCGCCGACGTGCTCGATCAGGCGCTGCTGCGACCGGGTCGCTTCGACCGCCGCATCACCGTGCAGGCCCCAGACCGCCGCGGCCGCGCCGCCATCCTTCGCATCCACACCCGCAACGTCCCGCTGGCACCGGAAGTCGACCTCGACGCGATCGCCGGTCAAACGCCGGGGCTCGTCGGCGCGGATCTGAAGAATCTGGTCAACGAGGCGGCGCTGACCGCGGCCAGAAAAGGCGAGAACACTGTCACGCCGGCCGATTTCCAGGACGCCATCGAGAGGACGCTGCTCGGCAGTGAGCGCAAGCTCCTCCTCAGCGACGCCGATCGGGAACGGATCGCATACCACGAGTCCGGCCACGCGCTGCTCGGACTCCTCGTGCCCGGCGCTGACCCGGTGAAGAAGGTCACGATCGTCCCCCGCGGTCAGGCGCTCGGAGTGACGCTGCAGAGCCCCGTGGACGATCGCTTCAACTACGGCGAGGACTACCTGCGTGCGCGCATGATCGGGGCGCTGGGCGGACGCGCAGCCGAGCGCATGGTTTACGGAGTGGTCACAACCGGCGCCGAGAACGACCTGCAGCAGGTCACCCGGATCGCGCACGAGATGGTCGTGCGCTGGGGCATGAGCCCCAAGGTCGGTCCACTGAACTTCAGCGACGGCGACGCCAACGCCCTGCAAAAGCCATACAGCGAGGCAACGGGGCAGCTGATCGATGACGAGATCCGCCGCATCGCCGAAGAATGCCTGGCCGATGCCGAGAAATTGCTGAGCGAGCACCGCTCCCAGCTCGACGCGCTGGCGAAGGCGTTGTTGAAGAGCGACTCGCTCGACGAGCCGCAGATCCTGCAGGTGACAGGACTCGGCGCACAGCCTGTGGCGGCGGTTGTCGGATCTAACTAAGGGCGCGCGCAACGCCGTGCGCGCGTGCATGAACGTCTCCGGCGCCGACCGCGTGTGGATCATCCGCACTGATACCTGCGCCTCGATCGCGAACGCGATCGAACGCGAGGTCCGCGAGACCGGCGCAGCCTGCCAGGTCTGGACGATGGAAGATCATATGAAGCGGCCGGCCTCTGAGTTTCCGCGGCAGCTGGCGGACGAGATATCCCGCTTCCGCCCGACGGTGTCGTTCTTCGTCGGCGACGGTCAGCCTGGCGAGCTCGCGTTCCGCATGCCGATGCGCCGGTTCCTGGTCGACAAGCTCAATCTGCGGCATGCGCACATGATCGGCATCACCGAAGAGGTCATGGCCGACGGCATGACCGCCGACTACGACGAGATCTACCGCGTGACCCGGAAGGTCTTCGACCTGGCACGCCAGGCTCATAGCATCACCGTCAGCACCGCGCTGGGAACCGACGTGACGGCCACCTTTTCGCCGCACCTGAGGTGGATTCCATGCGACGCGCGCTACTGGGAGCAGGGCCGGTGGGGCAACCTCCCCGAGGGCGAGACGTTCACGTGTCCGCAGTCGGTCGACGGCGTCGTCGCCGCCGAGGAGATGGGCGACTGGTTCACCGCCAAATACGGGCTGCTGCCGGCGCCGGCGCGGCTCGTGGTCAAGGGCGGCAGGTTCATGTCGATCGAAACCCCCGACGAGAACCTTGCGGCCGATTTTCGCCAGTACATGGCGCAGCACCCCAACTCGAGCCGCGTGGGTGAGTTCGCGATCGGCACCAACGTGGGCCTGACCCGGATCATCGGCAACTTCCTGCAGGACGAAAAGTTCCCAGGAGTGCACATGGCCTTCGGCGATCCGTATGGCCATCAGACCGGTGCCGACTGGGACGCTCCGTCGCACGTCGACGTCCTGGCGTCTCATGCGACGGTCGCGCTCGACGGGCAACGGCTCATGGAGAACGGCCGCTTCCTGGTCTGAACGGAGGGCGCATACTCGCCACCAACATGGAGACCGAAGTCCTCAGGACGGAGGACTGGGCGCGGACCCGAGGCATGCGGCGGATGCGGGCCGCGCTGCAGACCGCCCTCCTCTTCCCCGCTCTTTCCAGCTTCTGCCGGCTGACGGTCGTCGACCGCGAGCTCCTGCGGGCCCTCAACGGACCGGCTGTATTCGTCTCCAATCACGTCAGCGCTCTCGACGCGGTCGTGATGGCTGAGGCGCTTCCCCCCCGGTATCGGCACCGCTCGGTCGTCGTGGCTGCGGCCGACTCGATCTTCAAGCGGCGTTGGGAGGCTCGCCTCGCGCAGGTCACGGTGGACGCATTTCCGATTCCGCGCAGCG
>Ga0307479_10000552_pt1 | contig 33668 bp, 54 predicted proteins | sample atmos_gasesECM4C_FD_203743 | JGI IMG/M metagenome (GOLD analysis project Ga0307479, IMG submission 203743) | Hardwood forest soil microbial communities from Morgan-Monroe State Forest, Indiana, United States - atmos_gasesECM4C_515 | ecosystem: Environmental > Terrestrial > Soil > Temperate...
AAGTGCCATTCGCCAAGCATTATTTGCGCTTGATCGCATCGCTCCCGAACTGCCAGATCAAAACACGCGGCCCGACCGAAAGCGCTTGCTTCAAATTCGATGGCGGTATCGGATTCCTGATGCCGATACGTTCATGACCCGCGAGCCACGTCAGCCATACCCGTACCACCTGAAGCTGCGCGCGATCGGCATGGTGATCGACGAAGGATACGATCAGTCGTTCGTCTGCGTCGCGCTCGACATTCCGAAGGCGTGCCTGAGCCAGTGGGTGCAGGCGTTCAAGGCCGGCAAGCTCAATCGCCCGAAGGGCACGCCGACGCGCGAGAGCGTGGCGGCTGCGCAGCTCACGGCGCTGGAGGGCGTCACGCGCGGGTGGTGCGGCGGCGCGGTGATATCGATGGATTGACGGAAAGCTGAAACTGTGGATAATCTTAGTCGCCGATTGGAAGTCGGCAGATGTAGTGAAAGCCCAGACGCATTGGGTTGGGCCTCGCAAGAGGCTGGCGTTACTGCATCCGCCACTTCCAACCAACCCAAGTCGCCTGGGCTTTTTGTCGTCTTGGACTTCGGCCGTAGCCTCGCGGAGGCGGGTAACGATACCGGCGCGAGGAGCGGTGCTGCCGTTACCGGAGGGGTCCCTAAGCGGCAAGGCGGGCGAACCGTAGAACCTGGGGATAGGCGCAAGCCGACGAGTCTGCGGATAAAGCCAAGCGACCGACCGACGGTGCATGGGCGAAGCGGACCTCCTTTCGAGGGGGATGATCGAGCTTTGCCTTCCTCCCTCCCCCTGGTGCATCCGTGAAGTACCTACTTCATCCGGATCGTCCAGGAACAGCGGCCCATATTGTCGATGAAGGATTGAACGGCGCGATCGACACGTTCTGCAAGTTGTACTCGACCGGCGGAATCAGCGCGAAGGCGAAACGAAAAATGTTCGTTGCCGATTCGCATGGAGAACATCGCGTGTGTCAGATGTGCCAGAACGTGTATGGAAAACTCAATGGATGAGCGACAGCAACAGGACACTTTGGAGCAGGAAGAATATGAGCGTCTACAAAGCGATCAATGCAGTGCAGGGCGAGCTGGCGAAGACCGGGATCAGCAAGGAGCGCACGAACGAGCAGCAGCGCTACAAGTTCCGCGGGATCGATGAAGTCTATAACGCGCTCTCGCCGCTGCTGGCGAAGCACGGCCTGTGCATCCTGCCGCGCGTCATCTCGCGCGAGTGCGTCGAGCGCGAAAGCGCCGCCAACAAGGCGCTGTTCTACGTCACCGTGCACATGGAGTTCGACTTCGTTGCAAGCGTTGACGGGTCAAAGCACACCGTCGTGACCTTCGGCGAGGCGATGGACAGCGGCGACAAGGCGACGAACAAAGCGATGAGCGCCGCCTACAAGTACGCCTGCATGCAGGCCTTCTCGATCCCGACCGAGGGCGACAACGATGCCGATCAAACCACGCACGAGGTGCGCATAGCCGCCGTGCCGAATGCGCTGCGCGGCGTGAACCTACCGGATGCGCAAATGGATGCGTTGCGCGAGCTGGCGGCCGACGTGGTGCAGATGGTCGAGAAGGACGGCAACCCGAACGGTGCGCAGATGCACATCGATGCGCAGAACCTGGATTCGGATCAGAAGACCGCGCTGTGGGGACTGCTGGGCCCGAACAGCAAGACGCGCGATGCCCTGAAGAAGGCCGCAGCGCACGCGAGGGCAGCAGCATGAGCGACTTCTCCGCCTCCTATATCGTCCGCGACGAGAAGATTCTCGCGCGCGTGCTCGCCATGATCCGCGGCAACTGGCAGGCGATGGCCGCCCGCAACGAGGCGATGGTCGTGCATCTGACCGCCGACAGCGCAACACGCTCGCAGGAGCAGAATCGCAGATATTGGGCGCTGCTGTCCGACATCGCCGCGAGCGCCTGGGTCGATGGCAAGCAGTTCGACAAGGACGTGTGGCACGAGGAATTCCGGCAGCGCTTCCTGCCGCGCATCGACGGCCCGAGCGGCAGCTATCCGGTATCGACCACGAGCCTGACTGTGAAGGCATTCGCGCACTATATGGGTCAGGTCGAAGCCTTCGCGGCAACCGAGCTCGCATTGGAGATTGCATGAAAGTCGAACGCCTGAAGATGGATCCGGAGAGGCGATGACCGAATCCGCGCGGGACGAGGCGCTGAGACTGGCTGCCGATTCTGGCTTCAGCAAGCGGCTTCTTGAGTATTTTGAAAGCCCATCGGCAGCAGCCGCCTTATGCATTCTCGTTGAGAAAGCCCGCCAGCGGCCGGGGTGGGTGTGGGTGCCGAAGCAATGGACTACAGCTATGGCACATGCTGGCTATTTGGAAGCCGAGAAAGCGAAAGCGGAGGGCCGTTACATTGCCTGCGCGGAATGCGGTGAAATTTACATTGCAATGATTGCGGCAGCGCAGGCAGAACAACTACTAACCGCCGCGCCGAAGCCGGGGGAGGGGACGTGACAATCAGGTTCACCGAAGAAGGAATGCGGCGAAAGCTAAAGCGTCATATTGAACGCAAGGGCTTCACCGACGGCGATTACGCTGTATATCTTGGATTCACCCCAGCTTTTATCTCAATGGTCTTGAGTGGTCGCAAGCACCCGGGCAAGGAAATTCTGCGCGACCTAAAGCTCAAGAGAATAATTATGTATGAGAGGGTGAGACATGACTGATCTGCGCGAACTGCTGCGGGAGGCGCTGAATATAAGCTCTTCATCATCTATTCCATGGTTCATTAGCGAAGCATGGAAAAAATGGCTTGAAGACGTACGTAGCGCCCTGGAGCAGGAGCAGGAATCTACGACCCTTCCTCCAATGCCGAATATCGGGCTAGGACCACAAAGCTCTTCCTTTATTAGAGATTGGTGCGACGAATGCGTGCGCCGCGCTCTCTCAACTATCGAATCAAAGCCAATGGGATGGACGAACTTTGAAACTATTGCAGCTCTAAAAGATGGGAAGACTGTTAAAGCATGGATATGGCCCAATCCTCAACAGGATGAGAATGGAATTACTTGCGAGTTAGCAGCCCTGCATACCGCCCCTCCCTCCGCCGCCGCTCTGATCGCGGATAAGGATGCGGAGATTGCGAGCCTGAAACACTGTTACCAGCTACTGGAGGAGGAGCGTCATAAGCAACACGAACGCGCCGAAGCAGCCGAGCGCGCGCTGGTGGAAGCCAAGGCGCAGGCGTTGATTGAAGCGGCAGAGATGTGCGACGGGGCTTCTTATCCGGCTTACAAAGGTCGCATAGGCGATGGCCACGGCGAAGCATGGCACACGGCTTGCGAATTGCAGACGAAGCGGCTTGCCGATGAACTTCGCCGTATGGCTTCCGAGCACGAGTAATCCGCACCGGGCGGCAAATGATCCTCCGGCGTTGGTTTTGGATCGCCCTGATCATGCTGCTGCTTCTCGCGCCGGCTGCAATCTCGATCGTTCTGGATGGTCGATGGCTCATCCGATAGAAGCGCCGCGTCGCTCACCGCTGTGGTGGGCGCTCGCGCCGCTTGGCATCATCGCGCTTATCGTGCTGGCGCCGATTCTTGCCATGATCCGGCTGCTGCATCGGCTCGTCGCTTGGTCGTGCGAGTGGATCGTGGATTGGCTGCTCGGACAGTGATATTCTCCTGAGAGCTCCGCTCTCTTCGGCCGCCTCTCGGGGCGGTCTTTTTTCTAAGAGGCAATCATGAACGGACAGGGACCTAATCCGTGGGGCAATCAGAATCAAACTCAGCAAGGCCTCGGCGGTTCTTTCGACGGAATCGATCAGGAATTCGTGCTGTGGAAGACGCGCGGGAATTCTCTGTCCGGCCAGATCTCCTGGACCGAACAACCTGGAGAACGTGCCGCGTTTAGAGCTGGTTACGAAACGGCCCTGCGGAGCACCAAGAAGTAATCAGCGCGGCCAGCTCGCTACGGCTTCGACGACGGCTGCGTGTTGTTGTCCAACAGCTTCTGTGCATCGTCGAGCAAGGTCGATAGCTCGGCTGAGAACTGCACAGGTTGCCGCGCCGCCTCCACTGCAGGGAGCGGTGCTGGATCCGGCTTCAGGCACGGTACCGTTACCGCGAGCGGCCCCGGCGGCAGCTTCGGCGGCGGCGAGCTCGTCGCGCACCCGCTGAGCGCGAGCATCAGCAGCGCCGGCGGCAGCCTTAAGCTGGGCGATCTGCTTCGTGTAGGCATTGGCGGCGTCCTCCCGTGCGGTGGCGTTGGCTTCGCGCTCGGCGTCGCGCTCCTTGATGGCTTCAGTGAGCAGCGCCTGGGCAGCGTCGAGCTTTCCCTGCCATTCAGTCTTAAGGGCGGCCACGTCCGAAACGTGCGCGGCCTTCTCGGTGTCCAACGCGCCCGTGTCGCGCCAGGATTCCACCTTCACTCCACCAGCGAAAATGGCCGCCGCAGCCACCACGCCGCCCGCAGCGAGCATCGGCGTCGGGATCAGCGATAGGAGGCTCATCAGGCCACGGCGGGCGCGTCAGGCGCCTCTATGGCCGCGATCAGGGCATCGAACCGGTGCGGCTCCTGCTGATAGGCCCGCGAGTCCTTAAGCTCCGCGCCGGCCGTCGCCCAGTCGCCAGATTGCATTGCAGCAAGGAATTTCGTGAACTGGGACAGCCCGTGCGCGCCCATGTTGAATACGAGTTCGGCCATCACGCGTTGGCGGGCGTCGTCGAGCTGCTGCCACCAGGGGAAAGCGGCGTCGAGCTCGCCGAACTTGGCGGCCACGTCGTAGGCGTACAGGGCATCGATGATCGGGGCGGGGAGGCCCCCGCCCTTGCGCTTGTCGATCAGGTGCCCGATGCCGATCGTCAGGAACCCGAGGCTGTCTTCGTAGGCGTACTCGACGCGGCCCTCCGCGAGCGTCAGGCGTGCCTTCAGGGCCTCGTCATCGGGCTGGATCATGGCCGCTATTGTGCGCCCACCCAGTACTTGTTGCTACCGGCCGGATTGCAGGTCGCCGTGCCCTGCACCACCACTGCGTAGAGCACGCTCGGATGCGTCGCAAGGGTCAGGTGGCAGCCGTAGACGCCCGTGCGCGTGTTGCGAGCGCAGGCGAAACCGGTGTACTTCGTGCCGTTCTGATCCGTCAGGTACGACGTGCTCGTGAGCTGGTCGTAGCTGGTCATGCTGACCGTGGTGGACGTGCCAGTGGCGGAAAAGACGCCCTGCGCGTCGTTGATCGCGGTGCCTGGCGTCGGCGAGCACGGCACCGAGAACTGCGCGCCGGTGGGTCCAATCGAGAATGTCGGTACCCAGATGCACGGAATCAGGCCGCAACTCTGGGCAAAAACAGTGGCACAGGTCGTAAGTGCGGCAGCGAACAAAGCGATGCGTTTCAGCACGGCAGCTCCTTCGTGATCAGATCAGCAGGTTCAAGGTGGCGCCACGGGTACCCATCGACCGGTCCCGGGAAGTAGGCCAGGGCGGCGCGATCGGGGGTGAGCCCCCAGCAGCACCAGTACGCCCCGTTCCAACGGGCGAAGCGCTCGGCCGTAGACGTGACCGCCCCGCTCAGGTAATCGCAGGTCACGACCAGCACCCGGTAGATCCCTTCGCGGAACGGCCGCAGCTTCGCTGGATTCCAGGCCGGCAGGCTCGATGCATAAATGGCGTCCCAGTCCATTGCGGCAACTGTACCGCGAACACGGCATTGCTAAAGCCTTCAAATAAGCGTGGAAAGGCGACGATTCCGACATGCACAGGGAAGATGCAGCACACCTCGCGCCAGCGCGCAGCAAATCGATCTCGACGATGGTCGTCCCGATCGGCTTGGTCGCGATCGTGGTCGCTAATACGCTGTACGTCGGGCTGTCTCAGGGGCGAAAAGACGAGAAGCTGGATACCGTGGTCGATTCGGTCAAGGAAATAAAAACCGAGATGTATCGCCGCTCGGATGCCGAGAAGGACCGCGAAGTCGTCAACGTCAAGCTCGATGGTCTGGAGCGCCGCGTGACCATCCTGGAAGCGGCCCGCGAGCATCACGTCGCGGTGGTCACCGCCAGGGTCGAGAAGCAGGAGGACGATCTTCTGACGCGCGCGCAACACTGGCTCATTGGCAAGCCGCATTAGCGCGACGGCAAAGAAGCCGGCGGAATGACCGCGGTGGTCGCCGGCCCCTCGAAGACCAGGCTGTCGCAGGTCACTTTGATTCTCACGCCTACGACGTGCGCCCGCTTCAGGATCGTCAGGGCCGAATCGGGCACCTCCACCTTGCGATAGATGTCCATGCGTAGCCCGACCGGATCGGCGCCGCGGCGCATCTCGCGCACGAACTGAGCGGCGGCCACGCGCACGAGCTGCGCGATCGTGAGGCCGTCGTTATGATCTGCGCTCATCGGGCCTGCTCCACGGCAACTGTCCGTTCCACCGCTCGGCCACGTACCGCAGGATCGCCGCGCCGGACCAGGTGACCAGGTACGCCCAGAACTGCTGATCTGACAGGTTGTTGGCGAGCGTGTCGTGCATCACGACCCAGCTCGAGATCGCGAAGCTGCCCAGGATCGCCATGCGCAGGGCCGTGGGTTTGCCCGTCGTGTCGTCCTTGAGCATGTCGGCGAAGTCGAAATCGGTGCGCTGCTGAGCCTTCCAGACCACCCAGCACGCCGCCAGCAGCAGGATCACCAGGACGATATCGGCGGTGTTCAGGTGGGAGATGAACCACTCGGCCCAGCTCCGAGCGCTGGGCGTGGTCGCGGCGGTCAGGGCCTCGGCCGCCGGGGTGGAATCGGCCATCGCCTCTGCTCCTGTGACGCCGCAGCGCGCACAGTAACCCGATTCGCGCTAATGCCAATCGCTCGAAAAGAGGTCAGGGCGAACCGGTATCCGCGACAGGCTTAAGCGTGAGCTCCATTCCGAACTGCGTCAGCATCAGCGCGCGCACGGCGTCGGTCTTGTTCATCAGAATCGCAGAAGCGCGATTGTGCGGGGCGCCGATCGAGAGCGTTTGCGCGAGCGTGCGCGCGTGGTGTTCGAGTCCTTTCGGCAGCATGGCGACGATCTCGACCTGATCGGTTTCCGGATGCGCCTGAACGACGGTCCATACCTGCTCGATCACAGTTTCTTCGCGACTTGCTCGGCTCCCTGAAGCAGCGCCCTGGCCTTAGCGCGATGGTTGATCCACCACCACCACGCACCAACCAATGCGGCGCCGGCCGCGAAACAGATCACGTACGGAAGAAGATTTGTCATGATGACCTCCTATCGCTGGCTGATGGTGAGATAGGCCCCAGCCGTGACCTGATACGTACTGCTGAACGCAAGGGCAGATGCGACCGTGAGCGTTTGATTGGCGGCGTTCGTGATGACCAGCGCGCGCATGCTGTAGGCTGCTCCCACATCGCCATTGGCACCGGTGATAGAAAGCTGCTGGCCGTTCGCCGCCACCGGTCCTACGATCGTGTTTGCCGTGCCGCCAAAGTAGATGTTCGTATTGATGTTGATCGAGGCGGACGGTTGAGAAAACAGGCCGCTGAACATCACATCATAGACACCGGCATTGGCAAAGGTGATCGTGCCGGCCGAGTTGGTGATGCCGCTGCCGGCCGATGTTCCGTTTACGTTGAAGTTGACGATGCTACCGCTATTGGTGATGCCGCTCGTCAGGAACGAGGCCGCATTGGGCGTGGTTGTTACGAAGTTGGCGGAGGTGACGGTACCGCTAAATGTTCCGTTCGCGGCCCCCGTGATCGAGTTGCCACCCATCGCCAAGTTGCCGCTGAGCGTGAGCGGTCCAAGCGAAGATGCACCAGCAGCAGCGATCGAGTCGGCCGTGATCGCATCGACTGTAAGAGCCTCCAGGCTCGTGGAGCCGGTGACCGTGAGCGTGCCGGTCGTGAACGAAGTGGCGAACGCGGTGATCTGCGATTGCAGATTGGCGATATCGGCCGAGGTCGCATTCGCGACCATGTAGCCGAAGCTGTCGAGCTGATTGCTATTGACATCAAATACGGTGAACGTGTAGATCTGGCCCGCCACTAGGAACAACTGACACGTGGCGCCCGTTGCATTCGAAATCTCTCCGCGAGCATTCAGCGGGATCGGGTTCGGCAACGCAGTCGTGCCGCCGGAATCCTGATAGGTCGGATAGTTGATGCCGCCGACTTGCGTTAGAACGGTCCCGCCCGCGGCCGGCTTCCCGCTATTGTCGAGAAATTGTAGGGTCGGGACAGAGCAGAGGGAGACGGTGGCGGCCATTTATCTGCCCCGCTTTCCAGCGTAGACTTGCCGCATGCTGCTTGACCTTTTCATCGCGATCCTATTTCTGCGCCTGTACTGGTGGTGGCAGACGAGGCTCGGTCGCAAAAGCATGAGTCAGCATCTGCTGAACCGTCCGTTATGGGGTGGTCGGCACGATGCGGGACCGAACGCTGCGAAGCGCTGAGCGCGCGGCCAGACTCTGAGCTAACGCCTCGCCGCCGGCCGCACCTGCCGCCGCGCCGGTTCCCGGGAATCCGAAGAGTCCGCCCGCCAGGCCGCCGGCCGCCGCACCGGTTGCCGGGATCACCTTCATGGCGCCGCGCTGGATCAGATTCGCGCCCTGCACCGCATCGCCCGGATAGCTCGCATTGACGTGCAGGATGTTGCCGGCCTGGTTCAGGTCCTGCAGAGCTGAGATTTCCTGCGGCGAAAAGACCTGCTGATAGCGGCTGGAGTTGCGCGCGAGCTCGGTGGCTACACCTTTGGCATTCCACTGCGTTGCCGTCTTGCCACCAGCGTCCGCCACTCGATTCGCCATATGTGCCTTGACCTCCGAGAGTGCCGCGTCGCCCAGCGGCTGGATCTCTGGCGGCAAGTTCTTAAGAACGTTCACGACGTGCGAAAACTGCGCGCTCGGCAGCGTCGTGAGCATGTCCGGGATCTTTTCGACTGGCACGGCCCGATTGATTCCGCCCGGGCCGTTGGCATCGATCAGCTTGGCGATCCCGTCCGGATCCTCCAGCGTGCGTGCCCGCAGCGCTCGCATCGCGCGCGCCTGCTGAAACACATCCGAGCCGGCCGACGAGGTGACATCATCATCGATCGCGTTTTTGAGCTGCCCGACAAAGCGCGACGTGCGCGGCGTCCAGTTGTCATTGAGCCACTGGCGCAGATTTTCGGCGTTGCCTACGGTGGCCTCGTCGCCCACGCCCAGCTTGCCCATGCGCGCCTGCAGACCCTTGTACAGCGCCTCGCCTTCGGTGGTCCCGAGGAAGTTCGATTCGTCGCCGGCCAGCGCCTTAAGGTTGTCCATCGCGACCGGCGTGTCGCCGGCCTTGGCGCGCGCCGCTGTGTAGAGCGCCTTGGTCTGTGTGTTGAACCATTCGCCCAGCGCGTCCAGCGGCGCCAGGATCGTGTTGCCCTTAAGAATGCGCGCGGTTTCGTCCATCCCGACCGTTCCGCCCGTATCGCGCACGATGCCTTCAGCGTGGTTCTGCAGCGCCTGGCGCTCCATACCCAGCTGCGCCTGCATGGCGCGACCGTCCGGGCTATCAAGCTTGGCCTGCTGAAAGTCGGTCGATGCCGCCCCGGCGTCGGCATTGACGGCGCTCTCACGCGCCTTCGGCAGGCCGATCCGGTTCAAGACGGCCTTGCGCGCCGCAACATCGGCCGCAGCGGCAGGCGGAATAGCCGGCTGGGCGCCCGGGATCGGTTCCGCTGGCTGTTCGAACACGGGCGCCGTGGGCTTGGCAGCGGCAGTGCCAGCGACGGCCTCTGAGGGCTGCACGAGCCCCGCAGCGCCTTCCGGCACCGGAGGGCCACCAGATGGTGCTCCCTTCGGCAGCACGCGTCCCAGCGCCCGCATAGCGGCCACCGGACCGGCAAATTGCGTCCCGACATCGGCCGCTGTGGCAAGGCCAGCGCGCACGCCGCTCGGAACGGTGACCTCCTGGCCTTCCAGGTAGAACGGATGCTCTGGCGAGCCGGCCTCCTGCACTGCCTCCCCTATCTTGCCGCCGACCGTGCCGAGCCACTGGCCCGGCTTGGAGAGGATCGCCGCGATATCCTTGCCTTCCTGCGTCTTTGGCTCGTAGGTGTAGTCATTCTGGGCGGCATGGATCGCATTCACGGCATCGTCCAAGGATGATCCGGTCGCGAGCATCCCGGCGCCCTTGAAGCCGCCGTAGACGTTCGCCGCCGCGCCGGTCGCGAGCTTCGCGAAGCCTTCCCAGCCACCACCGCCGAAAGCGCTCTGCGCCGGCTTGGCCTCAGTCGCTTGCGCCGTTGGTTTCGATTCCGGCAGGGCGGCAGTCGCGTCCTGGTCCATGCGACTGCTGAGCGTTTGCGGTGCAATATCCTGCGCCATGCGGGCGCTTAAGCTTTGCGGCGCAGCCTGATCCGGCGCGGCCGGCGTCCCCGCGTCGAGCTGCATCTGCTCGGACAGGTTCACCTGAAAAATCCCATCTGCTCGAGCGCGCCGGCCTTGCGCACCAGGTCGGCCTTATCCGGCTGCCTGGAGATGAAGACGCGCGCTGCGGCCGGGTTGCTCTTGGCCAGATCCTGGTACTGCCAGATGCGCGGGTCGGCGCTCGCCTCGAAGGCTTGCCGGCCTTCCTGGTACGCCTGCGGATCGCCCGCGCCGCGGTTCGATAGGCGCGTGGTCTGCAGGAAATTACGCTCGGCCTGGTTCATCATGACCTGGCCGCGCAGCGTCCCGGCGGCTTCCTTGATGGCGTCCGGATCCATGTGCGAGTTCGGCTGCCCGGCCTCGACCAGCGCGCGGGCCGCGTCGGTGCCGGCTGGCGTGGAGATGTTCAATTGCGCTATCGCTTTGTTCAGCAAGTTCGTGTCGGTCTGCGCGTCACCGGTCGCGTTGATCCCGAAGCCGCGCAGAATGCCCGCCATGTACTGCTTTTTGTCGCCGCCCGGCCCGGTGAACGCGGAGGGCGCCAAGCTCTCGATTGTCTTGGTCAAACCGGTCACCAGCGGCATACTTTGCGCGCTGGCGTTCAGGCCCGTGAAGTGGTCCGCCATGTCGGCCGTGGTTTTCTGCTGACCCTGGACGGCGGCCGGAGTCGGGAATGGCGAGCCGCCCGCACCCATGCCGGTCCCAGCGGCGCCGCCGATGTAATGCGGCTGTCCCTGCAGATCCATCACGATCTGCGGCGCGACGCCCTGTTTCACCTCCGGACCGGTAGGTCCCATCGGAAGCGGTGACAGCGGATTGAGCTGCACCGGTTGCGCGCCGCCCGCAGGACCCGTAACGCTGCCGATCGCAGGGCCCTGTGTGCCAGCGACAGCGGCCGTCGGCTCGAACTGCTGGGCCAGATGCAGCAGGGAGAGCTTGGTTTTCGCATCCGGAACATGGTCGCCAAGATTCTGCAGCAGGGATTTCGAATAGCTCGCGGCATTGGTAAGCGCTGCTGGCGCATTCGGTCCCTGCTGCTGCACGTACGCGTCGATCTTCGACATGATGGCGCCGGACGCATCGGCGGGCGTGTTCTGATCGCCCATCGATGAGCGCACGATTCCGGCGATGTCGTCTTTGTAGTTCTGGCCGAGTTGCCGCGCGCTGTCGGCGAGCTTCAGGCGCGTGTCCTGCGTCTTCACGATGTTCTGCACCACGTCCTGCCCGGTCATCGGCAGGTACTTGGTTGCGAATTTCGTTAACGCGACCGGATCGGCTTCCCCGTTGGCGCCCATGAGCGGATTGCCGTCCGGATCCTTTCCGTTTTGCATGGACGATTGCAGCAGTTGCCGCTCACCCATCGTCTGCTGATTCCTCTGAGCCTCGGCCTGCGCAGTCGCCTGCAGGGCTTGCCCGGTCTGAAGTGTCTGCTGGGCCTGCTGAACGCCGATCTGTTTCTGCTGCAGACCCATGAGGTCCGATAGCGTCGTCAAACCTTTGTTCGGGTTGACATCGACGTTCTGCGCGATTGGGGCGCCGAAGTCAGGCATCTAAGTTCCAGCGCCTTGGCCCGGCTGCCCGACAGTGTTCACAGGCAGATTGCTGAAGTCGAATCCGCCTCCACCTCCGCCTCCACCTCCTCCTCCGCCGCCCTGTCCGGATAGAAGATAGGCAAGTGGAACGCCTGCGCCTCCAACCGCATTGGTGCCACCGACGATGCCACCGGCAGTTGATGCGGCAGCGCCGGCCTGCGCCTGCGCGATCCCGGTGCCAAGTTGCGTGCCGGATGTTCCGACCTGTGTGGCCGCATTCTGGCCCAGGCCAGCGATACCGGAGAGCCGCGAGAAAATTGCATTGTTCTGCGTCTGGAATCGGTTGAAGGCGTTCTGATATCCGGTCGCCGCCATATTCTGATTGAACGACATCAGATCTTTCAGCGCCGGTCCCGATAAAGCCCCGACCCCAGGCGTATCCGCATTGCGCAGCGCCTGGCCTCCAGTTTGGAGCTGGAATTGATAGCCGGGATCTAGATTGTTAAGGAAGTCCTGCGGCGAGAAGCTTCGATTGAGCTGGCCGCCCGGGGCGAGCATGCTGTTCAATTGCGAGGTCGCGCCATAGCCGGCCTGAATGAACGGCTGCTCCTGGGCGTTGATCGTGTTGAACATCGAGAGCTGCGTATTTGCAGCCTTCTGTTGACCGCCGGCCTGCGTGTTGGCGGCCATGTTCGAGCCGACAGCGCCGACGACAGCGGCCCCGCCTACAGCGACCGCAACCCAGCTCATGGGGCCACCCGCTCTGTCGTGGATTCCATCATCAGCACGCCCGGCTTCGGATTGTTGCGGACATCGAAAAGGGACGGCTCTTCGTAATCGGTCAAACGCTTTTCGATCACGTCCAAATTGCGTTCGCGCCCGACGCTGTGCACGGTGACAATGGTGACTTCCTCGATCCGAGTCAGCACGGCGCGCTTGGTCCCGGGTTTGGTCACCATGATGTCGCCAGCCTTGATTTCGATCAGCGCGCCGTCCTGCGCCACCCAGGCGCGACCCTTGGTCACGATGAAGAAGTTTTCGCGCTTGTGGATCTTGGATACCACGAGCATGTCCGGGAACTGCGTGTATTCGCGCAGGTACATCCCGTCGGCAAAGCGATGCTCCGTACGCACGCGTGCCTGCGGCAGCTTTGCCATTGCCTCCTGCAGCCGGTCGATCGACTCGCGCGTCGGCAGCGTCTGCAGATCGCTCATTGGATCAGCAGCCCGGAAGCGGTGAATGTGATCGCGGCAGCCGCAGCCGCAAAGGCGTGGAGCTGAGATCCGGCCGGCAGGACCACGCCGGATAACTCAGGCGAGACGTAGGACTCGCCTGGTGCAATGGTTCTGGCTGAGATCAAGGTCGTTCCCGGTCCGAGCGCTCCGCCGGGAGTGATCCCGGCAGTGATGGTTATTGCGCCCGCCGTGGTGTTGGTGAACACCGCGCGGCCGACCTTGGCCGTAGTCTGCGTGGGCGCAGTATAGATCGCAACATCGGCGCTGCCAAGCTGCGTCGGGGCGACCAGCAGGACCTGGAGTACCGTGGTCACGATCAGACCGGCGCTTCGCCCCAGATCATATTGCCTTGCCAAGTGGCCGAGGTAAGCGCAGCGGATCCGCCCAGAGCGACCATTGAACCTGGTGGAATGCAGAGCCAACCTGGAATCTCTGGCGGTGAGGCTTGGGTGACCAGCGCCGCGCCGGCTGCGGTTGCCCAATAATATGAGCCAAGCGGAACGATGTTCGTGAGCGCCGTCGAGCCGGTCAGGGCCGCATTCACGAATGCTTTGGCAGCCGAGCCAGACGGCAACATCGTTAGCTGAGACACCGGATAGGCGGCGCTGGCTGCGGCCGTTATCGCCGCCGTAGGGCCGTAGTACAGGCCCCAGGTCACCGTACCAGCCGCAGACGCGGCGACGACATTGGCATAGTTGGCTGATAGCACCCACAAATTCTTGCCTGATCCAACCGGGTTCCAGACAGCGATTTGCGGAGTGCCGGCCGCGCCGCCTGAATAGGCAGTGATCGCGGCTGCGGTAGCAACCGAGACGGAGAAAACCTGCCCGGACCATGTAAGAGCCGTATAACGAGGCAGCAATTCGGAGACGGCGAGCTCGCCGAGCTGCGCCTGCATCACATTCTGACTGCCCGATCCGCGCGCGTTCGGGGTTGCATTGAGGACTTCACCTTGAATGAGCATGTGCGCTCCCTATTGAGCTGCCAGACTTGCATCCGAGCGTAATTGCTCGGGATCGATACCGGAACCATCGTTCAGTTGCGCGATCGAGGTGCTGATGACACGCAATTCTAGAAGCGATGCCTCCATCAGATCGGCCACTCGCTGCAACTGCCCGTTCAATTCTTGCGAGGCATTAGTCGCCAGCGTCGTCGAGGTCGTGATGGAAGGAATCGGCGGAAAAATGGTGATCGGCATGTCAGACCGCCTGTGCCCCGCTCACGAAAATGTTGCATCCCGCAGCGCTGGCCTGCGCAGCGATCGTGTCGCCCGCGTTCAGGATCTGCGTGCCGGTCCATTGAAAGATGCTCGCAGCAGGAATCGATGAGCCCGGGATCAGTTGCGTCGATGCGCTCAGGCCAACGCCGGCCCACACGGTGACCGCTATGGGAACCAGCGCAGTGTTGGAGATGTCGATGTCCTTCAGGTATGCGACCATGTTAGACGGGACCGTGTAGATCACGGTCTGCGCCACGCCGACGGCGCCCTGCGCAAGCTTGGTCGGCGTGACGATCTGAAAGGCAGCCATCAGACATCCAGCCAGATGAGCGTGTTCGGAGTCACCGGATTCGGCGGCACGGTGTCATCTTCTGGAATCGACAGGAAGACGGCCGGCGGCACGATGATCGGCGTGCCGGGCCCGCTCAGTGTTTGCTTGCCAATGTTGTAAAGGAACAGGTACCAGTTGATCCCGATGATCATTTTCCCGGTCGGCTGTCCTGCTGCATCGCGCTGGATCTCACCGAACGGCTCGGTCTGAGGCGGGATGGTCTGAGGCAATAGGCTCATGCGCTGAACGCCCGCAAGGTAACACCGATCAGATCGCGCTTGACCGGATCGATCACTTCCAGATCCACCACGTTGTCGCGCCCGAATGCGAGCTTGCGCCACATCGTGCGATTTTTGTACTGGCCGATCTGCCCGATCGGAGCGGACCAGCGTTGCCCGAATGTCTTGCCGCCATCGCGCGAAATTGCAATGCTGGCCTGTGGATTCGATCCAAGTCCGCTCGCATTGCCCACGCCCGGCACGAAATCGAGCTGCAGGCTCGCCATGAAGACGCGGCCGCGCTGCCCCTTATCCCAGATGTGCGGCGAGCGGCGCTTGGCGAGAATCGGCCATCCGGAATCGGTGAAGGCATTGCGTGTGAGCTGATAGAGCGAGCCGCACTGGTAATCGCCCACGATGCGCATGCCCTGGAAATTCATGAAGGCATTAGACCGGTGCCGGTGAAACTTCTGCAGGTACGGATCGTACGACGGGCGCTTGTGCAGAAGCTGCGACTGCGAGTCGTAGCACCAGGTCACGTCCGCCGTCGGGAACGTGAGCACGTAGAACTCGTGCGTGTCATCCTGGTAGGTGTAGGCGAACGCATCCGACGTGATCGGATACTGCGCGACCTCCGTGCCGAAAGCCGGAGTTGAGACCACGTTGACCGCAAACCCGCTCGACAGAAGGATCACATTTTCGCCACGCTCGGAGCGGCCAAACCAGATCAGGCCTTCGGTGCCGAACCGCGCGACGGAATACTTTGCCTTGCAGCCGGCCTGGATCGGTGTGCCAACCAACCTCTGGAACGCGAAATACTGGCCGCCCGCGTCATACCAGATCTCGGTCGTCTTGTCGCCGATCAGCCAGAGCTGCTCCTTGTTCTCCATGACGGCCACGAGATTGTCGGCCGAGCTATCCTTGAGTGCGAAGTTGGTCCCGTTGAATGTGATCCCGTATTGCACGCCGTTCGTGTAGAAGGTCTGTGTGCCGGGTTGGTTGAAAATCCACCAGCCATCGATGAAAGCGACGGTATCAGCGCCAAGAAAGGCCGGATCGGTGATCTGCGAAAACGCTCGCGTGGAAATGTTGTAGAAGTACCCATACGGTCCGTCTACGATCACCGCATAGCCGCCGATGTTGTTGTCGCGGATTCTGACCTGCCCGATGTTTGTGAGCAGCGTGCCGACCGATGTCAGAGCCAAAGTCGCAAAAGACGTGGCGGTTGCTGGCGTCGTGATCGTCACGAGATAGCAGGTATTGCCGATCACCGCGAGCGCGGTCTGATCGTTCGGCAGCTCCCACAGGCCGCGCACCTGCAAATTGGTCACTGCAGAGGGCGGCGGCCACTGCTGGATCGTGGTGCCGCCGATGCTCCAGCATGCTGCGGCCTGAGCCGATACCTGGACCGCCGAGCCGTTATCGGCCCATAGCGTGCCGCCTGCCGGTACGCCACTGATGGCCACAATGTGTCCAAGCAGCGTGGCGACGTTGCTCACGATGGCGAAACGGGCCACGTTCGATCCAACCGCCCAAAAATGCACAAGGTCAGATTCCCCCATGCCGGCCGGCGGCGTGCCGCCTACAAAGCCAGGACTCGCCCACCAGGTACGCGCTGCGTTCAGGTACGTATCGCAATCGCTCACGCTCGCGAACGAGTACCGCGCGACCTCCACCGTTACGCCGAGCGGATCCACCGAGCACAGGTGCGCCCAGCGGTTGGTTGAATTGTCGGAGGTGATGACCCAAAGATGCGCCATGTCGGCGCACGGGAAATGCGCTTCCAGATACCAGTTGCCCGCTCCTGGTGCCGTCAGCGCTGCTAGCACGTCGGAATTGATGACTCCACCGCTGCTACCGGTGAACTTGAACCCGTAAAGTTGCGCGTTGCCGACGTTGCTCTGGTGACTCACGATTTGATTGCCGGTACCGAAGCTTCCGCCCGGTAAATGGCCGTAGATCCCGCCCAGCCCTTGCGCCTGCTGCATGACCTGGCCCATCACGTTGCTGCCGGGATCCAGGAATCCTGACCCTCCAGGCCGCAGCAGTGATTCCACCGTGTTCGGTATATCGGTCGGCAGCACAGTGCCATTGGCAAGACTCAACCGATAGGTGGTCGGCAGCAGTGTGCTGGAGCCGCTGTTCCAGCCGTTGACTCGCACCGTTCCACCCGTAAAGGCGGTCGCGATCGGATACGGGCCATTGACGCCTAGGGTTTGAAACGGGAAGCCGGTTGCGTCGTTCTCCCATATCTTGACGAGCGGATGGGTGTCGATGATGACGGAAATCGGGCCGCCCGGACTGCCGCCTCCTGGCGCCGCGACAAGCTGCACCAATCCAGGACAGCCCAGCAGTCCTACGACCTCTTTCGCGTTCTGCTTGTCAACTTCAGCGTACCAATTGATGCACGTCTGATTGTTCTGCAAAGGATTCGGTGCGGTATCCTCGCCTCCGACGAATCCAAAATCGCCGAAGATTTGAAGCGGTGCAGACTCGCCGGGCATCGGTCAAAACCCAATGTAGCTGCGCTGATTCGCAACGAGCGTCGCCATATCGGTTGATCCGATCGCGGACGAAAACAAAATCGCTTCCGGCAGCAGACCATCCCAAAAGACGGAGCCTGCGATGCACCCGATCTGATTCGCTGGCGATACGATCGTTGTGTTGAATGTGTTACTAGGTGCTGATCCGGGGGCACTGTTGTTCAAAACACCGTTGATGTACGTATTCACCAACGGTGTTGATTGCCACGTTCCGATGACCGACAGCACCGTGTTATATATTTGCACCGTGCTCGCGCAATCGTGATTGACGCCATACGTTGAGTGTCCAGCGTATGAGAATGGGTTTGGTACCACGTTCCCCGCGACGACGCCGAACGAAAGTTGAGCGCGCCCGTTGCCAGAGGTGCCGCCAGTGTCGCCGTAGCACAGCCAGCCAGGCGTCGAGCTTGAGTTTCCGATAACCGTCTGTTCTGCAACAGAGGCGAATGTGCTTGGATTCGTTCCGGTCACCACGGGGCCGTTCGGGAAGCGCAATTCCGTGCTATTCGCGCTGATGCACAGGATCGCCGGCTTGCTGTTGGTGCCGATCGTCTTCAGCGTGCCAGATGCGACGATCTGCGGCTGTTTGCCCGTGGTCGCCTGCGTGGCGTTATAGCCGTTGCCGCTTTGGTCGTACCACGTGTCGATGAAGCCGTTGTTGGCGCCGACGAAGGTGGCGAGTGACGCCGTGTCTAGCACGCCTCCCGCGAATCCGATGTCCTGCGTCGTGTTGTCAGAGCTGCGTCGCACCTTGATACACTTGCCAGCGTAGGCACCGCGCAGCAGACGCAGCCCCCATGCCGCGCTCGCCGAGATCGACAAGGCGTCCAGCGGGAACGCCGATCGATGCCTGGTAAATCCCTTGATCACGTATTATCTCCACCGAGGACCCAGGTAGTAGTTGCAATTTTCGTCAACGTCAGAGTCGAATTCTGCGCGCGCGCCGTCACCGAACTTGCGTTCAGGAGCGTATCCGTCGTGATGGCGACAGTAGTCTGCCCCGCACCCAACTGAATGACCTGAAATCCTGTGCCGACCGGAAAGGCGACGGTCGCATTGGCCGGGATCGTCACCGTGTTAGCCGACGCGTTGTTCATGGTCACGATGCCCTGGTTCGCCGACGAGGCCGGCGCATCTGTCAGAGCGAGCGTATAGGTCGTGCCGGTCTGCTGGTTGACTGATGGAGGGGAGCCGCCGACGCCCAACGATATCGCGATGCCGCCAGCGCCGTATGCCTGAACCAGATTGCCGTTAGCGTCGAACGTGGCGAGAATCGGTATCGGAGTCGATGGAGTCTCGCTTGCAGGGCCAGGGGTCGAGCCGCTGCTGCTCACATTCGGGTTCGGATAGGCCATGTTCAGTCTCCGATGTCTGCGTAATGGCGTCCTGAGAGCACGCCTTTAATCGTTGGAAGGCTGACGCCGTACGATTCTGCAATCACACGCCGCACAATTCCTGCCTCTCTCATGATCCTGATCCCGCGTACATCTGCGGCGCTTAATTTGGCGCGCGGACTATCGGTCGATCCATATGGCTTTGATTTTCGTGGTCTCGGCGCTGGCGGAACTTCGCGGTGCTTTCGCACCATATCAACCATGTTGTCACTTTGAGTGCCGATGAATAGATGCTTGGGATTGCAGCACCCTGGGTTATCGCAATTGTGTAGCACCAACTTGCCGTCAGTCGCCGAAAGGGTGATCGAACCTGGAAATGCAGCAAGATAAGCGATGCGGTGTGCGTAAATCTTGCCAAGACCTCCGATGTTGATACGCCCATATCCAGGGCGATCCTTTCCTCTGCGATCCTTGTTTCTATGGCCTAGCCATTCCCAACATTCGTTTTCGGTTCGAATGTCGATCTTCGACCAAATGTCTTCTATTCTATTTGTCATCGTTGGTAGCCGCCGCTAAGAACCCAACCTCCGTCAACGCGATTTCCTCTTACCAGCTCACGATCGTAGCGAGCGACATTGGCCGGCTTCGCGTTGAGAGCCTTGACAAAGCTCAATGCCTCTTGAGCATTTGTCTTAATCGCCTCAGATAGCGGGAAGCCGTACTCTGCGCACAATTCCTTCGCCAGCAGCCACTTGAGCATCCTTGAGTAGCCTTGCGGCATGACGAGAACCTGGTTCAACGTCAGGTTCGACAGGATCGTGTCGGTGAAAAGGTGCAGTTCGGCGTTATTGCCAGGCGTCTGGTATGCGTTGAGCAACCCGTACGGGAACTGGTTGTTGTACCAGGCGACCGTCGGCCACGGCCCCGGCTGCGCCTTGTACAGCAATTCGGTGTACTGCGATTCCGTGTAGGCAACGTCTAGCGTGAAGTCCAACGCATTAAAGCGCGTGAAGCCGTGCGTGATCCGCAGCGGTCGCGGGATCGGGAAATCTCCCGGCACCGTATACGAGAAACTGTCGGCGCCGTTGGAATTCGCCGTCGCGTTGGCCGACATAGTGACGGTCGTGGCGCCGATCGCCAGGACCGTCGTGAGCGCCGGAATCAAGCCCTGCACGTCGGTCAGGATAGAGCCAGAGCCGCACACGTAGGCAGCGGCGGCGCCCGCGACCAGATTGCTCGGTATGTTCGTGACCGCCGTGATCGTGGGTGAGCCGCTCGTCAGCGTGCCGGAGAATGGGCCGGAGCCGAGCAGCGTCATGATGGGATTGCCGACCGTGTACAGGCGCTTCTGCGCGGTCCAGGTGAGGATGTTCTCGTTGGAGCCGAACACATATTGCTTGTCGATCGAAAGCGAATCGAGCAGATCGTTCAGCGTATCGAGGCAGTCGGCCTCATCGGGCGCCGCGATCTGCTCGCCCGACTGGTATGAGTTGATCCGGCGCAGCGCACCTTGGATCAAATTCAAGGCGGTCGTGTAGCCGATCGTCATACGTTGGTCCCTCCCGCCGGATAGGCGACGCTGACCGGCAAGTTTGCCACGGTCAGGCCCACCGGGGAATTGGCGAGCACGCCGGTCGTGCCGCTGGCCGGCGACTGCGCGGTGACGACGTTCGGCTGCGCCGCGGCTGTCTTGACCCAGGTGATCGTGACCGGATCGGCCTGAAAGTAGCCCAGCGGCAGCACGCGCACGCCAGCAGCTACGAGCGCGGTCAGAGCGGCCGGATATTCGAGCCCGACGACGTTTGGCATCGTAGGCATCGGCGCATCATTTGAAAGTCAGCTCGGCCCAGACCAGCGAAATGTCCGCGACCATCGTCGAGATTGTCGCTCCGGCGGCGACCGACACCCAGTCGCCCGGGCTCGCGATGATCAGGCCGTCGAGCGGCTCGATCAGGCCTCCGGTGATGCCGGCGGTGGCCGTCGCGTCGACCTCGTGCGTGGCAAGGAACGCGACGCCTGCATTGGCAACCGTGCCCTTGTTGTAGACATTGCAGGCTGGCGTCTGATTGAAGCCTGGCCGCGTACAGCCGACTCCGGTGATGGCGGTGGGAGAGGTCGGGGCCGAAGTCTGTCCGGTCCCCCAGGTGATCCCGACCACGCCGGCCGCCGCGGGCGCCGTCGTCCAGCCGAGCGAGACGCCCAGGATGACCGCCAGGACTTTGCTGGTGCCGCCGGCCGCTTGACCGGTGTTATTCCACAGCAGCGGGCCGCCCGTCGCTGCTGCGGTACCGAAGGCCGTCATGCCGGTCAGGGCGGCGGTTGCGACGAACACCTGCCCGGCGCGCGCGAGCTGGTAGTAGCTATCGGCCTCCGAGGAGTTGCGGCTGATGATCACGAGACGATCTGCGTCAGAGCCGAATTGTTCGAGGTCAGGTTCTCCGGACGCGACACCTCGATGTAGTAGATCTCGTTGGCGGTGGGCGTGATGGTGGCGGCGGTCGCGTTGATGAACGCAATGGCGAGCGTGTTCGCCGCCGATACGCGTGTGTTGACGATCCCGAGGCCCGTTTGCGTGGTCGGCTTGCTGATGTCAACCATGTCGCCCAGCAAGAGCCCGTTGACGGTGAAGGTTTGCTCCACGGTCGTGTTCGGCGCCACGGAGGAAGGCGAGATCGTGATCGCCAGCACCCATTGGGCCTTGATGTTGCCGTAGGAGATCGTGCTCGGATTTGGCATGGCTTTCCCTCACGCCGCCTTTTGCAGCAGCCCGCTTGCGACGCAGTGATCGTAGAAGTTGCCGCGCCAGGCGCGCGAGCCGCGATGGGTGAAACCGATGTCGGCATCGACCCACAGGAAATTGCCGGTCTCGCACCAGCGCCGGCAGAACCAGATGTCCTCGCCATAGGCGCTGTCGTCCGCCTCGAGCCGAAAGTATGGCTTGGCGAGCTTCGCGAACGCCGAGCGCTTGATCCGCAGGAAGGCGGTCGGGACCTCCAATGCCTGGAAAAGGCCGTCCTCGATGACGCCGGTCAGCGCGCCCTGGTGGTATTCGCTGTTGCTCTCGGCGCTGCGTTTGGGCACCAGGCCCCCAACGACCTCCTGCCGATGCGACAGGACGCGCGGCAGCACGCGCGCGTCGAAGCCGACATCAGCATCGACGAAGATCAGATCATCGGCATCGCTCGCCAGGAAGGCATCGACGATCGTATTGCGGATCCGACCCAGGCAGGCGCCGGCGCCCGCATTGACGTTGCGCTGCAGGCGCACGCCCAGCCGCGTCAGCAGGATGGCCGCCTCGACCATCGAATGGTCGTGATCGATCGAGACCGCCATGTCGAAGCACGGTGTCCCGAAGAACACCGTCTTCGGCAGCGTCGATGCGCCGGCCTCGACCATGCCTTACCAGTCGATCTGGTTGCCGGAGGCCGGAGCCGACCAGTTCGGCTGCACGCGCAGCACGGTCACCACATAGACCTGAGCGGAGGTCGGCGTGATGGTGGCTGCCGTCACATTGGCGAAGTTGATCGCCAGCGTATCGGCTGCGGAGACGCGCGAGCCGCCGATCACCAGGCCAGCTTGCGTGGTGGGCTTCTGCACCAGCACCACGTCGGTGGTTAGCAGCCCGATGCCGGTGGTGGCGAAAGTCTGCTCGGCCGAGGTCGCGCCCGACACGGAGGCCGGCGACAGCGTGAGGTTGAAGATGCCCATTTTCCAGACATTGCCGACCGGCATCTGGACGGTATCGGGCAGGCTCGCACTTTGCGGACCCGGGTTGGAGCCGTCGACGTTGGTAACTGCGGGGAAGGCCATCGTCGCTCTCCCTTAGCCCGAAACCCGCACGCCGAGCGGACGGTACAGGCTGGAGAACCCATACGCAATGTCCATCCGGGTCGGCTCGGCATCATTGTTGATCGTGTACTGCGTGGCGATTCTGATCGAGATTCCGAGATCTTCGTCGTAGGCGCGTGAGGCTTCCACCGCGGTTCTGGGGAGAGGAAGATCAACGAACGCGAGAGCGTACGCGTCGCGGTGGAAGTACAGGTTTTCGGTCGAAGCCGTGGCCGAGGCCGCGCCGCCGTTGACCGTGATCGTGTAGGGCGTAACCGGCGCGGCCGATGAGTTCTGGAATTGGCCGCCGGAGATCAGGCACTCGCCCACGGTGACCGTCAACAAGCCGCCGGCCGTGCAGGTGTACAGCCCCGTGGTCGCATTGAACGTGCCGTGGTTGAGTGTCGCGGTTGCGAACTGCGGGCCGCCTGGCCCTGCTGTGCCGGTCATCTGCGCATAGCCGCCCGGCGGCAGCACCACGAACTGCTTCAGCGTGTTGCCGTACCGGCCGCGGTTCTGCGGGTTCACCGGATACACGCCCTTGACCTGGAGCGTGTCGCCGACGTAGACCTGGGCGGTCGCATTGCCCAGGCCGGAGATTTCGAACGTGCCGGTCTGCGCCCAGCCTGAGGTGAGCAGCGCCGTCCCGCCCGTGGGCGAGGTGGCCCCGGCTAGCACGGGCGTTCCATCCAGCGTGCCAGTCGTGTAGTTGGCGATATTGGCGTCTTCGAACCAGTCGGCGCCGGCCGTCTTGGCCGCGACCATGCCGGTTTCGAAGAGGTCGCTGATCTTCGCCTGCGGGTTGAACAGGCCCTTGAGGGAATCGGCCATGCTCGAGGACGCGAGCGGATGCAGCACCGCGGTGGGCATCATGCCCTTGGGCATGCCCTCGGACACCAGGATCGCGCGCGCATCTGAGAACGACTTGAAGGCCGTCGGCGTCGTACCGGGCGTGCCCAGGCGGGTCGCCGTGTTCTGCAGCGCGAAGTAGGCGCCGTCGTTGTCCACGCGGTTCGCCGTGGCGATGCAGGCCGGGTGGATGAAGCGCTCCTCGAACTCGTCGATGTCGAGCAGCATGTTGATCGTGTTGAACTGGATATCGACGTGGAACTGATACAGGATGTTCACCGGCACGTAGTTCTCGGTCGAGGGCTCCACGTTCAGCGCCGGGCCGAAGGTGCCCTGGTACCGAGGCGGCAAGCGGACGTTGCAGGTCGCGCCGATCTTGCGGCCCTTCTGCCCGAATTCCTTGTCGTATTGCCGGTTGAACTTGTCGGTGAGCACGCACATGTTCGCGAGCACCGGCAATGCCCGGTTCGTGATCATGCTGATCGTCAGGAGCTGGTTTGCCACGAGCGATGCACCTCAGCGCCCACGCAGGGCGCGAACGGAAACGAAATCCGCGAATCAGTGTCGCTTGCGCAAGGCCAGATTGGCGTGGTTGCGCCGCTCGTAGTCTCGGATCGTCTCGCGGATGTTCATATCCTCCGGAGCGACCTCTGAGGGAGAGGCACCACTGCCGTTCAAAGGCCTGATCACAGGCGCCGTATCGCGGGCCCGGCCCGGGACAATGCCCGTCTCGTCTTCGCTCGGTGCGGCCTCGCGCCGCGTGCCGTTGGCGCTTGCTTTGCTGCTCGGCGTTGCGCCGTCTTCATCCTTCGCGGCCGGCTTTTTGGCCTCGAATGGTTTAAGGGTACTCTCGATTTTGCCGATTGTCACCAATTGCTCATCTGGCGGCAGTTTCGCGAGCTTGGTGAGCAGCTCCGGGTGCTTCGCCAAGTGGTAGCCAAGCTCGGCGAACATCTCGGACTTCTGCATATAGCCGGCCACCACGGGCGGCACTTCGGCATCGACGGCGCCGACCACATCCGCATAGTCAGGTACCAGTTCGATCGCCTTGGCGATGCGCGCGCTGGCGGTTTCGCGGACCTCGGCCTGACGCCGCTCGGCCTCTGCCGCGGTGCGCTCGGCTTCCTTGGCGCGCAGCTTTTCATCCACGCGCCAGTCGGTCATCGCTTCCCAGTACGCGACTTCGCCCGCCGCATCGGCGGGGAACTTGTCGCGCTGGGGCTTGCCGGTGTCCGCTTTGGCTGCAGGTTCTACAGGTTGCGCCTTCGCCTTCAGATCATTCAACTCGCGTTCCGCCGCGGCGAGGCGGGACTCGGCAAGCTTCCTCTCGCTGTACTGCGCGGCGGCAAACTCCTCGGCTGCTTTGCGCTGGGCGACCCGCTTTCCAATGACGCGCTTGACCGAATCGGGCAGCTCCTTGCGGCCCACGGCCAGCAGATCGTGGCGCTCGCGTGAAGTCAGGCCATCCTGGCCTTCGACCTCCTCGGCGTCTTCGGTGGCCGCCTCTCCGGCCGGTTTCGCCGCTGCCTCATCGGTCGGCGCCGCTTTGGATTGCGGGATCTTGCCATCTTGCAGCGCCTGGGCCACGTCCAGATCGGATCTGATTTGCTCCAGTTCCGCTTTGCTGTCGATCGTTACAACCGCCATCACATGCCCCCGTTCGGTTTGCTCTCGGCGCTCAGCCCTGCCTGCACCATGCGATCCGCATCCTGCGCAGCGCCAGCCTGATTGACCCTGGAATCGAGAATCTTGCCGCCGGCGCGGATCTCCTCGACCGCAAGAGCAGTATGCGCGCGCGTCTCGGTGTCGTGGATCTTGGTCTGCGCGTTCACATTCGTGTCGTGCGCCTGCACCGTCGCCGCCAGATGCGCCTTGGTGATACCGGCCTTGGCATCCTGCTGCGCGGCCTGTAGCTGTTGCTGGAGCGACTGCACTTGGTTCGCCAGTGATTGCACGATGCTGCTGGCCCGGCTTGACAGCCCTTCCATGATCTTCTGCAGGCCCTCCGGGTTGGCGGCCATCAGCCGGTCGGCGAGCTCCTGCATGTACGGGTGGTCGATCGAGCGAAACACCAGGTCCGCGCCCTGCTTGGCGATGATCTCGGCCAGCGGGCCGATCTTCAGCAGATCGACCAGGTTCTCGGCGCCTTCTTCGCGCTTGGTCTCGTAGCCCGGCCCGGTGTCCATCACCACGTCGTAGCGGCCCACCGAGAGGTCGTTTTTCACGCGCTCGATCGCCTGGCCGTCCGCACCTTGCTCCTGCGTCTTATCGTTGAGCTTGACCATCGTGGGCGTGGAGTCCTCCCCGATGATCCGCTGCATGCGGCCCGGCTCCGGGTAGTAAAACGGGATCCATTCGACCATCACGCGCCAGAGCTGGGCGATCCCGAGCGTCAGGTTGTCGTAGTACTGAAAGTGCGACTGATCGGAGAGCCACTGCCGCCGCTTGATAGCGCGGCCGGACACCACAACGCCCTTTTCATCCTGACCCGGCTCGTTCGGCATGCCGGCCACGGCCATCAGGTTCGAGCGCATGCCCTGCACAAACTCGGCAAAGCCCTGTTCGATTCCGGCAGGAGGCTGGCGCGTCGGCAATGGCAGCAGTTGATCGCCCTGCGCCGTTGGGATGACGACGGCTTTACCTACCAGAATCGAATAGGACTTCTGATTCGCGTCGTCCCACTCCGGATGGCCGTCGGTGACGCCTTCGTAGGCAGTCCACGGCGCTTTGGGTGCGAGGCCTAGCCGCTTGATCTTGGCGACCTCGCCGTAGTTCACCATCCGCTGCGCGTCCATCATGGCCTCGACCATGCCGCGGCGGCGCACTTTGCCGTCGATGTCGCGCACGTTGCCTTCGACGCGGAAGATCGGGATGTAGCTACCCGGGATCTGCTGGCGATCGATCACGATAAGGCCGTTCAGGCGAAACCACTCGACTTGGCGCTTGACCGAATCGCGCGAGCCTTCGATGCGGGCGCCGGCTTTCTTGAAGCGCTCGGCCACGTCGTCCAGATCGACGATCATCGCGCCGTCGCTCTCGCGCCTGCGTCGTGGCAGTTCGGAGCGGTACCGCGTCATCTCGGAGCCGTCAGCAGCGCGGATCGAATAGAGCTTTTCCTCGCGATCGCGAATGCGGAAATACTCGGCCAGGCGCAGATCTTCCTTGTCCTCCCAGTTCGTGCGCTCCTCATCGCGCCCGATGTCGGTCCATTGGATGTTCCGCGCGTTTGGATAGCGGCGCTTGTACTCCTGCCGCTTCATCTTCATCGAGACGATGCACCAGGTCTGATCGGCGCCGCTGGGCATGATGGCGCTCGGGTCCATCGCCACTGTGAAGGTGTTGCGGATCGGCAGGATGCGCAGGTCCTTCTGAAACGAGCGCGCATCGATGTATTCGGCGATCAGGCGGAAGTAGCCGACGCCCCCGGTTATCGCGCAATCGGCTGCGGTGTCGTAGGCCACCGATGCCTCCGAGCGCGTCTCTATGTGGCGCCCGATGCCGTTGTAGATCTCGGCGATCTCGATGTCGGCGCCTTCGCCCACGGGATGACATCTGCCGCGCGGGCGCTGCTGTTTGATGTTGTTCAGCACGCGCGTGACCATCGCGCCGGTCAGGTTGATGGTGAGTTCCGGCTCATCCTGCGAGGCGGTCGTGGTGACATCGTGATCCCACTGATCGCCTTCGACGAATAGCGCTGCCGCTTTGGCGCGCTTGTGGTTGTCGCTTTCGTGCTCGTTGAAGATGTTCAGGCGGTCTTTGGCCTCCTCCCAGATCGCAGCATCGGTGATCGCCGCGAACTCGCGATCTTCTTCGGTGCGGGCGGCTGCCCGATCAACCTCAGCCATGTGTCTTCTTCTTGAAATCCGATGGGGACAAGCGTTTGCCCGCGCTGCTGCAGGCCGCATACCAATCGCGCCATTGACCGAGATTTATCGTTGGATCGTCTTCTGCGAAATCGTGCATCGAATCGGCGCGGCTAATCACGTAATGCCGCTCGGCACCGCTGCACCAGTCGTAAATATCCTGCAACGGATTGCGGGCGGCGGCGCGGTCTGTTTCAGCCATCAGAGGTTGCGCATCCAGGAGTGTGGCCCTCGCGGCCGATTGATATGCACTCCATTGCCATTCGGTTGAGCGATCTTCGGCGCATTGGCGAACTCAAGCCCGCGGCCGATGAGCGACAGAACATCGACGCCATCGTCGTACTTGCCGGCCGGAAAGCGCATTAGCTGCGACATCAGATCGGCCTTCCACGGCGCCGACTTCGGCAGGAACACCTTGCCCATCGCGCAGCGGGCCTGGATCGCGCGGGCTCGCACCACTTTGTCGGCGATGCTCGGCAGCCATTCGAGCCGGCAAAGAGCCCCGCGCTCCTGCATGCGTTTGCGCAGAAACGGCTCGATTGCGCGCCGGATCGGGCCTGACTCGCCAAACCAGATGAGCGGCTTGTACTGGATGATGAGGTCGCACTGCCGCTCGATCCATGCGTCGGACTTCTCCTGCCCGCGCCACCAGTCGCGCGCGTACAGGTCGCTGTTGAAATCCAGGCCGAAGATGCCGTGCTCGGTAAAGTCGCCCCCGCCATCGGTTACCGCGTAGTCAGATGCGCCGTAGCAATGAAGCTGCGCCGGCAGCTCGACGTAATCGTTGAAGTCGTCGCGTTGGAAGAAGTCGCCTTCTTCCGGCGCCGGATCCTGCTGGTAGAGCGCATTCCACGCGCGCGGATCCAGCTTGGCCTGCTCGACCATCTCCTCCGTGAACCATTCCGGCCACAGGCGCTCGCCTGGCTGGCGGTCAAGGGGATCTGATGCGCGCGCGACCATCGGCAGCTTTACGATCGTCCAGCGGGCGGCTTCGCGCTCGAGGATGCGACCGCCCAGGTCGTCTTCATGCCATCGAGTTTGTATGAGAATTTGGCGCGCGCCCGGCTTGAGCCGCGGCATGAAGTCGTTGACGTACCAGTCCCACTGCTTCTGCCGGAACCGATCGCTGTCGGCTTCCTCGCGCGATTTGACCGGATCATCGATCAGTCCCAGGTCGGCACGCCGGCCCGCGATGCCGGTACCGACGCCAGCAGCGAAGAACTCGGCTCCGGATGCGGTTTCCCAGTTGCTGGAGGATTGCGCGAACTCCGAGAGGCCAAAGCCGAAGACGTTGCGATAGCGCTGGCTGTCAACGATGTTGCGCGCCCGCCGGCTGAACCGCTCCGCAAGGTCTGACGTGTTGGAACAACCGAGCACCGCGGCTTGCGGCTCGCGGCCGAGGAACCAGGGCGGAAACAGTACAGAAGCATAGGTACTCTTGGCGCTGCCCGGCGGCATCAGCACCATCAACCTTTCAATGTCGCCGCGCTCAACCGCCTCCAGGTGCTCGATCAACAGCCGATGATGCTTGGCCGGGACGAATCCGAGGTCCAGGTACTCAATGAAGCTCGTGAGGCTCCGATTCGCCTGCCTGCGCGCCAGCAGTTCCGCGGCTGCCTGGGCCGGTGATAATGCGGACGAGCTCCCCATCGGTCAGCTCACTTGCGTCGCGAACGTCAACGGTTGCCTGCACATAGTTCGGGATCAGGCGAGCGTACAGCTTGTAGAACTCGGTGCGGTTTCTGCGCGCCCAAGTCGCCATCGCCTTGATGCCGCCGACCGCCTCGAACACAGCGATGATGTTTTCCTTGCATTGGCGGCCGATCTTGTCTTTCGAGCCGGGCGGGCGCCCTTTGCCGGGCGGCAGGTATTTGCCCTTGCCCGCATTGCCGATGAAGTAGGACATCAGCGCGCCCTCGGATCGTAGCTCTCGCGGGCGTACCACGCCGACACGAACGCTTGGCACAGCGGCGTATTGGTGAACCGCAGCGCGCCGCTCGGCGCCGGTTTCAGCGGCGGCTCGTCTTCTTCGCCCAGCAGGGTCACGACGTAGAAGTCGCCGCGGTTGCGCACGTTCAGGAGCTGGCCCTTTGTCCAGGACTGCGGCACTTGGGGCGCCTCTGGCTCCGTTGGCGCTTCTTCGTAAATCCGAAAATCGTCAAGCGGAACATCGGCGCGCAGGCGCGGTACCGATTGCATCGGTTGCACGACGGCGTTTTTTGAGCGCAGGCCAATGGTACCGTTCATGACACCGCCTCGGCCGTCGCGCCCAGCGTGAACTTGATGATCTGCGCGCTGCCTTCGGTTTCGACGCCGAAGCTGACCGATCGTCCCTTTTCGGCCTTCTTGAGCTTGTCGAAGAGCCAGGCGCGCTCCGGATCCGTGAGATCGTCCAAGCCGAGCTGCACCATCGCCCGGCCTTCCGGGCAGTGCATGCTCAGCATCAGCGTGGGCTTGACCTTCATCCGAGGCCTACCCCAACGAGCACGTCAACGAGGCTACCCGCCGGCGCATCGAACCGAGCCAGCTCGGGGCGGTCCAACTGTTCGGTGTCGTCCTCGTCCGGATCGATGACGCCCGACACGTCGAGCTCCCGACAGATCAGGTGCAGCACGTCGCCCCACAGGAACGTCTGGAACGAGTAGCCGCCGTACTCGTAGCCGCCCAGCTCTACCACGTCGCCGACCTTGACCTGCGTCGGCAGAAAGGCCTTGCTGTCCCAAGTCTTGGTGCGCCGATGCTTGTCCGGGTGGTCGTAGCGCTTCGGATAGCAGCCGGGGCCGACGGCCTTGACGATGCCACGCAGCGGCTTGGTGCGCTCGATGACCTCGAAGCTGGCGCGGTGATCGACCGGCAGCGGCTCGACGATCAGGTAGTCGCGGCGGCAGCGGATCGACTGGCCGGCATCGACGATCGTGGCCGAGCCCCAGGACAGTTCGGCTGATCGGCCAGAGGTTTTGATGGTCATCGGCGTCAGAACCGGCTGATTCGGCCCCAAGTGATTGAAACATCGTGAGTTCGGCGAAGGTGCGGCCGGCGCTGTGAAACGCAAAGTTTCACAAGCGCGAGGACTTCTCGGATCTGCGGTTGGTTCAACGGGCGCTTTGGCTTGCGGCTCGGGCGGCTTTGGCCTGCGGAAATTGGATTTCCATGGCGCACTGCTTGGGAACCGGCCTGGGTGGCTATGTACCCCTTGCTGCCTGCCGTACGCACGCTGTGCGCTGGCTCTGCGACGCTGCAGAGGCCATTTGCAGCCCGGGGAAGGCGTCTGGAATCGATTTTTCGGGGGCGGTCCATGTGCAGGTGGCCTTGACTATCCGTCCCCGGTTTTAATGCCGTTTCCGGCCGTAACTCGCCCCAGCCTTCTCGGTCACGTGCCCGGTGTACTCGCCCTTCGCCTTGCCGCCCTGGTCCTCGCTTTTCATGTCGTCGGGCTTGTGGGTAAGGCCGAGGTGCTTCTCGATCGTGTCCAAGCGGTCGCGGTGCTCGGAGCAGTGCGGGCAGTGGGCGGCAGTCGTGGCCGAATCCGGGGCCACCTTACCGGCGGCTGGCATCTTCAGCGTTTCCTGCGAACGGCCGGCCTGGTCGCGTGGCATCAGCTTTTCTCCTTCGGCATGGACGACTCCCGCGACAATCCGAGCTTGGCCGCGTTGAAGTCCTTTAGATTCTCGCTTGTGACTACTTGCGCAACCATGATTGTCCCTATGCAAAAAGCCGTTGCTGGCGGTAGGCGTTTTCTATGCGCTCGCAGGCAATGTCAAAGTATTTGCGCTCGCGCTCGATGCCAGTAAATGCGCGCCCTGTATTCGCACAAGCTACCCCGGTAGTTCCGGAACCCATAAACGGATCTAGGACAGTTAAAGCTGGCGGATATTGGCCGATGCACCACTCCATTAGCGCAACGGGCTTTTGCGTAGGATGATCGCCCCGAGATTCCCCGCCATCACGCAGCATCCCATTCCACATAAAGCGTAGCCGTCTAACAGCTTTGTCTAGATTCGTCCAAGCTAATTCACAGTCCGCAAAGTCACAATTTCCGTTCAACTTATCCCAAACAAGCCAGCAGCGCGATGGCGGAACGTTGTAGTAATTACCGCCGAACACAATTGCCTTTACTCCTTGGGAAATAGTCAGCTTCAGAAGCTCATCCGGAATTGGCTCGTTATCCCAATCATCGTCTCCATAATCTTTGGCAATAACCAGAGCATGAGAGCCCGTGAAATTCTTGCCTCTTGACTTATTATTTCCGGCGGCCTCCCCAATACCGTAAGGAGGATCGGTTAACACTAGATCATGCCGATGCAACAATGGTAGAACTTCGGTGCTGTCACCGCAATAAAGCCGAGCGTCGGCTATTTCAACCTTTTCCATTGCTCGCACTCGCAGCGTTCTCTGCTTCTTCCCGATTAGCAGCAATCTCCAGCTTCCTTAGCTCACCATCCTTGTGCGCCAGCAGCAGCTTCACAATTCCATCAATCTCAGCAACTCCTAACTTGCCATGCTCGCGCATCGCAATATCGTGCTGCCACGTGCGATCTTCCTGCTGTGAACGTGCAGTTTCGCCTTGTTCCTTGATCGTCATGCTCGACGCTCCTTCTTCGCTTGCTGTCTCGCTTCGGAATAACCGATCGCGAGGCGCTGCTTGATGTCGGGGAACTGCTTGCGCTCGCGCTTGCTGCCGACGAAGCGTCCGATGAACTGCGACAGCGGTTCGCCTTTGTGGCGCTGCGGCATTTAGCTTATGAAAGCGGACGTGAGCATGGACGCGGACGCTACGCGGGTATGCGGGATTTGACAAGCCACGTCATTCGTCGTCGTCGCGCTCCCATATCCGGCGAAGGAATGGCGGCAGCCAGATGGCGATGAGGACCAGCACGGCGACGCCAAAGACGGCGATGGCGCCGACCGTGAGGGCGATGACGATCTCATCGGCTGCCATTACGCGGCTTCATGCGCCAGGCGTGGTTGCGGCTTTTGCTCAGGCCGAGCGCGCGCATTTCCTCTGCGGTGCGGCAGCGCTTCGGTGCGTTCGGCGGTGCGCGCCGCTGCCCGGTCGCATGCAGGTCAAAGGCCTCGCCGGATGCGAAGTGTTCGCCGCAGCCGATGCAGCGCAGCGCCATCAGCTGTCCCGGTAAGCGAACAGGAGCGACTTGTGGCGGGCGTGGCGCAGCAAGAACTCGGCCACGTGCCGGGGCGTCATGCCGAAAATGTGGGATTGATCGACCTCGACGCGATAGACGCGGACCAAGCCTAAGCGCTTGACGCGAAAGTTGAACTCGACGCTGCCGGCTGGGCGCTGGGTCGTGTAGTTGTCGACGATGACCACGGCATCGCCGAACAGGTGCTCAGGGCTGGTTGGGGCCGTCTCGTCGGTCACGGGCGGAAATAGTACCGCCTGTGGGTGACAGCTTCGGCGATTTCGCCAGGCCCACTGCGGCTAGGGCTTCGTCGACGCTGCGCACAACGTGGACTTTGGCGTTCCAGGCGTTCACGAGAGCAGACGCAGATTGGACGCCGGCATCGACGGCATGTAACCGCCGAACCGGCTGATTTTCTCGAGCCGCCCAGCAACAAAGTCTGCCGCCTCGTCGATCGAATGAACCAAGTAGACAGGCGGACCTTGCCATTCGAGCGCCCATTTTTTCTGCCGGTTATTCAGGCCGCGGCGTCCATAGCCAGTGGTCAGGTTCTTAACGTCCAGAAGATGCCATTCGTGTCGGCACCAGATCAAAAGATCTGGCACTCCGCAGCCAAGCGCCGAAAGATCGATTACGTGGCAGCCGAGCTTTTCAAACGCCCGCACGATCGCTACGTGATTCGCATCCTTCTTGTGCCCATATTTCATTGTCGCTCTCGCAGAGGCTTCTCCAGCTCGCACCGCGCCGCCAGAATCCAAGTGGCATTGATAGCTGCAAAATTTCTGCGGATCGGAAGGAGAGTGCTTGAATTCCCTGGCGCATTGCAGACATCGGTCCAATACGCCTTTGCTGGCTGAGTAGCACCGCATCGAGCAGAACTTCGTGCTTTTCGAGAAATCAACGCCGCAGCCTGCGCATGATTTCCAAATTCGCTCAGGCCGTGCCTTCTCCGGAGCAAATGGCTTGCGACGGGATTTCGCATAGCACAGCGCACCGCAAAATTGACGAGCCTTGTTGTAGCTGCGAAAGAGTTTCCCGCAAATGGAGCAGGTATGTTTGCCAGCATCTCGGAAATTCGGATTGAGTGCGCCGGAGCGAAGAAGGTCAAGCTGCCTCACTTCAGCCTCGGCGCATCGAATCGCGAACAGACGATCGCGGCCTCGAGCGCGACGCGGCGGGAGCAGCCGAGCTCGCGCCAGCGGCGGAAGGAGCGGATAAGGCGGAAGAGGATCATGCG
>Ga0307479_10000553_pt1 | contig 33665 bp, 30 predicted proteins | sample atmos_gasesECM4C_FD_203743 | JGI IMG/M metagenome (GOLD analysis project Ga0307479, IMG submission 203743) | Hardwood forest soil microbial communities from Morgan-Monroe State Forest, Indiana, United States - atmos_gasesECM4C_515 | ecosystem: Environmental > Terrestrial > Soil > Temperate...
GACGGTGACAGATCGACACTCGAATGCCGGACCAATTCCTTTGTCGCCCGAACCTGATTGTTTGTCCGCCGATGTCATTTTATTTTATGGTGTCACAATCAGCTTGGTGTTCTATGGTGTCACAACCAGCTTGGATCGGTCAACTTCCCTGTCGAGCTGACCAACATCCTTGAGTGCGGCCGCCCACACTTGGATGTCATCCGGCTTAGTGCAAAGCAGAAAGTTGGAAACGGCGCCGCCTGCACCACCGCTTCGGGCAACTTGGTGTACCGCGCCATGATCTTGCGCGCCTCTGCAGGATTTTTCTTGATAAGCTCCTTACATCTTCGAGGGCTGCAATCCAGGCCTTCATTGTCGGCAGATGGGCAACGCGCTACTCCCGCGATTGTCTAGCACACCTGATGGGCTGAGGATTGACGCACGTAAAGAATTGCCTTGCGCTCTGGGTGATGTGGTCCGACCTTGTCAGAGGTCGTGACTGACCTCCTTCGCGCGCGGCGTCGCTGTCGTCGCAGCGTAATCGAGGATCAACTGCTTCATCAGCCTCATTAGGGTCGCCCGCGCCTCCGCCGGCAGCTCTGGCCATGCGGGCGCGCCCATGGCGCCATTCGACAGGCCGCTCCCGAACAGATCCGTCTGCTGCTGTAGCCGCGGTTGTCGGTTGTGTCGGACCAAAAGAGAATATGCCGGCCGAGCAGGGCGCTGCGGACCTTGCTGTCCAGATCGATCGGCGACACCGTGAAAATCGGACATGCGGGAAAAGGCTTTCCGGAAACGATGGCGCGGAGAGCCCCTCTATGCTCGGCCCGGAGGAATCCGGCCAGAGCGACAGCGCGTCCGCCCACCACCGCCGGGCCGGGCAGGCACCAGGCACGCAAGTCCCTCGGACACGCTGGAGCCATGTATTGCCTCGCGTTGATGGTCAGCGAAACGCATAACGCTCAAATGCTGCGCGTTTCGGGCCATTTTTCCGCCGTACTGGATTCGCACGGTTCCCCATTCGCTCGCGTTTTTTGCACGACCGTCTGCCGACCTTCAAACGGAGCCATTTGCAAGCGGAGCTATCGCGAAGCCTCGACGGGCAGCGGAACCATGACGACGCTTTATGATCTGCTTGGAGCGCTTCCCGGTGACGACGCCGGCGATCTCAGGAAAGCCTTTCGCGAGGCGGTCAAGGGCGCCCATCCCGACATCCGTCCGAACGATCCCGAAGCTGCGCTGAACTTCAGGCTCATCATCCATGCCATGGAGGTCCTGGGCGACCCGGACCAGCGCGCTGCTTATGATCATCTGCTGGATCTGGCGCGCCGGGAGCTCGAGCAGGAACAGAGAGCCGCGAGAATCCGCAACTTCGCCTTCGCGATGATCGGTCTCGCGGGCGTTTCAATTGTGGCAGTCAGCGCGCATATTCTGTTCATGCCGATGGCCGCGGTGCCGCCTCAGGCTGGACGGACCGATGAGCTTTCCCGCGGGCCGGCCGAGATTGCATCCAATGGCTCTTCCGCCCGGCCGAGCTTGAACGACAACAGCGCAAGCCGCGAGGGGGAAACCACCAAGCGGGCGGAGATCCAGGATGACTTCCTCACGCGGTGGGGCGCGAACGACATCAACGTGCCTGCCGATCAAAAGGCCGAGACCGCGAAGCCGGCCGAGGAACAGCATCACCTCACGTCCCGGCTGGACACGAACGAGAACGACGCGGCCGCCGACCGCAATGCCGAGATCGCAACGCTGGCCAAATCTCGGGATGATCTCCCGCCCCCGCCGGGCGCGAACGACATCAACGTGCCTGCCGATCAAAAGGCCGAGGCGGCGAAGCCGGCCGAGGAACAGGATCACCTCACCTCCCGGCTGGACGCGAACGAGAACTACGCTGCCGCCGACAGCAACGCCGAGATCACAACGCTGGCCAAATCTCGGGATGATCCCCCGCCCCCGCCGGGCGCGAACGACATCAACGTGCCTGCCGATCGAAAGGCCGAGACCGCGAAACCGGCCGAGGAACAGGATCACCTCACCTCCCGGCTGGACACGAACGAGAACTACGCGGCCGCCGACCGCAACGCCGAGATCGCAGCGCCGCCCAAATCTCGGGATGATCCCCCGCCCCCGCCGGGCGCGAACGACATCAACGCGCCCGCCGATCGCAACGCGGAGACCGCGACAGTGTCGAAGGAGCCGGAGACGCCGGTCGTCCACGCGCCGGGCCCGAACCCGCCAGCACGGCACGATGATGCAGGCGGTATGAAGGCTCTTGTCGAACCTGATGACAAGACCGATCCGAGCGCAGCGATGCACGCGCAGGGAATCAAGGCCTATCGCAACGGCGACCTGGAACTTGCGCTTGCGGACTTCAACCGCGCGATCGCACTCAACCCGACGTTCATGATCGCCTACATCAATCGTGGTATCGTGCTCTATCGTATGGGGAAGCTCGATCGCGCCTTGGCCGACGTGGCCCGGGCAAGGCAGATCGACCGGGCCGGCCGTGCCACGTCCGCTGCAGCCCTCCACAGAAGGCGGCGTCGCGACGTGTCCTTGATCGAGAGCCTGGCCTTGCTGCAGGCTGAGAGATTTTAGCACGAAAGCTTGGGTGATCTGCCACAGCTACGGTTACCGGCATGAAGATGCGCCGGCAGCCGGGTCATTGTGGTCGATCCGGCCTACATCTCGCAGCGATGCAGCGCCTGCGGGGCGGTCGATGCGGCATGCCGCATCAGCCGGTCGCAGCTCCCCTGCACCGGCTGCGGGCTCATCGCCGACGTCAACGCCGCGCAGAACATCCTGCGCCGCGGCATAAACTCAACCAGAGGACTTCCGGGGATGTGAATCGAGCCCATCATGGTGCAAGCCGGATTCGGTCGCGCTCTCGCGATACGAGAGTTCTGTAGCGAAGGTTGGGGACCGCACTTCGCAAGGCGATGGAGATCTCGGAGATGCTGCCCCCGGCCGTTCCTCTCGTAAATCGGATCATTACTCGGGCCTGCGGTCGTCGAGCACGCTGTCGAGCGTCCGGAGCCACTCGTTGCTATCCGTCTTCTCCGCCAGTCCCTCCGCACGTAGCAGATCACGCAACTGCGCGTGCGCGCCAGCGATACAGAACGCCACATGACGGGACGCGAGCTCATAACAGAGATCGTGCAACATGCGCGCGCCCGCCAGGTCGATGTAAGGGGATGCCGAGAGATCGCACGCAACCATCTTAATGTCAGACGAATTTCGGAGCGCCTCCATAACCGTCTCCAGGATCGTCTCGGCATTAATGTAGAGCAGCGAGGCTTCCGGGCGGAAAGCGATGACGCCAACCAGCGGTTCCACACGCTCGTGCCTCGCGCGATCGGAATAGCGACCCGTTCCCGGGAGTCGTCCGAGAAACGCTACGTTCGGCTGCGACGCGCGGCCGAGCAGCAGGAATATGGATGCAAGGGCGGCGAGCAGGACGCCTTGCAGGATTCCGAGCAACAGCACGGACACAAGCGCGATCGCCGCGGCATAGAAGTCTATCCGGCTGACTTTCCACATCCGGAGCAGTGTGCCGAGATCGATCAGCTTGTACACGGCGGCAAAGACAATGGCTGCCAGCACGGCTTTGGGAAGGTTGGTCAGCAACCCCGTAAAGTAGAGCAGGCACAGTGCAAGGGCAAACGAGCAAAACACCAGTGCCATAGGTGTTCGCGCTCCCGCCGTGTCATTGACAGCGGATTGCGACAAACCACCGGCAACCGGATAGCCATAGCCGAGTGCCGCAGCGAGGTTCGCAGCCCCCAGGCCCAGAAACTCCTGTCGCACATCAAGGCTATACCCATGCTTGGCCGCAAAGCTGCGGGCCGCCGAAACACCTTCTATGTAGGCGAGCAGCAGGCACCCGGCCGCAATGGGAAACAGCTCGTCAACATCCTGAAGTCTGAACTTGGGCACCTGCAACGCGGGTAATCCTTGCGGAATTTTCCCGACGACGGGTATTCCCATCGATCGAAGACCGAATATCGTTGCCGCGAGAATTGACAAGGCTACGACACCGAGCCCGACCGGCCTGCCCGGCAGGAACCGCTCGCCGAGAAGCAACAGCAGGATCGCAACGCCTCCGATCGCCAACACGAACAAATTCGTGTCGGCTAGTTGACCGGCAAGCTGGATGGCCCGGTCGAAGAAATTGCGGCCGCCGCCCGCAACGCCGAACAGGCTCGGAAGCTGACTTATTATGATTGCGAGCCCGGCGCCCGCCTTGAACCCGACGAGAATGCTGTCGCTGACCAGGCGGACGAGCATGTTGAGCCTGAACAGCCAGGCGACCAGGCTAAGCAGCGCCACCGTACATGCAACAAGGCTCGCGATCTGCGCGTATCTTGCCGCGTCTCCTCCGGCGAGCGACCCGACCGTGCCGGCAATCATGAGCGAGATCGCCGACGTTGGGCCAATCGCAAGCTGACGCGACGATCCTAGAAGAGCATAGCCGACGCCCCCAAGCATATAGCCGTAGATGCCGATTTGGGGCGGCAATCCGGCAAGATCCGCATAGGCCAGTGACACCGGTATCGCATAGGCGGCGAGCGTCATTCCGGCGATCGCGTCCGAGGACAGCCAGGACCTGCGATATTCGGCAAGCCAGCCAAATGGAGGAAAGAAGCGCGTCCAGCCCGTGCGCTGCTCGAACGGTGCCCTCATGTACGCTCCGCGTTATGTACATGGATAATCCAGGCATAGGCGTCGAGATAGCCGCCGGCTAAGGCAAGTAGCAGCGCGATCTGCACGGTTTCGTCGCGGCGTATCGGCGGACTGGCAGCAATATCCAGAGAACTCATGTCCGAGAGACCAAATGTTGCAGGTCCTGCACCGACTCATAAGCGATGCCTAGTCGCCGGAGGATTGATTTGGATCAAGCCACAGTTCACAATCGAGCGGCAGCGGGGAAATGCGGCAGCGGACACCATCAGGTGGGATTATTCCATCGGTCGCGCTGGCGCAGCTGGCTGAAGCGGGAGAGCCGACGCCTAGCAGTGGCTGCGAACACTTTCGCGCAATGCGCGCCCGAGCCCAACCCCAAAAGAGCGACACAGTTGGTTCGTGCATTGCGAAACGCGCAAAGGAAACGTTCGCAGCCGCCGAGACGAGAGGCTGGCCGCTGGGGCCTCCGCTCGATTGTCCAGACGATCGCCAACTTATTGCAGCGATCCTCAACGACGCAGTATTACCACTGCGGGCGGTGCCGAGTGGCAATCGACAGGCTTTGTGCGTCTGCTCGATCGCCTCGGCTTCGGCTGATTCTTCGACTTTTGCCGCTAGTTCCTTTGAAGAACAGCTGCATCGCCCCTCCTCGACAACCCTAGCATTCTGTCCATAGTATCGCCGGCGGTTCCTCCCCAAGAGTGACCGGACTTCGACCTACCAAATAAATCAAAGGCTTAGCTCGGTCTTGTTCGGGGATCACCGCACCAGAAACGCCCCGCTTCGTCTACACCTGCCATGCCTTAGCAATAGCCAGGCTAACTTTGCCCTTCGTCCCCGACTCGGCCCTGCGCTCATCAATCGTCGATTCGGTGGGCTCATCGCGCGATACGGCTGGACTGGGTCGCATCCTTGTCTCGCCGACCGGTCGATCAACAGCCTTCTTGATCAACTCGCGGTAGCTGTGCGGCATCCGCATCGCGACCAGATCTTTCCGACGCACGACGTTGGTCGGATAGACGGTGTCGAGATTCGTGGTGTCGACCATTGCCGTCGTTGTGCCCTCGGTGTCCGCCGCGATGGCCTCGCGACGCGGAAATTCGAAGGTGTCGGGACCGAACACGCCGCTGAGGCCCGGATATCCGTTGGCGGGATCGAACACATTCGAGAACGCAAAGAACACGTTGTTCTCGCCGGCGCGAACCCGGAAGTGATGCCAGTGATAGGGATCGGCGCCGGTCGGGATCGGATAATTCTGCGGCACAAGCGATCCCGGATGCGGGGCGCTGAAACGTTCCTTCATCGCTGCCGGGCAGACGATGAGGTCGCACCCCTTCAGCGCAAGGATGCGGCCAGTTTCGGGAAACGACGCATCGTGACCGATCAGAAGACCGATGCGCCCGACCGGCGTATCGGCCACGGTCCAGGCGTCGCCAGGGCTCGCCCAAGCGCGCTCGGAGTCCATCAGATGGGTCTTGCGATAAACCGCGACGAGGCCTTCGGGCCCGATCAGACAAGCGCTGTTGTAGATCGCGTCACGGTCGCGCTCGGCAACGCCTACGACAAGATACATCTTGAGCTGGGCGGCCAAGCGGCAGAGCCGATCGGTAGTCGGCCCCGGGACAGTCTGGGCTCGCGCGCTGGGATCGGTGAGGCCGCTCACCGAAAGCTCGGGAAAGACGACGAGGTCGGCCTCGTCCTCAAGCTTCGCCTGTCGCACAAGCGACGTAATGCAAGCAAGATTTTCTTCGACGTCGCCACCGGGTCTCATCTGCGCGACCGTAACCCGCGACGTCTGCCCCGGCGGCCAGGGCTTGTGGCCGTACAACTTGAAAAAGTCGCGGGGATTCCAGCTGAACGTATCGGAGAGCAGCCCCGCATAGAGTTCGGGGCGGCGCTGGGCAAACACGGCTTCGCCGCCGACGCGCCGCACGCGGGCCGCGTCCAGATCCATGTCGGCGAGCGCGAAGCCGTCTCCGCCGTCGATCACCGCCGTGACGGTTCCGTCCGGCGAGATCACACAACTGCCACCGCTGAACTGGACCGTGCGCTCGAGCCCCCAACGATTGCTTTCGATCAGATAGCAGCCATTCTCGAACGCCCGGCTAATCCAGTAGGGTGCCGGTGCACGCTCCGCCAGCCAGTTCGAGATATGGCAGATCACGTCGGCGCCCTGCAGGGCGACGAGGCGCGCGGTCTCCACGAAGTGGATGTCCATGCAGATCAGTAGCGCGATGCGCCCCATCGGCGTGTCGAAGACCTGATGGCCGAGATCGCCTGCCGCGGCCCATTTCGGCTCCGAAATATAGGGGTGCGTCTTGCGATGCCGGCCAACCACACCTTCGGGTCCGATCAGCGCCGCGCAGTTGAAATAGATTCCGTCGCAGTCGACCTCCGGCATCCCGACAACGATGTAGCAGTCGTGTTTCTGCGCGAGCGCTGCGAACCGATCCGTGGTCGGACCCGGGATCGTTTCGACGAAAGGCGCGACCTCCGCCCGGTCGAACCAGCAATAGCCTGTGGTGGCCATCTCCGGCGTGACGATGAGCCGGGCGCCGGCTGTCGCGGCCGCCTCGCATAGTTCGAGCAGCCGTGCAATGTTGCGCGCCTTTTCAAACATGGTTGGTTCGAACTGGACGGTGGCGACCTTGTGCACGCGCGACATGAGCGGCCCCTCAGACAAGAAACGATTTCTTGATCGAGGCGCCAAGCGTGTACTTCGGATCCACCATGTTGCCGAGCCGGACACGGCCGGCCTGGGTCAGCAGCATATAGGCATCGATCTCGTCAAAGCCATAATCGGCCGCCATCCAGCGACACAGGTCGCGATAGGCGATGCGTGCGGCGTCCTCCATCGGCCGTGCCGAGCCGATCGTCATGATGAAGTCCTTCGTCTCTAACCGCGGCCAGGCGATGCTCCAGCTCTTGATCAGGTCGACCTGGACGGTGGTCACGGTCGGATGCTCGATCGCGACGCCGCAGAGTTCGCCGTCGCCTTGGGCTGCATGGCAGTCGCCGAGATAGAGCAGCGCCCCCTTGGTGTTGACGGGCAGATAGACCACCGCGCCGACGCCGACGTCGGGCAGGTCCATGTTGCCGCCGTAATAGTCCGGCACCAGCGACGAAATCGCCTCGATCTCCGGTGACGTGCCGATGGTGCCGATGAAGGGTTCATAGGGCAGCGAGATCTTGTCGTTCCATTTGGTGCCGTTCTCAAGCGTGATCTCGAGCTTCTTGACCCGCTCGGGCAATGCCGGATTCAAAAGCGCGGTCTGGGCGGTGCCGACTAGGCCGCCGAACTCCGGCATGATAACGGTGGTGCCGCGCGGCTGCGGCCCCCGCGGCACGATGCTCTCGATATAGACCGCAAGCGTATCACCCTTCTCGGCCCCGTTGATCCAAATCGGCCCGTTCTGCGGATTGAGGAATGGAAAGTTAAGAATTTTGGACGGGCTGTCGGTCTCGTACTTGATCGCCCCCTCGAACGCATCGTGGGTTTCGGCGGAGACTACGGCGCCCGGATCGACAGTGAGGACCGGCTTGACGTAGGGGCCGTAGACGTAGTGGTACTTGCCCTGATCCGCCTCGGTGATCATGTGATGGATGCCGGGCTTACCCTTGGCGAGGCCCTTGCTCGCCATGATCGAATTCTCCTGCCAGGCCATCGATGCTTTCCTTCCCTGTTGTGTTACCGTCGTGGAATGGCTTCAGACCGCGAGGTGACGGCGCATTTCCGCTTGGTCGTCGAGCGCCGCGCGATCGAGCGCCGCGACGACGCGGCCCTTGTCCATCACGTAGCAGCGCTGCGCCATGGCGCGGATCATGTCGAGATTCTGCTCGACCAGAATGATGGTCACGCCGGTCGTGCGGTTGAGCTCGACCATGTTGCGCGCGATATCCTGGACGATGTTCGGCTGGATGCCTTCAGACGGCTCATCGAGCAGAATGAGGTTGGGGTCGGCGATCAGCACGCGCCCGATCGCAAGCTGCTGCTGCTGGCCGCCGGACATCGTCCCGGCCCGCTGGCTCCAGCGCTCGGCGAGGATCGGGAATGCTTCCACGATCCGCCGCCGTCCTGCCTCGGGGATCTCGCCCTTGATCGCGGCGCCGACGGCGATGTTTTCGGCCACCGTCAGGCGCGGAAAGACGTCGCGCCCCTGAGGCACATAACCCATGCCGAGTCGCGCGCGCTTGTGCGCCGGCAACAGCTCGACGGCCTCCCCGCGATAGACGATCGATCCGCTCATCGCCGGAATCAGACCGATCAGGCTCTTCATCAGCGTCGACTTGCCAACGCCGTTGCGGCCGATCACGGCGACGATCTCGCCTTCCCGCACCTCGATTTCGAGGCCCTGCAGCACCGGCTTGCCGCCATAGCCCGCGCGCAAGGCCAGCGTCGTAAGGATCACTTCCTTACGCATGGGCTTGCCCAAGATAGATGGCGGCGACGCGCTCGTCGGCGACGATCTCCTCAATCGAACCTTGCGCGAATACCTGGCCGAGATGCAGCACGGTGACACGCTGCGCGACCTGGCGCACGAAGGCCATGTCGTGTTCGATCGCGAGCACGGTCATGCCCTCCGCGTTCAACCGCTGCACCATCTCGCCGGTCAGATGCGTCTCTTCCGGCGACATGCCCGCGGTCGGCTCGTCGAGCAGCAGCAGCCGCGGCTTCAGGCTGATCGCCATCCCTATCTCGAGCCACTGCTTCTGACCGTGGCTCAAATTGCCGGCCGTCTGCATCTGATCGGCTTCGAGGTTGAGGAATGCCAGCAGCCGGTCGATCTCCCCCGAGAGCTCCACGCCGCGGTGCTGCCGCTGCAAGGCGATTTCGAGATTCTGACGGACCGATAGTCCCTTGAACACACCCGGCACCTGGAACTTGACCGACAGACCGCGATGAATACGCGCGAACGATTTCAACGCAGTGATGTTCTCGCCGGCGAAGAGGATATCGCCGCTGCCGGGATGGTGCTCGCCGAGGATCAGGCGGAACAGCGTGCTCTTGCCGGCACCGTTCGGACCGATCAGGCAATGGATTTCGCCGGCTTCGAGCGCGAGGTCGACCGCGTTGGTGACGTGCAAGCCACCGAAATGCTTGTTGAGCCCGTGAAGTTCGAGGAGCGACATCAGGCGTCTCCGTTGCTGCGGCGCGCGGCGAGCCGGGAAATCAGATTCATGACACTGAGCACGAGCCCGTTCGGGGCGATCAGCACGGTCAGCACCAGGAGCATACCCATGAATACCAGCGCGTACTGGCTGCCGTAGATGGTCAGGGCCTGAAAGGCCGCGAGCACCACCAGCGTTCCGATCAACGTCGAGGTGAGATCGCTTCGCCCACCGACCGCGACCCAAATCAGCGGCAGCGCGGCCGCGGTCATGCCCATGCTCGACGGCGTGATGTATTGCCCCCATACCGTGTAGAGCACGCCGGAAAGACCGGCCAGCGCCGCGCCAATCACGAAGGTGATGAGCTGATATTTACGCACGTCGTAGCCCAGCATTTCCGCGCGCTCCGGATTTTCCCGGATCGCGACGATGACATTACCGAACGCGGAGTTCATCAGGATGCGGAGGCCGAGATAGACCACCACCAGCAGCCCGAGCACGGCGTAATAGAGACCGATGTCGGCGAACAGCACGATGTCGCCGCCGGGCCACGGGATCGTCAGCGGTGGCATCGCGCTCATGCCGTTGAAGCCATTCAAGCGCGCCACACCGATATGCCACTCGGGGCCCGCGGTCTGGGCCATGAAGCGTTCCAGCATCAGCGTCACCGCCAGCGTGACGATGCCGAGGAAGACGCCGGCGATGCGACCGAAGAACATGAAATAACCGAGCACCAAGGCGAACAGCGCGGCGATGGCTATCGCCAGCAACAGCGCCATCCAAGTAAACCCATAGGCCGAGCCGAAATTGAGGGTGAGGATGCCGTAGCTGTAGCCGGCAATGCCAAAGAACGCGGTCTGGCCGAAAGAGAGCGAGCCGCCATAGCCCCAGATCAGGCACAGGCTGAGCGCGATGAACACCCAGATGAAGAAATAAACAGTGTTGCCGACGGTATATCCGTCGCTGATCAGCGGATACGCACAAGCGATCGCTAGCACGATGGCGAACACGATCCAGAACGCCGCACCGCGACCCACAGTTTGCGGACCTTCGAGGCGGCGGAAAAAAGCAAGAAAACCATTCACGGCGTCGGATCCTTCAGGTGCGTTCGCGCAACAGGAAACCGGAGATACCTTTCGGCAGGACACGGACGACGATGACCACGGCGACCAAGAGGCCGATCTGGCCGAACAACTGCCCCTGCCAGGATGTCATCGCTGACTTCACCACCGCGAGCACGCCACCGGCCGGCGCCGTGCCGAGGAACACGTCGGCGCCGCCGATCACCACCGTGACGAAGGCTTCCATGATGAAGGTGGCGCCCATGGTCGGCACCAGCGTCATGGTGGGGGCGTACAAGCCGCCGGCAAGGCCGGCGAGCCCGGCGCCGCATGCAAAAGTGAGGCTGTAGATCAGGCGGGTGTCGACGCCGAGGGCTGCTGCCATGTGCGGGACCTGGATCGTGGCGCGGGCGAGGACGCCGAAGCGGGTCCAGTTGAACAGCATATAGAGACCGCCCAGCACCCCGAGCGCGGACGCGAACAGCACGAGGCGATAACTGGAATAGGAATAGTCGCCGACCTGAAAGCTGCCGAACGGCGTACCGACGCCGGCCATGGTGGATCCCACCATGATCAGCGTGCCCTGGGTCGCAATCAGGCTCAGGCCCCACGTCGCCACGATCGTGTCGAGCGGCCGGTCGTACAGGTGACGGATCACCACGAGTTCGACCAGCGCGCCTACCAGCGCGGCGACGATAGCGCCCGTCATGATCGCAAGCGGAAGCGGCAATCCGGCGTGGACCGTCGATGCAGTCACATAGGCGCCGCACATGATGAACTCGCCATGGGCGAGATTGATGACGCCCATCATCCCGAAGATCACCGCGAGCCCACATGCCGACAGCACGAGGAAGGCGAAGGCATCGCCGAATTGATAGAGCGCCGAGAACATAAGCGTTGCGATGTCCATGAACCATCCGGGATGATGCAAGTTCGAAATGCGATGCAAGCCTCAACGTTTCGAGAACGCCGCCCCCGGCATGCAGGAGTACCCGCCGGGGGCGACGCCGACGCGGAGGTCAGGGTTTCGGCGGTGGGTTCGACGGCGTGTACTGCGCCATCGGATCCTTCTTGGTGAGGTCGCAGCCGGCATCGCCGAGCCAGTACGGCTTGATGTCTTCCCACACTTTCGGGAACGAGATCGAGTGATCAGCCCCGACTTTTGCCAGGTAGATGGTATGCGACATGTGCTGACTCTTGGGGTCAATGCAGACCTTGCCCTCCGGCGCATCCATGCAGACATCGCCCGCCGCGATCACCTTGCGGATGTCTTCTCGCTTGGTCGACTTCGCCCGTTCGACCATCTGCTTGTAGAGATAGACCGCGAGATAGGAGTTCTCGGCTTCCTGGTTTACATAGGGTTCGCTGGGAAACTTCGCCTTGAACTTTGTGAAGAACGCCTTGCTGGTCGGTGAGTCGATCTCCTCGATGTAGTTGGTGGTGACGTACATGTCCTTCAAGCTCGGCGGCTTGAAGCGCTTGTGCTCATAGCCCTGCCCGACATTGACCGACGAGGCCATCGGCAAATTGACGTTGGCGGAGGCCGCCTGCTCGTAATAGGAGGCCTGCGCAGTGCCGACCAGCAGCGTCACTACGAAATCCGGCTTGGCCTTCTGGATGTTCTGGATGCTTTGCGAGAACTGCGACACGCCGAGCGGGATGAATTCCTCGCCAGCCATCTTGCCGCCGTTCTCCTTGACGATCTTGCGCACCCATTCCGCCGAGATCTGGCCGAAATTATAGTCGGCGGCGAGCGTATAGACGTTCTTGCCATACTTCTCCATCATGTAGGGAATGAGCGTCGAGAACTGCTGCTCCGGCACCGCGCCGGTGACGATCATGTGGCCATCGCAGACGCCGCCCTCGTACTGGTTGTTGTAGAACGCGAAGCCGTTGAACTGGTCGACGATCGGACGATAGGCCTCGCGCGAGGCGGACGAGAAGCCGGCAAACACCACGTCGACCTTGTCACGCTGCAGCACGCGCCGCATGAATTCCTGGTAACGCGTATTGTCGGACTGGGTGTCGTAGGCGACGAGCTCGAGCGGCCGGCCAGCGATACCGCCGGCCTTGTTGATCTCCTCGGCTGCGAGCTGGATCGCATGCACCTTGCCAATGGTGGCGGCCGCGAAATCACCGGACTGGTCCTCCAGCACGCCGAGCTTGATCGGATCCTCCGCGAATGCCGCGCCTGACGTGAGGACAAGCGTCCCCGTGAGGGCTACGACGCGTAGCCCCCGCAATACTTTCCTGGTCATGTCGGTGTCTCCTACATCGCTTGCTTGGTGCCGCCTTGCAGCGTCGTGCTGGTCGCGCGGCCGGGAATGTCGGGCAGATTTGCCCGCCTGCTCAGAAACTCCTCGCAGTAGAGTTCCAGGTTCTGCCGCGCACGCATGCTCGCGCGGCGGAGCTGGGAATAGGCGCCCTCTTCGTCGAACCCGTTCTCTTGCATCAGCAGGATGACCGCGCGGATGACCGCGCGACGACCGCGGCGACGCCCTTCGAGATCCTGAACGCGGGCATATATGTCGCTGCGCAGCAGGAACTGGTTGATGCCCATAAACAGCGACGTGTAGACGGCGCCGCCATGGACCGGCTTACGCAGGAAGGAAGTCGCGCCGAGATTGACCAGCGCCTTGAGGCGGCTCGGCGCCTCGACGCCGACCAGGCCGATAACCGGCACCGGCGGCAGGCGCGAGGCGGGATCGACCTCGATCGCAACCGCGCCCTCCAGATCGCCGTCGACGAACAGGATGTCGCGCTCGGGCTGCAGGCTGCCGCCGTCGATCTGCGCGCGGCCGCCGACGATGTCGGGATATTCAGTTGTCACACCGAGTTTGGCGAGGGTGGACTCGAGCGCGCCTTCCCTTCCGCCGCGTCCGATGACGACAAGGGCGCGGCCACCTTTGAAATTCTGCAGCAATCGAGATGTCATGATTGCACCACTCTGAGCACGGGAGAGCGCATTGCACTCGCAAAGCGCGGCGACGACTGGACGAGATAGGGATCGGGCGCGATCGGGTTGCGCGCCTCCAGCAACACTTCGAACTGCCCATTGAGGGCGGAGCGGGCGATCCGCGGCGTCAGCCAGGCGTGATGGGTCTGCGGATCGATGCGCACCTCCCCCTGCGGCGCAGCCAGGCGCTGGTTCGCGACCGCGGCGCGTACGGTGCGTACATCGTCGATGCCGGCCTGCTCCAGCGTGGCGGCCAACAGCTTGACCGCGATGTACGACGCTTCCGCATCGGCCGACGACACCGGCCCGTCCGGAAAAGCCCTGACGTAGGCCTTGATGAATGCCGCATTCGCCGGCGATTCCAGCGAGGAGAAATAGACGCTGGAGCTCAAGTGCCCGTCGACGGCATCGGCGCCGATTTCGGCAAGCTCCGGCTCCGACAGCGTGCAGCTGGCCACTGGAATTTCATCGGCCTGATCGATGCCGCGCGCGCGGCAGGCGGCGCGGAAAGCGCGGAAGAAGGCATAGGCGCTGGTGCCGATCAGGTTGTTGAAGACGAAATCGGGACGCTGGTCGAGGATCGCCGATATCACCTGGTCGAATTCGGTGTCGCCCACGGACAGATACCGCTCCGCGACCACAGTGCCTCCACGCGCGGTCAGCGCCTCGCGGAAGATGCGGTTGTTCTCCCAGGCCCAAATGTAGTTGGAGCCGACGCAGAATGCGCGAGTGCCGACCCGCGAGGCGAGATAGTCGACCAGTGGCAGCACGTGCTGATTGGGCGATGCGCCGGTGTAGATCACATTGTCCGAGCTCTCGAATCCTTCATAATGCGACGGATACCAGAGCAACCCGTCAAACTTCTCGAAGCAGGGAATGACCTCCTTCCGGCTCGAAGACGTATAGCAGCCGACGACCTGGCGGATGCCGGCGCCAAGTAGTTCCAAGCTAAGCGCGCGGTAGTGCGCGAGATCGCCCGACGGGTTGACCACGACTGGCTCCAGCGCCACCGCACCGCCTGCCTCGGCAATTTCCTGAAAGGCCAGCAACGCTCCATTCAGCATCGAGCACGCGACGACGCTGTAAGATCCGGTCGTCGAGAACATTACGCCGATACGATAGTGCTTCCGCGCCATCCGCCCGATCCAAAACAAAAAAAGCGCCCGCCGGCCGTGAAGCCGAGGGCGCCCTCGCCACCAACTGGACACGCTTGAATTTGAAAGCGCGGCGTTGGAAAATGGTTTGAACTTGTAGCGTTATTGGGCAGCTTTGCCCAACGCTTGCAATTTAGGCTCCCTTAGATCGACCATGATGTCAAGCGCGTTGTTGCGGCGGGAGTTGCTTCAATTCAAGTCTTGCTGCAGCAAAACTATGCAGGGCGCTGCGAGAAAATATTCCGGTTGCTAGAGGCGCCGAATAGCAGTCGTTCGATAAACATTCATTCCGACCACTGATGCAAAACGTCACCTGCAATCCGCAGCGATCGAGTTAGATCACACGTCCTGCCCAACAGGCGAAAATGAAAAAATTGGATTCAGGATCTTCAATCGAAATGAACCGGATCAGGTCCGGGATAAGCGAGAGCGACGAACTCGCAGAACGCGCGGGCCGCGGTGGAAAGCCCAGCTTTGTTCTTCCAGGCAAGGCCGATGTCCATGGTGTGAACTTCGTCATCCAGCGTTTTGAGATCGATGCGATAGCCTTCGAGAGACCACGGCCGATAGACCATGTCGGACAGAATGGTGATGCCCATGCCCGTCGCCACCATGCTGCGAACGGCTTCGACGGAAAGGGTGCGGAAGATGACGTTGGGAACGTGCGGCGTTTGTTGCCAATAGCGCATGGCAGAGCGTTCGGCCTCATCAACGGTGAGCATCAGAAACGGCTCACCCGCAAGATCGGCCAACCGAACACTCTCCTTGCTCAACAACGGGTGATTTGCACAGGTCCAAAGGCGGCGCGGCGAACGCAACAACAGGTGCGATCGGATGGAGCGGCGGTCGTGCAGGTTGGAGACGAGCATGACGGCGGCATCGACGCTGCCGCTCATGAGGCTGTGCTCGATCGCATCGCGCTCGAATTCATGGAGTCGCACCGAGATGCCCGGAAAGGCTCGCCAGAAGCGCGAAAGAAGCGGCGGCAGGAAATAGCCGGCCACAGTATAGCTGACGGCAACGTCAACGGTGCCATCGACCTGGGTTCCCCAGCGATGCGGCCCCCGCATCGCGTCTGAAACGCTGGCCTCGATGGTGCGGGCCCGCTGCAAGAATTGCTGTCCGTCGAATGTGAGTGTGACACCGTTCGAATGCCGGTCGAACAGTTTGAGTCCAAGTTCGGCCTCGAGTGCCTTGATTGACGAGGTGACGGCCGATTGCGTCACGTTCAAACCGGCAGCGGCTGCCGAAACCTGTCCAGTTTCGGCTGTGGCGATAAAGTGGCGGACCTGACGGAAAGTCAGAGCCATAAAAAATTCCGATATCAGCGAACGATATTTCGAATTTTACAATCGTCGCTGCGACGCAAAAAATCAAGCTGGCTGGTTCGTTCGCGTTTGAAAAGGCGTCTCGATGACTTCCGGTGACTTGGACTTGGTCGCTCGTGATGTCAGCGTCCAGTTCGAGGGCCTGAAAGCCCTATCCGGCGTCACGCTTGCGGTACCGCGGGAGCGCATCACTGGACTGATTGGCCCCAACGGGGCCGGAAAAACCACGCTCATCAACGTGTTGACGGGCTTTCAACGTGTTGGCGCGGGAACCGTCGAACTGCAAGGTCAGGCGGTGAACGGTATTGCGGCTCACAAGCTGCGGCGCAAGGGCGTGGCGCGCACGTTTCAATCAGGACGCCTATTTCGTGAGCTGCCGGTACTGGACAACCTGGAGGTCACCGGCGTCGGCCTCGGTCTAGCAAGGCGCGACGCGATTGCAGAGGCCGAGCGCCTGCTGGAGTGGCTTGGCATATCGCACCTCGCCGGCTCAATCGCAGGCGCCCTGCCCTACACCGATGAGCGGCGCGTCGCCATCGGCCGCGCGATCATGTGCAAGCCCAGCTATCTGCTGCTGGACGAGCCTGCAGCCGGAATGTCCGAACATGAAAGCCGCGATCTTGCGGCCGTCATCAAACGGATTGCCGGCGAGCTGCGGGTCGGCGTGCTGCTGATCGAGCACAATATCGGCCTCGTGCTCGAACTGTGCGAACGCATCTTCGTGCTCGACTCCGGCGAGATCATCGAAGTCGGTCCGCCGGAGCAGATCCGCGACAGCGATGCGGTCCGGCACGCCTATATGGGAACGCAACGGGACGAGATTATTCCGGCGATTGCAGCTGCCGAGGCGGCCGCGTCATGACATTACTGGCCGTCAACGACATCACGGTTCGCTATGGGCGCCTGACCGCCTTGCGCGGCATCAGCTTGAGGATCGACGAGGGCGAGGTCCTGTTCGTGACCGGGCCCAATGGCGCCGGAAAGTCGACCTTGCTGAATGCCATTGCCGGCGTCGTGCGGCCTATCTCGGGATCCATCACGATGGATGGCGCGGAGGTGACGGGAGCTCCACCGGAGCGGATCGCCCGGCGGGGATTTTCGCTCGTGCCCGAAGGGCGCAATGTCTTTGGTGCGCTCAGCATCGAGGAGAATCTGAAGGTCGGCGCCGGCATGCGGACCGACCGGCAGAAGGTCGCCGACGATCTTGAATCCGTCTACCATGAATTCCCGATGCTGGCCGAGCGCCGCCACGCGGCAGCCGGCATGCTTTCGGGCGGCCAGCAGCAGATGCTCGTCATCGGCAGGGCTCTCATGACCTCGCCCCGCCTCATGGCTATCGACGAGCCGTCGCTCGGATTGGCGCCCAAGATCATCGATCAAGTCTACGAAATCCTGGTGCGGCTGCGGGCTCAGCGCAAGCTGACTCTGTTGATCGTCGAGCAAAGTTCGACGCGCGCCATGATGACGGGCGGGCGCATGATTCTCATGCGCGGCGGACGCATCGTGCTGGAAGGCGAGGCGGGCGACATGGTCAAGGACGAGCGCCTGAAGCAGGCGTATTTCGGCTTCGGAGACCATTGAGGATGACGGAACTGCTGCAAATCATCTTTGACGCACTGAGCCTGGGTAGCCTCTATGCCCTGGGCGCGCTGGGAATCGCGCTGATCTTCGGCGTGATGCGGTTGGTGAACTTCGCTCATGGAGATTTCATCGCCTTCTGCGTGTTCGCAATGTTGTGGCCGTCGATCAACGCGGCTGCCATCATCTTCGCCGGCAATTTGCCATTTTACCTTCTCGTTCCGCTGCTGCTGCTTGTCGGGGCTGCGCTGTCGATGTTGTCGGAGGTCATCGTTTTCCGCCGCTTCCGCAACGCCAATCCGGCGACGATGATGATCGCCTCCTTCGCGCTGGGCTTTGCGATCCGCAATCTTCTGTTGATGCTGTATTCGAGCCGCCCGAAGTCGATCGATCTATGGCCCAGTCTCAGCCTACCGGTCGAACTTTGGGGCGCCCGCATCCCGATGTTGCAAGTTGTAACGATCGCGATCACTTTGGCCGTCTTGGCAGCACTGACGCTGTTCCTCAAACGCACGCGCTACGGCTTGGAGATGCGCGCTGCCGCCGACAACTTCACCATGGCCCGCATGCTCGGGGTGCGCGCCAACAGCGTTATCCTGCTGGCCTTTGCCATCAGCGGCATGATGGCGGCTGCGATCGGGCTGATCCTGGCGACCAATTCCGGCACGGCGGATATCGGCATGGGCGCCAATGTCATGCTGATCGCCTTCATCGCCACCGTGATCGGTGGTCTTGGCAGCCTGCCAGGCGCGGTTGCCGCCGGCTTCCTCATCGGCGGCGCCAGCGTCGTGTTTCAAGCCACACTGCCGCATGACGCCCGCGTCTTCCGCGATGCCTTTGTCTATGGGGCTGTGATCGTCGTCCTGCTATTGCGACCGCAAGGATTGTTTGCACCCAAATCGGCCAAGCAGAGGGTCTGAGCGATGTCGCAACGTGGATCGGTCATGCGGCGAACAATTGTGACGCCCCTCGTCCTGATCGTAGTGCTGGTCGCGATTGCGGCCTTGAGCCATCAATTCGGCAGCAGGGCCTTCAACCGCACCGTGGTCGAGATGTTCATCAACATCATGGTGGTCGTCGGCCTTTACGTATTTGTGGGAAATTCAGGCCTGTTGTCGTTCGGCCATATCAGTTTCATGTGCCTCGGCGCCTATATGACCGCCTGGTTGACCATCCCACCAATGATGAAATCGGTCACGCTCAAAGGCCTGCCCGCGTGGTTGCTGCATACCCAAATTCCGATGTGGGCCGCGACGCCGATCTCCGGTATGTCTGCAGCCCTGTTCGCGCTCATCATCGGCCGCGTCATCATGCAGCTGTCCGGAATCGCGGCCTCGATCGCGACGTTCGGACTGCTGGGCGTCGTCAATAACGTCTATTCGAACTGGGACTCGGTGACGGGCGGGCAAGGTTCCATCGTCGGTATCCCGCCCACCATGAATGTTTGGCTCGGATGGCTGGGCGCCGCAGCCGCCATCGCGATCGCCTATCTCTATTCGATTTCCCGCTCGGGCCTTGCGCTTCGCGCCACGCGGGACGAGGCCGTGGCGGCCAGCGCGTCCGGTATAGATATTGTCCGCGAGCGGCTGATCGCCTTCGTCGTCAGCGCCTTCATCATCGGTCTCGCCGGCGCGCTCTATGCGCACTTCCTGAGCATCGTCAATCCGGGCGCGTTCTATCTGCGCACTACATTCATCACCCTGTCGATGCTCGTGGTTGGCGGCATGTACAGCCTTACCGGTGCGGTGGCCGGCGTCGTCGTGATTTCGGCGCTGATCGAGATGTTTCGCGACCTGGAAAGGGGCGTCATACTCGGCGGTCTGACGATCGCGATCCCGAACGGGGTTCAGGAGATCGTGATCGGCATCATCACGATCGTCATACTGATGTTTCTGCCAAGCGGCCTCACTCGCAATCGGGAATTGTCCTGGAGCGGATGGCCGCTGCAACGGCGCCTGACGCAACCTGTGCAGACGGCGCTCAAGGAATCGAACTGAAGTCCTGTAGAGAAAACGGAGGATTGGCTGATGCGCTTCACGACACTACTAGGCATCCTGACCGCGGCAATCGCGCTGTGGAATACGCCGACGCTCGCCGCCGACGAGATCGTCGTCGGCTTCGCTACCGCTGCATCAGGCTTCATGCAGGCTTATGACAAGCCGGCCCAGGATGCGGCCCTCATCCGCATCGACGAGATCAACAAGTCGGGCGGCCTGCTCGGCAAGAAGATCAAGGCCGTGTTCGCAGACACCAAGACAGATCAGGCTGAGGGCGCCAAAGCCGGTCTCGCGGTGCTCGATCAAGGCGCGGATCTGGTGGTCGTCTCGTGCGACTATGACTTCGGCGCGCCAGCGGCGCTGCAGGCACAGGCCGCCGGCAAAGTTTCATTCTTCCTGTGCGCCGAATCGATCAAGGCCGGTATCCCTGGTGTTGGTCCCTACTCTTTCTCCGCCTCGGTGCTCGCGGCCGTCCAGGGCGCAACCATGGCCGAATGGGCATATGATAAAAAGAATGCCCGCACCTTCTATCGGCTGCTCGACAGCTGGACGGTCTACAACAAGGGCATCTGCGACGGCTTCGACTGGGAGCTGCCCCATTTGAAGGATGCCGCGCTCGCCGGCAGCGACACGTTCAAGAATGACGATGCCTCGATCGCCTCTCAGATCACGCGCATCAAGAGCCTGCCGAAGGAGCCCGACGCCATCATGCTCTGCACGATGATGCCGGGAGCCGTTTCGGCGATCAAGCAGATCCGGGCCGCCGGTATCAAGTCGATGATCCTTAATGGCTCGGGCGTCGATGGCAGCTATTGGCTGAATGCCGTGCCGGACCTGTCGAACTTTTACGTGCCGGTGCAGGGCTCAGTCTATGGCGACGATCCCAATCCGAAGGTCACCGAGTTCAACAAGAAGTACAAGGAAGCAACCGGCAGCGACCCTTCGAGCCAATACGTCTATCCCGGATATGTCATGATCGACGTCTGGGCGAAGGCCGTCGAGCGCGCAAAGACGACGGACGCGCCGGCCGTGGTCGCCGAGCTCGAGAAAATGACCAACGAAGCCACGCTGTTCGGACCACGCACCTTCTCCAAGGAGCTCCACCATCAGAACCAGGGGCGCTATCTGATTGTTGATACCGAGAGCGGCAAGCCGCACGTAGTGGATCAGTGGACGATTTCGGAAAAGATCCCGGTCGACTATCTGGTGTCGAAGTAGATTGGCAAGATGCCGCCTCAGGCTCCCGTGGGGCCTGCGGCGGCCGGTATAAGGACAACAAGAGATGGTTATGATCAATTGCGACATGGGCGAGGCCTTCGGCCTCTACAAGATGGGCGACGACGAGAGTCTGATGCCCCTCATCGAGGTTGCCAACGTCGCTTGCGGCTTCCACGGCTCCGACTTCAATCACATGCGCAAGACCGTACGCCTAGCCAAACAGCATGGCGTCAAGGTCGGCGCCCATCCCGCTCTGCCCGATTTGCAAGGTTTTGGGCGGAGGGAGATGAAGATCGGCCGCGAGGAGCTGACGAACTGTATCCTCTACCAGATCGGTGCACTCAAGGCGTTCCTGGACGCCGAGGGCGTGGCACTCAATCATATCAAGCCGCACGGTGCGCTCTATGGCATGGCCGCACGGATGGAGGACATCGCCGAAGCAGTGGCCGACGCAGCCGACGTCTACAAGGTGCCGCTGTTCGGCATGAAAGGGACGCTGCACGAGAAGGTCTATCGGCGCCGCGGTCACGCCTTTGTCGCCGAGTACTATGCCGATCTCGACTACAATGCCGAGGGAGGCCTCATCATCACGCGTGAACATGAGGCCAAGGATCCAACCGACGCGGCAGCGCGGTGTCTGCGAGCCTTGATCGAAGGCAAGACGCGCACGGTGGCTGGAAACGACGTCACAGTCGGGTCCGATTCCATCTGCGTCCACTCCGACACGCCGAATGCCACCGCCATTGCCGAGGCCGTTCGCAAGGCAGTTCGCCCTTATCTCGCAGCGCGCTGATGCGCGGCAGGCCAAATTCGAAGCGATCAGGGCCGAAACGATCAAAGTACGAGGAACTCATGGCCATACAGCAAATCTTTTCGCCCCTCCCAGGCATATTCTACCGCAAGCCAGCGCCGGACAAGCCAGCCTACAAATCCGACGGCGATACGATCGGGGAAGACGACACGATCGGCCTGATCGAGGTCATGAAGTCATTCAACGAGGTGAAGGCGGGCGCAACCGGCAAGATTGTTCGCTTCCTTGCCGAGGACGAGGATGCGGTGATGGCGGGCCAGCCGATCGCCGAGATCGACGTTTGAGGCATTCAAACCGTCCATGACGATCCAAAAACTCCTCATTGCCAATCGTGGCGAGATCGCTGTGCGCATTATTCGTGCGGCGCGCGAGTTAGGCCTTGCGACCGTGCAGGTCTATAGCAGGGCGGACAAAGACTCGCTTGCCGTGCGGCTGGCCGATGAGTGCGTCGACATCGGTCCGCCGCAGGCGTCGAAATCCTATCTCAACCGCGACGTTATACTCGCGGCAGCCGAGACAACCGGCGCGGACGCCATCCATCCGGGATACGGATTTCTTGCCGAGAATGCCGACTTTGCCGCGGCGGTCGAAGCCGCCAGGCTCATCTTCGTGGGACCTACGGCCCAATCCATCCGCCTGATGGGCGACAAGGTCGCCGCCCGGGAAGCGGCGGCAGCAGCAGGCGTGCCGACGATTCCAGGCAGCGGCGGCCGTCTGGAGTCACCTGAGGCGGCTCTCGCCTTGGTGAAGACGATCGGCTTTCCCGTGATGATCAAGGCGGCGGCTGGCGGCGGGGGCCGCGGCATCCGCGTCGCGCGCTCGGCCAAGGAGTTGCATCACCTGATACCGCAGGCGCAGGCTGAGGCGCTCGCGGCGTTCGGCGACGGCGGGCTCTATGTCGAAAAGCTGATCGAAGGTGCGCGGCACATCGAGGTGCAGGTGCTGGGCGACGGAGCCGATGTCATCCACTGCTTCGAGCGCGAGTGCTCGCTGCAACGTCGGCGCCAGAAAGTCTGGGAAGAAGCGCCTTCACCCTCGCTTACACCGGCCATCCGCGAAAAACTCTGCTCGTCTGCCATAGCGCTCGCCAAGGCGGTGCACTACCGCGGCGCGGGCACGCTCGAATACCTGTACGATGACTTGAGCCACGAATTTTACTTCCTGGAGATGAACACGCGCATCCAGGTCGAACACCCGGTGACCGAGATGGCCACCGGCATCGACCTGGTGCGCGAGATGATCCGGATCGCCGGCGGAGAACGCTTGCGGATCCGCCAGGATCAAGTCCACATCAATGGCCACTCGATCGAGGTCCGCATCAACGCCGAGGATCCGGCGAAAGGCTTTATGCCGGCCCCGGGCACCGTTACCGCACTCAATGTGCCGGGTGGCAACGGGGTGCGTTTCGACAGCATGCTCTATCCCGGCTACACCGTGCCGCCGTTCTATGACAGCCTGCTCGGCAAGCTGATCGTCCACGACGAAGATCGAGCAAGCGCGATCCGGCGTCTCGATCGCGCACTCGGCGAACTGAATGTCGAAGGGCTGGCGACGACCAAGCCCCTGCACCAGGCACTCGCGCGCGATGCTGACGTGCGGGCCGGACGATTTCATACCGCGTGGCTCGAGCCATGGCTGGCATCACACGCCGCAAGTCTTGCCGCGGCACAGGCTGTGCCGGCTACGCAGATCCTTCCTACCACCGCAAGAGAATCCGCCCCGTCAGCAACAGGAGGCCAGTGACCCATGCAAACTCGATTTTCCTTCGGCGGCGATGACCACATCTTCGCCGAGGTGGACGAAGCCATGTCGCTTGAGGCTTTTTTCAAGAGCCTCTTCATCACCAATGCGGTGCGCGACGCCAAGATCAAGGGCGTCACCGAGATCTGTCCGGCCAACGCCTCCTATCAGGTGAAGTTCGACCCGGATCTGATCAAACCCGACGACATGCTCGTCGAGCTGAAGCGGCTGGATATGGCCGCCGGGAAGTCCGAGCCTGTGATCGCCACCCGAATCATCGAGATTCCGGTGCTTTACAACGATCCCTGGACCCACGAGACGCTGATGCGCTTCCGCGAGCGCCATCAGGAACCGAATGGCACCGACCTCGAATACGCGGCACGTATCAACAATCTCGACGGCATCGACACGTTCATCAAGGCGCATTCAAGTGCACCCTGGTTCGTCTCGATGGTCGGCTTCGTCGCCGGCCTGCCCTTCCTCTATCAGATGGTCGAACGCAAGCGGCAGATCCAGGCGCCGAAATATCTGCGCCCGCGCACCGACACACCCAAGCTGACGGTCGGGCACGGCGGCTGCTTCAGCTGCATCTATTCGGTGCGTGGCGCCGGCGGCTACCAGATGTTCGGCATCACGCCCATGCCGATCTACGATCCCAATCAGAACATCAGCTATCTGCGTGACTTCATGTGCCTGTTCAAGCCGGGCGACATCGTGAAGTGGAAGCCTATCGAGCGGGCAGCCTATGACGAGGCGGTCGTCGATGTCGAAGCGGGCCGCTTCGCGCCGATCATCCGAGACGTCTCGTTCTCGCTCACCGAGTTCAACCGCGACATCGACGGCTACAATCGCAAGCTCGAGGGGGTTCTCCATGGCCATTAAGGTTTTGAAGCCGGGTCTTGCCACCACCGTCCAAGACCTCGGGCGTCCCGGTTATTATCACATCGGCATCCCGCTCTCCGGCGGCATGGACCGGCATGCGCTCACAGCCGCCAACCTGCTCGTGGGTAATCCCGAGGGAGCAGCCGTTCTCGAGGCGGTGTTCATGGGGCCGGAGCTCGAGTTTACCGATGATGCCATGGTCGCAGTCGCGGGAGCCGAGTTGCCACCCAAGCTCGATGGCGAGCCGCGCAAGACGTGGGTCTCCTTCAAGGTGAAGCGCGGCCAAAAACTCTCGTTCGATTTCCTGAAAAAGGGCGCGCGCGCCTACATCGCCGTCGCAGGCGGGATCGATGTGCCCGTGGTTCTCGGCTCGCGTTCGACCTATGCGCTCGGGGCGCTTGGCGGCTTCAAGGGTCGCAAGCTCGAGGCCGGCGACGAACTGCCGGTCGGTGCGGCGACCGCAGCGGTCAAGGAGGGTCGCAGCGTCGGAGAAGAATTGCGCGGTTTGCCGATGGCCATGCCAACTGAGTTGCGCGTCATGCCCGGACTTTACTGGCATCGCATCACCGATGCCGCAGGCATCGGGTTCTTTTCCGATACCTGGAAGGTTGCACCGGAAGCTGACCGGATCGGCTACCGCTTCAAGGGCGGCAAGCCGCTCGGGTTCGTGCCGCGCGAGCCACCATTCGGCGCGGGCTCCGATCCCTCCAACATCACCGACGCCTGCTATCCCTACGGCTCGATCCAGGTGCCCGGAGGCACCGAGCCGATCGTGCTGCATCGTGACGCGGTTTCAGGCGGTGGCTACTTCATGGTAGGCACGGTGATCTCGGCCGATATGGATATGATCGGCCAGCTTCAGCCCAATACGCCGGTCAAGTTCGTCAAGGTCGAAATGGATCAGGCGCTTGCGGCCCGGGAAGCACGTGCTGAGCTGCTGGCGAAAATCCGCTCATCATTGAACTCATCGCCCTGAATTCTCGGACGTCATCCTTATCACTTATTACTGGAGCAACCTACGAGGGTGCGTCCGTGGAAATTGTCGGCGCAGACGATGATCTCGGCTCGCCCATCCGGCACACCCTTCACCTCGTAACCCACCTGCGCACGGATTTGATCGCGCTCTCGCCTCGGCACCACTCTTCATCGGCAGCAGCTTGCCCGGTGCCGCTAGAACAGGGTGACCGGCGCAAGCGGCCGGCCGTCGATCAGGCGCACATGGCTGTACGCCGATGGATCGACCAGAGGTGCATCGCCCGTCACGATGTCGGCGGCGAGCTTGCCGGCCGCCGGCCCAATGCCGAATCCGTGACCGCTGAAGCCGGTCGCGAGAAAAAAGCCCGGCATGGCATCGACGGGAGAAATCACCGGAATGGTGTCGGGCGTGCAATCGATCGTCCCTCCCCAGGCCTCCGCGACTTCGATGTCCTTCAATCCGGGATTTGACTTGATCAGCGCCGCGAGCGCCGCATTGACGAGCGACATGTCCGGCGCGGGATCGCGCACACGCTCGGTCTCGAACGGTGAAGGCTTGTCGAGGCTCCAGTTCGTGCCCCGCACGACCTGATCGAAGAACGACTTTCCGAACGACAGCTTCAGCCCCTTGCGGCGGTGCTTGTAGGTCGGCCAGAAGGTCCGCGCATAGCGAAACAGATCCGGCGACAATTCCACCGTGCCCCGGTTGCGCAGCGCCAGCGTGAAGCCGCCGTCGAGGCGACGGCGGATGCAATAGAAGTCGGTGCCGAGCGCGCCCATCGTGATTTCCGGCCCCGGCGTGGTGCGGCATGCGGTTGCGTTGACGAGGCCGATCGGAAGCTCAATGCCGTGGCGCCGGCAGAACAGCGACGACCACGCACCTCCCGCAAGCAGCACGGCCTGCGCGCCAATGGTCCCGTGCTCGGTGACGACCGCGCTGACCCGTCCGCCCAGGGTCTCGAGCCCGCGCGCGGCGCAACTCTGATGAATGGTCACACCGTGCTTGCCCGCGGCGATCGCGAGCGCCGGCACGGCCATGGATGGCTCGGCGCGCCCGTCACTCGGCGTGTAAAGGCCGCCGATCCAGGCGTCGGCGTTGCCGGGTAGGCGCTCGGCGATCTCGGCAGGCGACAGTATCTGCGAGTGAACCTGCAGTTCGCGCGCGGTCGCAGCCCACTTCTCCCAGGCCACCAGTTCCGCCGGGTTCTTGGTAAGGAACAAGATGCCGGTACGGCGAAAGCCGGCATCGACGCCGGCGTCGTTCTGCATGTCCTCCCACAAGCGCAGCGCCTCACGGGCAAGCGGGATTTCGGCGCGCGCGCGGCCCTGCTGGCGGCACCAGCCCCAGTTGCGGCTCGACTGCTCCGCGCCGACATGTCCCTTCTCGATCAGGGCTACGGAATGCCCCTTCTTCGCCAGATGATAGGCCGCCGCGACGCCGATGACGCCACCGCCGATGACGACGACATCAGCCCGCGCCGGCAGGCGTTCGTCGCTTGCTATTCGGCTGAGCGGCGGGGACATGAGACTCTCCTGAGAATCAATTTGATCGAAGTGTATTGGCACTTCATGGGATGTTCATGCGCGGATCAAGAGCGTCGCGCAGTCCGTCGCCGAGAAAGTCGAAGCTGGTCACGGCAAGCGTGATGGCAAGGCCCGGCGCAACCGCGAGCCAGGGCGCGCTCGTCAGATAGATTTGGCATTGTTGAGCATGTTGCCCCAGTTCGCCTCCGGGGATTGAATGCCGTAGCCGAGGTAGCTGACATAGGATTCCAGCAGGATCGCCTTGGCGACGTTGAAGGTGGCCGCAACCATGATCGGCGCCATCGCGTTGGGCACAAGCTCGCGGAACGTGATCCGCAGATTGGACGAACCGAAGGCGATGGCGGCGATCGCGAAGCGAACGGACCTGCGCTTCCACGACGCGGGCGACGCTCATCCATGCGGTGGCCGCGATCAGCACGGTGGTGGTCAACAGGCCAGGCTCGGTGAGCGAGGCGAGCGCCATCAGGAGAAAGATCGCCGGAAAGCACAGCACGGCATTGTACTAAATCGAAAAGCCACCTCAGTTGGCGGCCTTAGCGCTGCTCGGACAGCATCGCCGCCTCAAGCCCCTTCGTGCCTTGGCTGCTCTTCTTCATCATGACCGTGAAGCAATTCGAGCAGGCGCTTGCGCATGATCATTCCCGGCCGGTCCGATGGCATGTGCTTTTCGATCTTCCGGCTCATATCGACGATGGCATCGGGGTCGGTGGATTCCAGCATATCGCGATCTTCCGCGATGATCGCCGCATCCCAATCGATCAACTCCTGCGTCGAGCAATCCGCCTCGGCGTCGTTTCGAAACAGAATTTGAACGACCTGAATCTGGCCGTCGGACACCGGCGTTGCGCAATTGAAAATGATGTGCCGGATGCCGGATGGATATTCCATATCGAGGCGCCGACAGAACGGCATGAACCATTTGTTGCGCTGATGTCGTTTCGTGGTGGGATCCGTCGTTCCGGTGATCCTGGCCGCGTTCGGCGGATTTCTAATGTTGATGATCGTTTCGGCGTCAAATCCGTAGTCGGTTTCAACGATTTCGTACTTTTCGGGTTTGGGCTGGTTGATGTCGCCAAACGTCCCCTTATGCACGAACGCAAAGTGGGCATTGTCGAATGAGTTTTCCATCAAACGGAGCGCAGCCGTATTCCACTTGTCATAAAATTGGTGGATTCGGCGGTAACTGGCGTCGCGGTCTTCGGGAACGTCGGGAATGTCGCTTAAGGGTTCATCGAGCGCGACCCAGACGTAACCATAGCGGGTCTTGGCGCGAAACGAGCGCGCCTTGGCGTCGGGAATTGGCTGCTCGAATGGAAATTGCGGAATCATGACGAGCTTGCCGTCGCGGTCATATTCCCAGCCGTGATAGCCGCAAACGATGTTGCCGTCGCGGCACCAGCCTTTCGACAGTTTGGCAGTACGATGGCAGCAACGATCTTCAAGCGCCGCAGGTTCGCCCTCCCCGTCAAGGAACAGCACGATCGCTTCACCGAGCAACGTAAACGGCCGCGGCCCGTCCTTGAGCTGATCGACGGGCATGACCGCGTACCAGAAGCGCCGAAGCACGGGTTGTTTGGTACTCAGCATGATTTTCTCCGGTGTTTATGCGGCCAGATGCGCGACGACGCGGGCCGCGTCGGATTTGAGTCTTTCAATGTCCAGGCCGGGTATGGCGTTGTTTGCCACGACGATCCGCCCTCCGATCAGCAAATAGCGGACGCTGGCCGAACCCGCGCAGGTCACCGGAGCGATCAACGGATCGTGCATGCCGAAATGCCGCGGCTGATCGAGATTGAAAACGGCGATGTCGGCCTGTTGCCCGGGCGCGAGCGTGCCGATCTGAGGCAGTCCCAGCACGCGCGCGCCCCCCGCCGTCGCCCAATGTACGACGTCTTCTGCGGTCGCCGCGTCGGCGCCTTTGACGGCACGATGGGTGTGCCAGGCGCTATGCATTTCGCTGATCATATCGGCGGCCTCATTGGATGCGGCGCCGTCGACGCCAAGGGAGACGGCGCCGCCCAAGCGAGCCATCGCGTCCGCAGGAGCGACACCGGAGCCGAGGCGGCAGTTGGACTGCGGGCAATGCGCCATACCGGTGCCGGTGCTCGCCAGCATCCGGACCTCGTTGGGATCAAGGTGAACGAGATGTGCGAACCACACATCCGGTCCGAGCCAATCGTGGTCGGCCAGCCATTCGACCGGCCGCTTGCCGTGCACGGACAGGCAAAAATCGACGTATTCGGAGGATTCCGATAGGTGGCTATGCAGCCGCAGATTCATCCGCCGCGCCGCCGCGATCGCTTCCTTCAGTTCGCCCGGATCGATCGACCAGGTCGGCGTGGTCGGCGCTAGCACAACCTGGGAAAGGCTTCCCGGCGAGGTATCGTGAAAGCGCTGGGCACAGCTTTCGACGGACGTGAGCATGTGGTCGAGCGTCTCGACCGGCATCGGCACGAACTCGTCGGTGTCGAAGTGACGCCGCCTGGTGGCGCCGCCGCGACAGAATACCAATCGGATTCCAAGGCTGCGTGCGACTTCGAAGATCACCTGCGCGGGATCGAACCTGAAACTGTCGCTGAAAAGATAGTGGTGATCGGCGACCGTCGTCGTGCCCGATAGCAGCATTTCGGAAAGCCCGATCCGGGCCGCGACCGCCAGCGCCGCCTCATCAATCTTCGACCAAAACGTATAGGGCACCGAACGCAGCCAGCCAGCCAGCGGCAGATTGATGCCGGAGCGCACGCCCTTCATGACGCTCTGGAACAGATGATGGTGAGTCGATATCAGGCCGGGATAGACCACGCAGCCGCGGGCGTCGAGCCTGCGCTCATCCGGCTCCGCCTTAAGCGCGCCGATTTCGACGATCACGCCATCGCGAATACGAATCGCACCGCTGGTCCGCATCGCCGCGCCCGGACGTCCGGTGAAAATCCCCTCCGCATTCTCGATCAGCATCGCGGTCACGTCTCCGCTCCTATTTCGCTTTCGTGCCAGTTCGACAATGCGAGCTTCGACAGAGAAACCATCGCTCCGAACAACACGACGCCGGTCAAGGTGATCAAGAGCAGCGCTGCGAACATGCGGGGAATGTCGAGAGTAAATCCAGCGTCTAAAATCTCATAGGCCAGTCCGGAGGAGCGGCCGCCGGTACCGGCGACGAACTCGGCCACGACCGCGCCGATCAGCGCAAGCCCGCTCGAAATCCGCAGTCCGCCAAAGAAATATGGCAACGCTCCGGGGATCTTGAGCTTGATGAGAGTTTTGAGACGGCCTGCGCGGTTCATGCGGAAGTAATTGGCAAGTCCGGGATCGACGCTTCGCAGTCCGAGCGTTGTATTCGAGATGATGGGAAACAGCGCCACCAGCGTCGCGCAGATCGTCAGCGAAAGCTGGGTATTCTTCACCAGAATGATGATCAGCGGCGCGATGGCAACGACTGGCGTGACCTGCAGCAGGACAGCGTAAGGAAACAAGCTTACTTCGATCGCGCGGCTCTGCACGAACGTGAATGCGATCAGCGTGCCGAGAACCACAGCCGCCGCGAACGCCTGCAACGTCACCCGCAAGGTCACCAACAGCGCCCGCAGCAATGACGGGCCGTTCTTGATTAGGCTGACAAAGATATCGCTCGGCCTCGGAAACAAGTAAACCGGGATCGACGCCAGCCGGCAGCCGATCTCCCACATGCCGATCAGGAGGATGCCGACGGCAAGAGGCGCCGCGATCCGGACGAAGGTTTCTGACTGCAAGAGCGGCTTCACGGCGTGCCTCCCGATACCGGGGGAAGCGATGCCTCGGCAAGCCAGGTCGACAATTCACGGCAGTAAGCCGCGAATTTGGAGCTGCCGCGAAATTCCTCATCGCGCGGCTGCGGATGGTCGATCGTCATGGTCCTAAAGATGCGACCGGGATTAGCGGCCATGACGATGATCCGGGTCGACAGGAATACAGCCTCATAGATCGAGTGGGTGACAAACACGGCGGTCAGTTTGCGTTCCCACCATAGCCGGACCAGATCGGCGTCAAGCTTGTTCCGGGTGAATTCGTCCAGCGCCCCGAAAGGTTCGTCCATCAGCAACAGATTTGGATTCGTCACCAGTGCCCGCGCGATGGAGACCCGCATTTTCATGCCGCCGGATAATTGGCGCGGAAAATGCCGCGTAAATTTGGACAGGCCGACGAGCTCGATCGCCTCCGCGACGATCGGCGCCGCTTTTGCTTTCGCGACGTCGGCGAGTTCAAGCGGCAGCCGCACATTTGCATCGACCCGGGCCCAGGGCATCAAGGTGGGCTCCTGAAACACGAAAGCAAAGCGCCGACCGTCCTGGCCGACCTGTCCGAAATCTCCACGCCACCACAACAATCGGCCGTCTGACGGTTCAATCAGATTTGCGATCAGTTTGAGAAGCGTGCTCTTGCCGCAGCCGGATGGCCCTATCAAAGTCAGGAATTCGCCGTCCGCGATAGAGAGGTCGATCGGCGCCAGCCCCCGCGTGCCGTTGCTGAAAACTTTCTCGGCCGAAAGGATTTCCACCGCCGGCGGCTGGTCGCCACCGGCCGTCACGCGATTCGTGCTTTCGTTAAGCGGCTCGCCGGGCACAATGGCGTTCATCGCCGCCTCCTATTGCACCCCGATCTTGAGGTCCTTGACGAAGCGAACATCGAGGCCCTTTTGCCAATCGGTCTTTGGATCGAGCAGCCCACCCGCGACCAGGAAGTCGTAGATCTTCTTGTAGCGTTCGACGGTGACGATACCGATGCCCAATTTCACCGCATCGCCGCCATCGATGGCCTTGTTGTCCTTGAGTTTCTCGATCGCAAAGGCGATCTGACCGTCGGTCATTTTGGGGTTATCGGCCTTTATCAGGGCGTTCGCCGGAACCGGATCCTTCATGTAGTCGCGCCATCCCTCCAGCGAGGCCTTCACAAAACGGGCCACCACATCGGGTTTTTCGGCCACCATCTTTTCGGTCGTGACAATCGTCGAGCCATAAGGCGGATAGCCGCCATCGGCCAACAGAAAGAATTTTACTTTCTCGTTCTGCTCCTGCGCCTGATAGGGTTCGGAGGAAGGATAGGCCTGCTGGGCGATATTCTTGTCGGCGAAGAACGGCTGCAGATTGAAGGTATATGGCCGGATCTGGTCGTCGGTGAAACCATATTTGGCGCGCAGCCAGGGCCAGAAGGTAATGCGGGATGAACCGGCGATCAGGATCGGTTTACCCTTCAGTGCAGCGATATCTGCCACGTCATCATGGGTCATCAATCCCTGCAGGTCGAACTGGAATGACGAGGCGACCGTCACCAACGGCAAGTTCTGCTCGCGCCCCTTCAGCACCTGAATGTCATAACCCATCATGAAATCAGTCTCGCCGGCCAGCAAAAGCTGCGAGCCATTGACCTGCGGACCGCCCATCTTGATGGTCACGTCGAGATCTGCCTTGTCGTAAAGCCCGGTCGCCTTTGCCTGGTAAAAACCGCCGTGCTCGGCCTGGGCGAACCAGCTGGTGAGAAAGGTCACCTTGTCGGCGGCAAGCGCCGGCGCGAGCGAGCCGACCATCGCGCCGGCTCCGATTAAGGCGCATGCGATCATTCGCGGCAGAAACTTCGTTGCCATCTCGGCTACCTCGTTTCGGGCCGGCGTTTCGCCGGCCATCTGTGTTCCCAAGCCCGACTTATGAGGGGCCAGCCATTGATCGATGATTTCTCGTCCGGATGACTCTCATCCGCGGGGTCGTGCTAGGCGAGGATGCACGGGCAACCCGTCGCCTGAAAGCATTTTAATTCGAGCCATACGTTGCCTTTTTGGCAACGAGGATTTCGGCGCGGAACGAAGCGTATGCGCGAAAAATCGCCACGGCTCGGGCGAGCGAACCGGTTCCCGAAAATGGCGATGACGAAGCCGGCAAAGTCGACTTAAAATGCCTTTCGATTTTCATCCTCGCCATGAGGCCCAACCGCTTTGCGCGCGCTCACCCCTTCATCGATTAAAGTCCCCTTTGCACGCTACAGCCATGGCATCGCCGTACCCGCAGGGCACAGGCTGGTATTTACCTCCGGCCAACTCGGTATCCGCGCCGACCAAACCATTCCGTCGGATTGCGAAGCGCAGACTGACCTCTGCTTCGCCAATATCGCCGCTATATTGGCGGAAGATAACATGACGTTGGCCAACATTGTCCGCCTTAATGCCTATGTGACGGATCGCGCGCATATGCAGGGCTATATGCGGTCGCGAGACCGGCAATTTCCCGGGACGCCGCCGGCGTCGACTCTCATGATCGTAACGGGCTTCACGATGCCGGAATTCCTGGTGGAAATCGAGGCCGTGGCAGCTGCGCCAGAGCACGACTAGAAGCGCTCCATCTGCCGTCGCACTGTTGCCAAGAAGCGCAACCGCTTCGCCCCCGAGGCCGTGTTCATGTGGTAGAGCGCGTGATAGCTAACCTTGGCCTTGGAACCGGTAAACCAGGGCAAATAGCGCTTTATAATTTTGCGCGGCGGATCGGCCATCGCCAGCGCCTGCCAGCGCGGGCGGCCATAGGTCGAGATGCCGGTGATGCGTTTGATGTGCAGCAACATCGGCTTCGCTTGAGCCGGGTCGGAAAGATCGAGCGCAATGCCCGGGCCGAACATTCGGTCGAAC
>Ga0307479_10000554_pt1 | contig 33653 bp, 44 predicted proteins | sample atmos_gasesECM4C_FD_203743 | JGI IMG/M metagenome (GOLD analysis project Ga0307479, IMG submission 203743) | Hardwood forest soil microbial communities from Morgan-Monroe State Forest, Indiana, United States - atmos_gasesECM4C_515 | ecosystem: Environmental > Terrestrial > Soil > Temperate...
GGGAGCAACTTTTGCCCGATGACGATGAGGAGCGCATTGAGTCCCTCCTTCACGCGATCCAGTTGGAAGTTGAGGTTTTGCTGAACGGTATCCCACCCCATCACGGCGTCGCCATTACTCTGTATAGCAGACGTAACCTTCGCGATGTTATCTTTGGTCGTTTGCAGACTATCACCAGTGAGCATAGCGGCTAATTTTAGCCCAACGATGCCCCCCATGATGTTTTTCAGGGCGGTCTCGTACTCAACACTGCTCTTGGGGAATTTACTCCCAACGTGATCCTCGATCATCTGTAATGCTTCAGGGAGTCCTTGATTGACGAGCGCATCTTTGACCTGCTGTGCGGAGAGCCCCACGGCGGTCATTGACTTTACCGCCACGCCGGAAGGCGATTCCAACGCTACCAGGACATGGGCTAAGTTCTGCGCCGCTTGCCTGGAAGACATACCAGCATTGGTCATCGTGTCCATTGCCCCTGCGACCTGTGGAAAGGCAATCCCCATTGCCGAGGCTATGGGAAGGACCGCACCCATCGATGATGACAAGTCCTGGAGGTTGGTTTTACCGTTCTGGACCGTGGCGATCAGCCCATTCATCGCCTTTGCGGCATCACCAGCAGACATGTGATAGTCGGTCATCACCGTGGTGACCGCTTTTGCAACAGTTGCCAAATCTGCATTTTCTGTCTTAGCCCCCATTGCGGCAGCACCCATCACCTTGAGTGCATCGGCCCCATGATAACCGGCACTCTCGACGTAGTACATGCCTTGACCGAGTTGTTGTGTTGAGGTGCCGGTATCCGCACTCATTTTCAAGATGCCAGCAGATACCGCAGCGATCGCGCTCTTGCTCTCACCCGCACTCGTAATTAAGAGATTCATACTGGACTGGAAATTTCCAGCCGCTTTGACCGCAGCCACACCGACACCTACGACAGCCACACCCGCAACCACGCCAGCAGCAGCGACAGCGCCCAGTGGACCGGAACCAGCAAGGCCCATAAGAGCTTTGCCGATGGAGCCAATGACGCCGCTGGCCGAATCGCTGGCCGATATGGCAATATTTAACGCGATGTCACCTGCCGCCATACACTACACCTCACTTGTGCCAATAAAAAAGCGGCACCCCTTCACCTCGATAAAGAGGCAGAGAGACACCGTTTCTATTACAGTCAGGGCGGTGATTGCAGACATCAAAAAGGCCATCCTTCATTATGAAGCGATGGCCTATGCCACTAGGGGCTAAAGCACTGGTTTCACTCTTTTTCTGGCACTATTATAACACGCTTGTGGCACGGTGTGGCGCTATGTTTGTGGTTCTTTTATCCGATCCTCAAGCTCCTCTTGCCTCTCCGCTTCAACTTCCCACCGAGCGACGATCCTGAGTCGCTGTCTAAGTGCAGTGGTTGCGGGTGCTGCCCTATAGCCGTGATAGCCACCAAAAAGCGGCCACAGTTCGCCCTCTATGATGTCAGGTGGTGATGACTCGCCAATTCGTAACTCTCCACGGTATGCCCGTTTGCAGAGGGCAAAAAATCGTCCTGCTCCTCCTCGCTCATCGGCTGCGAAATCGCGTCAATCACCTCCAGGATGCGGTTGCTATAATGGGCAGGCAACTTTCGCACGGTGTTTCTGTTAAATGGCACAGGCATCCCATTCTTCGTAAAGGTCCAGCGTAAAATCATGCGATCAAGCAGCGAGAATCGCCCGGTGCCCATCTGCACCTCGATGCTGGTATCCTTGCCTGTTGCTGTCTTGCTGTAATTGTTGGTCACGTACTCCTGATCCGCGACGGTGATAGAGCCTTTCAGGATGACCTGCTCGTGTGGCTCCCACCCCCATGACTTGCGTTCCTCCTCAGAGCGCGGAATGATCATCTCTGGTACGTCGTCAAATGCTCCCATACTGTTTCTCTTTCTACGTATTGTTCAGTTTACGAGGCGTAAGTGGGCGGCTGTGTAGTCACCACGACCAACTTATACGCCGCTGCGATTCCCGAATCGTACTCCGCGCGAAATTTTGCTTGAGCATACACGTTGCCCTTCGATGGATCTGATGTTACATCGAAATCTCCGTCGGTTTTGATTGGGAAGGTCCACGTCCAGCTTTTGAAGTAGTTCGTGCCTGCTGACGTGCCGATGTATTGCCCCAGGAATTGGAAGGCGAGATACTGTTTCAAGTTCTGCCTGAACTGTTCCCATTGCAGCATGTCGGTAAAATCAAGCTTGGCATCCACCAGGCACTCGCGCTTTTGCGGGTAGGCACGGTTAAAGGTCTGGGTATTGGTAAAAGTAAAATGGTCTTCTTGTGGCACCTTGAGGTCCACCTTCAGTTCCTCGACTGCGGTATAGGCCGTGGTGAGCGATGTGCCAGTAATCGGATCGAGATACACGACCGTTTGCCAGCCGACCAGGGGTTGATCGTTGAGGTTGACCCCAAGCGACGCGATGCGGTTGGTACCAGAGAGCGGCGTCGTGGTGCGATCCCCGATGGGCAATTTATCTTGTGCCTTCCCCTTCAATGTCAAGGTAGCCTCAGTCTGAACCTTGATGTCAAAGCTTCCATCCGTCGCGAAGCTGAAGGGATGTGTCCATGAGCCTGTACCGTCAAACCATTCCACAGCAGCGGTATAGAGTGCCTGCCCGCTGAGGAAGGTGAGCGACCAACCGAACACGCCAGTGATCGCCATAGTTGCCGCTGTGCTAGTGTTGGCGATGCCCGATGCATTGACCGAGCTATAGACGTTGGCGGAGTAGAAGGTACCTGCCCCAGTGATGGAGACAACCTCCGATGTGTTCGCGATGCCGTTGACTGTCCCGGTAATGGTGAGTGTTCCCGCCACCGTGAATGACGTGATCGTGAAGATGAGGCGCATGCCTGGTGCGGTCGGTTGCGTCGCCAAACTTTGTGTTGATGAGATCGCCGCCGCCGCAAAGAGTGAGGTCGGCGCCGCCGGGATAGACGCGGTGGTCGTGGGTGCTCCCATCATCATGTACGGCCACCAGAGCGAGATATCGGCGTACACGTCCTGTTTGATTTCATCAATCGTGGTGTTGTTGACTAACTGCAAGAGCTTTTTATCGCGCTCAATCAGCGAGTTATGTTCGTTGGGGCTGTACGGCTTGATGAGGCGCTTCGATTTCATGATCGAGGGTATTTGGAACTTGCCCGCCTGGATGTAGTAGACAACAATCGTGCCGTTGGTGAGGCCGGTGGTCGTGATGTTAGTGATCGCGGTGTACGCGTTGGCGCTCACATACTCATTGTTGGCAAGTTGGGCACTCTGCGACTGTTGGGCGGTCGGTGCGGCAATGCTGTAGGTCTCGGTATTGTTCGGTGTCCCGGTCCCAGTGATAGTTACGGTGCCGCTGGTGGTCCAGTTTGAAATCTTGAGATAGTATCTTACGCCCGTACTGCCCACGGGCGCAGTGATACCGGTCAGCGTCGCGATTACAGGCGTTGAGGCAAGAGCCAGTTGCAGGCCATTGCTTGCCTCCAGCATAATATTGCAAATTCCCTTAGCTGCGGTAGCTGTGATGGGCATCGGGCCACTCCTTATACGGAAATGGCCTATGCCACTGGGGCTAAAGCACTTGGTGGATGTTTAGATAAATATGCTTATTGCTGCGTCTCTATTGCCACAACAGGGATTTCTCCCTCTGGCACCTCTTCGATGATCGTCGGTGGACTGCCAGGCTCTATCATAAGCCCCATCCTTACAATTTGTCCAGTATCCAGGTCCACCACGACCTTTTGCCCTGCGTGAAATTGTCCATCGGGACTGGTAGGGTTGGCGATCCCTGGAATGATACCCGTCTCATGAAAGGTGTAAGTTTGCAGATTACTCATGACATCCTCCTTACCCCTGCCATTCGTGCGTGTTGAGCTATACGGCGCTCAACACGCCGTGCGATCTCATCGTAGTCTGCATCTGAGAGCGTTGAAGTAACGTGTGTTGGCGCGACCATCTCGCCTTCAATCTCATCGATATGGACAACTAGTCGTGCTTCACAAACGCCATTATTCACATCTGACGTTACCCAGTCCACACGCTTGACGTTTTGAATAGGCTCATCGGTCTCTGCATCATGGGCTGTTGCCATATAGTGCGGTCCATGAAATTTGATCTTAATACGTTTTGGTATCATGCGATGACTCCTGGTGGTGTAATAACCGCCCACTCTTGGCGCGTAAATATCCTTACACGGTATCCCCTAAGCCACTGCTCATTGCGCTTTACGTCAACATACATCCCTGACCCTGGCTTGATTTGCGCATGATACACAGTGCCAGCATTGCCGAGCGTAGCATGTGTCTGAAAGGGTACGACTAGTGCATCCCTGATCACATAAATTTGCTGTGCCTGTACATTGGTATCCTTTGATACCAATGCCAAGAGCATCCATTCCTGCTCATCTTTCACTTTACCGCCGAAATTCTTATGCTGGCTATCGTCGGCGGTGCCGTAAATCTCTAAGCAGGCTCCTGTCCCTGCGACTAAATTTGTAACATCCTTGATTTCCTCAATGGATACCTGAGCAAAACTTTGTCCAGTTCCCCATGTTAGAGATTGCATGTATCCTTGAATTGCTGCCAAAATAGCAGGGCTGTTGGGTGAGTTTGCCATTACAGAGGCACCCCCAACTTCGCAATGGCTTCCGCTACGGCGAGGCTCATCATGACCGCAATCTTATCGCTATCAGCCTCCAGTGTCGGCATCGCGTATGGCTTGCCCTCTTCATCATAGACGCGACCCAGGCTATCCGCGCCGTGAAAGCCTTCCTCCATCCTCCAGCTATATGGAACGTCTACCTCAATATTCACCGCCATTGGGCCGCCCGTTACCGCACGAATATTGTCAGCGAGATTCCCGGTCGGATTGGCGAACACGCTCCAGGTCATCGATTGCATATCAGGCACCAGCATATCGCCAATCTGGATCATCGTGCCGCCCACTTCCGCCTCAAGGATCGCCTGAAATCCAGCGAACCGGGCGATGGTGCCAAGGCTAGCCTCGTCAAATGCTGCTGTAATGAGTGGATCAGCCATGTCAACTCCCGCGTTGCCGCACGCAAACCCATCTCCAGCTACCGGTGAGCGGGTTTGGTTCGGGATCACTAATAATCAGATATTTACGCAATGCATTCGTAATCGGGTCAATCACGACTTGATCTATCACATAATCACGGAAGAGCACTAGTTGCGGGTTTCCCATTGGTAACATGAAAGTGAATGCGTTGTACGTAAAATGTGGGTCGCTCCCCTGGAAAGACGCTGCTTCCGCTGCCTCCATTTTGTCCAGTTGTACCACGAAGTTTTTTGCAATCGGATTCGCAACCCCTGCACGTGTAATGATGGCCTGGACAAATTCGCTCATGTGCTAATGCGTCTCCACTGCATACTTTGCCAGTATCTTGAGTGCTCGCTTGATTAGGATCGATTCCCCTGTCATGTCACCACGTAGCACCGCAGAGAGATGTACACCACCACTGCCAATCTCAGGCGCACCAATCGGGTTGTTACGTTTGGCTAACAGGTCAGATGTTGCCAGAATTGTCGCCTCCTTCAAGTCTCCTGGTAATGCGCTATAGGTATATCCCGCACTATACGTCACAAACAAATCCGCTTCTGTGTTTCTATCGAATGGCACCTGCACCAGATTGGTCGGCTGGTTTTGCTGCTGCTGGTTCCCAGGCAAAGCAACTAGTGTGCGAATGCTACAGAGCCGATGATTGCCGTCATAGGAGATTGTACTTGTGTCATAGCTCACGTTGAGTTGTGACGCCGTGGTGATCGATAGCCCTGTGACACTCACCACAGGCCAGTGACGTGGGCGAAACATCAGGCTCCCGCGATTGCTAATACAGGCGCGCGGCGTCGGCATGGTCAGTTGTTCAGTAGTATAGGTGGTGAGTAAAAGCGACTGGTAGCACTCTTTCTCCATCCACCCGGAAGCCGCGATAATCTGAGTTGCTAAACTTCCGAGCACTCCGTCAGTGCAGTATGGTGTACCATTCACATGCCCAAATGTCGTCGCCGTGGTCGTGATACTCGATGCTCCTACTACTGCCGTCGTGGTTGCGGTCACAATTTCTGTACTTGAGCCATCAAATATACAGATTTCATCATCCTGGTTGATCTGCACTGTCAAGTTAGGACGCACTGGCAGCGACGTAACACCGAGGGCAAGCGTACTGTTGAGTCTGCCGGTATTTCCAACGAGACTGCCCCACTCTAAGCCAGAGGTTGCGCGTTGCCAATCAACCCAGGAGATGTACGTATTGACCACTGATCAACTCCAAATGATAGTCATAGCCGGATTTGCAGCATTTCCCGCCACGGTTATTCCAAGAGAGGCTGGAGCCTGGCACTCAACCATCGTGCCTGCAACCGCATTAGCCGCAACAGCCCCGATAATCGTGCCCGTATGCCCACCAGCGTTGTCGTAGATCGCGACCGCACCCGTCCCGGCCGTCGTCACCAGCACACGACAGAGACGCCCCTGACTGGTCTTCACGGTCGTATCCGCCGTCGCCCCGGCCGTAATGGACTGCGTGAATGTCCCGGCGACGAGCCACCCGTTCGCATCGACTAACATCGTGGGTTGTGAGACGAGCGGCGATCCCGAAATGCTTTGTTGTCCCGCAGTCATAACTTTCTCCTACTCCATAGCTTACTTTTAATCTCACTCTTACAAAAAAGTAGGCTACTCTTCTGTCCACTCGACATACACGTCGCAACTTCCACCCGTTAGCGTGACAGCGTTCAAATTGATTGAGATGCTTTGTGTAATACCTCGCAAGACATGGGCCTGACTTGGGCGGTTGCCGTAGTCCATGATGACTTTATCGGAAGATGAGGTGGTGGCGGCTGCGGCTACAAAGACTTTGGCAGCGAAAAGATTGCCGACTGTTGTACCAAGTGAAGCGGGGTTGGCGGTATAGGTCTGCACCAGGGCTGACGCCGTTGGATTATTCGAGTCGTTGGCAACAATGTTAGCCGCGCCCGATGTACCAGCCGATTGTGTGCCGCCGCTGCGCTTGATCACCTGCACGTCGATACTACCTGCCGTGGTTTGCAGCGCAGAGAAAACCAATCTGGTAAGGCGAACCGTCTTTGATGCCGATCCGGTGAGGTTGAACACATCGGTCGGACTAGCGGCAGGTGCCAGGCCAATGATGGCAAAGGAAAAGGTAGCCTTGCCTCCATCAATCGCGCTCGTGACCGATGGCACCATTGCAGGCGGATTGGAGGCTGCGGCAACATAGGTCGTCGTGCCTGCGCCTGCACTATCGGTATAGGACACGAGGCCCGCCGCCACATTGGCAAGGAGCGCGCCATTTTTTAGGACGCGATAGCCGCCCGTTGCGGCAGGAATGGCAATCCATGAGACGGTATTGTTTGCCGTGGACGCATTGTTTGCGGCGGTCGTGGTTGCCGCAGATGGTACGGAGTCCTGCCCTGCACCATTCACAGCAACGATAGCGTAACTAATTGCGGCCCCTGCGCCAACCGCGTTTTGCAGTACTGTTGGTGCGGCAGGACTGGCAAGTAGATCGACTGCACCTGGATTTAAAGGCATAAGAGACTCCTTGTTTTTTAGAACTAACATTCATACAACGGTCATCGCACCAATTTGATAGGTGCAGGGGTTCGCGTTATTGGCATTCGCCAGAATGCGCCATGTGCGCGGCAAAAAGTCGTTGAGACTGCTATTGGCCGTGTTGAAAAGGCCAGGGTGAACCGTGAGCGTTGCGGTACTCACCGTTGTCATGGCCGTCGTCGAGAGCATCGTGACGTAGTTGCTGAAAGGGTCTTTGAACTGGATGGAAACGGTCACAGAGCCACCAGAACCGATACTGATCATGTTGACGAATATTTTAAGTCCACGTGCATTGATATTGATCTGATCAGGTGAGATTTGCGTCGTAGTCACATTTACCGCATTGATGAGGGCGAGACTCTGATTGCCTACCATGCGGTCAAGTGAGACACCATTATCCAGGCCAATCGCCTCTAGCGGACTGTTGGCGTAAGGCGCCGCATTTTGTGTTGCCACTTGCAGTATGCGTCCAGGCGGACCAGATACCGCAGTGAGGTCGATAGCCGCTTGAAATTCCGCACCCTCTCCTTCGGGGTAAAAGGCATTTCCAAGTGGTCCACCAGCCGCAAACGTCACGTATTGTGCAGATGTACGATTTGCTCCCACAACAGGTGTAGCAGGGTCAAGGATGACACTGCTACTGCCAGGGATATAGTTGAGTGCGGTAACGACACGTTCATAGCCACCTCCACCAGTGAGGTAGAGTGGCGATCCCTGCTGTAGTACCGTCGGTGCAGATGCAAGTGTAATGGTCGTTGATCCCGCGTTCCCGCCTGCGCTAATAGCAAGAGGAGCGGAAAGCCCCAGACCCTGTACACCTCGCTCTCTTACGGCAATGATGGGATTCTTGCTGCCCCCTTGACCTGATGAGATTGAGAGCATGGGCATAGCGGTGGCCATACCAACGCCACGCGGCAGGTCTAGTTCACCATTCTGGTCACGTTGCTGGTTATAGACAAACCCGATCACCTGATAAGGGGCGGTATGTCCAAATGCAAAGGCGGGGGAACCACTCACGAGATTGGTGGGAACAATGGTAGCGGTGGTGAGTGTTGTTCCCACGGCTGTTACCACGGCTGTTTCTGTATTCGGACTCACATCTAATGTGAGGAGAGCGCCAACCTGAATACCCAGCATACTGAGCGGTGCGATGAGGGCTGATGCACTTCCTGCCACAATACTGCCAAGCGTCGGCACAACCGTCTGAAATTGCTGTGCAAAGTTGACCGCACCCGCCGAGATGCCAAGTGGTGAAGCCTGGTCAAGCCCTGTTTCACGTTGTCTATCCAGGTTGCCGAGCGGATTGATGAGTTGTGCGGTGCCGCCAGTCAGTAACCCATAGGAGGCTGGCGTGGTGGGCAATGCCTGATTGTCCGTGTTATGGAATTGCGCAATGGTCGCCTTCCGCCACGGAAACACCCCGTCGCTCATTTGCTGGTTGTTACGTGCAGTGTCGCCGAGATAGACAGCATTGACCGTGACTTGCACATTGCTCAAGGGGGGGGTCGGTGCCGCAATAGCTACAAATTTAATCGGCAAAGCGTTGATGTTTGGGCCAGGACCGCCATTCACGGTTTGTGCAACGATATTATCGACATTATCTATCGCCCAGAAGATCCTGTCTCCTCGGTAATAGATAATGTACGTATGCGAGAGGGCGTCTTGCGGCTGTTTGCTATTTCCTGTTGAGATAGACAAATCCTGGATAAGCACCCTTGCGGTCGTTTGATAGGTGACTGCATACAATTTGCCATTGGTTGCTAATTCAAACCCGGCTGCTTCTACGACTGGGATGGTAGTCGTTGGAGTTAAGGGTGATGTGCCAAACCCCCAAAATCGGTAACTATTGGTAACAACAGGAAACTCAAGATTAATTGGCAAATACAGCGTGAGCCAACCGGGATTAGCTTGCAGGAAAGACACCTGACTCTCTAAATAAGAGTAGCCATTGGCGACGGTTCCTGTGCCGAGCGCGGTGAATGTGGGGGTGTTAGAGGCGACTTGACCTCCACCTCCAAATGATGGCAGTTTCCAACGATTGACCGTATCTAGCCCCGTGTCAAAGGCATCGTAAAAGAGTTGCGTGGACTGCATAGCCACACGCATCTCGTTGTTGACCCCGGTTACGGTTGCCTGATAGTTATCCGTTCCGGCTGGTCCCGCGACATTAGTGGTGATCGGGCCTGAAATTGTCGCAATGTTCGCGCTCACCACCAATGGGGCGTAGGGTTGCCCCGTGGCATCAGTGAGCACCGCGCCACCTTGTGCCGCAACCGTGCCAACGTTAGGCGTGTACACACCCGCTGCTGGCTCGCCTTTAATATCCTGTGGTAATGCACCATTAATTGCCGGTCCAGGCATACGATTAACTCCAACTCACGGTAATAGTGCCAGCACTGGCGGTTGCCGCAATCGTGATGCCAAGCGCGGCTGGCATCTGAAGATCGAAGACTTGACCAAGAGTCGCAGTCGTCGGGATCGCTCCAATCACCGTGCCAGAGGCTGCCGAGGCATTATCGTAAATGAGAATAGCATTGGTCGCATTGGCCGTTGAACAGAGTACACGAGCGAGCCGCCCCGGTGTCGCCTTGATGACTGTCAGCGAGGTAGGTGTGACCTGCGTGGTCTGCAATCCGCCATTGGTGACCGATGCCTCCCCTGCGGTGTTCCCCTGGAATACGCGCGCAAACCCCACGTTCGCACGATCATTGAGCAAGATTCCCTCAAAGCCCTCACCTGTCCAGAGCACCGGATTTTGTCCAGGCCCATTCGCGCCAAAGGCATCCCAGGTCGCCAGCGTTTGCGAGGCGTTGACGACGGGCGAGGTCAGCGGGACGGTAGCGGGTGCAGCGGCAATGACATAGGAGTCAGCCACACGCACATACTCATTAGTGCCTGATCCTGAGAGACGTATCCAACACCCAGGCGTCAGGGTCGCACCGTTGGCAGGTGTCGTCAGGGTGATGCTGGTGTTGCCCGCCGTGGTGCTGGTGATTGCATAACCAGCACCGGCATTGACCGCGACCTTGCCAAGCGCCGCCACTTCACGGTCATACTGCAACTGTGATGGTGTACCGTTTGCGAGTGCAGGACCACCAGAGGCGTATTCATACTCAGCAGCAACGGCGGTCCCTTTGCCGCTCGCCCCTGAGTTTTCCCCAGATGCATCACGCTCCTGATTGAGCATAAAGCCTGTCACGGCATAAGATGGCGTATGGGTATGCAGGAATGATGGCGCAGCAGGCGATCCATTGGTCGGTATCACGGTCGCAGTACTGCCAGATGGGAGCGCTGTCACCACTACCGTTTCCGCGTTCGCGCCCGTATCTACCGTGAGGATAGCACCGACCTGGATACCCGTCATCGATGCGGGGGTGATCGTGCCAGATGCCCCGCCTGTGGTCAGCGTCCCGGTTGTCGGCACAGTCGTTGCAAAAGCTTGTGCGAAGGCGGTCGCGCCTAGACTGACGCCAAGCGGTGAGATTTGATCCTGCCCTGCTTCTCTCTGCCGATCCAGATTGCCAAGCGGGTTAATGAGTTGTGCGACACCACCAGTTAGCAAGCCATAGGAGGCCGGTGAAGTCGGCAGTGCCTGATTGTCCGTGTTGTGCAGCGCGGTAATGGTGGCTTTCCTCCACGGAAACACGCCATCGCTCATCTGTGAATTGTTGCGTGCCGTATCACCCACCCAGACGCTGTTGATTTGGAGTTGCACGTTGGACACAGGAGGCGTCGCAGCGCCAACGGCCATGAACTTGAGTGGCAGCGCATTGACATTGGGACCGAGTGCGCCAGAGGGAATCGATGCAACCACGTTATCCAGGGAGTCGATACACCAGAGAATGTTGTCACCCCGGTAGAAAATGAAATACTTGTGGACATTACTGTCCTGTGGTTGCTTCCCACTTCCAGAAGCAAGGGAAAGGTCAGCAATGGCTTGACGAGTGCCAGTCTGCCAGGTGACCGCATACATCTTGCCCGTGATCGCGACTTCAAAGCCTGCTGCTTCTGTCAATGGAGCGGTGGTAGTCGGCGTTGCGGGCGAGGTGGCAAATCCCCAGAACCTGTAGGAATTGACCACAATCGGGAATTCGAGGTTGATGGTGGCGGCAAATTTGAGATAGCCGGGATTAGCCTGCAAGAAGTTAAATTGACTGGTCAGTACGCTATACCCGTTGGCGACCGTGCCCGTTCCGAGCCGGGTATCTGCCACCTCTGAGACGGCAGCCACGCCTGAGTTGCCGCTAGTCGGAGTCAACCAGCGATTCGTAGTATCCAACCCTGTATCGAAGGCGTCATAGAAAATCTGTGACGGTTCCAGAGCCACGCGCAACTCTCCAGGCGCAAAGACGGTGGCACTGTACGGGTCACCCGATGGTCCGATGATCTGCGTTTGTATACTTTCGGTGCCGCCCTGGGTGATCGGATTCCCGTTCGAGTCGGTAAGAAAGACCGGCTTGGCTTCCTGCGGATAGGGCAACACGAACTCTTGTGGTGCTGGCATATCTATTGCTCCTCCTCTGGCAGATCAGCCAGCAGGATAATCTCACGGATGTATTGGCTATGCAGATAATGCTGTTTCGCGCGCGGTGGCTTTGGGCGTGCCGCACCCTCGATCGGGATAAAGAAGTTGGCGACTTCAGGATTGATCAGGGCACGCACAAGCGAGACAGGGAGCGACTCATCGAATGCGCGCACGCCATCGGCATCAGAGCAATCGATACATAGGCGCACCAGGATCTTATCTTCACCAGGCGCACCAGAGAGGGCGTGGCGCTGATAATCGAGTGCACTCCAACTACTCTGTGCTGGAGGTCCAGATGGCGGTGTATCAGTGGGCGTCACCGCCTGTGCAGCAGATGAAAACGATGGTGATCGTTTCTCTTTGGCCAGGTTATCTGCTGCTCTCAGCGTCTTGTGTGATGATCGTGTTGCGCTTACCATGTGTCACTCCCTGCTCTCTGTGGACTACTCAGACTCCTATGCACTCGGCACGTGGTTCCAGGTGTGCACGCCACCTGTTGCGGAGTGTGGTACACTCGCGTGATGCGTGCCATCATGCGTCTTCAGATGAGCTACACCATGAGGGGTCAGATCCTCAATAGTCGCCTCGTGTTGCTGATTCTGAGGGTCAGTGTAGTGAACCGTGTGTCCCGGTGCTGTATGCTTACCGTTGATGACATGGCCGGAACGGGCGCTACTTGTATAGTCTGCCATGATGTGTTTCCCCTTTGACCACTTCCGCTCTAGAAGGCGTGTGGACAACGAAAATGAACTTAGGCTCTATGCTTAAACTGTCCTCGCAAGCCAGTTTAAGCATAGAGTTACTAATGCGTCATTTGGTTAACTAGCCATTTGTTAACCAAGTCTGCCGATTAAACGCCAGCAGCCGGTTGAATACCTTCAAGAATTCCCCAACCACCCTGGAATTGGTTCACCAACGTTTCGTCGACAAAAATTCCGAATCCCCACGTCTGCGGGCTGGCCTGTGTGGGCGGATAATCGATGCTGGTGTAATCCTGGTTGATCATGAGCCTGAAGGGCGGGTCTTGCACATCGGGTGCGGGATACGGGATACTGAACGAGCCAGCGACCACCGTTCCTTGCGGCAAGTAGGGCAGAGTCACGACCTGCACCGTAGTACCCGTCACCTGATTGAGAATGTGCGTTACCTTCTGGCCTGCAACCAGGCTGGAAATGCCGCCTGCACTCTGCGGTTCCGCCAGAATGCGGAAGTTGCTAGCAGTCCCGATCAGGTTGTCGATGGTGACCGCTTCCACAGGAGAGACAAACAGGTGTGACGGTTCAGCCATTGCCTGGCTGAACATCTTGCGGAAGAGCAACTGTAGATCCTGCAAGATCATCAGTCCACTGGTCTGCGAGGGCTGCACGATCACTGATGTCATCCCTTGCTCACCAACGGAGAGGCCGGTGCCTGCATTCGGGTTGAGGTAGCAGAGGCTCACCATACCGTCAAAGAGATTGGTCGCAGCCGTTGCGGTGCTCGTGGTCAGCGGGTTAGCACCCGTGGTAGGTGCAACCTTGAGCACCGTTGAAAGCGCCATAGAGCCAATGTAATCAGCAGGTTGGACAGGCAATGCGCCAGATACCAGATCGCCAGTGACACAAATGAACATATTGGAGTTGGTCGGTTGTGTTGATCCGGTCCCGATGTAGATGTTATATCCAGTCGCGCCGATGACCCCTGACCAGTTAATCGTGATACTGCCCGTCGAACCTGTGACCGGAACACTCACAATCGAGCTAGGGAGCGTTTCGCCTGCCGCATTGGTCGCGCTGATCTGGACCCAGTAGGTCGCAGTTGCGAGGCTTCCACCTGTGGTCGATGCAGTCAGCAATGGGCGAGCAGGACGCCAGATCTTTGTAGCGCCATTAACGAGCCAGTTTTCCTCTTGCAATTTCAGGGCGTATACGAGTTCGACTTTACGTCGGGCCAGCATATCACCTTCCAATGCACGCGAGCGCCATTGGCTCTGGAATGTCACGCTGTTGTACTCGGCAATAGTCTGGTACGTTGCGGTATAGTTGTTCAGTACATAGACTGGACTATCGATGGTAGCACTGCCATCGGTTGTGCCACCCCAATGGCTCTGGCTGAATGGGCCACCCTGGTTGAAGATGGAAATGACACTTTTCCAGTGCTCAATATCGGTGCCACGTCCAACCATGCGCGGTGTGAGTTGTACCATCGGAGCTTGTACCGGAAAGATGACCTTTGCCGGGGTCTCCAGCACATACGGCGTGAATCCGGTTGATGTGGTGATTGCACGTTGCACGTCGCCCTGTGCCTGTTGGACCGTATCAGCGATCAGTTTAGAGCTGAATGGGCCGATCTGGTCACGGCGCATCGGGGCAATGCTGCGCGTCTCTTCTGCCGTCTGTAACATATCGCCATAGCGATGCTGATCGAGCGTGCGGATGTAGTTCATACTCTCCGCTGCCATGCGTGGATCGGGTCGATACGCATTGGCGCTCACAATCGCATCAGGCGGTGTTTGTTCGCGGTGGATAACCGCAGGGGCGTCTCCCATGATAATTCTTTATCTCCCATTGCCGCTGTACTGCGCTGCGCGTTTGCGTTCGAGGTACAGCACGGCATCTACTTGTTGATTTTTGTTCAAAATGCCTGCCCGTGAGAGTTGCTCCACCATGCGCGTTTCTTGAGTGAGTGGATCATCTGTGTAGGCAGTCTGGTTGTGGAGTGCTGCGGAATTGATCAATGGGCCACCTGGCATCGGCTGCGCGGCAATCTTCTCGACTAAATCTTTTACCCCCGTCAGAACGGAGCGTACTTCATCTAGCTCGGTAAATTTCTGCTCAATAGCCCCAAGTCGGCGCGCCAATTCAGGGTCAGGTGTGACTGTTTGTGTAACCGTGGTCATGGTGGGCGTCTCAGTGGTGGCAAGGCGCGCGGCAATGCCATTCATCCGGGTGATGATCGGTGACAGGTGCCTGATCATTTGGGCCTCGACATACTTCAGCACGGTCGAACCATCACCGGACCCATTCCCACTTGCGCCACCATGATCGTTGTCAGTATCCAAGCTTGGAATAATATCGATATCGCCATCACCGTCAGGATCAAGGACTTTGAGGGCACTCTGGCATTCATCACAGGAACAATTTGCCAACTGCTCGCGTAGTCCTTGCATGGCGTGATCGCGGGATTTATGCATAGAAGTCATCGTATGCGCACCGACACGAGCGCCAATGCGGGTGATGTCTGGAGTAGTTTGCTGTTTTGTGGGCTGCTCTATCTCTTCGGAAAAGTCCAGGATATCCGTGGCGAAACCGTCAGCACGGACCACCTTCACATCACAACCAGGACAGGACGGATTATCAACCAGAGAGACTTCTACGAGGTCGTAGCGCTCCAGGTACGGTACTTCCTTCCCATTCCATACCTTCTTGCCCCATTTGCCGTTACGCGCGCCAATAGAGGCACCCGCAAGTGTGCCATCAAGCACCTTCTCCCAGGTATCCTGCGCGCCTTTACTGACTCTGAGCACAATGTCGATGGCTTTGTCATCCTCGACCGGCTCCCACTTGAGCGCGCGCCCAACGGCTTTCGTTGGATCGTGCATCTCACGGATGTTGCCGCGCCACTTGGCAAAGGCTTCTTTTGAGCCATCAAAGGAGATGACCGTCTCGTAGCTGTCAAAGGCTTCGGCAGTGGCACGGACAACCACTTCACGCTTTTGCCGATCCACACGCAAAATAGGGGCATAGATGGATGTTTCAGTGGGCAGGGAACGCAGGATATCAGGGGTTGCGGCCTTTTGCGTATTGCTGCTCTCTTCACCTTTGGCTTTCCAGTCTCCGTCAAGGTGGGTATGTTCGTGATCGTGACTCGCATCGTTATGGTGGGTATGTTCGTGATCGTGTGTGTCATCTCCACCCTGTGAACCGAGGGCGCTGTGCGGGTGACTGTGCGTACCGCTAAACGCAGCATGGGTACCATCGGGATTGATGACCAACCCTGGATCTCGTTCACGTGTCAGGTCAGGCGTTGAGGCGGTTTCTTTTTTGCCGTCTTCCTCATCCTGCCAGGTTTGCGGAAGAGTAAAACCTTTACGTTTGGCGATTCTGATGGCTTTCGCTTTGACCTCAGCGGGATCTGCTGCATGTCCGATGAGGTGGGCCGCAGCGTCTAAATGGGCCTGTGTGTCGATGGGGAATGATTGGTCAGGACCAGCGAAATCCGAATCATCGATGGCATCTCGCTCTTTTTGTGAAAGAGACCGCGCAATGCCAAGGTGCTGACAGAGAGTTTCTGTTGCAGGAGGATATATTTCAATGCGCGTGAGCGTATTTTGGGGCATGAAGAAAGCCACCTCTCTCGAAGTGGCCTACGTCACAGGGACTAAAGCACTATACTCATGATATTGGTTGTAGTATAACACGGTTCTTGTCAGGATGCTAGATTGTGCTACGAAGAAAACGTAGGGGTAGCCGTTGGTGCGGTACTACCCCTCATTCTTTATTAGTAGTCGTACTCACCCTCTTGCCAAATCGGCGCACCTACCACATAGCCCAGTACAACTTTCACTAAATCGCGCTCTATTGCATTGGTAGAATAGTAGGAGTTATTAAGACCATCCTCCTCCCCGTTAATCTTAACAATCATTCCGCCGCCTTGATAGCAACTGAAATCGCGTACTAAGATAACCACATCGCCGATAACTGCTTGCATATCTGCCCAATCAGCTAGTGCCAGTGCCAACGGTTGCATAGGCACCTTGACCTCGTTCTTCATGCTAAGTCTCCTTGCTTCCATACCTCATAATTAGGATTTTGCTTGATCCATTTATCAACAAACGCGCTACGTTCACCAGATGGCATTGAGCGGAGGAATGCCGCCACCTCTTTCGAGAGCGTTAAATCAATCCGCTCAGTACCCTTACCACCTGGGGGCCGTCCTGGCCCCCGCTTTGCTTGCTGTTCCACCTACAACTCCTTAAACATAATTCCTGCCGTGGTTTTCGCCTCCACACTGGCAGTCGCATGACGGGCCAACCGCACCCATGCACTTTGCTCCACACTTATGGGACTCGCTGTAGTGACCTTGCACCTGTCCACCTTTGGGAAGATTGCACCCACACTCAGGGCAACACAGCGCACCCATCACGTCATTGGTATAAGAACGACGGCCACCGTCAGAGCGGTCGGCACGATCCTCGCGCTCACCCTGCTTTAGTTCGCGTGTTCCATGTTTACCACCATATAGGGATGTTCCCTCTTCGCGATATTCCAACGCCCATACATGTTTGCAATTGCGATTTCGGCACTTGAAGATCGCTCGAAATGTAGTGGTGGTTGCTGTCGTCATTTTCATTCTCCTTTGTTTTATTCATACCTCTTGTCTTAATTATAATGTGTACACATATATTTGTCAAGTCATTTTAGTCAATTCGGAGCCAATTTTCAGAAAGCCGTATTTTGTGATGTCTGTGATATAAATAACAAGGGAGCGTCATACTTACATGACGCTCCCTTTATCCACACCTCGCACTAGATTGTGCTACCAACCCGTTCTCGATGTCGCCGTTGCCACTCTTCCCAGGTGACGATATGCTCATGCTTGCAGTGTCGACACCGATAGCGTAACCCCTCCTCTACCCAGAAGAATTGGACAGAGTTGTCAGTTGGGCACCGCAGTTTATGAGACTCAGCGATTTTCACCGAGGGTGACTGAGATTGGTCAAGCATTATACTTCCCCCTTTACTGCCATGCATCATTTCTCACGATATAACCCCATAGCTTCTTCAGATATTTGGCATCGGCTAGCGCATGGTGTAACCCTGATTCTTGTTCAGGTAACTCGTCATCGGAGATGCCACGCTCATCAAGTACCTGCTGAAAATCCTTGATATAGTGCGGATAGCCGGTGGGCAAGTCCATCATGGTACCGAAAATCTGACAAAAGGCTACCCAGTCATAGGCAGAGCACCAGCCGATTAGTTCAGGCTTGCCATATTCTTCGATATCCAGAAAGGTCAGGATCTCAGTTTTGATCTGTTCGAGAGTACGCCAGAAGCAGTCAGCGTAAGCGCCTGCAATACCCTTATCTGGTTCTTCAAAGGTACATTGCCCGTGTCCTTGATGGTATGCTCTATCTGTGCGATAAAGCCCAGTTATCTCCGATGCTGATACATTCGCCCAAGGGCATATCTCTAGATGAGCAAGTACATTCTCTTTCACCCACTGAGATGCTTTCCTATGGTCAAATTCAACCGATTGCAAGTACAATTCTCTACCATCCTCACACGCGATACCAATGCTCACCAGATCAATAGTCTTGCCGCTATCTATAAATTCGGTATCGATAAAATACCGTGTCATGCTTTCCTCCATCTCTTGCCCATTTGCTTAGAGCGCCTATGCACTCGGCTGCGGCGAAACTTCCGCAGGGCGCGTAGATTGAATATTGCCAGGATGTGCGAGGGTTGCCATCTGCATCGACATCGTGTATCTCCTCAACTACTGGTCGAGGCATAAGGAGAAATGGCCAGAACAGAGATGTATCAGGTCCAGGATCAGTTGTGTAAATGGGAGGTTTCATCTGCACGGAATGGTAAAAATCAAGATCATCCATCATTTGTCCTCCTCAACCATATACACAACCCCTTTATACCGCTTACCCTCATGCCATATATCAATAGTTGCTGATTCACGTGGTTGTTTCTCAGGTGGTGTCGCTCGTTTCGCTTGAACCTCTTTACACTGTGCACATTCTGGCTCGGAACTGTGTAAGAGTCGCATCGAATTCTCTATCGAGGTTGCTTCGGTATCAAAATACGCTTCTAATGCATTGACCGTACGTATCTTGGCACAGTCATAACAGGTATCACAGCAAATGCCCCAATCTAATTCATGCTCAATAGCCGCAAGGAGCTTCCACATATCCTCCAGTGGCACACCAACACGGTCTAGTATCCTATGACTAAGGTAGTTCCAGTGTCCTCCGCTCATTCCTCGCTCTCCTTCTTCGTCTCCAGTACGATCTGCGGTATCTGTTTACGCCATTGGGTCAATTCACGAGCTTTTATGACGATGCACTCTGGCTGATGTATAACGCCATCATCACACGCCCATCCTTGCACCCCATCACAGAACGGGCAAGCCATATCATGGGAGTAATGCTCATGGAAGGTGCTATGCGTTTCGGCGACCTCTTGTGCAATTCGCCAGAGTTCCTCGATCCGCTGGAAGTAGTCGGTAGGATAGACTGAGGTGCAAAGTTTGATGATATCCTCTAAGCCACCAGCAAGAATGCCAGACCAATCAGACTCAGTAGCTTTATCGGTTCCACCTAATGCTTTCTGAGCAATGGCGATGACCGTCTGCCACGTTAGAGTTGATTCACTCATGACTTCCCCTTCCCAAGCTGTTTATACTCACCATCGGCACCTGCCCACTCATATCGGTTACCAAGGCTATCGGTATACTGGCAAACGCAGTGATTGTGCCCAGGGATGATATACGCACCCGATGGGAACCGTTTCCCAAGGGGAAGAGTGATTCCATCATTGATAGCACACTCAGGGCAAGCTCCCAGGTAGGCATGCCAGGTAATGGACTCAACCCCTTTTTCTTTCAACCCTGTGAGAAACTGTTGAATCGGTGCGTTGGAATCTTGCCAATGGTATTCAGGTAATTGCGCATCTCTGAACACCTCGCGTACTTCGTCCTGCGTCGTACATCGCTCTAGTGCCGTGCTTATGTGGCTGTGGATGCGCTCAGGGATGAGTGTGCTGGTGAAGGTACGTATGGCTCGTCCTGCCTTGACATCATCGAATGCGCGGAGACGCCATCGCTTGTAGTCACCTCCCGCACTTCCTTGCGTTTCTCGATCCGTTTCAGCCTGATTTCCTTGCGCCGCAACGCTTTGGGTGAGACGTACAAGCTCCTCTGTGGTGAAACGGGACGCTTTCTCTTCCCCGTCAAGCGCCTCCCTGGCTTGTGTGATCCCTCTGTTCTGTTGCTCTTGAGTCTGCGACGGTGTGCTACTGTCATCCTTGTTCTCTCTCTGATTATCCGTGGAAATCCATTCATCCTCATCTTGTACTGAGCGTTGGAGCTGTTGTTGGGCGTGTGCCATCAGTTTATCTAGCACGCTAGCTCTGGCGGGTGTAATCCCATGCTGCGCTCGTAACGCATCAATCGATGATGCAAGGCTGTTCAGCAGTCCCGTTGCATCACTCTCATTGCCGTGTGAGTTGACATGATCGGTAAGTTGCTGTAGATCATTCGAGATCGCCTGTGCATCTTGCGCGTCCTGCGCGGTCCAACTCTTCCCTGTCTTGCGTGTTGACAAGGCTTGATAGATTTGTGCCTTTGAACTGATGGTTGAGACCAATGATTGCAGTGATTTGGCAGCTTTGGCTTGCGATTTGGCAGTCTTCGCCTCGGCGGCTGCCTGTTTCTTGTCTGCCGCTGCTTGTGCCCTGGATGCTTTGGCTACCGCTGCCGCTTGCTTCTTTTGTGCCGAGGCTGCCATACGTGCCGCCTTTGCTTTTGCCGCTGCCGCCTGGATGTGTGCTTTTTGCCTGGCAAGCTTGGCTTTGGCTACTGCCGTTCTCGCGGCGGTCTTGGCTATCGTTGCCTTGACTCTAGCCTGCGCTTTCGCGTTCTTCGCCTCCTGCCTCGCTTCTTTCGTTGCAGCACTCGCCTTGATCTTCATGAGCTTCATCTGTGCCTTGACCTCGCGAGCAAGAGCGGCCTGTGCCTTCTTATCAGCAGCAGTAGTAGCAGGTTTGCGTCCCTTGGGCACACGTTTCGCGTCGAAGGCGGCCCAGTCGCGCTCTAAGGTGGTCAGTGGCTCATCTTCATCAGCATGAAGCATGGCGGTAATGAAACGCTCGGTCTGCTCGTGATCATCTTCTTCCTCGTCCTCATCATCGCGCTCTCCAGGCAGTTCACCAAAATGGAACGGGAATCGCTCATCACCGATGCAGAGCCACACGGTATCAAAGCACAATGGCAATTCTGGCACTTCATTGATAGGCATGGGATCATCGGCAGGGATGTAGTCCAGCGTGATATGCGGGAGGTAGCTATGGGTATGATCGATCTCGTAGCCAACCAGTTCCAGGGCATGGACAACATTCTCTCGCAGATGGTGTAGATGGTGAACATTCACCAGGGCGACCACTGGCGTCACGTTATCTTCCTCACTGGGATTGAAGCGAGCAATGCCCGATACCTGACCCTCGACAGGACGGGCAGAATAGGCAAAGTTGGCAAGTACCTGGCAGAGATTGGCAACATTCCCGGTGAAATCCTCGACATCCCCAAGCAGACAGAGCGTACAGTGTAAATCTTCCGCAGGTTCTCCATCAGGTAATGCCAATTGCGCAGCCACGTCCTCATCGAGCATAAAGGCAACCATGATGCCGGTGCGTGGACCACCGACCTGGGTACGCACCTCCTCAGCGCGATTGAGACGGGCGAGAATGCCCTCTACCTGTGCCATAAGACGAGCGACAGCAGGACTCTCATTCTCGTCGCTCTCGCCTTCTGGTGGTGTGCTAGCCTCATCTGGTGATGGTGATGCACCACCTGCTGCGGGTTGCAGTTGTGGGTTAGTCGCCATGTCAAAACCTGCGAGTTTGGCGGCATTTTGCGCATCTCGCATCGCTGGGTTCGCCATGTCATCGAGGAAGATCGGCCCGTTTTGTGTCATGTACACGCGACCGATGTATTGCTCATCTGGATCTTCTGGCAGTTTGAGGAGCTTCTTCGCATCAGTCAGGCCAAGAATGCCAGCGCCAGTGAGCGTTGAGTAGGCGGTAGCATTGGATTGCAGGTCGGACGCCTCCTCATAACCCTTGAATGACACAATGAAGCGCTTTTCCCCGAAATACTTCTGCAAGATCATGGTGAATAGTCGGGCATAGCGCTTCATGAGCGGTCCCATCGCACGCCGATAGACGACATTCTCTTGACTATCGCCTGTGCTACGGTTGACATCCCCAGTGAAGGCTAGCTCTGCCATCGTGAGACCGTGACAGGCTGCGGTGATGTTGAGGATGAACTGATCTAGCTCCATGTGGATGTCGTCATTGTCCGTGACAGCCTTGTACTCAAATCCGCGTGGGAGCACTCTGAGACGGGCGCGCAACTCATCGTTACCAGCGAGCAAGTTATTGAGTTGCATCTCCCAGGCTTCGATTTCCTCCTGTGACCACTGCACATCCATCGAAGGTGTCACAAAGCCTGGTGGGAGATTGCCATCGGTAAAGTGTGCGAGATCCTTGGTCTGTTTCCTGAGTGCGACGTTGATATTGAGGATTACCCGCTCAGTACGTGAACGACCATACAGGCTATCGGTGCGCTCGGTTTCTTTGACATAAATCAATTCCTCGGAAGTGAGCAGGCTGGCCGGGACACCATGCACAAACTGTGAGAAAGCCGGGAATGGTGGCAGAGGCTTGCGTCCTCGATCATCCAGAAGTGGAGTGAACATGGAGGCATCAATAAGATCCAGGGCATAGAGGCGTCCTGCGCGATCTTTGCGTGGGTAAATAGCAACGGCGTCAATTTCTAGTTGATCTTTGACGGCCATCTGTATCCATGAATGCAAGTCATGGTCTTTATCGGGGTAGGCGAAGAAGTCTTTGTAGGTTTGAATGTCATCCTCATACATGGAGGTGTCGCCATCCTCACCAATGAGCGAAGGGATAGGCTTGATATCCAACTCTAATTGGCTGATGTAGTCAAACCAGACCTGTTGACACATCTGGATACCAAAGTACATCGTGGACAAGGCTCTCAGGTCGGCAAAACTATATATTTCCGTTGAACGCGGCAATTGACCGATATTATACCCGACAGGATAGTCCTGAACACGCGGGCCAGTGATAGGTGTCAGACCAGGAACCGGGCGCAGCGGCACACCAGGAGCGTACATGTAATCCTGGTTAGCCTGCGGCCCCAAGTTCTGATACATTTGGTTCAAAACTTTGTCGCTGAGTGGCGTGTATGCCTTCATGGGGGCTTGCACCTGTGTTTGAGACGTGAGCGGCTTATAGTTCGTCGCGCCCGGCCTGATATTCGGTTGTCGTGCGGCACGCTGCTCTTGTGGTCTCTCCTGCGTGACCACTCTCGATGGTGGGCGTTTGCGTCGTCTGCTCATCAGCGTTGCCTCCGTGCTATAATACCCATGCGAGCATGGAGAAAGTAGTAGACTCTAGGATCGCCAGCGTAGAGCGGCTCTGTGGTTCGAATCCACGACTACCTGAGTAGTGTTGTATATACCATGAAACGGTAGGACGGCGTGTATGGCAAATAGCGTGCTGCTCCTGTAGGGTGCGATGCCCTACTACTCGCATAGACACCACTAACTGATCCCTCATACGTCACTCCTTATCACCGCAAATGGCGCTAGCAGCGCTTTAGCGACAGGATTCCATAGATATTCGCGAGAAAACTCGCCATCGTAAATCGTATAGAGATCGCTATTTTTATTCATATCGAATGCCTGTTCAAACACCTGACTATCCATTGAAATGTCATACCCAAGCGTTCGGAGATTCAGCCAGAAACCGTCACGTGTCAATTGCGCTCGTGCGTCTCGACGGGACTGATCCTCGATCATGGCGTCACCTCATGCTTTAGCAACTCAGGATGGAACGGCGATTTATCGATGTAGGAGATACCAGTCACGGTGTAACGTGGCAAATAGGGGTAGGTTTTGCCCTGATACGCTTTCGTCGGCCATTGCTGCGGATCGTACCCATACTCAGAATCAGGAAAGCAGGACACGCCGTATGCCGTGAGTGACTCATCGAGAATGGCATGCCACGTCACAGGCACACCCTGCGATACCCTGGAGATGAGCGTGATCGCATGTTCCTCTGGGTGCGGAATGATCTCAAGTACTTTACCAGCGGGTTTGCTCGGATCGTACATCTCGTGAATAGCGCCACGCCATACAGTAAAGGCTTCGGGATAGTAGCCCAGGATAAAGCCGAATCCATCAGGCTTCTCGAAGAATATTTTCCCCGTCACCTTACGGGAAGCTATCTCAACCTCAAATCGATGGTCGCTCATGCCTCTTGCTCCTTACTCTTCTATCCAGGAGATAGTACATCCCATGACATTTCCATCGCTATCTCTATTGGTTTCTTGTGTATGTATCCCAATTCGCGGGTACCCCTCTCGAAAAAGATGCTGTAGTTGCTCACACTCCTGCGCTGTATGATCAAGCGTTGCAAGGATGTGGAGCCGACACTGTGGGCAAAATCTGTACCCCGGCCAAGCGATTGATTGCACCATCCCTGATGCTACTTCCTCACTCACCCATCTTGCTCCTTCACCAGTGTTTCAAGTGTCGCCTCTTCCTGTTTGAGCCACGCAAGAAGAGAGAGCGCTTGTTTCGGTGTCAGGCATATTGCTTCTGTATAGCGATTGGCAATAAACACCTGCGGATATTCATCGATTTTTACCGTTGCATTCCCTTCCTCATCCAACGTGCCATCATGCTTTGGTGTTGGCTCAGTGTCACTCGCCATCTTTTCTATATTCGTGCGGATATGTGCCAATTCCTCCAGATCTATGCCGGGGTTGCGTTGCAATTGCGTCATCACTCGGTGGTACTCAAATGCCGCCTCCATACCGCGATCTGGCGCAGGCACTGGCGCAGGATGACCAGGGCAAAGCGTAAACACATTACCGTTGAGGTGAAGCGTTGATCCAGGTGGCACTGGGCGGAACTGGTAAGTGATATTGCCATCGCGTATCGATGTATAACCTCCACATTGTTCGCAGATGTTACTCTCGCTCATACTCATCACTCCTTCACCAGTACCAATCATTGCGCTGCTGCACTTTGTCTTTGACCGTCGCTTTGGCCGCTGCACGCTCGATAAGATCCTTCGTGAGTACATATCCAGGAATGCCGCCACCTAACATTAGCTCAGTAAGCAGCCAAACCAATGCATCAAGGCGGTTAGGTGATGCTGCATCACCTTGCTCCCACTGACACATCTCATCTTCTAGCAATGAGAATATGCCCACATGATGCACCATCCCTCGCTCATAGAGTGATGCTACCGGCTCAGCTCTGGTATACTTGCCACGTTTCGCATGCACTCGTTTGAATGAGATAGTTTTATCGACCGTGCGTACTGTCGTTTCAATCAATTCGCCGCCCTGGTTGCCCTCTGCTACCATGCGATCTGCCCTGAACTTGTGATACATGGCAACTGATTCACTGGCCCACTTCATCGGCGAGGCGCGTAGCGATGCGTCAGCCAGGATATAGCCATGCCCATCACTACCGATACCACCAACAATCATGCCTGTTTCGTCGCTATCCTCTCCGCTCGTGACTGCTGGGTCAATGGCGACACCAACGCGTATAAGGTCAGGCGCTTTCGTGACGCGATACGCTTCGATCATGGTCTCGCGGTTCCAGAGCGCATTTTCATTGTCCTCGATCAGTTGTCCGAGCAGCTCTTGGCGTCCGAGACGAGTCCCCTCAAATCTGCGTATAATTTCACTAAAGAATGTCTCTGCCAGGTTTGCGCGGTTGTCATACACCGTACTGCGACTGATCTTTGTATTCGGAGAGGATACCAATCGCTTGATAAGTTTCGTGACCCGTGGTGTAGTCGTGAGGCACGCCTGCGGATTATCACCCAAGCGCAAACCAAATGACGCCATATCGTATGCCTCATCCGCATATTGCCAAGCACCAGGCTCGTCTGCCCAAAGCCCAAAACACTGTGGGCCGCGAAGTGACTCAGGCTCATCCGCGCTAAAGGTGATGGCCTGCGCGCCATTTTTCCACACGAGGCGACGCTGCGATCTCTGATAGTTTGGCTTATCCCACGGCGGAGAGATGGCAAGTATTCCCGACTCACCGTCTATCATCACGTCACGCACATCAGCGGCAGTGCGCCCGATCAGGTGGAGAAATGGCGATGTATCCTTCTTCTTGCGTATCCACTCCGCACCTGCTCTGGTTTTTCCCGAACCACGACCGCCCATGTTGAGCCAAGTCACCCAGTGTCCTCGTGGTGGCAGTTGGTTATCTCTGGCCCACGCTTCCCACATGTAGCGTAGTTGTGCAGCTTCAGCATCGGTGAGCGTGGCGACGAATGCCTCCTTCTCTTCGATAGATAAGCAAGAGAAGTTGCGGGCATCATTGAATGAGAGAGAACTACTCAGTTTCTTATTCATCGTCGATTTCGCCATCTGATGGTACAGTCCTCTTCATACTGGATAACTTGGCAAGAAGTTGTTCTTTCGCGCCGTTGATATCGATAGATCCACTTAGCTCAACCTGTTGTTTATCACGATACTCACTCATGAGCGCCTTCGCATGAAAGATAAGTAGGGTATCAGAGAACTTACGCACGGTACCTGCATAATGTCCAAGTTGATAGACTTCCTCATCCCATCCTTCCTTGCCACGTCGATAGATTTCAGCACGGATAGCGTCTTTCGCATCTTCCATTGCTTGGTTGTATTGAACAAGAAAGGTATCGCTTTTCTCTTTCCAGCGATAGAGTGTACTGCGATTAATATTTGCTACACGGCAGGCCAGAGTGACATTTCCATGTTTGGCAAACTCTTCCAAGAAGATGTCTTGTTGCGCGTTTTTTTTAGGTGTTGCAGCACGTTGCGAATCACTCATGACACACTCACCGATACTCTTCACCGATCAACTTTAGATCAACACGCACGACAGGACTTCGATAATGTAAAGGAAAAGCGTCTGGCGCAACTTCGGAATGGTCTACTCTCTCTTCAATGGACTTCATCAACTTGAGTAATGCACGATTAGATTGACCGCCTGGACCTTGGGTACCCAGTGCAGGATTAGGAGCACGATTGAGCAAGCGCTTCACAGGAATAGTGGCATCGCCCCCTTGTGGCGGATTGATGGGCTTAATGCCACCAGAACCGGAAGGCGGAACAAAGCCAGATCGCCCCAGAGGGAATTGAATACCCTTGTAAGATTTAGGCTTTTCCTCTGGACTCATCCTGTCCCATTCCGCCTGCATCGGATGATCTTCTTTCGGTTGTGACTTCGGTTTAAACCAACTCATCCTTGTCCTCCATGCTTCTGCATCTCCAGCAACAGATCAAGTACCTTATCATTCTGGGCAAAGATGGCATCGTTCTGTGCACCGATGATGGCCTGCTTCGTCATGATGGCGTCAAGCTTCGCGGCACTCTCATTATGCTGCGTGATAAGCGTCTCGGTATCTGCATACATTTTTTGCGTGGTGGCGAATGCTTCATCAGCCTGCAACTCTGCGTTTCGCCCCAAAACATTCTGACCCACCGCGAGCACTGGCAAAAGGACAAGTTGAAGGAACTGCTGCGATATCCAGGTAGTAAGCAGGAAGATAAATGGATTGAGCCAGCCAAGTAGTCCAAATAGGCCGATGATAGCAAGGACCGCAAAGGCATACGCCGTTACCATTGTCCCTGTGCCTTTGGTTAGCAGGACAGCAAGATGCGTATTAAAGCCAGCAGCCGCTAGTTCTGCCTGGTGGATGTGGTTGACATTCCTCGGCGTGTGCTTGTGAGGAATGCGTGGTCTCATTGGTGCATCTGCCCTCGTGCTCATGTATTCCCTCCTACTTTCGGCCACTCAGTCAGGTCTGGCACTTCACTGATACACTCTTGTGATGTAACAAATCCTATGTCAAGTTCAGCCGCCATCGACTCGCTGACATAGGACATGACATAGCAGGCAAAATCGTAGCCACGTTGGGCTATGAGCTTTTTTGTATCCTCGGATGTGCGGTACCCTTCTGTGGGAAAGCCATCACCGAAGAGGTCGTTGATGAGCAGTTCAGCAAAACCTTGAAATTGTGTGTCACGTGGATTGCTCATACGTTCCCAACCTTCTTCCAACCCTCGCTGGTCCATTGTTCAATATCGATGCGAACGAGATCAGTATCATATGTGCCTGTTTCCTCATTGAGTGTCTTGCAATAGATAGGCATCACCTGGACATCGTGGAGATGAGCATTACTTACCGGAATCTCATCGCTCAGCAGGAATAGTTCATAGACCCCATCGCGTGTATCACCGTAATTGACCTGCTGTATATGCTCAATCTCGTAGGTATCGGGCAAGAGTAATGCTTTGCGTAAGGCATCGGTACTGCTACTGTCCAGTTCTGCCATAACAACAGCGGATACACGCAGGACACCACGCCCCTTGAGTTTTGCCGACTTGAGAATATCATCGATGGGGATGTGTGTCTCAGCAATCGCGTCACCATCGATCAGGACGTGCAAGCAAGCGATACCGTGATGATCGCCAGTGCTGAAGCGGTAATCACTCATGCGATGCCTCGCTACTCCATGCCAATGCGACATACCGCTTACTCACCTGTTCAACAGTGTCGCAAGTCTCAACGACTTCCCCATATCGTGTGATGTGATATTTATTTTCAAAGAGATAGATGGCATATCCCTTGATGCCGTGCCATGTACAAAGTCCATCCAGAATTATGCTCATTCGACGCTACCTATCTTCCTGAGTATGCGGATCGCCATATACACGATTCCCGCAAGGAGGAGTCCGCAGACGATGCTTGCGATGAGCCAGGGTGTATTCATAGCACTTCCTCCAACTCTTCGCGTGGCAGTATGATCGGCTCAACGTGCTCAACTTTGTCTACAAGATATGCACGTACCCGTTCCTCTGCCACCGTGAAGGTCTTGCGCCGATGTACCATACACGCTGAACAGATGGGTGCAATGTTGTCGTACACCAGCCCTTTAGCATGATCGATAATCTCGATATGAGAGTGATGCATTTTGAGACAGAACGAGCAAAGCCCGCGAAAATCTGAGATTGTAGCAATCCACTGGACGAGTGTTAAACCGACGGGTGTGTGTGTCTTCTCCGCTAGCTCAATAGCGTTTTGCAGGCGATCCCATTCTCTCAAAGCCAGGTTCGAGCAGCACAACGGACACAGACCGTAGGAGGTGCGAGCGGTGAAGGTCTGCCCGCAGATAGCACAGGTGCAGGTGGTTGTCATGATTGCACCTCCCATGTGTCTATTTCTTTCTGAGCTTCCTTGATAAGAGCGTGTAGCCTTTGTATATTTTCGTCTTTTAACGCTCGTTTGTTTTCCATCTCATACCACGCAGAGTTTACCAGCTCACATGCAGATCTGAAATCGCTAAACACGTCGCCCCACTTACGACGCGCCTCATCAAGTCTATTCATGCAGACTTCCCTTCACTATGGCAGCCGCATGTACAAGGAATATCAGGAAGCATGTCATCCTTATAATAGCTCGAATGGACATGTGCAAAATCTCTCAGGCAATACCATCGCATATTTCCAGGATGCTCTTTCTTCCGGTCATTAATAGGTAGTGGAACATCCAACGATTGATAAGCGCAATCTCTTGAAGACTTGCGGTGAGCTAATTTATATTGCCTATCAACTACTGCCCTTTCGGTTTGAATATAGAGATCAAGGGCAATGGGAGGGCGACCACTGCGAGAAACAATAAGATCATGCTTGCTAAGTGCATCTGTAGCAGTATCAATAATACATCTATCAAACCATCCGGCCTCTACGAGCAAAGACCATGCATGAAGCGTATTGATCATGGAGGGATACACATTACGGTACAATTTAGCTGTGATACCTTCGCGCATATCCTGATGAGCGAGTTTATCCCAAGTCTTCCACTGCTCAAAGCAATAATCCTTGTACTCTTCCTGAGTGAATAGCCCTTGTTTCTGCGCGACGAGAGAGAAAAACTCATAGACCATCGGAGTCGGGGGCATACCGGCTTTATCACCAATGCCTCCGCGTTTTGCAAGTTCTGAGTTAGCCCATACAATGGGATGGCGAGCAATATAATTCTTGATTGCCTTGCTCCCCAAATAGAGCAATGTAACGTTGTTTTCGCTCATTTACTCATCACCGCCAATACACGACCTAAGCGAGCCAGACGCTTAGACTCACGAAACTTTTTAACAATATCAGCATGGACACTCTGAGTAGTAAGAGGGGTCTGGATATATCGCTCTATCTTCCAGCCCTGAGAGATGAAGATATGTACGTAATCAGTAAACCAGATAGACTGCGTAGAATTCTCTTCGTCCGTATAGTCACTCATGAGAAAGGCAAGACGCCCCTGGAATTCATCGGGAATAGTTCGGGCCATGCGTTCAAAGAAAGCAAGGTATGCATCACACCCATATCGGCTAATGCTATGCTCACCGTAGCCATCATCTTTCTTCTTGAAGTAGGGAGGGTCCCAGAAAATAAGTTTTGCGTCTGCCGTTCTCTCCGGCCATCCCTGTGTATCAAGGTTATGCAGTGCAATATCATCGCGGCAAGGATGTGCATCATAGGCCAATACCTGTCTGTTAAGTGCCTTGCACACATCTATGGTTGTCCCTGATCCTGCCATCGGATCAAGCACCATATCACCCTGCTCGGTCCAGAAGTATAAACAATGCGCTATCAGTTGACCAGGAATGCGCCCTGGATAGTCACGCCCAAATCGATCATCGCATTTTGGGAAATTCCAGACATCATAAGGCTGGACGGTAATGTCTAATGTTTTCATGATTTCCAGATCAGTGAGTTGGCGATCTTGTGTTTGAAGTTGCTTGACCTCTTGCATCTGTTCCTCAGCCTTCACTTCCTGGTAAGCCTTCGTTAAGCTCATCGTCCCTTGCTTCACTGCTTCTTTGCGTTGTGGGTCTTTGGCGACTGCTTTAGCACGATACATGGTGCGAGGTGAGGAGCCTTTAGACGTGGCAGCTTTAGCTACGGATTTGCCTTGATCTTTCACCGTGTTAGTGCCTTGAGGCACTAACACGGTATCCTCTTTTTGTGTCTGACCAAATCTACCAGATGCACCACGTTCCTGATGACTAGAAGTTTCCTTTGACTTTTGCTGTTTCCGAGTTAACGCCTCTTGCTCTAACTTCGCAAGCTCTTGCTGAAATCCTTCTAACTCTAAAAGCAGAATAGCTTTTTGCCCTTCATTGATATGGCGACGTTCGATATTCGCGTTGAGTGCGTGAATACTTTCCTCTGCTTTGTGCTCATATCGGAAGACAGTCACAGGAAGAGAGGTGATATTCAGTTCTTGAGCAAATCGCCATCGATGAACACCGTCTAAAATACACCCATCGGGTGTAGTATGCAGGGGCGTCTGTACATATCCTGCTTTGGCAATACCAGTACGCAGGGATTGTGCATCCGTTTCTGACATAGGAATGCTTACCGCAACTGGATGCGGTCGTAGGTCACGAGGATGGACATATTGTATTGTCGGCTTCTTTTCTTGCGTCACAGTGCCTACAGCCATCTATAGCGACCTCTCTTCAATGAAGCGACGACATGCATAGACCAGGCTCAATCGAGCCGTTTCAATAGATAATTTATGCTCAGCAATAGGGTACGGGAATGCAAGTTCAATAATGCGTTGGCAGTTCTCAGCGTGTTCTTCAAGAAGAAGCAATTGCCGCCCAAACTCTATCCAGTCCTCATCGGCATTACTCTTCACCGCCTCGTCTCTACAGGAAGCAAGCCAATCAGCTTCTTTTTGTCGCCTCTTAAATTCGTCTAAGCTAACAAGCATCTATATCTCGCTCTCATTGCGTTGTTTTAGCGTCGGTATATCATCGGTTGCCCCAGGTATCCGCTTGCCTTGCTCACGAAAACACGCTGTCAATGGCGGTGTATCCAATCCGATGAGTTGGCGACCTATCCCGCTAATGATCTCGCTGGCTGATTCTATAGCGGCGATAGCCAGGGCAAGGTTGTTATCGCCATGTTTAGACTCGCTCATAGCCCTCCTCCTCAACCTGCTTCGCTAGCGGACCCGCAATCCAGGTGATGCGACACTCGCCAAGCTCTTGTAGATAGTGCAGCATTTGTCGCAGCGTGGTGAAATCGGTCACCTGGAGCGATCTCGTATGCACATGTACCGTGCCATCGGGATACATCGAACCGAACGCAGTGATATACACGACAGGCTTCCCCGCGCGCTTCTTGCTGTTATCGCAGCGCAGTTCGAAGATGCCATGGGATGGCGTCGTGTGCGGGATAGGTTGTAGTTGCACTTTCGGTCTCATGCTCATGTGCGTCTGCATTAGCCCTCATCATCATGACTACAGTACAAGGGACGGTAGAGCGTGTGTCATCGAGCAATCGGGAACAACGAGGCTTGCAACCTGGGGATAGCGTACGTGCTGGTGTGGTGTGATCCTTGTGAGTCCCATAACCCCTCCTGCGGCCTCGCTGTTGTGTCTCTCGAAAGAAGGAAACCTCATGAAAAACAAAAAGGCGTTCAGCCTCAAGATGCTCTCCTGAGAACTGAACGCCTGGAATATCTCGTATCCTGAGATACGTTTACCTACGTTCGGTGTTTTCTTGGCTTCCCCGGCGGTTTGATGGGTGCATCCCATTGGACCTTGCCAGGTTTGCCGCCAGACCAGGGAACACACATCCGTGCATTACCGCTGACCTTTTGCTTGAGCCAACTAATTGCCTCGTTAAGATCGTCCAATAAGGAAATAATCCAAAGGTGGTCAAGGTTAGGATACCGTTTTTCCAGGACAATCTTAAACTCCCCCGTCGTGATCATGTCTTCACTCATGACCTTCGCCCCTGTCGCGTCATAAGCTTGTTACAAATCATACCATACAGATTGTGGCTTTACAATGTGGATGTAGCACTAATCTCCCATCGACGTTGATGAGAAGCTAGTTGTCAGAATAGTATAACAGAGATGTAGCATACAGAGTGCAATGAGTTTTGAGTCACTGTGACTCACTCTTTACCCTAATTTCACATTGTCATAATGACTCATTCTTCACCGCCAAATCCGCCCTCTTCCGTTTCGCCTCGCGCTATCTGCTGCTTTACCTCCTCCGCAAGACGGGCTAATCCCGATGGCATAGAAGCACGCAGCGCATCCAGGTGCTCGCTAAGGGCTTGCAACTTGGCCAACATGTCAAGTTGCAGATAGATCGGGAGTAAGTCGATCACGTTGTATCTGCGTGCGTCCCGGCGAAAGAGCGCCTCTTCCACCTCAGATTCGACATACGTTCTGAGTCTTGCGATCACGTCGTCACGGCTGATCGGCACACTGCGATTGATCCGTGCCTGCTCTTTGGCGTGGTCATCCATCATTGTACTCCCAATGCTTCTTGAGGCTCCCTGGAAGCGGTGTGTCTCGCTCTACTGCTGACAGTCTGCCAGATACACGAGGTACATTCACCGTATCGGTCGGAAAAAGGACGTTAGCGGCCATGAGCCGAGGGTGTGAGTGCGATAGATCATAAGTTGGTGAGCCTGCCGCTGTAAGGGCACGCAGCACCGCGCTATGCGTTCGCGGCATGTGCAATACGGGCAGTGGACGACTGGTCGCAGGTAACGGGGCTGCGAGCGCAAGGATTGCGACATCGACACATTTACCGCAGTTGGTACAGTAGTTACCACTCAGCGGAGTGCCGTGACGACAATACGGACACATTTTTGTAGGGGGGCGAGGAGGGGTGACATCCCACTCCTC
>Ga0307479_10000557_pt1 | contig 33492 bp, 32 predicted proteins | sample atmos_gasesECM4C_FD_203743 | JGI IMG/M metagenome (GOLD analysis project Ga0307479, IMG submission 203743) | Hardwood forest soil microbial communities from Morgan-Monroe State Forest, Indiana, United States - atmos_gasesECM4C_515 | ecosystem: Environmental > Terrestrial > Soil > Temperate...
CCGCGATAAAGCTGCGTCGAATCGCAAGCGATCACTTCTCCGCCGAGCCGCTCGGCAAGCCAAAGGCCCAGCGCCGATTTCCCCGAAGCCGTCGGACCTACAACGGCAACCAGCGCCGGCAGGGTTCCTTTGCCATTCATCGGAACAGAAGATGCCACGCGCGAACCAGAAGAACAACGAAGACAACCAGAGCAAGCAGGAGGCTGCCGAGAACTTGTTGGCGAGCGAGTTTCACTACCGTCCGTAGTCGATTGGAAGATTGTAATAGTAACCGAATCGCAGTTCGATATACGGACCGCTGAAAGCGGAAGGCAGGGGCGGAAAGGGATTGGACGCTCGAATGGAAGAAACGGCCGCGCGGTCCAGCGGCTCCTTTCCCGAGCCGCGCAAAAGCACGGGTTCCCCCGTCGGCACGCCGCCATCACGCATGATTTTGAATTGCAACACAACGAGGCCTTTGTCTCCGAGCCGAACCGATTCCGGCATGACGGCAAACCAATTTTGTTTCACGCTGGTATACACGCGAGCCAGATAGTTGCTGAAGTCCACCCCTTCCGTCGGCGTCAGGAGTTCCATTGCGCCGTAGGCTGTGCCCTGTCCGCCTCCGCCGGGTATGTCGCTGCTCGGAAGCTGCCCGCCTCCGGCAATCGCAGTCGGCGCCTGCGCTTTGGCCGCTGCTCGCAAGGAATCCTCGATCGCGCGGCCCGGCGAAGAACTCTTGGGAATAAGCAAGGCGTGAGTCGTTGGCTGCTGATCGGGCGTTTCGAGCTTTAGTGGCGGCTTGGGTGCATCGGCTTTGGCTACCGGAGGTTGCGGAGTGGGCTGCGCCACGTTCGGCTTGGGCACCGGCGCGCTCGGGAGATCCTTCACGACGCGCTCCGGCTCCGGCGGCTTCGGCAGGGGTTGCGGTTCGGGAGGCGCAATTTTCCGCAAGATGCGGGGATCGACGCGCATTTTTTCGCTGGTCAGATCTTTCGTCCGCGGCGCGGTCTTCGGCGCGTCAAGAGCGCCGGGTGGCAGAAGAATCATGATCTGCCGCCGCGCGAGGTCGAGCTGCTCCTGCGAAGGCGGGTGCGGAGGAAAGATTTTTGGCTCGAAAAGGACAAACGCAATTACCAGAATATGGAAGACCACCGAAGAAACGCGCGTGACGAGTTCGGCCTTGACCTTTTGCTCTGCTGGCGCGCGGGAGAGCAGATTGACCTCGCCGGTTAAGAAAATGTCGGCTTCGATCAGGTCGAGGGGGATGCTTTCCGATGCTTCGATCTTCTCCGGAGGCGCTGCGCCCAGCGGCACGGCGATGCGCGCGTCCAATTCGCTAGGCTGCGGAGGCAGTGAGGACTTCTGTTCAATCGCGAAGGCCTCGCGGTTCAAATCGCGCGGCACAACTACGCGCGCGCTGATCGATTCGAGCGGCAGCGAAGGCGGAATGTTGCTGCGTCCGTCCAGTTGCACGATGGGCAGCATCGCCGGAACGAGCGTGCGCGCATCCAGCGTAGTCGGACGGCGGCGCTGCGTCGCGGCGTCCGCGGTGGGCGGGCGGGCATCAAGCGGAACAAGGAGCCTGGGAATCATTTTTCTGTTTTAGACGGTGCTGCGAATGCTGCAACTTGGACGCGCGCCGCGTGCTCCTGGATGCTTGCCATCACGCGTCCCGCGAGCTCCAGCGCCGCCCGGCCGGCAGCTCCGTTCGTGCGCGGCTCGCGGCGCGTTCGCACCGAATTCACAAACGCCTCCAGTTCCGCGTGCAACGGCTCGACGGACTGGGCTGGCAATTTTTCAAATCCAAATTCGGGCTGCGGCCCGGCTTTCTTCACGCCGATGCGGAGCGCATCGCGCCGCGCATAATCGAGCGAAATATATTCGTGCTGCTGAAAGAATCTCATCTTCCGCACGCGTTCGGTCGAGACGCGGCTGGCCGTTATGTTCGCAACCGCCCCGCCGGAAAATTCAAGCCGCGCATGCGCGATGTCCACCTTGTCCGTCAACACCGGAATCCCCACCGCCTTCACTTCGTCAACCGGTTCCTTGACCAGAGCCAGCAATATGTCCAGGTCGTGAATCATCAGATCGTAAATCACATCCACATCGAGGCTGCGTGGCGTAAACACGCCCAGCCGGTGCACTTCAAAAAAGAGCGGGCGGTTGAGGATCGGTTCCACCGCCATGACCGCGGGATTGAAGCGTTCCACATGTCCCACCTGAAGGATGCGTTTGTGCCGCTTCGCCACATCCATCAGTGCATCCGCTTCTGCTAGATTGACGGCCATGGGCTTTTCGACCAGTACGTCGAGCCCCATTGCCAGGAGCCGGCAACCGACCGATGAGTGGTCCGCCGTCGGCACCGCCACGCTCACGGCTTCGGCGCGCTCGCGCAATTCTTCGAGGCCGCGAAATGCTTGCGTCTGAAACTCAGACGCGACCTCCCTCGCGCGGGCTTCATCCGTATCAAAGACGCCGGCGAGTTCCGCGCCTTCCAGTTCGCGATAGACTCGTGCGTGATTGCGGCCAAATTCACCCGCGCCCACGACGGCTACGCGGATTTTCTTAATTTGCCCCGCCGCAGCGCTCATTTCGTGTTCATTCCCCTGGAAGCGCTTCCAGGTTCCGCGGCGGAAGCGGGAGGAACTGCTTCTATCGCAATTCCGGCCGCATCGGCCCGTTCGATCAATTGTGCCCGGTCAAAGAGAAGGGTACGTTCCGCGTCCAGCGCAAGCGCGGTGGCGCCTGCGCTCTTCATCTGTTCGATGGTCGGCAATCCAACGACGGGTACATCGAAGCGCATGTCCTGGCCCGGTTTGCTCACCTTCACGACCACCAGCGCCCGGCCCGGAGCGATGCGCGCGGCCCGCGCGATGGTTTCGTCCGTGCCTTCCATGGCCTCAACCGCAACGCAAGCGCGGTCCGAAATCACAACGGTCTGTCCTATATCCATTGCCGCGATGTGCCGCGCTATGCCGAGCCCATAAGCGATGTCCTCCGATTCACGTTCATTCGGCGCGCGGCGCGTCAGTACGCCCGGCTCCGGCAGCAGCGGCTTCAGAAAAATTGTCGAATCCACCAGTCGAATGCCATCCTCTTCGAGGACGCGCGCGACCGCGCCGATCAGCGCATCCGTGTTTTTGCGCGGCAAGGAAAAGAGCAGCTTTGCGAGCTTCCAGTCCGGTCGGATCGAGCTGAAGATTTTGTTGTGCTTCACCTGGCCGGCCATCACGGCCCGCGAAACACCTTCCTGATGCATCAGTTCGATGGTCTTGCTTAATTCGCCGAGGCTGACCCAGTGCAGGCGTTTCGCCACGCGCTCGATTTCCGGCGACGCCTCTTCCTTGATGGCGATGACCGCCATCTCCACGCCCTGGCTCCGCGCTCCTTCGAGCACCAAAAACGGAAAGCGTCCGTTCCCGGCAATGAGTCCCCAGCCGCCGGTGTTCGCGGTAGCGTCGGCGGCCGGATTGGGATTCGTGTGGGGCATCAAAAGTTGTTTCCGGCGGGAGCTATTTCACTATGCCGCGCTCGGCGGTCTCGATGAATCGGATCAATTGCTGCACATCGGCCGAATCGCCCAGCGTCTTGCGCATCTCTTCGAGCGCCAGCGACGTGTTCAATTTCGAGCGCACCAGCAACCGGAATGCCCGTTCGAGAGCCTTCAATCGCCCGGCGGAAAAACCCTGGCGCTCCAGGCCGACGGCATTGATGCCGAAGCATTTCGTCTCGCGCTCGGTGACGACCAGAGAAAATGGCGGCACATCCTGGGTGATCACCGTGCAAGCGCCCACATAGGCATAACGGCCCACGCGGCAAAATTGATGCACCGGTGAAAACGCACCGATCGAGGCAAAATCTTCTACGTCCACGTGCCCCGCAAGCGTGGCCCCGTTGGCAAAAATCGTGTTGTCGCCGACGTGGCAATCGTGCGCGACGTGGGAATAAGCCATGAACAAGTTGCCGCTGCCTATGGCCGTTTTTGCGCCCCCGCCCGCCGTGCCGCGGCTCACGGTCACATTTTCGCGGAACACATTGCCGTCGCCGACGATCAGCTCCGTTCGCTCGCCGTGAAATTTCAAGTCTTGCGGGTCGGCTCCAACGGAGCAGAACGGGTGAAACACATTGTTCTTTCCGAATCGGGATGGCCCATGAATCACAGCATGCGCGTGCAGGACACAGCCTTCCCCGAGCTCGACATCGTCCCCAATCACCGCGTAAGCGCCCACCTGCACGCCCCCGCCGAGTTTGACGCTCGGCGCGACCACCGCCTGCGCGGAAATTGCTTGCATGGTCATCTCGCGGAATCTTTCGCTTTCGACCGCGGCTCGCGATCGATCATTTTGCACATCACCGTGCCTTCGGCTGCGAGCTGACCGTTGACGGTCGCTTTGCCGTCGAGTTTGCAAAAATCTCCCCGCCAGGAAAGCACCGTTGCTTCCAGGCGCAATTGGTCGCCGGGAACAACCGGGCGGCGAAAACGCGCGCCGTCGACAGCCACGAAATACATCAGCTTATTGTCGCGGTCCGGAACATCCTGCAACAGTAGAACGCCGCCCAATTGAGCCACGGCTTCAATAATCAGCACGCCGGGCATGACCGGTTTGCCCGGAAAGTGCCCCTGAAAATACCATTCATTTATGGTGACATTCTTTATCCCGACGATGCGTTTTTCTCTCTCGATTTCCAGGATGGCGTCCACCAGCAGAAACGGATACCTGTGGGGCAGATATTTTTGAATTTCCACAACGTCAAAAATCATTTACGCTCCTCTTCGCGCCACACGTCCCCCTGCAGCGCTCCGCCATTCCCTGGCAAACCTGTAATTATATGCGAACCTTACGGCTGGCGATACGCGCACACTCCTCCTTTATAGCTGCGTCAAACCCTGGCAACCGCGGGGCCTTCGCCCCAGGTTGCCGCTGCATTGGCACATTGTTAGCATGTCTCGGCCATGGCTGAGACAAACTTTCCCGCGCAATTGCTACAAAGTTTGAAACCCCGGCTGCCCGATATGCTGGCCACTCTCCGCCGGCTCGTGCTCGCCGAGTCCCCGAGCCTCGAAAAAACCGCCGCCGACCGTTGTTGCCGCCTTCTCGAAAACGAGTGGCGCAAACGTGGCGCGCGGGTCGAGCGGCTGGCCCAGAAATTTCGCGGCGATCATCTCCGCATAACTTGGTGGCCGCACAAATCTCGCCCCGCGGGCCAGCTCCTCGTCCTCGGCCACTACGACACTGTCTATTCGACCGGCACGCTCGCCAAGATGCCCTTTCGCATCTCCGCCGGCAAAGCCTACGGCCCTGGCGCTTTCGACATGAAAGCGGGGCTTGTCCAGGCACTCTTCGCTTATGCCGCGCTAAAAAACTCTGCAGCGGCGGTCCGCAAGCGTCTGGTTTTCGTGTGGACCTCCGACGAAGAAATTGGCAGCGAGTCCTCCAGAAAATTCATCGAGTCGGAAGCACGCCGCAGCGATGCTGTCTTTGTGCTTGAGCCGGCGGCCGGAGCCTGGGGTCTGCTGAAGACCGCGCGGAAGGGAGTCGGCGAAGCGGAGATCATCGTTCACGGCCGGGCCTCCCATGCGGGCCTGGCGCCCGAGGAAGGTGTCAACGCCATTCATGAGCTCGCGCGGCAGATCACGCGTATCGAAAAATGGAACGACGCGCGTCGCGGCATCACTGTGAACGCCGACATCGTCGAAGGCGGCACGCGCACTAACGTCATCGCCGAGCGCGCCCGCGCCGTCCTCGACCTCCGCGCGCTGCACTTCGTGCACATGCGGCGACTGGAAAAGCGCCTTCGCGCGCTCCGCCCAATCCTTCCAGGAGCGCGGCTCGAAGTCCACGGCGGGTTCGACCGCCCTCCACTGGAACGTAAAAACAGCGGCGCGCTCTTCGCCCGCGCCAAGTCGCTCGCTTGGCAAATGGGTCTTCCCCTGGGGGAATGCGTTGCCGGTGGCGGTTCCGACGGCAACTTGACGGCCGCGCTCGGTATTCCCACGCTCGACGGCCTCGGCGCCGTCGGCGATGGCGCCCACTCCGCGGACGAGCACATTCTCATAAACACCATGCCCGTGCGCGCCGCTCTCCTCGCCGCTCTTCTGGTCACGGTGTAGCCGTACTCGCAATTCCTTGGATCAAAATTGCGTTACCGTCCAGCGAGCCAGGATGTGACCGGCATGCATTACCGCTAAAACTGCGTACATGAATTGCCACCCCCATCGCCATGCGCGCAACTCATCGGGATCGTCTGGGCGCGACTTCATTGCGAATAGTCGTGTTCTCCCCTCGGTATCTAGACCCAACCTCCGCAAATTCCGTTGGAGCTGGAGCAGCGCGACAACCCCCCATGTAAAAGAGAGAGCAAGAAGCAACTCTAGGATAAAATCGGCTATCCCTGAGTGGCCTACCCATGCAAGCCACAATGTGAGTGGTACGATCACCACGAGTGCCCACACAGCGAACAGCCAAGTTCCGCCCTTGACGATGAACGAAAGACCGGATTGAAACTTTCTCTCTAGCCGTTTATCCATGTAGCCAAACCTCCGTTCACTTCTTGCCTGCTGAGCACGGCGGCGGGCACTTGTGATGCTTCCAGATCAGTGTGCAACTGCCCCCGACAGTCACCAAACCACTTCCTGCTCGGAACTTGCGCCGCGCCTATTTTTTAGAGGTAGGTCTTCCGCAGGTACGCGGCGGTGCCCTGAATGACTTCGTCGTAATTGATGTGCAGCACCTCGTGAATCGCCGCTTCCGTGGAGCTGCCGGCCGCGATGCGATCCAGGATGCGCTGCATATCTACCATGCCGTTCGCCTGCACCAGGTATTCGACGTTCGCCAGTGCCCACGCGTAGGCATAAGCCGCGGCGTCAGTATGCAAGTTCAACCACGAACCTTCTAACGCGATGAGCGGCGCGCCGTGCCCCTCATCGTAAAGTTGCACCAGCTCGGCAGCATATTCTTTGCTGCGCTTCCCTTCCATCCATTGCGCCATTCCTTCCTGAATCCACGTCGGCGCGTGGCCGCGCGTCTTTTGCTGGATGAAGCTGTGTGTCAGCTCGTGCTTCAGAACACGGGAAAGCTCCGGGGTCATGCTTATCAGCCCCTGCACCGGAACGCGGATCCGGCCGTCATTCAGCGCGCCGACCCAGCCGGGCGCGCGCGTGATATCCGCAAAAGCCTGTTGCGTGTAGAGGATGATCCCGATGGAATCCGGCGGCGTGAAGCTCAGTTCGGATTCGATCGCCGAAAAGTGCCCCTCCAGCGTGCGCAGGACGTCATGCGCGAGTCCGGGCTCGGCTTCGCCGCTGTAGCGCAGCGTGAAGTGCGTGCTTTCGTTTTCCTTGTAATTTTCCTCTTCTTGTTTGTCGCGTTGCGCTTTGCCGAGCGCCGCCCTCACCTCCGGATCGGGCCGCAGCGCCAGAGCGCGCCGCCACTCGGCAACGGCCTGGTCCAGCTTGTTCATGCCGTAGTAGGCCCAGCCCGCCAGTTTCGGCACATCGGGATTGTTGGGCGCCGCGCGCCGCGCGCGCTCGAGAAAATCCAGCGATTGTTTGAATTCACTCCGCCGCAAGTGCATGTACGCCGCATTCATGAGCAGGTCCGGCTGGTCCGGCGCGTAGATCAATGCGCTGTTCTCATCCGCCAGCGCGTGTTCCATGTCGCCGTGCGACACTTCGAACTGCGCCGCGGCGTGGTGCGCCTGCGCCGCAATTATATTCGCTTGCCGCGAGCCGGAGCGTGCTTCGCCTTCCAGCTTGGCAATAAAGTCGCGGTCGATCGCGCCGTCGTGGACCGCTCCGCGTTCGACTTCGGTGTTCGCATCGCTGATCTCGATTGCGGGGGGCGAGATCGCAAGATTCGCCGCCGCAGCGCCGGGAGAATCCGTCACCGCGCCTCCCTTTTCAATGTGATCGACGATGGATTTCGGTAGGCTCAGTTGTCCTGCGGAAGTTTCGTATTTCACCCTGTCGCCTTCTTCGACGACGCTCAGGGCAAGAATGCGCCGGCCATTCTTCAGGACAATCGTGTCCCCGCGCGCAGCGGCGCCTGCAAAGAGCAGGGCGCCGGCGAATAATAAAATTCGACTGGCAGGCGGCTGCCGCATTTCTCTATTCTAAAACGGAGGCGCCCGGCCCCGGCGTCAGCCTTGTTCCGGGATGGCGAAAATGACTACACTGCCCGTATGTGGGTGGTGTTCGCCGTTCTCGCGCTCTCGTGTCTGGTGTCGCCTGTCGCGGTGTCAGCGGCGGATAAGCAGCCGCCAAAAGAGCTATATGATGCGCTGAACGCGCTGCGCATCGATCCCGCCGCCGTCTACTCGCTCGAAGCCTCGAACCGCATTGAGCTGCGCCGCGGCGATGCAAAGCTCTCCTTCGACGAAGGCAGGCTCGCCTTCTTCGCTCCTTTCGGCGGCCGCATCACGGGAGCCGTCTTCGCGGGACGCGGCCACGCTCTTGCCTTACCGCGCGACCCCGTCGAAAAGCAGCAAATGGCCCGTTTCCTCGGCGCTCCCGTCTTGGACCAGGATTTCACTTCCGTCTACTTGCGCTTCACGGACGATTCGGCCGAGGATTTGCTCCGCCAATTCAAGAACGCAAGCGCGGCCCCTCAACAAGACACCACCTTTGCGGCTCAATGGGAGTCCCAACTCGCCCGGGCTAATCCCCAGTATTCCCTCCGCATCCTTTTCGAGACGCTATCGCAACATCCGCGACACTTTTTCTATGCCGGCCTCGAGGGAACGGCCACCGGCGCCTTCGATGTGCTCCTCGATAATATGCGCATGGAGCAGATGCTCTTCGCGCAGCCGCGCAAAACGGGCGACTCCGCCTTCTATGATGTGTGGGCTTCATACTCCATCCCGGGAACTTCTCCGCCCCCCGTGGCGTTTCACGCTTTGCAATACGCTATTGAAACGTCCATTCTCGCCAACAATTCTCTGGACGCAACGGCCACTATCCACCTTCGCGCGGAGACCGGCGGCGAGCGCCTGCTCATCTTTCAGCTCTCGCGTGCCTTGAGCGTGGATTCGGTGGCCGATGACCGTGGCGCGCCTCTCGTTTTTTTTCAAAACGAGGGGATGAGCCTTCAGGAGCGCAGCGTACACGGCAGCGACTTTCTCCATGTCGTGCTTCCGGAAGCGCCGGCCCAAGGCCAGGAATTCTCCTTGCGCTTTCGCTATCGTGGAAACGTCATCGAGGACGCGGGCAACGGCGTGCTCTTCGTCGGCGCTCGCGAGAGTTGGTATCCGCATCTCGGTGATGCCTCTGATTTTGCGGATTATGATCTGACGATACGCTGGCCTCGCCATCTGCGGCTCGTTGCCACCGGCGCAAAGCTCGAGGAACACGAAGAGGGCGATTCTCGCGCCGGGCACTGGCGGACGGATCAACCTGTCTCGGTCGCGGGCTTCAATCTCGGCGAATATGAATTCGCCTCACTGCCTTCCGAAAAGCACTCCGTTGACGTCTATGCCAATCGCCAGCTTGAAGAGGCGCTCCGCAGTCATCTCACGCGGCGCGAGCCGGATGCCTTCACAGACTTGCCGGCGCCTTTCGGAGTTCCTTCGTCCCGTGCGCAACTCGAGATGCCTGTGGCTCCGCCAACCCCGGCCGGCGCGCTCAAGCAGCTCGGGCAAGAAATCGATTCATCCATCCGCTTTTACGAGACATTCAGCGGACCGTTCCCCTTCCGCACGCTGAGCGTCTCGCAGATTCCCGGCACTTTTGGGCAGGGCTGGCCCGGCCTTCTCTATCTTTCAACTTTTTCGTTTTTGCCCGCAGAAGCTCAGCGCCGCGCCGGCCTCTCCTCCGCCGGTCAGGAACATTTCACCGATCTGGTCCCCTTTCATGAAGTGGCGCATCAGTGGTGGGGCAATGTCGTGGGCTGGTCCAGCTATCGCGACCAGTGGATTGATGAAGCCATGGCCAGCTACCTTGCGCTGCTTTTTGCCGACAGCCAGAAACTTCCCGAGCATAAGCTGCGCCTCTGGCTCACTCGCTTTCGCAAGCGGTTGGCGGAGAAGTCGCCTCATTCGGACGTGCTCGTTGCTGATCTCGGCGCACTTACTCTGGGCAGCCGCCTGAATTCTTCCATGTCCCCGAATGGGTTTGAACAGGTCATCTACACTAAAGGCGCGTGGGTCATCCACATGATCCGCGAATTGCTGCGCCAGCCCGGCGGTAAGAATCCCGACGCGCGTTTTACCGCGCTGCTTCAGACCCTTGCAACGAAGTATGCCTATCGCGCTCTCTCGACGGACGACCTGCAGCACGAAGTCGAAGCGGCCATGACTCCTTCTATGGATCTCGAGGGCAACCGTTCGATGGAGTGGTTCTTCGAGCAGTGGGTGCGCGGCACGGGCATTCCACACTACCGCGTGGAGTTTTCCGTGCATCGCGGCGAGAAGGGCTACCTCGTCCGGGGCAAACTATTTCAGGCCGGCGTGCCTCGTTCCTTTTTGGCTCGCGTGCCCCTCTACGCCGGCAACGGAACAGGCCATGCTGTCCCTCTTGGAAGCGTCATTGCCTCAGGACCTGAGACACCCTTCCAATTCCTCGCGCCGGATGCACCGCGCCGCATCCTAACCGATCCCCAGATGACGCTTCTCTGCACGACCGAGTGAGTCTTGCCCAGCCCGGATGTCGGAAACTTCCTCGCGGAAAAATTACAGTGGCTTTGTGTAGATGTTTTTTTCCTTGAGGAGCGGGCTGACTAGATTCAACTGGGCTTTGCCGTCAGCGCCAAACACATAGACATATCCGAGCGGGTCCACCGGCGCTCCAGGCAAGAGGCCTGCGTTGATGAGGTCGCGCAAGTTCTTGGGTCGCCGCCCCGTGCGTTTTTCGTATTCGTCCGCGATGGCGTCCAGATGTTCGCAGTCCGATTGAGCCCGCAGCAATTGTAGATGCATTAGAGCGTTCTTTTTTATGTCAACGTCCGTCGCCGAGTTATAAAGTTCGTTCCAAAGAAACACCGAAGTCTCGCGCGACTCCCCTTGCTCCGCCACCTTCGCCGCCAGAATCTTCATCCAAACCAGCGCATGAGGCTTCCTGCTGCCTTCCAGAAAAGCAGCCGCGGCTTTCGCGTAATCTTTCGCGTTAAAGTAATAAATGAATCCCAGGTCTTCGTACAGACGCCAGTAATCCGGATTGGCCTGGATTCCCCGCTCGACCAATCGCACCCCGAGATCCGGGCGTCCCGCTCCCTGCGCCGGAGGCTCACTCAGAAACATCGAGCCGAAACGGTAGGCCATGATCAATTGCGGGTCGAGCGTGGTGGTGATATCCAGCAGCGGCCAGAGCAGATCGAAGTTGGGATCCCCATGCGCTCTCTTGTCGCCGTAGTACTGCACGACTCGCGTCCAATAGATGTCCGCCATCAACGGCGCATATTCGAGGCTCATGGCTTTCAGCAGTTTTCCCGAACTCAATACCAGTTCGTCCTGCTCTTGATGCAGTTCCGCTCGCCGCTCGTCAATTCTCTTCTGAAGTTGCCAAAGCGCAACGAATCCCGCCGGCAGCGCCAGCAGGAGCAACACGACGATGGGCTTTCCTAATTTCATTTCACTTAAGGTCGCGTCGCGAAAAAACAGCCGCCGCCGTTAACAACACGATCGCGCAGTACACCACCGTGTAAATCGTATTCTCCAGGATGAGAGCGCCAGGAACCGCGCGGCCATGCGCTGCCGAGGCCATCACGTCGAAATTCTGGAAATTCGGAAGGATGTAGGAAAGCCGGCGCATGATGGCTTCGAGAGCGGGTTTGGGCGTCAGGCTGCGGAACGCGCGCATCTCCTGCACGAACAATCCCGAGATATACAATCCGGCGGTGAACAATATGGAAAGCAGCGGCGTGGTGAAGCACGAGAACAGCATTGACAGCGCCACCACCAGCGCCAGTTTCAGCAGTATGAAATACACGGCGACGAGCACCGCGGAATCCTCGGAAGCCAGTGAGTGCTTCACGTACCAAAGCACGAGAAATAATCCAGCGGCCATCGCCGCGGTGTTTACCGTCAGCGTGAGCACCAGTCCGCCGAATTTTCCCAGCAGAAACTCCCAACGCCTCACGGGTTTGGCCAGCAAAGCGTAAAGCGTGCGCTTGTCCATCTCCTTGTATACCAGCCCCACGCCGATAAAGATGGCAATCAGCAGCCCGATCACCGACATCGCGCTCAAACCCAGGCTCACGACCACAATACTTTCAATCCCGATCGAAATCTGCCCGACGAGGATCGCCGCCGCCATCATCAACAGGGCAAAAAATACCAGGTTATAGAGCACGCGGTCGCGCACCGCCTCGCGAAACGTATTCAAGGCCACCACGCCTGCGCGCCTCATGTTCCTCTCACCTCAATTGCCGCTGCCTGCGCGCGGCCGGCGTCCACCAAGTGCATGAAATATTCTTCCAATGTTGGCTTCAACTGCGTGACGGAAAGAACTTTTGCATCCGCTGCGCGAAGCTGTTCGAGCATACCGTATAGCTCCCCTTCGGCTACTTGCAGCCTGTACCGATTGCCCGCTCGCGTCGCCTTCCCCAGTAGCGCAGCCGCGCTGGCTGCGCTTCCTGTGTATTCGAAAAGAATCTCCATGCCCTGCGCCTTCATTTCCACGATTTCGTCCGGCGCGCCCACGCCGCGCAGCTTTCCTCCCACAATCACGCCCACGCGGTCGCAGAGCATTTCCGCATCCGACAGGATGTGCGTCGAAAACATCACCGTCCTGCCTTCGCGTTTCAATTCCAGAATGATGTCGCGCACTTCCCGCCGCCCGACCGGATCCAGGCCCGACATCGGTTCATCCAGGATCACCACCTGCGGATCATGTAAAATCGCTTGCGCCAGCCCGACACGCTGCAGCATGCCTTTCGAATATTTCCTTAGCTGAATCTTCCCGGCTGTTTCCAGCCCGACCTTTTTCAGCATGCGCTCAACGCGCTCCCGCCGGTCCGCCGCCGTCAGATTATGGAAGCGCGCAAAGTAGTCGAGCAGTTCCGCCGCGGTAAGGTAGTCGTAGAAGTATGGCTGTTCCGGCAGGTAGCCGATCTTCCGATGCATCTCGATATCGCTGATCGGTTTCCCGAGGATCCGCGCGGTCCCAGAAGTCGGGAAGATCAATCCCACGAGGAGCTTTATCGTGGTTGACTTTCCGGCGCCGTTCGGTCCAAGAAAGCCGAACGCCTCTCCGGCCTCCACTTGCATGGTCAGCCCTTCGAGCGACCTTTTCTTCTTCAGGTGCAGGAACCCGGACGGATAATCCTTCGTCAAATTCTCCGTCTCAATCGCGGCCGTGCTCATGATTTTATTTTTCTGATAGCGCCACTGCGTGTCAATTGGTTGTGCAGGGAAAGAAAATACAAGGAGGGAACCGCCTCAGGATTCCCGGACAGCTCAGGAATCACTGCGCGCCGCGCCGATTTGAACCAGTTCGGCCTGCGCCGGAGGCGGCGCCATCGGCATGGGTTTCAACGTTTGTGGATCGCGCCAGTTGTCCAGAATCCCGACCTGCTGTACGCACGACACCGTACAACGCGGCGCGCAGAATTTGTCCGTAAAATATTCTCGCTGGCGCATCTCCGGAGTGTACTGCGCCAGTGGGATCGCCGGGTAACCCCGCTGCTGCGAGCACCAGTGCACCAGCCCATCCTCGCAAATGTACAAATATCGCGAGCCCGAACGGCACCGCCAGCTATGCTCTCGCCCGCGCGCCACGTTGTGCTGAAAATTGTTGAAGCGGGAGAACGACCGCTTCCCGAGCGTCATGATCTCTTCGAATATCTCCTGCTCCCGCATTCCCAGCGGCCTCAATTGCCCATTGTGGTCGTGGATAATCCCCACGGTGCTCGTGAAGCCCAGCTCCACCGCCCTGTGCGCAATCTTCAGTGCATCTTCCGGATTTTTCACGCCGCTGCCCAGCACCGAATTGATATTCACCTGAAAAATGGCGTGCTGCGCCAGCAACTCCAGCTTTCCGTCAAGCGTCTTCAGGCTTTTCTTCGAGACCTCGTCCGGCATCACGTTGTCAATGCTGATCTGCAGATGCTCCAGCCCCGCTCGATTTAGCCGCTCGATGCGCTCCTGGTTCAGGAAAAAGCCGTTGGTGATCATTCCCGCGATCATTCCCCGCTGCCGGATATGCTGGATAATCTCGTCCAGCTCGGGATGCATCAGCGGCTCCCCACCGCTAATCGTGATGATCGAGGTCCCCATGTCAGTCAGGGTATTCAGCCGCCGCTTCATCTCTTCCAGCGGCACCGGGCTCGACACGTCGTCAAATTCATTGCAGTACGTGCATGCAAGGTTGCACTGCCGCATGGGGATCACGTGCACCAGGATCGGGTGCTTGGTCGACATCAATGCTTTCGCGATCATGCGCCATTCGCGCACGCGCGTCCGCGCAAACCGCAGCGCTCGCCGGAGCCTCACCGGCAGAGATACCTGAATCCCCTTTTCCGTCGCTGCCATACCCAAATGTTTAAGGATCCCCCCGAAAAGTATACATGACCTGGGATTCCGTGGCCGCGTTGTTGCCCTTTTCGTACTAGGCCAGGCCAACGACCCCGCGATGCGGGCTCGCGGATGGATCAGTAAATCGCATCCTTCTGGCTCCGTACGCCAATGCCACTCCGTTCTACGTCTTCTTTGCCATCCGAACAATAGGCAGCGATTCGCCGTTCGCCAGCGGAACCTCGAGGTGCTCTAGCTCCACATAGCCTCGTGCCCGATACATCGGCACTCCAGTCAGCGTTGCCCCCATCTCGAAACGCGTAAATCCCGCGGCCCTCGCGGCAGCTTCACAAGTCTCGAGGATCCTGCTGCCGATCCCGCGTCGCGCCCATGCGGGATGGATAAAAAACGCGCGAATTTTTGCCGCATCACGAAGCGGGTCCAGAAGGTCGTCTTCCCGTCTTGTCCATCGATCGCCGCCATAGAGCGTCTTGCGTTTGCTCCACCCGCCACAACCGACGATGACGCCTTCGCGTTTTGCAGTCTTCAGCTCCGTTTCGCTGGCTTCGGCTTCAGCCACGAAATAGGTCCCGTCGGCAATCAGTTGGCTGTCCACCCCGTAGACCGACTTCAGGGCGCTCTCCAGTTGCGTCGGCGTGTAGTCCTGCGCCTGCAATCCCCGCACCGACGCTTCAATCAGCTCGCGCAAAATGGGAATATCTGCCGCTACGGCTTGGCGGATGCGGATGTTGGCCTGCATAAATCATCCAAATGCTGCATCCCTCTTGACGGATGTCACTTCCTAACCATCGCACTCTAACAATTTCCCTCATATCTCCCAACAACTGCATTCTAGGCATTGCAATCCTCTGCATTTTCCTATTCCGAGCTACAACGGAAAGAGACCTTCGCGGCAAAAATCTGAGCTTGACGCATACGGGCCGCGGGTGTATGTTAGAGGTAGAGTTTATATCCTCCGCAGAGTTCACAGATCTCGACCACGCTTTCGCCAAACCGAAAAGTGAAGGGATTAATATGAAAATTCTTAGTGGGCCGCGGCGTCGGCGCTCCCAAGCGGGAGTCGCTCTGCTGATCGCCATCTTCGTCCTGCTGCTCATCGGTGTAACCGCCATCGCTCTGATCCTCTCCTCCGGCGCGGAATCCGCCCTAGCCGGCAACTATCGCTCTTCCGCCAGCGTTTACTACGCTGCACTTGCCGGAATCGAGGAAGCCCGCGGACGTCTCCTCCCAGGTAACCCGGACTACCTGGGTCCAGCTTTGGCTACGCTAGGGACGCCTCTTCCTTTGGGGAAAGTGCTGTACATCCAGAATCCACTCCCTGGTGAGACCGTCAACCCCACAGATCTGAGCAACCACTCTACGTATCCCGATACGGAATACCAGAGCGAGTTTGGTGCGCCCATTACGAGCGCAACCGTGCAGACCGTCAACTCCGTTTCACCGGCGGCTGGCATTCCGGGGCCGCTCTACAAGTGGGTGCGCATCAATGCTGCCACAGAGGCTTCTCTCAATGTCAACGTCGACAACCGGCCCCTCCCCTTGGATTCCACCACTCCTCTCTACTTCGACCCCGCGCACATTGATACGGCGACGGGCAATCCGAAGCCAAGTCTGATCGTGTCCACCGTTCCTCCCCCGACCGCCGTACAGGCTCTTGAAGTCACCGCGCTCGCGTCTTTGCCAAACGGCAGCCAAAAACTTTTGCAGTACGTCGTCGCTCCGTCCCCGCTGAATCTCAATTTCACTGGCTCGTCCTCATCGAATGCGAGTTTTCCCGCTGCCTTGACTCTGGTTGGCAACAACGTGAATTTTGATGGACCCAGTTCGACCTCGTTCAATATCAACGGAAATGACCAAATCCCCGTCGGGGCTTGCGCGCCGGGCCCAAGCGGCGTTTCCGCAATCGGATACACGAACGGCAGCGACAACAGTCTCCAGAACATCCTCGCCGGTAATGTCAGTGCCAACCAGAGCCACTATCTCGGCGCTGGCACCGCGACCCCGAACGTGACCAACGTGACCGGGCTGCCCCAGACCTTACAGACCCCCAGTGGCCTCGATCAGCTGGTTCAAACGATAGCGCAAAACGCGGACGCGGTAATCAACGTACCCCCGGGCCAAATTGCGGAAGAAACAAGCCTGCCACCCGCGATGCTAGCCGGGACTCCTGAAACTGTCCTCGTCAACGGCAATTTCGACCTCGGCAGCCATTCGACCGGCACCGGAGTTCTCGTCGTGACTGGCATATTTAGCTACGACACGGACTCCTCCTGGAAAGGGCTCATTCTTGTGATTGGGCAAGGCAAGGCTCTTTCCAACCACCTTGGAACCGACAACGGCCAAATTGATGGTGCAATTCTTGTCGCTAAGACCCGCGATTCCTCGGGAAACCTCTTGCCGAATCTAGGCGCCGCTTCCTTTACGAGTACGAATGACCCTAACGGCGCCGGCTTGGGGATCTACTACAGCACTTGCTGGATCAACGCAGTTGCCGGGCCCCAGAGGCCCACGAAATACCAAGTGCTGTCTTACCACGAGCTTTCACAATAAGAACCGCCTCCCGGCGATCTCCGGCACCGGCCGCTGCGTGTGGACACCCGACCCTGTCGGGCGCGCCTGTCGCAGACTCCGACCCTGTCGGAGAAGCGGCCCAATGTCTATCTCATAGAGGCCAAACCACTTATCAGTAATTACTTGACAAACAGTACCGATATGCTATAATCCTTCCGGTAGTTTGGCACGACTCTTCCGCCTGCCCGCCGTAGCCTTGGCGGAGGAGGGTGCTTCGCGATCCATGGGCTCTCGCCAAGCGGTCCTTCTAACTCCTCCAGAATCTTCAAGTGCGACCTGGTTACACCCTGCGCCAGTAACCCCTTTAGAATCTACACTTATAGAAGTGTTCATTCTAAAGAGCTTCAAATTCTTTAGAATCAACACTTATGAAAAACATAGGGGGAGGGGGCCTTCTCTATTCCGGAACTCGCCACTCGCCACTCGCCACTCGCCACTTGCTGTTAGAATCTTCGCAGCAGCCTCTCAAGGAGCTTCCTATGTCCGAAGCCACCAAACCCGCCATGCACATCCCAACCCGCACTGAATCCGACAGTATGGGCAAAATCGAAGTCCCCGCCGACCGCTACTACGGCGCGCAGACCGCCCGCTCGCTGATTCATTTCGCCATCGGCAAGGACACCATGCCGCCCGAGCTCATTCGCGCCTTCGGCATCCTCAAGAAAGCCGCCGCGCTCGTCAATCAGGACCTCGGCAAGCTCCCGCCGGACAAGGCCAGGCTTATCGTGCAGGCCGCCGACGAAGTCATCGCCGGAAAGCTCAACGAACACTTCCCTCTGCGCATCTGGCAAACCGGCAGCGGCACGCAGACCAACATGAATGTCAACGAGGTCATCTCCAACCGCGCCATCGAAATTGCCGGCGGCGTCATGGGCAGCAAGAAACCCATTCACCCCAACGACGACGTCAACATGTCTCAGTCCTCGAACGACACCTTCCCCACGGCCATGCACATTGCCGCTGCCACGGAAACCGCGCGGCGTCTTCTGCCGGCGATAAAAAATTTGCGAGACGCTCTCGACGTCAAAGCCAAAGAGTTTGCGGACATCGTCAAGATCGGCCGCACGCACCTGCAAGACGCCACGCCTCTCACTCTCGGCCAGGAAATCTCCGGCTGGGTCAGTCTTCTCGACCGTGACGGCGGCCGCGTTGCCGTCGCTCTCGACGGCTTCTACGATCTCGCCATCGGCGGCACGGCCGTCGGTACCGGCCTCAACACGCATCCCGAATTCGCTGACCGCGCCGCGCGAAAAATCTCTGAATTGGCCGGCCTGCCCTTCCGCTCGCATCCCAACAAATTCGCCGCGCTTTCCGCGCACGACGAAATTGTCTTCGCCTCCGGGGCGCTGAAAACTCTCGCCGCTTCGCTCATGAAAATCGCCAACGATGTCCGCTGGCTCGCTTCCGGCCCGCGTTGCGGTCTCGGCGAGCTTTCCCTTCCCGAAAACGAGCCCGGTTCCTCCATCATGCCCGGCAAGGTAAATCCCACGCAGTGCGAGGCGCTGACCATGGTCTCCGTCCAAGTCATGGGAAATGACGCCGCCATCGGCTTCGCCGGCTCGCAAGGCAATTTCGAGCTGAACGTCTTCAAGCCCGTAATCATCTTCAACTATCTCCACTCGGTCGAGCTCCTCGCCGACTCCTGCAACAGCTTCGTCGAGTATTGCATCGTCGGCATCGAAGCCAACCGCGAAACCATCGACCGTTATCTCCACAATTCGCTCATGCTCGTCACCGCGCTCGCGCCGAAGATCGGCTACGACAACGCCGCCCAGGTTGCCAAAGCCGCCCTTCGCGCCGGCATCAGCCTCCGCGAAGCCACCGTCAAACTCGGCTTCCTCACCGCCGAAGAATTCGACGTCCTCGTCCGCCCCGAGGACATGACCCACCCATGAGCGGGAGCACCCTGAGCGGCGATGCAAACGCCTTGGCCTCCGCTGTAATACGCGAGGGGATGGGACCATGCCCTAAGTGTCGCACGCGCCTGCCTCTCCTCGTGGATTGTGCGGATAGCTACTTTGAGAACGGATTCTTCCTGTGCAACCACTGCGGTGAAAGGGTTGACTTGTGGCGAGCGTCAGTTGATCAAGCAATCCGCCTGAGGAACATCAGCGATTCAGCTCTTATCTCACTGGGCGCGAGGCAAAGTTGGTTGCATCTGCGCTGGCCGCGTGCCGAAACGCCCACACATTTCATCACCATGGGCCTGCACGAGGATTTGAACGAGGCGACGAAGCTGGCCGTCCGCGAGATGATAGACTTTCTAATGAACGAGAGGCATCTCTCGCGCAATGACGCCTACATGCTCTCGAGCGTCACCGCCGATCTGCACATCACCGAGCTTGTCGACGGCAACAAAGGCGTCCACATGATGATTCCCAAAGCGATTTTTGTTTCGGCACAGCCCAAGTGAGATTCGATGAAGCTGCGCGCAAATTTTCTTGCCCTCGGCATTCTTGTGGCGGCGCCTGTCCTCTCGGCAAAATCTCAAACGCAGAAGCCGCCGAAAGAGAAAAAGGTCGCCCCCCGAACGGTCTGGAATTTTGATGGCGGCGCCCTTTTCGAGACGGATGGCAATGCTCCCGGCGGCACTTGCTTTCGCCTTTCCGGACGCCTGACTGCGCCGCAATTTTTCGGTGGCCTGAAGCGCATCGACGATGAACAAGGCACGCAATACCGCAGAGGCACGGAAATTCTCACCGAATTCCCCGATCAAGTCATTCTCAGTTTTGTCATCCGCGACTTCCCGTGCGCCGGCCAGCTTCAAGAAACGGGTTCCCGCGCGTATCTGACAAGAGCCCTGGTGAGCTCCATGCATCTCTATTTGTACTGGAAACGCGGCATCGACCTTCGCCCCGTCGAAAACGTCAGCGACCAACACTTCTCCGTTAGGCGCGTCGCTCCGTATGCGACCGAACTTTCCGCCCAACTCCCCGAGCGATTCCAGTGGTTTTACCAGGTATTCGTCCCCAGCGCCGGCGTTCCGCTCACGGACGACTTGGTTCTCATACTGCGTGACCCGGATGGCCGCATCGCCGCTCGCGTCGCGGCCAGGCTCTAGCGCCGATTCATTATGATCACGAGACTTCGATCAACGGTCCAAAGGCTGCATCCAGCGATCGAGAATATTTTTTGTATCTACGCCAGTCGCGTCGCGAAATATAACGGGCAATTCCTCGGTGTGGAATGCCCGGCGGTTGCGCTCGCTCCAATCGAGCAGGTAGCGGAGGGCGTCGCGCAGCGATTTTTTCGCCCGTGTTTGTGCGCTGATAAGGTCATCCATTTCCGCGGCCATCAGCGCGCCCCGAGAAAAAAGATTCATGCCGACGCGAAAATCCGCCGAATAGAGAAACGAGCCGGCGCGAGAAAGTTGATCGAGAGACATTCTGCGGATAAACGGCGGCGCGCTGTCCACAATCCCGCGGAGCCGATCGAGTTGCTGGCGGCGATAGATTTGCGATTCTTTTTCCGGCATGGCTTGGGCCAAAGCTTCAATGGCGGCGTAGCGCACGAATCCTTCGTTGAACCAAATCGTATCGATGATTGGGGCCATCTCCCATTCAAAGGGCAAATAGCCTACGCCGTACGCATGTTTCGGGATCCACGAATGCGCCATGTGATGCGCATAGTTGAAGAGGCGCGATTCGCGCAAGCGAGAATCGGACTGCGAAGCGATCGCTTGTTTTTCCTCAAAATAAAATGTTCCGCTTTCGAGGTGCTCCATGCTGAAGCCGTATTCATGGCGATCGGAAACGGGACGCAAGAGTTCCAATTGCACGGTGTAATGTGAAAACGGCGGCTTCTGAAAATAAGCGATGACTTTGTCCAGTGCGTCGCGGGCGAGGACGCTCTCTTCGGCCAGATCTTCGTCACACTCGGCGTACACGGCGAGAAAAAGCGGGACGCCGCCGTCAATGCGGCGAAGCTGTAGCTTCGGCCCCATGGCGATCTGCGAATCCGCAAGCACGTAGTAGTCACGCGCATTTGCGGTGAGCGACGCCACGCTTGCGGGCACTTGTGGCGCAAGCGTCGAAAAAATGGGCCAGCCAGCAGGACCAGCGATTTCGAGCTCGATGGCTTGCTCTTTGCGGCCTTCGAGATAGGCAAAAACCGAATAGCCAAGCAAGCCGACATATCCGTCCCTGATTTTGGAAGCGTCCGCGGCGGAGAAGATCTCGCGCTCCATGCGCGCCACGTTCACGTCGTATTCCACGCGCTCAACGCGGCCGCCAGTTTTTCCGATTTTCCAGCGTGGCCCGAGATTTTCGCGCTGAACATCTACTTCTTTGCCGTCGGGCGTGAATGCGTGAACGTTTTCGACAAACGGATCGTAAGGACGCTGAGCATAGCCTCCTGGAACGGCGCGCGGCATCACCAGCGTCAACGGCGCGTCCTCACTGTCCGCAACGCGCAGCGTAACGTGAATTTCTGAAGGCTTTGACAGACTGTATTCGACGCGATAGGTAAGAGGTTCCTGCGCGAGGATTCGTGCGGGCAGAGAGAACAACGCTGCCAGCGGCCAGAGAAGCCGCATCGAGCCCTCCCTCATGAAAATGATTTCTATTGTTCCAACGCCTTGGGTCAGGAATTGGTGCGAACAGAAACGACGGCTCTAGCCATTCGAGCTGATTTTTTGCGGCTCGATCTTATACGTAACGCGCGCTTCGCCCGGCTTCCGGTAAGGATACACGGGCTTGCCAAGATATTTCTGCGACAATTTATTGATGTGGTCGTCCGCGCCGTTTTGGGTAATCTCCACGACCTTCCCGCGAATTTCCACGTAGCGGTAAGGATTATCGGGGTCCTGAATCGCGAGGGAGACGCGCGGGTCGCGCCGCATGTTTTTGTCCTTCACGCGCCCGAGCGCGGAATTCACTCGCACGTATTTTCCGTCGTGGTCTACCCAGACCGGCGTGACCTGCGGGCTGCCATCGCGCATGAGTGTGCCGAGATGAGCGAATGCGGGTTTCTTGAAAAGATCGAGATATTTTTCAGGAATAGTTTCTGCCATGGGAATCTCCTTCGGATGAGCGTTTGTGTAAATTGCAAAAAGCTTTGCCAGTTGATGCCTGTCAAGTGAACCGCATCTCCGGCACGCGACCGCGCACGATCAAGCGCGCGCCGGTGTGCCGCTGCACTTCTTCAACGGTCCAGCCGGGTGCGGTTTCGCGCAGCACCAGCCCTTCGGGCAGCACGTCGATCACGGCAAGATCGGTGACGATGATCTTCACGCACGCGAGGCAGGTCAGCGGATACGTGCACTCCTTCACGATTTTTGGCGCGCCTTCCTTTGTGGTGTGCTCCATGCACACCATCAATCTTTTCGTGCCCGCGGCGATGTCCATGGCGCCGCCGATTCCGCCCGATCCTTTGGCGCCAGCCACCTTCCAATTCGCGAGATCACCTTTTTCCGAGACTTGGAAACCGCCGAGAACGGCGAGATCGAGATGCCCGCCGCGGGTCATCAAGTGCGCGTCCGCCTGATGGAAAAAACTCGCGCCGGGAATCAGCGTTACCGGAACCTTCATCGCGTCGACGAGGTCGCCATCTTCTTCTCCGGGTTTCGCGCGCGGGCCCATCCCAAGGATTCCGTTTTCGCTGTGAAAATAAACGGTGATGCCCTTCGGCAAATAGTTGGCGATGAGATTCGGAATTCCCCAACCCAGATTTACGTACGCGCCATCGGGCAACTCCAACGCGGCGCGCTGGGCGATCTGCTCGCGTGTCAGCCGCAACTTATCCGGCTTTGCCTTTTCTCGAATGCCGTTAGCCGGCATAACCTTGCTCTGTATGCCGTCACGCGGCATAGCGGAGTCCCTTCGCCTGCACGATGCGATGCACGAAAATCGCAGGCGTGATGACGTTTTCCGGCTCGATCGCGCCCACGGGCACGATCTCTTCGGTTTCCACGATGGTCGTTTTCGCCGCCATGGCCATAATGGGATTGAAATTTCTGGCCGCCAGACGGTAAGTCAAATTGCCCAATCCATCCGCCTTTTGCGATTTGATGAGTGCATAGTCCGCGTGGAGCGCCATCTCCAGAATGCATCGCGTTCCATTCAACACGCGCTCTTCCTTGCCGGCCGCGACTTCGGTTCCCACGCCGACGGTGGTGTAAAAGCCCAACAAGCCCGCGGCGGCCGCGCGCATGCGCTCGCAAAGAATGCCCTGCGGCACAAGCTCCAGAGTGACTTCTCCCTTGGCAAACAACTCCTGGAAAAAAAAGGAGTGCGGCCCGGGAAACGACGCGATGACGTGCTTGATCTGCTTGCTCTTGAAGAGCAAGCCCAGCTCGCCTTCTTTGGTGCCGCAATTGTTGCTGATCGCCGTGATATTTTTTGTTCCCTTGCGGGCCAGCGCCTGAATTAAGTTGTTCGGGAAACCGGCGCCGCCAAAGCCACCGAACATGATCGTCGCGCCATCGGGAATGTCCCCGACCGCCGCATCGAGGCTGGGCAGGATTTTCTGCTTCATCGCAGGGTCGCCGCCGCGAATCGGTTCGCAACACGGCTCTTTGCAAGCCATTGGCCAGTTTGCGTTCCAGTCAAATCATGCTGCAGAAGCGCGCGCAAATCCGCTTCGTCATCCACGTCCATTTCCAGCCGGGCGTTTCGCCGGATGATTATGCGAGCACCGGCGCGTTCGGCTTCCGCACTGTGTTTCGCGAAACTTCCTTCGCCAAAATGAGAAGGAAAGAGCGCCGGTGGCATTCGAAGAATCGCATTCGTTCCCGTACCGTCGCGTGACGGCACCATCACGACTGCCGGCGCAGCACAATCCACGGCCAGCAGTTCATCGATGTCGCTCGCTCTCACGAGCGGCAAATCGATAGGAAGACGAAGCAAACCCGCCACTTTTCTCTCGCCACAGATGCGCGAGGCCCAATCCACGGAGGCGCTTTCCGAAATTTGGCTCTCCTCGCGCAATATCTCCCAGCCGTTCTCCTTCGCCGCGCGAATCGCATGCTCGTAATTCGTTACCACAAAAATCTTTTCCGCCAAACGGACGCCGCACACGGCGCGAAGCGTGTCCGCCAGCATCGCTTGCGCCAGGCCGCAGCGTTCTTCGGGCGCGAACAAGCCCGCGAGGCGCTGCTTGGCGTTCTTCAGATCTTTTATTGGCAACAGCAGTGCGCGCATTGTTTCAGTTCGCGATCCTCTCAATAACTTCCTTCCGCGTAATGCACGTGCTTTTCCTGTGGCGCAAGCGGCAAAGGAGCGGGCGAATTCGCTGCACATTCTTCCGGCGCATCATACAAACGCCGGATTTTGTACGTCGTGGTGCGCTCCGCAGGCACGCGGCTGATCGAGCGAATCAACCGGCGAAATTCTTCCGGCTGGACAAACTCGCCAAACGTTGCGCCCGCCGCTTTCGAAATGCTTTCCTCCATCAGCGTGCCGCTGAAATCGTTTGCGCCCGCGTTCAAACACGCCCGGGACATTTCAAAGCCGAGCTTCACCCAGCTCACTTGCAGGTTTCGAATGAGTCCATGCAGCAATATGCGCGCGAGGGCGTGGACACGCAAATGCTCCTCGCGGCGCGCACCGGGGCGCGCACCCCCTTGGCGGTAGAGCCGGGTATTTTGATGAATAAATCCGAGCGGCACAAATTCGGTGAATCCTCCGGTCCGCTTCTGGATTCCCCGCAGCAATAGGATGTGCCGCACCCAGTCGGCGGGCTCTTCCACGTGGCCGTACATCATCGTCGAGGTCGTGGGGATGCCAAGCTCGTGCGCCATGGTGATGATTTCCACCCAGCGCGCCACAGGCAGTTTGTTGGGGCTGAGCTCGCGCCTCACGCGATCGTCCAGGATTTCCGCCGCCGTTCCGGGGATGCTGCCGAGCCCTTCGTCCTTCATCATCTGCAAATAATCGCGGAGCGCCATTCCCGTTTTGTCCACACCGTAGGAAATTTCCATGGGCGAAAACGCATGCACGTGCATCGCGGGGATGGCGCGCTTGATGGCGCGCAGCAAATCACGATAGAAAAAACCGTTCAAATCGTGCGGCAGGCCACCCTGAATGCATACTTCGGTTGCACCGAGCTCCCACGCTTCGTGGGCCTTGCGCACGACGTCTTCCACGGAAAGCGAGTAGGCATCGGCGGCTCCGGCTCCGCGCGCGAAGCCGCAGAAGCTGCAACCCACAAAACACACATTCGTGAAATTGATGTTGCGGTTGACGACGTAAGTGATGGTATCGCCGACGGTCTCACGCCGCAGTGCATCCGCCACAGCCACCAGGGCATCCAGCGCCTCGCCCTCCGCGGTTGCGAGGAGCAACCCTTGCTCAAAGCTGAGCTCCGAACCGCTGCGCGCTGCGTCGAGGCAAGCGCGCACTTCACGGGGACACGCGACAAGAGCGGCGTCCGGGCTTGTGGGAGTTGCGACCGGCAGGTGCGCTTCCTCGGTCCGTAGCGGAATATCTGTGGCACCCATGGCCAACTATCCTACCAGAGCAGAGCCAGAGCCGCCCCATCCGCTTCCGGACGGATTGACGGCCTTCGCAGCGATGAGGATGGGGATGTCGGGGTCGGGGTCGGCGTCTTTCCAGAGCGTGAGGAACCGTTACTGCCGCAGGCCGAAGCGGCGCAGGAGGTCCTGAAAGCGCGTGTCGGAATGCAGGCTTTCGAGCCGGGGATCAACAGCGAGCATGACCATGCAGTCCGATCGGTCTTCCACGGCCTTATCGAACCAGCGGAAGGCCCGGTCCTTGTCTCTCAGCAAGACATATGCAGTCGCGACCTCATAGGAGCACACATAGCGCTTCTTGGTCAGCACTTCCAAGTCCTCCAGCACCCTCATGGCCTGCGATTTGTTTCCAGAAAGGGCGTGCACTTGCGCCAGAAGAGCCAACATGAACGGACTATCGTCGAGGCGCGTCGCACTCTGGGCCTCCGTGACGGCCTCGGCGTAGCGGCCATTTTCCGCGTACGACAGTCCAAGTACACCGCGGGCATAGCCGAAATCGGGCTGTCGTTCAACGGCGGTTTGGATCTCTAGCAGGGCCTGATCGTACCTCCGGGCCATGAGCAGCACCCAGCCTGGGTCTCCATAGGTTATTCGGGAAAATGGATCGAGTTCCACGGCCCGCTTCGCTTCGGCAATGGCCTGCTCGTGCCGTCCCATTCCCGAGAGACACCACGCATAGATGTTATGAGCGTCGGCGTAGCTAGGGTTCAGCTCGATGGCACGCTTAAGCTCCTTCTCGGCGGTTACAGCATCCCAGTCGAAATTGATACTTACCGAACCTAGCCAGGTATGTGCTTCGGCAAGGTTCTGATCCAGTTCCAACGCCCTTAGGGCGGCCGCTTTGGCCTGAGGCATGACCTCGCGGGGGGCACGATAGTTAGTGGACAGGTTGGAATAGGCGCTGGCCAGGCCGGCAAATCCGCTCGCGTAGTTTGGGTCCTGCTCGGTTGTACGCTGAAAATACTCAATGGCGGTACGCAGGTCCCCTTCCGTGTTCCTATGCAGGTAATAGAGGCCTTTCAAATAATCCTCGTGGGCTTTCGAAGTCACAGCCCGGCGGGGGGTAAGGCGTGACTGTTCCTCGGGCGAAAGCGTGACCTTGATCTGACTGGCAATGGTCCGCGCCACTTCGCCTTGCAAGGGCAGCACGTCCTTCACGTCGCGGTCGTAGGTTTCTGCCCAGAGATGCTCATCCGTGGACGCACGAATCAGCTGCGCGGTGATGCGCACCCGATCTCCGGCGCGTAGGACCGAACCTTCGAGCACCGAATCCACATTGAGCTCGCGCCCGATCTCCGGTAAAGATTTCTTGGTTCCCTTGTATTGCATAGCTGAAGTCCGCGAGATGACTCGCAGCCCTCCAATTTTAGCCAAATCGGTAGTTAGTTCTTCCGTCATGCCATCAGTGAAGTACTCCTCTTCCGGGTTGCGGGAAAGGTTTTCAAGCGGCAGGACGGCAATCGAGCCAATTCGTTTCGCAGGACGAGAAAAATAGAGCTTTACTCCAACGATCAACACACCAACGGTAACGGCGAGGGCGAGGACAGTCGCCATGATCTGGGTACGTGACCAACGGACAAGGGAAGCCCTCTTGGATATCGCCGGAGCGGTGTCACGCTTCAGCCGCTTGAGGTCGGCACCTAGTTCGGCGGCAGACTGGCAGCGAATGTCGCGGTCTTTCTCCAGGGCCTTATTGATGACATCCTCCAATTTTGAAGGAATTTCGTTATTGAGCCGCACCGGGGGCACGGGAGACTTCTCAAGAATCGCGTTGAAAATCATTCCCGACGTGTCACCCCGGAACGGCGGCAGTCCGGTCGCCATCTGGTACAGCACTGCTCCAAAAGAGAACAGGTCCGTGCGAGCATCCAGTTCCTTGCCCTTCACCTGTTCCGGCGACATGTAGGCCACTGTGCCAATTGCCGTGCCCGGGCTGGTCAGATGCTCTTCTGCATCGAGGGTAGCGGCTGTTGCCTCGGTTCCCGATACTGGTTTGGAAGCGAACTTTGCCAGGCCAAAATCGAGAATCTTGGCATGACCCCGCTTGGTGATAAAAATGTTGGCAGGCTTGATATCCCGGTGGATGATGCCTCCGGCATGCGCGGCGTCCAGAGCATCGGCAATTTCAATGCCGACCGAAAGCAGTGCCTCCAGTTCCATTGGACGGTCACCGATGCGGTGCTTCAGCGTCTGCCCGTCGAGGAACTCCATCGCAATGAAAGGATGCCCGCCGTGTTCGCCGATTTCATAGATGGTGCAGATGTTGGCGTGGTTCAGCGCGGAGGCAGCTCTGGCCTCACGCTCAAAACGGGCAAGCACCTGAGGGTCTTTGGCTACATCGTCGGGAAGGAACTTCAGGGCTACGAAGCGACTGAGTTTGACGTCCTCAGCCTTGTAAACGACACCCATCCCGCCGCCGCCGAGCTTTTCCACGATGCGGTAGTGGGAGACGGTCTGTCCGAGAAGTGATTGGGAATCCGCCATTTGGCGCTCATCTTAGGTTGCGGCCAGAGGCAAGTCAACGAATCCGCGAGGTTTGCAATGCGAGATTAGCGTCCAACCCGGGCACGTGCCTGATTAACGCGGTAACCGGAAACTGAGCCACTACCAGATTGAGCTCACTCTGGCTCTCGTTCTTCGCTGTCGGTTAACATGAATGTGAGCCAAATCATATGGCTGGGTAAATTTCAGCGCCATGAAACGCGGAACGGTCATTCTCATTGCCGTGCTTGCGATAGCGGGACTCGCTGCCGCCCTCGCTGTGAGCATTCTCCACGACGGTCTGAGCGCGCGAGCCACGCCCACTCACGTCGAAGCGATGATGGCGCGCAACGCGCGGCATCTGTCCATCCCCGCAAACGCTCGTGATGCCCGCAATCCTGTCGCCGCTTCCGCGGAAAATCTTCGCGAGGCGCGTTTGCATTTCGCGGATCATTGCGCCACGTGCCATGCCAACGACGGCGGCGGCGACACGCTCATCGGCCGGGGCCTCTATCCGAAGCCGCCCGACCTGCGACTGCCGGAGACGCAAGAACTTTCTGACGGCGAACTTTTCTGGATCATTGAAAACGGCGTGAGGTTCACGGGCATGCCCGCTTTCGCAACTCATGGCACGGAAGAGGATAGCTGGAAACTAGTCTTGTTTATCCGGCACCTGCCGCAGCTGACCACTGAGGAACGCATGGAGATGGAGCGAAATAATCCCAAAGGGCCCGACGACCGGGCCGAGGAACAACAGGAAGAGGATTTTCTGAACGGAGCCGCGCCCCAACCAAATTCCGATGCGGCGCATCATCACTGAAGAGACCCCAGCTCGGCTGGCCTGGCGCGCGATTTTTGGATAGGCTTTTATGAGGAGAGGCTCATGAAATTCCGTTTTCCCCCATTCTTAGCATTGATTGTTCTCACGGCCGCGGGAGCGTTTGGCCACGGCGACAAGAAGCATGTCGTCGGCACGCTGGAAAAAATCAACGCGGATTCCGTAGTGGTGAAAACCGCGGACGGAAAGTCCGTGGAAGTGAAGCTCGCCGCCGCGACCGTTTATGTTGCGAGGATCGACAACGCCGACAAACCCGCAAAGGTCTCTGATCTTGCGGTGGGCGACAGAGTGGTCATCCACGCTACGCCCAAAGGCGAAACACTAGAAGCAGACGAAATCAAGTTTTCTCCGGCGAGCGCGGCCCACACTGCGGCGCCGGCTGCAAAGAAGCCCAGTTCATGAATCTGTGGGAGAGCTTCAAATTCATGCCCTCAGCGGCTGAAGCCGCGTTGAATGGCGCGACTTGCGGCACGGCTGAAGCCGTGCCCTGACGCGCGGCATTTGTGAGATGAGATCTAGTCATCGACCAGATGACACGAGTGAGTCTTCAGCACCAGCCACACCTGCCGCTCGGGCGCTAATTCCAGCGCGCGGGCGGCTCCTGGCGTCATGTGAACCGTGAAGACTACGCCGCAATCTACGCGCGCCACCACCATGTTTCCGCGCCGGTCCAGTGACACGATTCGGCCTGGCAGAACATTGCGCGCGCTGAGCCCCTTCGGGAGCTCCGTCGCGAGAAGAATGTCTCCCGCGCGAATCGCCACGCGAACCCGGTCGCCCGCCGACGCGTAACCGAGCGGCACCTCAATCTCGCTGGCGCTACCTTCCAGACGCACGCGCATCACGCCATCGGCTTCACGAACGTCCATGACGGTTCCGCCAAGCAAATTCTCAAATCCGGCTGCTTGCGCCAGCCGCTTGCGACGCGGCGCGTCCAGCACCTCCTGTGGCGTGCCCGCGCTGACCACACGGCCGTGGTCCATCGCAATTACGCGCTCACCCAACGCGTCAACTTCCTCGCGGCTGTGGGTCACATACAAGATGGGAATTCGCTGTGCCGCGTTCCACGCCCGTAAATCCTCTACGATCGCTGCTTTCAGCGCCGCGTCCAGCCCCGTCAGCGGCTCATCCAGCAAGAGCAATCGTGGCAAAGTGACCAGCGATCTTGCCAGCGCCACGCGCTGTTTTTCTCCGCCGGATATTTCTCCCGGCTTCCGCGTTTTCAGATTTTCCACGCGAAAGGCGGCGAGAATTTCTCCCACGCGCGCGCGGCGTTCTTGCCCCTGCAAATGCGCCAGTCCGTAACTTACGTTCTCTTCCACGGTCATGTGCGGGAAGAGGGCCAGCGATTGAAAGACGTAGGCAATTCGGCGCTTCTGGGGAGGCAGATTTGCCCGGCTGGCCGAATCAAACAGCGTTTCCTCGCCGATCGCGATTCGCCCCGCATCCGGCTGCACGAGTCCGGCGAGACAATCGAGCAGCGTGGACTTGCCGGCACCGGAAGGGCCAAAAAGAATGGTGATGCCGGGAGCAATTTCCAGGGAGACATCCAGCACAAAAGGAGAGGCGGCGTCGCGGCGGCGCTCTTTGCGCACTTGTGCCGCGAGGGCCGCTCCATTTACTTGGGCGGCCACGGCGTCCATATGCGGCCTATCTGGCGCGCCACACCACGATTGATGCCATACACGACCGCGAGCACGGCGAAAGAAAATCCGAGCAGCGCCAGGGCCAAGCGGTTTGCTTCCACGTATTCGAGCGACTGCACGTGATCATAAATAGCGATCGAAACGGTGCGCGTAACGCCCCGCAAATTTCCGCCGACCATCAGCACGACGCCGAATTCTCCCAGAGTGTGCGCGAAGCTCAGCACGACCGCCGTGATCACGCCCGGCACCGACAGAGGAAGAATCACGCGCCAAAAGGTTCGCAGGCGCCCCGCGCCAAGCACTGCCGAAGCGTCCAGCAATTTTCGATCGACGCCTTCGAACGCGGCGATGAGCGGCTGCACCGCAAACGGGAGGCTGTAGATGACCGACGCGATCACCAGTCCACCAAAGGTAAACGCCAATCCGTGGCCGAACAGCGCCTGCCACAGCCTGCCAAGCGGTCCGCGCGGGCCCATCGCCAAGAGCGCGTAAAATCCAAGAACGGTGGGCGGCAGCACGAGCGGCAGTGCCACGATCGATTCCAACAAAAATTTGCCGCGCCATTGCGAATTGGCCAGCCAGTACGCCAGCGGGACTCCGCACAAGAGAAGAACCGCGGAGACGCAGATCGCCAGCTTGATCGACAATAGCAGGGCTTCCATTTTCAGGGCTTTCCCGCGGCAGGCACATCCATTTCCGGAACCGTGAAACCAAATTTCTCGAGCGTTGCGCGCCCATCGGCACTCTTTACAAATTGCAGAAACCCGCGTGCCTGGGCTTTGTCGTTCGCCGTCCTCAAAATGATCGCTCCCTGCTCGATGGCCGGGTGCATATCGGCAGGAATTTCCCAGCGTTTGCCGTCTTTCATCCCCTGTGAAACCGCGAGCGACAGGGCCACGATCCCCGCTTGCGCGTTGCTTGACTGCACGAACTGCGCCGCTTGCGAAATGTTTTCACCGTAAACCAATTTCGATTTCACCTGCTCGTAGATCCCCGCCTTTTGCAGCGCCGCCACTGCCGCGCGGCCGTATGGAGCGTGATCCGGATTCGCGATGGCGATTTTCTGCACGCCGGCATCCAGCAATAAATTCCATCCCTGCTTTGCCACGTCTATGCTCGCGTCAGCCCGCGTCCAGATCGCGATTCTTCCGAGCGCATATTTGTAGAGCGTTCCTGGCTCCGCCAGTCCCGCTGCTTCCAGTTTCCGCGGGTACTCCATATCGGCCGAAAAAAACAGATCGAAGGGCGCTCCGTTCTGCAGTTGAGCAAAAAAATTACCGCTTGAGCCGCAGGTTACATTTACTTTTGTTCCGGTCTGCTTCTCATACTGTCCCGCGAGCTCGCTGAGCGCAAATTTCAAATCCGCTGCAGCTGCGACACGAATTTCCTGCACCTGTGCGCCAACAGCGGCCGAGAACATCACAGCAGTAAGAAAAGCTAACCAGAACCGCATCATTGCGTGCTGGACGCTCATACCCGCAAAATCATGACTTCTGTTGACTTGATCAGCGCTGCCGCCCGATCTCCCGGCTTTAGCCGCATCTCTTTGGCGGCGTCCGCCGTGATGATTGAGGTGATCTGCTGCTCTCCAATGGCTAGTCTCACCTGAGCGAGCAGTCCGCTGTACTTGACCTCCACCACCCGCCCAATCAACTGATTCCGTCCGCTGATCTTCCTGAAATTCAGCCGCCGAGACACAACATTCCCGCGCTGCAATTTTGCAGGAATCATCCGGTCGATCTCGCTCTCCGGCACGCGGTGATGTCCGCCCGGCGTCTTTGCCGTCTTGATTTTTCCGCGGTAAATCCACTGCTTCAGGGTGGGATAGCTGATTCCGAGGATGTTTGCCGCTTCCCGCGGCGGCAGAAGTTTCTGCACGATGCTCCCCCGTCGGTTCGCAGAATAGCGCATATCTAGCCGTTATTACAATACGTTTCTATACGTTTTTCGGGGACGGCGAGGTTTTTACCGCCGAGCTGCGGCGACTCTGCCTGGCTTCAATTCTTCTAATTCCGGAGGGGCTTGCCGGTCTTTAGCATGTGCGCGACGCGCTCCTGCGTCTTTTTCTCGCTGCACAGCGACACAAACGCTTCGCGCTCCAGATCGAGAACGTATTGCTCGCTCACCCACTGCGTGGATGACAATGACCCACCCGCAAGAATGTTGGCGAGCTTGCGCGCGACATGGCCGTCGTAGTCGGTGGCATAGCCACCCCGCTGGAGCAAATGAATCGCCAGCTTCGCAGCCGCAAGGAACGGTTCGCCGAGCACTTTGATTTGTGTTGTTTGGGCGCCTTCCTGCCAGGATGCAGCTAGCGGCTTCCATCCGCCGCGCACAAGCGCAAGCGCCGCTTCTTTCGCGTCCGCAACCAGGCGGTCGCGATTCATGGACACGCCATCATCGCGCCGCAAGAATCCCATGTCGCGGCACTCTTCCGCGCTCGTGCCCACTTTAGCCATGGCAATCGTTTCAAATACCGGCTTCAGCGCGTGGAATAAATCCAAATCCTCGCCGCCAGCCGAGTGCTCGTTGGCGCGGATGAGCATTTCTTTTGTTCCGCCAGCGCCCGGAATCAGCCCCACGCCAGTCTCCACCAGTCCGATGTAGGCTTCCGCCGCGGCCTGAATCTTTGCCGAGTGCAAGCCGATTTCGCATCCGCCGCCGAGGGCCATTCCCTGCGGCGCAGCCACGACCGGCTTGGGCGCGTATTTCAACGCCAGGTTCGCATTTTGAAATTGCTTGACCGCCATGTGCAGCTCATCCCACTCCTGCTCCTGTGCGCCCACCAAAATCAGCATTAGATTCGCGCCTACGGAAAAATTCACCGCCTGATTGGCGATCACCATGGCTTCGAAATCCGTTTCCAGGCGCTTCAGCCCTTTGTGCAACATGGCGATTAGATCCGCCCCTATGGCGTTCATCTTGGCATGAAATTCGCAACACACCACGCCATCGCCTAGATCGAGCAAGCTCGCGCCGGAATTGCGTTCCACTTCGCGGCCCGCATCTTTCAAAGACTTGAGAATAATCACGCCCTT
>Ga0307479_10000558_pt1 | contig 33488 bp, 26 predicted proteins | sample atmos_gasesECM4C_FD_203743 | JGI IMG/M metagenome (GOLD analysis project Ga0307479, IMG submission 203743) | Hardwood forest soil microbial communities from Morgan-Monroe State Forest, Indiana, United States - atmos_gasesECM4C_515 | ecosystem: Environmental > Terrestrial > Soil > Temperate...
CATGCGGGCTGATCGATCGGCCGATTTGGATCAAGCGCAAGAACGGCGCGCCTCTGGCCGTGCGTCTGATTGCAGTCAAGAAGCCTGCCGAGGCGGCCGCCGAGACGCGTCGTCAAGCGCGGCGAGCCGCACAACGCGAAAGCTACACCATCTCCAAAAAAACTCTCGAAGCCGCAGATTGGGTCATCTTGGTGACCTCGCTCGCGCCGGACGAGTTCACCACCGAAGATGTGCTTGCGCTCTATCGACTGCGATGGCGCATCGAGCTCGGCTTCAAGCGACTGAAAAGCCTGATCGGTCTCAAAACCCCGCCTGGAACCGATCAACGCTCCGCCAGACCCTATCTGCTGGCTCATCTCTTGATTATCCTGCTGCTCGAACCGCTCGTCCGCGAGTTCGAGGACTCTCCCCGCTGGGCCGAGGCCGCCTGACCACACCTGGCGCCTGGCGAGTGCTGCTGCAACTCATCGCCACCTTGCTACAGGCAATCATCCCGCAGCCTACCATCCGTCGCCTGCGCCAACGCAGACGAACACTCAGCCGACATCTTCATGAGCCTCCACGAAAACGTCGCTATCAATCCATGCTCGCGATACCTTAACGCCTATGCGCGAACGCGGGCGATCCAGTATTCCAGAGACAGCGCGGTGAAATCGAGACGCTGCAGCGTACTGGATCGCCCGGTCAAGCCGGGCGATGACGCTGAGAATTGAAACTGATGATATTCGCATCCAGCCATCTTTCCCCCCGATCGGCTTGTGTCGACGCCCGTTTGGGGTTCTAATCGTGCCTGAGGCGTTTCTTGGCCGCCTGCTTGCACGCTTCGATGCCGCAGCGTGTCCTCTAGGCAACGATTGCCACACCCATTCTCGCGAAGGGACGGTGGTGCTCGACCTCGAGAACACTGCTCCTTCGCTTCGCCTTTCGCGGAGGAAGTCATGAAGCTCGACCCTTACAGGATCGCCCTCGAACCCTACTACCAGCCGCTCGGCAACGAGATCGAGACGTTTGCGGCGGCCTACGCCGAACGGTTGCCGGTGATGCTGAAGGGTCCGACCGGCTGCGGCAAGACGCGGTTTGTCGAGCACATGGCCTGGCGGCTCGGCAAGGCCCTGGTCACGGTCGCTGCCCACGAGGACATGACCGCGGCGGATCTGGCCGGACGCTATCTGCTCGAACCCGCCGGCACGGTCTGGCATGACGGCCCGCTGACGCTCGCCGTCCGCCACGGCGCGATCTGCTACCTCGATGAGATCGTCGAGGCGCGGCAGGACACCACCGTCGTCATTCACCCCTTGACCGACGCGCGCCGCATCCTGCCGCTGGAGAAGCACAACGAGATCGTGCCGGCGCATCCGGACTTTCAACTGACGATTTCCTATAACCCCGGCTACCAGAGCGCGGTCAAGGACCTCAAAGAGTCCACCAAGCAGCGCTTTGTCGCGATCGATTTCGGCTATCCGCCGCCGTCCACCGAAGCCGCCATCATCGTCCGCGAGAGCGGCACCGATCACGATCTCGCCGGCGTTCTGGTCGCAATCGCGCAACGTTCGCGCAACCTGCAGGGACACGGCCTCGACGAAGGCGCTTCCACCCGGATGCTGATCCATGCCGGGCGCCTGGTGCGCGCCGGGCTATCGCTCGAAGTCGCCGTGCAATCCAGCATCGTGCTGCCGATCACCGATAATCCCGACATCCGCGCGGCCCTCAGCGACGCCATCCAGGCTTGCCTGCCGTGAGCGCGGCCAAGCATCCGGTGACGCTGCACGTCGTGTCCTCGGAGGAGGACAACGCGACGCGGCGGCTCCATCTCTTGATGCGCCAGCGCGAGAATTTGCGCCCGATGTTTCGGGCGACCTGGGACGACCTTTCCCGCTCTTTCGAAGCGGCCGAACTCGAGGCCTGGGCTGGCGCGGTTCTCGAACTCGCCCACGTCAATGCCGGTCCCGCCTGCCTCATCGCCTATTGGGACACCAGCAGGAGCAGCGCCGAGCGCGCGGAGATCGCGCCGCTGCTCGCAGCCGGCCAGATGGCCGCCGACATCTGCCGTTACGCCGGCGCGCAGGCGGCCACCGCCGCATTGAAGGCGCTGCCGATCGCGGCCTCAACCTTCGGCAACGGTCCGGCGCTGGCGCGCTGGTGGCAGACCATGAGCATGCTGTCGCGGCAGGCTCCCGAGACCATCACCCTGACCGCGGCCCGCATCGGCGAGATTGTTGCGCCCGGCACGATCGACGCCTTCGAGAATTTTGTCGCCGCGGGACTGAGAGCGACCTCCGGCAACAAGGCGCGCCGCATCGCCTACTTCTCGCTGCAGGACGCACTCGCCCGGCGCCTGATCGCGCGCGACCTCGGCAGCGTCGGCTTTCTGGAAACCGAAGCCGAGCTCAAGGCGTTCCTCACCGCGCTATGGGGACGCACGCCATTGCTGCGCAGTTTTCCCTCCGACAATAATCACGCGCCGCAACGGCGCGCATCGATCGCGGGACCCCTGATCCGCCTCCCCGAGGTTTTCCGCGGCGTCCATGGCAACGCCGCGCGCGCGCTGTTTCGCGCCGCGGCCGCGCATGCCCAGGCCCATCTTGTCCTCGGCCAGGGTCTGTTCCCGGTCGGGACGCTGAAGCCGCTGCAGATCGCGCTGGTCAATCTCGTCGAAGATGCGCGCATCGAAACGTCAGCGATGCGCCAGTTTCCCGGCTTGCGGCGGCTGTGGGCGCCCTATCACGTCGCAAGTCCAACCGGCGTCGTCGCCGCCCCCACGCTGCTGGCGCGGCTGGCGCGCGCCCTGTTCGACCCATCCTATGCCGATGACGACAGTTTCGTCGCCAAGGGTCGCGCGATGTTTGCGAGCGCCGCGCCACGCATCGCGGATGCGGCGATCAGCCGGGAAATCGGCATGCTGCTCGGTAACGACTTGGGCCAGATGCGGGTGCAGTTCAACGTCAAGACCTACGTGGTCGAGCCGGTCTATCGCGACGACGGCCTTGGCCTATGGGATTTTGGTGATAACGCACCTTCTTCGGGCGACGTGGTGGAGCTTCCGATCGAAGCCCTGCGGATCGAGCGGGAAGAACGACCTGACGAGGATATCGCCGAAGGCGAGCCGGAGAAGAGAGATGCCGAGCTGGGCCGTGCCCGGCCAGTGGCGCCGGACCATCGCGGCGCGGTGATCGCCAGATATCCGGAATGGGACCGCGCGCACGGGGTCGAACGCGCCGAATGGACGGTGGTGCGCGAGATCGCAGCGCCGCTGAGCGACCCGCGCCTCGTCGAGGAAGCCCTCGACCGGGTCGACGTCTTGCGCAACCGCATCGGCCGATTGGTGCGCGGCGTCAAGATCGGCCGGAGCATCCGCCTCAACCGCCAGCATGAGGGGCACGATCTCGATATCGATGCCGTGCTCGACGCCGGCATTGCGCTGCGCACCGGACGCGAGCCCGACCCGCGCGTGTTCCGCTCCTCGACCTCGATGCATCGCGATCTTTCGGCGCTGCTGTTGATCGATATTTCGGAATCGACCCGCGACCGGCTCGCTTCAGGCGCGACCATTCTCGCTGTCGAGCAGTTGGCCGTTGCCGTGCTCGCCGAAGCGATGGGCAAGCTCGGCGATCCCTTCAGTCTTCTCGCCTTTGCGTCCGACGGACGCGAAGACGTGGAGATGACGACCGTGAAATCGTTCGACGAGCCCTATGACCGGACAAGCATGGCGCGTCTCGCCGGCCTGAAACCGGGATTGTCGACCAGGCTCGGCGCTGCGCTCCGGCACGCCGCGCACGTCGTCGGCCAAACAACCTCGGGCCGCAAGCTGGTGATCGTGCTGACCGATGGCGAGCCGTCCGATATCGACGTCGCCGATCCCTTGGACCTGGTCGAGGATGCAAGACGCGCAGCAGTCGGACTGCACGCCGCCGGCATCGATGCCTATGGCGTCGTTCTCGGGCAGACCGGCATCCAGGCCGCATCAAGAATATTCGGGCGCGGCAAGACCATGATGGTGCATCGTGTCGAAGACCTGCCGAACCGTCTCTCAGAGTTGTATTTCCGCTTGGCGCGCCGGTAGATGATCAACGTTCATTCCGACGCCTCGCGAGCAGATCAGTATCGCCGGCTGAAAGCTGAACCTCGTCCCCTCTCAGGTGGCGAGCAACTGCTTCAGCTTTGCGTCGATAAAGTCGACATCCTTGGGATTCGTGCCCGGACCGCCCGCGAAGTGACCCCAGATCGAGGGAACTGGAATGAACTCGGCGTTCGGCATGTTGGCAACCTCGAACTGGCTGTCCTCGGGCGGGAAGTACAGATCGGTCTGGCCTGGCATGACGAACGCCTTGGCCTTGATTGCACCGAGCGCCGTCTTGAAGTCGCCCTTGTACAGTTCGTTGTCGCTGATATCGCCGTTCTGCCAGGTCCAGAGCATCGTCAGCAGATTGTTGGCATCCTTCGGCAGGAAGAAACCTTCCCAGAATGCGACCAGGAAATCCTCAAGCGAGGAGTAGCCCATCGCCTCGAGATCGAGTTTCTCGCGGTAGAACGCCTGCGAAAATCCCCAGCCCGCATACACCCGGGCGGCAGCCCGGAGACCGCGAGCTGGCTTCTCGACGTACCAGCCTTCCTTCCATGCCGCATCCGCGGTGAGCGCGGCCTTGACGCCTTCGAGAAAAACGAAGTTGTGACGCGAGCATTTCGCCGAACCGCAGAACGGCGCGATCAAATCCATCATGCCGGGATAGAGCGCGCCCCAGTGGAACGTCTGCAGCGCGCCCATCGACCAGCCGGTTACCAGCCGGACATGCTCGATGCCGAACTTCTCGGTGACGAGGCGATGCTGCACGCGCACGTTGTCGCAGGCGGTCACCTGCGGAAAGCGTGGGCCGTCATAGGGCTCCGGCGTGTTGCTCGGGGACGACGACAGCCCGTTGCCGAGCATGTTCGGGATGATGATGAAATACTTGCTCGGATCGAGCGCGCGGCCTTCGCCGATCAACCATTCATTGTCGTAGTGCTGGCCGGAATACCAGGTTGGATAGACGATGACGTTGTCCTTCTTCGGACTGAGCGTGCCGAACGTCTTGAAGGCCAGCTTGCAGTCACGCAACGTCGCGCCACGCTGCAGCTTGACGTCACCCAGATTGTAGATTTCGTAATCGAGACTCATGAAACACCTGTTGTTTGTCGTACCGGAGAAGCGGGTCGGCCACGTCAAAGGCAGACCCGACGGTCATCGAGCGATCACAAGGGCTTCGCAATCGCCACCCGCGCGATACGCAATCTGGCGATGGCGTAGTACACGACGCTGGCGACCAGGGCCGCCGAGATCGCAGTCGAGAGATACGGCATCTGCTCTTCCACGATGAAGGCGCAAACCGAACCGGCCGCCCAGGCGATGAACGCCTCGGGCCGCCAGTCGGCCTCGATCTTGGCATCCGGCCGGATCAGATACTGATCCACAAGGATGACCGCGCCGATCGGCGGCACGAGGATGCCGAGCAGCGAAAGCCACTGGATGAAGAACGCCCACACATTGCCGGCGGCGACGACTATGCCGATGGCGCCAAGTATCACTGCCATCACACGCATGTGGTTGCCCAGGATACGCGACCAGCCCGTTGCCGCGTTGTAAAGGCAGTGGGAGCAGACCGAACCGAGGTTGATGTAAAGGAACAGGAACGCCAAGATGCTCAGCCACGTCATTTGCTTGCCGTTCAAGTAGCCAAACATGTTGTCGGCGCCAAACGGGTTCGCGTTCGGCACCGCCAGCGCAGCCGTCATCACACCACCAACCAGCATCGCGATCAGGTTTGCGAACGGAAATGCGCTGAAAGTCGACACCAGCGACGCGGCCGGCGTCTTCGCCCATCGATTGAAATCAGCGGTCACCGTGCCCGCGTCGATGAACAGCGCCAGCACCACGGTGAGACCTACCCCCATGGACATGGTGGCGACGCCGTTGTTGCCGGCGTAGCTGAAGATCGCCGACGCCGAATGCGTGGAAGCGGCGTCGAAGGCGACGGCGAGGCCGAGAATGACGAACAGGGGAACCGACACCAAGCCGATATAGTGCAGCCCCTTCACGCCGATGAAGGTGATGCCGATGTAGAGCAGCCCCGCGATCATCGTCATCGCGACGTAGTTGAGCCCATAGGTCGAACTGACGAGCGCGCCGGTGATGCCAGTCTGCACCGCATACCAGCCGAGCAGGAGCGTCGACAACAGCCCGGACGCAAAGACATAACCCTTCTTGCCGAACACGATACTGGCAATCAAGGCGAAGTTCATGCCCCGCTTGGTGCCGATCAGGCCGAGAAGGCCCACATAGGCGAACATGATGACATTGCCGACGATCATCGCTGTCAGCGCCCGCGAGAACCCCATGCCGAGCACAAGAATCGAGCCGGTCATCGCGCCGGTAATGATCATGGGAAAGCCGAGCCAGACCATCGTGACGGAGAATGCGCTGCGGCGCGCCCCCTCCGGCACGGGTTCGTGCTCGTACTCGTCTCCCAGCAGATGGTCGACCTGATCCTCGGCATCGTGGAGATTGTCCACCACCGAGCCCTGTTGCTTCACGCTGCTACGCATATTACAGAATCCTTCGTTGAATGGGTTTGGAGGACACGTCCTTATCTCTTGCCCGCCGTCGCGATCACGACGACGAGGCGGCCAACGATTGTTGTTGTTGAAGCATGCATCGCGTCACGCGGATCGTGGCCTCACGCGAGGACGTCGATCCGGATGCGCGAACTCCTCCCTCACCCCTGTGCGCCGACGCAATGCGGCCGGCGCGCAGTCTCAAGTCCCGTGCTAGCGATGCGCCGCCACCTTGTTCGGGATTCCCTCGATCGGCGCCTCCTCCGTTCCCACGGTCGGCCGGGTAAAGGATTCCACCATTTCCCGCGTACCTTCGGGATCGGCGATCCATTTGGAGTAGAACTCGTAAGGACAGGCCGCGACGCCACGGTCGCCTTCGCCGGAATTGATCATTCCGGTGTAGCCGCGATGCACCAGCTTGAAGAGATGATTTTCGGATTGTCCGTTCTTGCGTGCGTCGCGGATCAGCATCTTCGACAACTGCGCATACTGGATGCCGTAGTCCTCCTCGCCGCATTCGCCGAGCGTGCGGCCGTCGAAGCCGATGATGGCCGAGTGACCGAAATAGGAATAGACGCCGTCGAAGCCCGCGGCATTGGCAACCGCGACATAGACGTTGTTGGCCCATGCCATCGCTTTGGCCATGATCACCTGCTGATCCTTCGCAGGATACATGTAGCCCTGGCAGCGGACGATCAGCTCGGCGCCCTTCATGGCGCAGTCGCGCCAGATCTCTGGGTAATTGCCGTCGTCACAGATGATCAGCGAGATCTTCAGCCCCTTTGGTCCTTCGGAGACATAGGTGCAGTTGCCGGGATACCAGCCCTCGATCGGCACCCACGGCATGATCTTGCGGTACTTCTGCACGATCTCGCCCTTGTGGTTCATCAGGATCAGAGTGTTGTAGGGCGCCTTCTTCGGATGCTCCTCGTGCCGCTCGCCGGTCAGCGAGAACACGCCCCAGACTTTCGCCTTGCGGCAGGCTTCCGCAAAAATTTCCGTTTCGTCGCCAGGGACCACCGAGGCCGTCGCGTACATTTCCTTGGAATCGTACATGATGCCGTGGGTCGAATATTCCGGGAAGATCACGAGATCCATGCCCGGAAGACCGGTCTTCATGCCGACGACCATGTCGGCGATCTTTCGCGCGTTGTCGAGAACCTCAGCCTTGGTGTGAAGGCGCGGCATCTTGTAGTTCACGACGGCGACGCCCACCGTGTCATTGCTTGAAGAAATATCTCCGTGCAGCATATCGCTCTCCTTGCAGCTTGCTCGTCGTTAATCCCTGGTGCCTCGCCATCGCACCGATCAGGCCTGCTCCCCGACGCTTCCCGTTCATACCGCCATGTGACGATGAACCATCGCGTCGCTGAGGTCTCCAATTTCGCCGGCCTCCACCACCCGCCCCTTCTCCATCATGGCGAAGCGGTGAGCGGCACGGCGAACGAACGACACATTCTGCTCGACGAGGACAACGGTAAGGCCGATGTCGCGGTTGAGCCGGATGATGACGTTTTCGATTTCCTCGACGATCGAGGGCTGGATGCCCTCGTTCGGCTCGTCGAGCAGGATGATCTTCGGATCGGCGGCGAGCGCGCGCGCGATCGCGAGCTGCTGCTGCTGGCCGCCGGAGAGAACGCCGCCATTGCGGTCGAGATTTTCCATCAGATACGGAAACAGCTCGGCGACGAGCTTCGGGATCTCCCGCTTGCCGTCGGCGCGGGCAAACGAGCCCATCAGGATGTTTTCGCGGATCGAGAAATCCGGAATGATCTCGCGGCCCTGCGGCACATAGGCAATGCCGGCGCGGGCCCTGCGGAAGGTCGGCTGCTTGCCGAGGTCGGTCTCGTCGAGACGGATTTCACCATCCATGCGATCGGTGAGCCCCATTAGGGTCTTCAACAGCGTGGTCTTGCCGGTGCCGTTGCGCCCCAGGACAGCGGTCACTTTTCCTTCGGGCACGTCGAGACAGATGTCGTGCAGGATGTGGCTGCGATCGTAGAAGCTGTCGACATGCGCGAGGGCCAGCATTCAGGAAATCCCCTTCGATCCGAGATAGGCTTCCCGTACCCTGGGATTGTTTTCGATCTCCTCGACGCTGCCCTCGGCGAGAACCTGCCCGAGATGCAATACCGTGATGCGCTCGGCGATCTCGCGCACGAACGCCATGTCGTGCTCGACGACGATGATGGTGTGGCGGCCGCGGAGATTGTTGACGATCAGCGACGTCTTGTGCGTCTCGGCCTGGGTCATTCCGGCGGTCGGCTCGTCGAGCAGGATGATTTTCGGGTTCTGCGTGATCAAAAGTCCCAATTCGAGCCATTGGGTCTGACCGTGGCTGAGATAGGCAGCGACCTGATCCGCCTGTTCGGTCAGGCCGATCAGCTCCAGCACTTCATCCACATTCCGTTTCGCGGCGGCGCCGAAGCCGAAACGCAGGTTGGCGAACACGCCGGGATTCTTGCAGCTCGCGACCTCGAGATTGCGGCGGACGGTGAGCTCCTTGAACACGCTCGGAATCTGGAATTTGCGCCCCAACCCGGCGCGCGCGATCTTGTGCTCTTCCCAGTTGGTGATTTCGGTATCGTAAAGAAAGACGCGGCCGCCGGTCACCTGGGTCTTGCCAGAGATCAGGTCCATCAGCGTGGTTTTTCCGGCGCCATTGGCGCCGAGCAGCACGCGCAGCTCGCCCTCGTCGACCACCATCGAAACCTGGTTTACGGCCTTGAAGCCTTCGAAGTCGACGCTGAGGCCGTCAATGGTGAGTGCCGCCGCGGCCATCGCCTACTCCGCCAACTGCGAGGACGGATCGCTCACGCGCAGCACACCAGCCGGAGCGTTGGATTTGCGCGTCACGAAGCGGTCAACCAGGTCATGCGCCAGCCCCGCAAGCCCGCGCGGCAGGTAAAGCACGACCAGCACGAAGATCAGGCCGATGATGGCTTTCCAGGCTTCGGCGAACCCCGCGGTTTCGCTCACCGTCGCCGAGATCAGGTTGATGATGATGGCGCCGATACAGGCGCCGAGGATCGAGGAGCGGCCGCCGACCGCCGCCCACACCACCATGGTGATCGAGAAGGTGAGATCCATGAAGGTCGGCGAGGCAAATTCCGAGACGATCACGTACAGCATGCCGGCAAAGCCCGTGATCGCCGCCGAGACCGCAAAGAAGAACGTCTGATAGGAGGTTACGTCGAATCCGAGATAGCGCGCCCGGTTCTGATCGTCGCGGACGGCTTGCAGGATGATGCCGGCCCTGGTTTCGACCAGAAGACGCGCACCCACCAGCACCAGGCTGAGCGACACCGCGACGAGATAATAGGTCGGGACGATGTACGGGTCGAATTCCAGACCCATCACCTTGAACCAGCCAAGGTCGGTGAGGCCGTTGAAGCCATTGGTGACGGGCTGTGCGTCGATGACGACCAACCGGACCAGCAACACCAGTGCCAGCGTGATGATGGAGACAAAGACGCCCGAGATACGTTTGCGGAAAACGATCGTGCCGATCAATCCCGCAATCGCCACCGGCAGGATCAAGCCCATTGCGACGCCGAACCACTGGTTCTGAAACGGCAGCCAGAGGAACGAGGCCTTGTTGATGCAGCACAGCTCGGTGGGCGCGCCGGGCTCGGCATTCCACAGCATGAAATCCGGCACCGGCTTGTCCGAGCCTTGCTGCAGGCTGGTCTGGCTCGCGAGCTTCAGCGACATCGCCAGCATGTAGGCGCCGGCGCCGAAGAACAGGCCCTGGCCCAGATTGAGGATACCGGCATATCCCCACGACAGCGCCACTGCGATGCCGACCATTCCGAACACGAGGTATTTGGCGATACGATTGAGCCAGAACGGCTCCATCACCAGCGGCGCGATCATGATCAACACCACGAATGCCGCGTATACCGCCCAATCAATTCGGCGCTTCGACAGCATCGTCAGCGGCCCTTCAGGGCGAACAGGCCCTTCGGCTTGAGCACGATGATCGCGATCACCACGCCGAACACCACGGCGCGCGCCAGGATATCGTTGGTCTCTGCGGCGACCAGTCCATTGATCTCGCCCAGGATCCCTGCGGAAAGCACCGATCCCAAGAGGCTGCCGACGCCGCCCATCACCACCACGAGGAAGCCGTCGACGACCATCGGCGTCCCCATGTCGGGAAACACGGTCTTGAAGCCGGACATCATGACGCCCGCGACACCCGCCAGCCCCGAACCGAACGCAAAGGTCAGCGCGTTGATCCGCGTCACGTCGATGCCGCAGGCGGCCGCCATTTTCGGATTGCGAATGATGGCACGCACCTGCGTTCCCAGGGAGGTCCTGTAGATGATGAACCACGTGACGAGCGCCAGGATCGCGGTGACCAGGATGATGAAAGTGCGGTACCGGTTGATGTCCGCGCCCGCGATCGAGAACGTGCCCTGCAGATATTCGGGCACGCTGACGTTCTGCAAGCCAGGTCCCAGTCCCTGGATGTGAATGCCGAAGAACGACAAACCGAACTCCAGGCGCACCGCCTGCTGGATCAGGATCGCAATGCCCCAGGTCGCCAATAGCGTATCGAGCAGACGCCCGTATAGCCGCCGTACCACCACGCGCTCGATCAACAGGCCGAGCAGCGCGGTCACGATGAACGCAAGCGGAATGGCAATGAAGATGTTGGTGCCGAGCCAGATGCCCGACAGCACCGTCACATAGGCGCCGATCATCACCATCTCGCCATGCGCCATGTTGATGACGCCCATGGCGCCATAGGTGATGGCGAGGCCGAGCGCGACCAGCAGCAGGATCGATCCGAGACTGAGACCGATGAACAGGACCTCGAGCATGGCACCATCCGGTCATCCACCGCGCAAAAACGCGCGGTGGATGAGGTTTGCACGATCAGGTTTTGTTGAGCTTTGCCGTCTCGAGCCCCTTCGACGTGCAGAACAGGTTGGTCGGGGTCTCGCCATAGGCGACGTAGGGAAGCGGAATGACCGGTTCCTTGTAGGCATCGATGATCTTGCCCTGCCCGTCCGGAAGCCATTGCGCAATCCGCGGCGTAAGGTAGGTGTGCAGGTTTTCCGGCTCGATCTTGACGTGGCCGTTGGGCGCGTCGAACTCCTGTCCCTTCACCGCCTCGCGGATCGCAACCGGCGTGATCTCGGCGGCCTTCTCCACTGCCTGCTTCCACAGGAAGACCTGGAAGTAGGAGGATTCCAGCGCGTGATGCGTCACCGCCTTGGGGTCCTTGACGAAGGCGCGATAGCGATCGACGAACGCCTTGTTGCGATCGGTGTCGATGGCCTGGAAGTAAGGGAACGACGTAAAGCTGCCGACCGCATATTCCGCGCCCATCGCCGCGATCTCGATTTCCGAGGTCACGGTGGCGCAGATCGGCAGCTTGTCGTGGGTGAGGCCCTGGTTCTTGTATTCGCGATAGAACGCGACCACGGAATCGCCGACGACGTTCGACAGCACCACGTCGCAGCCGGAGCCCTTGATCTTGTTGACCATCGAGCCCCATTCGGAATGGCCGAGTTCGAGATACTCGTCGGCGATCCATTCGCCGCCGTTCTTCTCGATCAGAATCTTCGAGACCTTCGCCATCTCGCGCGGGTAGATGTAGTTCGAGCCGACGATGAAGAACTTCTTCTTGCCGAGCGTCTTGATGATCCAGGGAATGAAGTTCGAAAGCTGCTGGTTCGGGACTGCGCCGGTGTAGACGACGTTCTTGGAGCACTCGAAGCCTTCGTAGTAAGTCGGATAGAAGTAGAGATTGTTGCGTTTCTCGAACACCGGCAGCACCGCCTTGCGGCTCGCGGAGGTGTAGGATCCGAACACCGTCGGCACGCGATCCTGAATCACCAGCTTGGAAGCCTTTTCGTTGTACGTCTTCGGATCCGACGCGCCGTCTTCGGCGATCGCCGCAATCTTCATCCCCTTGACGCCGCCCGCGTCGTTGATTTCGCTGATCGCCATCATGGTGGCGTCGTGCAGCGATTTCTCGATGATCGAGAGACCGCCGGTCAGCGAAAAGAGCACGCCGACCTTCACCTCACCCGCCGCACGCGCGCCCGTGCTGAAGACCCACGGCGACGTGATCAACGAGCTGCCGGCGAGCAACCCATTCCTGAGAAACCTGCGTCTATCGACCGCCATTACTCCGCTCCCCTTTGTGCTGGGCGTACCAACCCGTTCGCGCCGAAGCACGTTGTGCCGCACCGAAAAGTTTCCAGATCAGATCGTTCCCCGAGAACGCGACTGCGTCGGCGGCGACTTAACGATCCGCAAAACAAAAAAGCCCGACAGACCCTCGCGGGTCTCTCGGGCTACCTAGCCGGTGCCGAACCAGCAACATCGATGGTCCGGCAAAACGTCGCGCGAGATTTCCTCCGCGACAGTAAAAATTAATCACCTTTCGGACGGTATTGCAACAGCTCATTTGCGTGGATGATCGCGGCCGCCATGTCATCCATCGACAAGCGCTTCGACATCGCCTGGCGGCGAATGCTTTCGTAGGCATCGGCTTCGTTCAAGCCCTGGCCATCCATCAGGATCACCTTGGCTTTCTGAATTCGCTGAATGCCCGCAAGCTTGCGCTCGAGCTTGCGCACGCGCTTCTCGGCGTCGCGCCGCTCCAGCCAGAGACTGCGCGCGATGGTCAGATTGGTGAGCAGACCGAATGGACGAATGGGGCGTTCGATGACCGCCACTGCACCGGCCTCGAGCACGAGTTGGAGCGTTGATGGATCTTCATAGCTGACCACGGCGATCAAGGTAGGCCGGCGGCCGCTGTCGGATTTGAGCAATCGCTGAATTTCGCCGCGCACATCATGTTCGATGGCGAGCAGCACGACATCGGCACCCTCCGCCCAGCATTCGGGCACCGGCCACTGCGTCTCGACCATGCATCCGATGCGGCGGAGATGTTCGACGAGCTTGGTGCGTTCGGTATCCGGCGGATGCACGACGTGAACCCGCAAACCCCGCAAATCACGAAGAATTTGGATGGCCACTTCCAGTTCTCCGTCGCGAGATGCTTATGGATGAAGCAGCGGCAGGTCGTCGACCGACCAGTCGTCCAGGCTCTGCACGACGCAGTAGGGGTCCGGCTTGACCCGCACCCCGGGATTCCAGACAGTCTGAAACCGGCCGTTGCGATCGAGGCGCGCGATCCGGGGCCAGAGGTAAGTGTGATTGTTTTCCGGATCGATCCTGACGCGGCCTTGCGGCGCGTCGAATTCGGCATCGCGCAGGTTGAGCAGCACCTGCTCCGGATCGTCGGTACCGCATTTGGCGACCGCCCGCATCGCCAGATGAAGCTGAAAATACGAGGCTTCGGCACCGGCGGTGACAGGTGCGTTGGCGCCGTACTTTTCCTTGAAGCTCGCCACGAAGCGCCGTGCCGCGGGCGATGAAAGCGTTTCGAAAAACGGTGCGGCGGTAATGTGCCCTTCGGCCGCTTCCGCCCCCATTTCGGCGACTTCGGCCTCGCTGGTGGTCAGGCTCGCAATCGGCATGCGCGCGGGATCGAATCCGGCCGAGCGATAGGTGCGGTAGAGGGTTGCCGTGCCGCTGCCGACCACGGTGGAGAAGATCACATCCGGGGATGTCTTCTTGATCCGGGCGATGACCTTTTCGAAATCCTTGGCCTGGGGATAGAGCGGGACGTAGATCTCGTCGAGCAGCTTGCCCTTTCCCTGGGACACGAAATCCCCCATCACGCGGTTCGATTCATAGGGGTAGATGTAATTCGATCCGACGAAGAGGAACCTGTTGCCGTAGGCCGACAGCAGGAATTTCGCCAGCTGCAGCGAGTTCTGGTTGGGAGCGGCACCGGTATAGATGCAGTGCCGTGAATACTCGAATCCCTCGTACAGCGTCGGATAGAACAACAAGCCCCTGTGCGCCTCGACGACCGGCAACACCGCCTTGCGCGTGCTCGACATGTAGCAGGCGAACAACAGCCTGATCCGATCGACCTGAAACAGGCGCTCGGCAAACGCGCGGAACTTCTTCGGATCCGACGCCGGATCGTACATCACCGGCTCGATCTGGCGACCGAGAACGCCGCCCGAAGTGTTGATCTCCTCGATCGCCAACAGCGTGGCATTGAGCTGCGTTTGCTCGATCGCCGACGTCACCCCGGTCCGCGAAAACAGCACGCCGACCCGCCAGTTCCCCGAGTTCTCTTCCATCAACGTCATAACGAGCTATATCACCATGCAATCAAAGCGGTTGCTATCAAACAATTCGCTGGACCTTATTACCGAACTGATCGGATAGGAAATATGCTTGTTGGCCGATTTCGTTCCCCCACGGGGCTTGCAGGAAAACCACGCCGGCGGCGGACCTCCGGCTGGCGTGCAATCGCCGCTCTTCACCGGTCGATCAAATCCTGATTTGCCGGCGGATGGAGCTGTGGACGTGCCCGGGTGAAGGAAAGGCGGCCGCGCTTGGTGCCCCATAGCGGCTGAGCAAGGGTTGCGATTGCCTCCATGGGGCTTTGCGCATCCAGGCAGACGAGGTCAGCCAGCCCTCCAACCTTGATGCCGTAGTCGTCGAGACGCATCAGTCGCGCGGCGGCGCCCGTGATCATATCGAGACAGCCGGCCAGGTCCGCCGGCCGCGACACCTGGCATACATTCGCGTAGAGATTTGCCATCCGGATCAGCGAGCCGTCGCCGTAAGGCGTAAACGGGTTCAGGACATTGTTGGTCGAGATCGAGCACGTCACTCCCGCCCTGCGCAATGGTTCGGCCGGCACCACCCCGCGCGGAACCGCATGATCGTGGCTTCGACCCATCAAGTGCAGATCGGTCGACGGCAATATCGTCACCGCAACGCCGGCGCGGGCGAGCTGTGCCGCGATCGCGCCGAAACGGTCGGGCGGCAGCAGCGACATCTGGGTGACGTGTCCAACCGCGACCCGCCCGCCCCAACCGTACTCCTCGGTCTTGCGGCAAACATACTCGACCTGCATCCCATCCGTGGTGTCGGCGAGATCGAGATGCATGTCGATTTCAGCGTCGAAATCGCGCGCGATCGCGAAGATGCGATCGATCTGGCGGCGCGGGTCGGTGTCGAAATACGGAACGGCGCCGATCGTCCGCGCGCCCCGGCGCAAGCCTTCGATCAGCAATTCCTCCGTACCGGGATTGTTGGTGAGCCCTTCCTGCGGAAACACGCATAGTTCGACATCCATCGCCCACGCGTAGTCGCGCGCCAATTGGCTGATGGCCTCGAACCCGATCATCCCGATTCCAGGATCGAGCTCGACATGGGTTCGCATGCGCATCGTGCCGTGCGCGATGCAGCGCCGCAGCGTTTGCTTAGCCCGCGAGTAAACGTCTTCGGCCGTGAAGTTGCGCTTGGCGGTGGCTGTTTCGCGAACGGCTTCAGCGACGGTCCCTTCTTCGATCCGGCAGCGGTCGAGGATGCAGGTCTTGTCGAGATGAATGTGCGTCTCGATCAGGCCGGGCACCAGCAGGCACCCGGCGGCATCTAGTTCCTGCGCCTCGGCCTGCACGTTGCGCTCGATGGCGGCGATGGTGCTGCCTTGAATGCCGATGTCGACGAGGTGAAGCTCGCCCTCCTGCAACACGCGGGCATTGCGAATGATCAGGTCCATCAATTCACCGCTGCCGGGCGGGCCCCAAAATAGGTATCGTCCAGCATCTTATCACGCATTTCCGTAGCAACGCCCTGCGCCGCCACACGACCTCCTCCAAGCACATAGGCGCGATCGGCGACCGCGAGCACGTGGTCTGCCATTTGGTCAACGATCAACAGGGTAACGCCCTCCTCGCGCAATTTCCGGAGCTGTCCAAACAGCTCGGCAGCGACCGCCGGTGCCAAGCCGAGCGACGGCTCGTCGAGCAGCAGTATCTCCGGTCGCGCCAGAAGGCCGCGGGCAACGGCAAGCATCTGCTGCTCGCCGCCCGACAACAGGCCCGCCGCGGTATGCAGGCGGGCACGCAGCTTCGGAAAGCGATCCAGCATGGAATCGATCTCGCTTTGGTCGAAGTCGTTGCGCCGGGACGCACCGAGAACGAGGTTTTCGGCAACGGTTAATCGTGGAAAGACCTGGCGGCCCTCAGGCACGAGGATCAACCCGGCACGCGCGACGCGGTATGCCGGAAGCCGCGCCAGCGCCGCGCCGCCAAAGCCGATGTTGCCAGTGACGGGACGGATCAGGCCGCTCAAGCATTTCATCAGGGTCGACTTGCCGGCGCCGTTCGGACCAAGAACGGCAACGGTCTCCCCGCGCGCCACGCACAGGCCGATCTGGTCGAGCACCGGAATGGGCCCATAGCCGGCGCTAAGTTTTTCCACGTCGAGCAAGCGCGAGCCCGCCGCCCGCGCGGCGACCGGCCGGACTGTCGTCGTACCGCCAAGATAGGCCGCCTTGACCAGGGGATCGGCGCGAATGGAAGCGGGCGGACCTGCGGCGATACGACGGCCAGCGTCGAGGACCACGATCTCGTCCGAGATCGACATCACGAGCGTCATGTCATGCTCGATGAGCACGAGGGCAATACCGGCGCGGGCCAGGCGCTGCAGCAGCGCGCCGAGCTTTCTCGTATCGGAATCATTCAGGCCCGCGGCTGGCTCGTCCAACAGAAGGACGTCGGGAGCGGAGCCGAGCGCGCGCGCGATCTCGACTAGCCGTCGATCGACATGCGACAGCGTCGCAGCCGGCCGATCCTCGGGTCCGGAATAACCGACCAATGCAAGCAGCGCGCGCGCAAGCGTGACCTCCGCCTCGCCCCTCCATGCGCCCCGCAAAAGGCCAAGGCGCACATTGTCCAGCACGCTCAGATTTGCGAACGGCTGCGCGGTTTGAAAGGTGCGGGCAAGCCCGTCGCGCGCGACTTCATGCGCGGGCTTTGCCGTGATCGTCCGGCTTCCAACGCAAACGATTCCGGAATCCGGAACCTGGAAACCGCTGACAAGATTGAGCAGCGTGGTTTTTCCGGCACCGTTCGGGCCGATCACCGAGGTGATCCGCCCGGATCGCGCCTCCACGTCGACGCTCGCGACGGCAACTACTCCGCCGAACGCGACCCGAACACCTTCGACCCTGAGACTTCCGCCGGACTTTGCGATGTGGGCCAAGGCGAGCTCGACGTTTGCCGGGAAAGCGGAAGAGAGTTTTTTTCGCGTCAACAGCCGGTCAATCGCGCCCGCGATTCCGCCAGGCGCCAGCCAAAGCACGATCAACAGACCAGCTCCGAACACAAGCAGGCGATATTCGGCGAGACCCGCAAGGACCTCCGGCAAGAACACCACGACCGCCGACCCGATCAGCGGACCCAGCATTCGACCGGCGCCGCCGACGACCACGACAAGAAGGAACAGGATCGATTGCGAGAACGGAAACGAGCTCGGCGCAATGAAGCCGGTCAGCGCGGCCTGCAATCCGCCGGCAAGCCCTGCCGCCGCCGCAGCCACCACAAAAGCGACCGTGCGAACCGGCAACGGGTCGATTCCGATGCTGCGCGCGGCGGCCGGCGCCGACGCCGTTGCCTGCATGGCGAGGCCGAGAGGGCTCTGCGCGAAGAAACGAAAGCCAACCAGCGCAACGGCGCAGAAGCCGCACGCCAGCAAGGCCGTGCCGCCGGTGCCGAACGGCGCGGGAATCCCGGTCAGCCCGCTGGCGCCTCCGGTCAGGCCGCGCCACTCGATCGAAACGGACTCGACGATGAAGCCAAAGGCGATGGTGACCATCGCAAGATAGGGTCCGGTGACACGCAGCGCAGGTATCGAGAGGACTGCCGAAATGGCTGCAACCAGCACCACGGCGAGCGGCAGGGCTTCCCAAAAGTTCAGGCCTGCTTTGGTGGTGAGGATTGCGACCCCATAGGCGCCGAGTGCCAAAAACCCGCCTTGGCCGAGTGATATCTCGCCGGCAAGACCGAGCAATACATTGAGGCCGACACCGACCAGCGCCGTCGTCGCCAATGTCCCGAGCAAATAGCCGTAATATTCGGGCGCAAGCAGGCAAGTCGCCACAGCGCCCGCCGAAAGCGCCACGGCCGCCGCGACCATCACAGCCTTCATACCCGCACCTTGGTTCGGCTGCCGAATAATCCGGATGGCGCCAGCGCAAGGACGGCGATCACGGTCGTGAACGTCACGATCTGGGTGCTGCTCGATCCGAGCCAGGTGGTCGCGCAGGCTTCGACAAGACCGTACGCAAGGCCCGCGACGACGACGCCCCAGGGATTGGTGAGACCGCCAAGGATCGCAACCGCAAAGGCCTTGATGCCGAACAGCGTCCCCATGTCATAGGCCACGTTGTAGAGCGGAGCGACCAGTATCCCGCCAATTCCCGCAAGCAGCGCGGCCGCCGCATAGGTGAGCGCGATAAGCAACGTCACGTTGATGCTCATCAGGCTCGCGGCATCCCGATTTTCGACCGCGGCGCGCAGTTTCAATCCGAGACCTGTCCGACGCATGCCGAGATGGACCAGCGCGGCCAATCCCAATCCGACGACCGGGATCAATACCTGTAACGGAAAGATGCCGATCTTGCCGATGACCCAGGGATCGTCGGCGAGAGGCGAAGGCAGTGCACGCGGCTCCTTGCCGAATAGCACCATCACCACATTGTCGAGCACGATACCGAGCGCAACGGTTGCCATCAGCCAGGAATTGGTTCCGCGCGCGACAAAGGGCCGGACCGCGATGCGCTCGACGACGAGGCCCCAGATCGCACAAGCCAGCAGTGCCGCGGGTACGGCGAGCAGCATCGGCCAGTGCACGCCGATGGCGAGCGCGTGACACACGACCGCCCCGAGCATGACCGATGAGCCCTGCGCGAAATTCACCGTTCCCGACACGGCAAATGTCAACGTGAAGCCGAGCGCGATCAAGCCATAGATGCTGCCGAGACCAAGCCCCGAGATAAGCGCGGTGGCGAGCATCGTTCAGCCGGTGATGGGTTCGATCTGGTCTCCATTGTAGCGGACCATGATGTAGTCGTTCTCATTCAAGGCATCATGGTTCTCGTCGGTGAAGGGCTTGGTGTAGTTCTTGATCAGGCCCTGATAGTTCTCGACGCCCAAAAATCCCTCGCGCAGCTTGTCGCCGTCGGTCGAACCTGCTTTGGCGAGCGCGAGCGCGGTCAACTGCATGGCGTCATAGGCATTGGCGACGCCAACCGGCGGCGTCACGTCGCCGGGTCCCTTGATGTCGGGATATTTCGCCATCAGCGCCGCGAGCACGCGCTTGCCGACATCGTTCTGGGTTCCGAAGAAGCTGTAGGTCTGGACGAAGTGCACCTTCCCCGCCCAGGATCCGGCAAGCTCGGGGAAGCGCCCGCCCGAGATGCCCCAGTGGGAAACAACCGGCACGGTCCAGGCGCTCCGCTGCAGCGATTTGACGACCTGCGCCCCCGGCGCTGCGTTGCCGACCAGGATCACGGTGTCGGCGCCGGCGTCACGCAGCCGCTGCAGCTGCGGCGTCATGTCGACATCCTTGTCGTCGAATTTTTCCGCGCCCGCCAGCTTGAGGCCGGCGGCTTGCGCTGCCGCCGTGAGGCCGGCGAGATTGGATTCGCCCCAGCCATTGTTGACCAGCATCAGCCCGGGCGTCTTGGCGCTGAAGGTCGACATGGCATGCTTGATCAGCGCGCGATCAACGAGAACGTCGACCGCCGAGACCCGGAAGACGTAGTTCGGATTGGCGCCGTTGCGGGTGATGTTGGTCGCGGCGGCCCACACGCCCATGAAGGGCACATGGGCTCCGTTCACCACCGGCACGATCGCCTGCGAGACCGGGCTGTCGATGCCACCGAACAGTATGACGGCGCCTTCCTTGTCGATCAGTTCACGCGCCGCGGTCTGGCCCTTGGCCGGATTTGACTCGTCGTCGCGGCGGACCAGTTCAAGCATGCGACCGCCCAGCACGCCGCCGCGGGCGTTGATCTCGTCGATGGCGATGGTGAGGCCGCGGGTGATCCCCTCTCCCGACTTCGCCGACTGACCGGAGAGCGCCGCGACCAATCCGACTTTGACGGGGTCGGCGGCCATCGCCGCGCGGCCGGCGAGGCTACCCAGGGCAATGCCGGCGGGAATGGCAAGAGCTTGGCGACGCGTAAAATTTGTCGGCATTTCGGAATCTCCCCTCTTTGTTGTTGGACGTCGAAGGTGCCCAGCACAACTTCCGCCAAGCCATTTTTTGCAGAGACTGACGCCAGCAGGCTGGACTGCGCTGGCATTCCAAGCAAATGGTATGCCACGACCGCCGATCGGGAGCCCGATAGCACAGATTTGATCCGGTAGATTTGATCCAGTCCTGGCAGCGCCCACCGGATCAAACGATCGATTGCGATTCAGGCGGACAAGCGAAAGTGGTGAATGGCCCGGTCTCGATGTGCGGCACGGCCTCGACCAGTTCGCGCGTGTAGTCGGTTTGCGGATTGTCGAACAGCGCGCGGCTTTCGCCCTGCTCGACAATGTGGCCGTTGCGCAGCACAATGGTGCGGTCGCACATCATGCGAACGACATTGAGGTCGTGACTGACGAACAGGAAAGCGAGGTCGTCCTCGCGCCGCAACCGGTCGAGCAGTTGCAGCACTACCGCCTGCACCGAGACGTCGAGCGCCGCTGTCGGCTCATCGAGCACTAGCAGCCGCGGCCGGCAGGCGATGGCGCGGGCGATGCCGACGCGGGCCTTCTGACCGCCGGACAATTGATGTGGGAAGCGCGTCAGCAACTCGACCGGCAGTCCAACACGCTCTGCGCACTCTTCCACCCGCTGGCGCAGGCCGTCGCCCGGACGCATGCCAGAAAGCCGCAGCAGCGGATGGGCGACGCAGTCAAAGGCGGTGAAGCGCGGGTTGAGGCTGTCGTTGGGATCCTGAAACACGATCTGGATCGCTTTGCGAAACGGCGACCGGTGAAAGTCGCGCGCCGGGATATGGCCGATCGATTGCCCCTCGAACGATATCTCTCCCTCGCTCGGGTCGATCAACCGGCAGATCATGCGCGATGTCGTACTCTTGCCCGAGCCGGATTCGCCGACCAGGCCGACGCTCTCGCCGGCGCTGATCGCCATCGAAAAGTCCGCGACCGCGGCTGTCCCCTGATCGAAACGCTTTGCGAGCTTGTACACCTCCAGCAGCGGCGGCGTCCCCGGCGCAGGCGATGGTTTCGGCGCAACCGGCTTCGGAACGTAATTCGCCCCCTCCTCTTCCGTCACCAGGTCCGCGATGCGGGAGCTCGCTGTCGGCGACGCCGCAACGAGACGTTTGGTGTAGGGGTGCCGCGGCGCGCGGAACAGGATTTTTGGCTCGGCCTCCTCGACCAGGCGGCCCTGCTCCATCACCACGACGCGGCGGCAGTAACGGGCGGCAAGACCGAGGTCATGCGTGATCAGGATAGTCGCCATGCCGCGCTCGGCGGCGATGCCGGCTAGCAGATCCATCACGACCTTCTGCGTGGTGACATCAAGGCCGGTCGTCGGCTCGTCGGCGATCAGGAGCGCCGGGTTGCAGGAAATCGCCATCGCGATCATCACGCGCTGGCACATGCCGCCGGAGAGTTCGTGCGGATAGGCGGACAGGCGCTTTTCGGGATCGCGAATTTGCACGGCTCGCAACAGCTCAAGCGCCTCGGCGCGCGCTTCGCCTCGCGATATCGGCTTATGGGCCAGGATGGCGTCGGCGATCTGCTCGCCGATGCCGCGGATCGGATTGAGCGCCGCCCGCGGATTCTGGAAGATCATCGCCATCGCCGCGCCATGCAGCCCGCGAAAATCGCCCGACGATATTTTGGTGATGTCCTGCCCGCGAAACAGGATGTTGCCCGCCGTGATCCGCCCGGCCGCATCGAGCAGCCGCGTGATCGCAAAACCGGTGACGGACTTGCCCGAGCCGCTCTCGCCGACGAGGCCGAGCATCTCGCCTTGATCGAGCGACAGCGAGACGCCACGCACCGCCTCGACCGGCCCGCGTCGTGTCGAGAAATTCACGTAGAGGTCGCGTAGTGCCAATAGCTGTTGGGTCATGTTCGCATGCGGGGATCGAGGATATCGCGAACCCCGTCGCCGAGCAGGTTGAAGCACAGCACGGTCAGCATCAGCGCGAGACCCGGAAAGGCGACCAGCCACCATTTGCCGGTCGAAATGAAGCGCGCTCCTTCCGCGACCATGATGCCCCATTCCGGCGTCGGCGGCTTTACTCCAAGACCGATGAAGGAAAGTCCGGCGGCATTGAGGATCGCCCAGCCGAGATTGAGCGACATCTGCACCGCCATCGCCGGCAGCACGTTCGGCAGCAGGAAGCGCAGCACCACCGAGATGTGGCTGTCGCCGCAGGCGCGCGCCGCTTCGACCCAGCCGACATTGCGGCGAACGTTGACCTCCGCCCGCGCGAAGCGGATGTAGAACGGCAGATTGATGATGGCGGTCGCGATCACGATGTTCTCGACCCGGTTGCCGAGCGCGGCGACCATCGCCATCGCCAGCACGAACAGCGGAAACGCCATCAACACGTCGACGAAGCGGCCGACGGCGCGGTCGAGCTTGCCGCCGGCATAACCGCAGATCGCGCCGATGACGGCGCCGATCGCAAACGAGATTCCGACCGCCGAGACGGCGATGGCGAGATCGAGCCGCGCCGCCACGATCAAACGGCTGAACACGTCGCGGCCGAGTTGATCGGTGCCGGCGAGATGCGCTGCGCTCGGGGGCATCAGCGCTTGCGGCACATCCGAGACGATCGGATCGTACGGCACGATCCAGGGTCCGAAGAGTGCGACCAGCGTCAGCATGAAGACTCCAGCCGCGGCAATTCCGGTAAGCGGATTGCCGCGCAGGATCCAGCCGGCATGGCGGAGCGTCGCGCCGGTCATCCGATGGTCACCCGCGGATCGGCGATGCCATAGAGAATATCCACGACCAGGTTGACGATCACGAACACGCTCGCCATCAGCAGCACGAATCCCTGCACCGGCGCATAGTCGGAAGAGAGCAGCGCGTCGAGCGCGTAAGAAGCGACGCCCGGCCAGGAAAACACCTTCTCCACCAGCACATTGGCGCCGAGCATGGTCGAGAACACGATGCCGGCGATGGTGATGACCGGCAGAATGGCGTTGCGCAGGGCATAGGTGACAACAATCTGCCACCAGGGCAGGCCAACGGAGCGCGCGGTGCGCACGAAATCGCTACCCAGCGATACCAGCATCGAGGCGCGCGTGATCCGCGCCAGCGGCGCGATCACGAACAGCGCCATGCTCAGCGCCGGCAGGATCAGTTGCCTGAAAGCCGCCCACCACCCGTCGAAATCCCCGGCAAGAAGGAAGTCGATCAACAGGAAGCCAGTCCGCGACGGCGGCAGCGAGGCGAAGATATCGACCCGCCCGGTCGGGTCAGGCGCAAGCCCGAGCAGGTAGTAGAACACATAGATCAGCAGCAGGCCGGAAACGAACGTCGGCACGCAGACGCCGAGCGCGCAGAACAATCGCACGCCGTGGTCGATGACTGAGCCCGGCCTTAATGCCGCCAGCACGCCGAGCGGCACTGCCGACACCAGTGCGATCAGGAGCGCGGTGAAGGTGAGCTCCAGCGAGGCCGGCAGCCGCTCTCGCAGATCCGTCGTGACCAACTGCCCGGTCGTCATCGACCTGCCGAGGTTGCCGCGGCCGACATCATAGAGATAAAGCATCAGTTGTTCCGGCACCGGCTTGTTGAGGCCCATCTGCTTGCGGATGACCTCGATCTCCTCCTTGCCGGCATTCGGCCCGGAGGCGAAGAACACCGCCGGATCGCCCGGCAGCATCCGCATCAGCACGAAGGTAAAGACGAGGACGCCAAACAGCGCCGGAAGCGAGGACAGGAAGCGGCTGCCCGCCCGTGTCATGGTTGCGCCGAAGGCCGCCATCATCCGGACCGGCTACTTGCGGCTGAGATCGCGATAATCGACCTGGCGGTGAAACTCGTAAGTGTAGCCTTCGATCGAGGGCGCCATCACCGCGTCCTGGTTGGGTTGCCAGAGCGGAATCTGCGGCATCTCGCTGAAATGGATCGCGTTGAGCTTGCGGCCGTCTTCCTCGTATTTGGCCTTGTCGGGCTCGAAACGGGCTTCCTGCGCGATCGCCACCAGTTCGGGATCGTCGATCGATGAGTAGTTCCAGCGCTGATTGCCGGTGTAGAAATTGCGGTAGAAATAGTCGGTCGAGGGCAGCCAGGCGACGATGCCCTCGGTGAAGAAGGGAAGCTTCTTCTCATTGATCTGCGTCGACATCTGCGCGTCCGGCATCTTCTGGATGTCGACCTTGATGCCGATCTTGGCGAGCGATTCCTTCACCAGCGCCGCCATCGGTTCGGCCGTCGAAGCCTGGCCGACATTGAAGCTGAACGTGGTGGAGAAGCCGTCCGGTAGACCGGCCTCCTTCAGATATTCTTTCGCTTTGTCGAGGTCGAGCTTTACGGGCTGCGGGATCGGATAGGCGCCGCTCGATGGCTTGCCGTCAGCCCAGGTTGCGCCGAACAGTGGCGCGCCGCGGCCGAACAGAGCCGCCTTGAACATGTCATCGTAGGGCAGCGCGAAGGCGACGGCGCGGCGCACATTGATGTTGTCGAAGGGAGGAATCTTGTTGTTCATCGAAACGAAGGTGACGGCGTTGTATTGCGGCGTCGAGATCACCTTGAGCTTGCCCTTGGCCTCGAGCGACTGCACGTCGCTCGCCTGCAGGTCGACGGCGAGATCGGCGTCGCCGCGCTCCACCAGATTGGCGCGTGTCGCCGGCTCCGGCACCGACTGGATGATGATCCGCTTGAAGGATGCAGGCTTGTCGGCTGAGCCGCGATTCCAGGCCTCGTTGCGGCTCATGATCACCTGTTCGCCCGGCTTGAATGTTTCGATCACGTAAGGCCCGCTCCCGGCCGTGTGCTCCTTCAGCCACGCCGTCGCCCAGGGGTCCTCCGCCGTCGCATGTTCCTTGGCGAGTTTGGAGTTGATGATGATCGGATAGACGGTGGCGAGATTGGGCAGAGCGAGCTTGTCCGGTTTCGGCAGCGTTACCTCGAAGGTCAAGGGATCGATCACCCTGAACTGATCGGCCGATGTCATCGAACCGGTGAGGAGCTGCGCCTTGCCGAGCACCGGCGCCGTGACTTCTCGGTCGAGCGACCATTTCACGTCTTCGGCGGTGACCGGCGTGCCGTCCTGGAACTTGGCGTCCTTGCGCAAGTGAAAGGTGAGCTTCAGCCCGTCCGGGCTGACATCGTAGGATTCCGCGAGCTCGCCCGTGATCTTGTCGAGATCGAACACCCATTTGCCATTGAGCTGCTTGCGGCCAAAGCAAACCAGCCGGTCGTAGGTGGAAAGACTTACCGCGAAGGATTCGCGGGTGGTACCCGGAATATTCGGGTCGAGCGTATTGACCGATGCCCCCGTCACGTAGCGCAGCGTTTCGGCGCGCGTTTGCGCCTGTGCCGATCCGGCTGCGAGCAAAAGCGCGAGTGAGGCAACCGCGAAACGCAGCCGCTTGGATACTGTAACGCTCATCGGTCCTCTTTCCCTTGTTCTCGGGGCTTGTTTTCCAACGTGAGAACGTCAAACCTGAAGCAAGCGATATGCCAACCAAGACGTCGTTGATGATAATCCGAGCAGGTACCGGCCGGCCAGCCAACTGCCTGATTTGTCACCCTTTGTCCACGGCTGGCGGTGGCCGCACGACGACCGCCTGCGGCACGTCATACGCCTTGAACGACCTCCAATGCCGCTCGATGTCGGCGCGAAACAACCCACGCGTCAGCCCGTGCACGAGCTTGGGCACAGCCGTGGTCATCGCGTTGATCGACGAGCCGGAGGGGCCAAAGCTCATCGTGGAGGCGATGGCAAAGACGTGAATGTCCCTGATCCACGGTGTTCTTCCGGGATCACGTTCGGTGAGCGCGTAGTCGTCGGCGAGATAGGGAAAGCGGCCGAGGCGCGGGCTCTGCTCGTCCATCGGCGGCTGGTAGCGGTCTGCCCAGGTTGCGATGTTGGCGGCGCAGTTTCGCAATTCACGCCGGCTTGCAAAATCCATGTCGATGCCGGTGCCGCAGATCACGAAATCGGCGGCGAAGGTGCCCTTCGGCGTCCGCAATTCGACGCCGCGAGCGCTCTCTGCGACGGCTTCGATCGGCGTGCCCTCATGCAGATGAAAATTGCCGTGGCTGGCGCAGCGATCGTAGGTCGCTTGCGGAAAACCTTCGCGCATCTCGAGAATGGCGCGCATGAAGCGCCAGCGCCAGGCATCGTCCAGATCGCAGAAATGTCGCAAGAAGCCGCGGAAGGTCAGCCAGCGATAGGGCTGGATCACCTGGATCTCCGCGCGGCGGCAGATCAGATGCACCGCCTCGGCGCCTGCCTCCAGCGCGGTCGCGGCGTTGTCGAAGGCCGACGCTCCGGCGCCGATCACTGCAACCTGTTTGCCGCGCAGCGCGGCAAAATCGATCGGCTGCGCGGCGTGCACGCAAAGCGACGACGGAAGATGGCGCAGCGGTTCTGGGACGGTCCAGTCCCCCATCCCCTCCTGCCCCGTCGTCAGCACGATCTTGCGCGCATAAAGGATTTCGCTACCCCCGGCGCTCTCAACCGTGGCAGCGAGCAATCCGCCTGCCGCCGGTGCGATCTCAACGACCTCGCAGCCATTGCGCACGGGAGCACCGACGACGCGCCTGAACCAGAGCAAATATTCGGCCCAAAGCTCGCGCGGGATCAGGTCGAGATTGCGCCAATCTTCCTCTCCGAACCGGGCTTCATGCCAGGATTGGTAGGTAAGATTCGGGATATCGAGATCGGGGCCGGTATAATCTTTCGGGCTGCGCAGCGTGTGCATGCGCGCGTAAGTGAGCCACGGCCCTTCCCGCCCCGCCTCGGATTTATCCACGATTTGGATGTTGGCGACCTTTGAGCGCATCAACCCGAACGCCGTGGCGATGCCGGATTGGCCGGCGCCCACCACGAGCACGTCGAGTGCCGGCTTGCCGTCCGGTCCCGGGGTAGGCACAAGCCACGCGGCATGCGGATGCGCGATCCTGGCAAGGTCGGCGCGAATTTTTGCTTCGAGTGCGATCAGGGCGCTGCTCATGCTGCAAGCCAACCGCCATCCACCACCATCACGGTGCCGGTCGTGAAAGAGGAGGCATCGCTCGCAAGATGAAGCGCAGCCTCGGCCACTTCCTCCGCCCTGCCAAATCGCTTCATGGCATGGCGATTGCGGGACGCTTCACGGACCGGTTCAGGGTGAGCGTGACGCGCAAAGCTGCGCTGGAGCATCGGCGTGTCGATGGCGCCCGGCGCGATGGCATTGACGCGGATGCCGTCGGCTGCGAAATCGAGCGCCATGGTCCGGGTCAGGCTGACGATCGCACCCTTGGCCGCGATGTAGGCGCTGTTGTTGCTGCCGCCGGCGATCGCGAGTTGCGACGCCAGCGTGATGATCGAGCCGCTTCGCTGCCGCTGCATTTCAGGCACCGCGGCACGCGACCACAGCCAGGTGCCGCCGACATTGGTGCGGAATACCGCATCCCAATCGGCGGGATCGGTCGTTACCACCGTGCCGCCGCAGGAAAACCCGGCCGCGGCCATCAGCACATCGAGCCGGCCACGCTGTGCCATGATATCGCCGGTCGCAGCCGATGCGAACTCGGCCATGCTCACGTCACCCACATGCAGCGATGCTTCGCCATTCGCGCCTTCGATCGCCGCCAGCGTCTGCCGCAAGCCCGCGGCATCGCGATCGACCAGCGCAACAAACGCGCCCTCTTTAGCGAACAACAATGCGCTGGCGCGACCGATGCCGGACGCGGCGCCCGTGATGATCGCAGTCCGCCCCCTTAGTCTCATATCAGGCCCTCTCGATGCTGCGCCCACCATCGGCTCAGATCAGCAGCAGAATCCGCGCGGCCGAACCGCGCGCGCCAACCGAACTCCTGCGCGAGGCGCGAAACGGAGAGCGGCGCGCGATCGGCGGGACTATGCAGATCGACCGTCGCCGCTTCCCCGGTTTCGGCCAATCGGCAAACAAAGCCGGAATGCAGCGCGGCTAGTTCTTCGCCCCATTGCAGCGCCGACCATTCGAGGCCGGTTGAGATATTGTAGAGGCGGTGCTTCGGCTGCCGCGCCTCGATCAGCAGGGTTACGGCTTCTGCAACATCCGGCGCGTAGATCCAGTCCCTGACGCCCGGACGCGGCAAAATCGCCTCGCGTCCCTGCTGCATGGCGGCGAGTATCTGCGCCTGCGGGCTCAGCGTGTCGCGCACTCCGGTCGCGCGCTCCCACGGTCCGAACACGGCGCTGGGCCGAACGTTGATGATCTCGCATTGCCACAGCTCCGCCAAGCGAGCCGCGACCTTCTCGGACGCGAACTTGGTGATGGCGTAGAGCGAAGCCGGATCGCAGGCGGTTTCTTCATCCAGTGGCGTGCTGCCAAATGCGTTCATGCCGTATGCTGCGCCGGATGAAAGATTGATGATGCGCCCAACGCCGCTACGCCGCGCCGCCATCAGGACCGGCGTCTGAGCGAGTAGATTGACGCGAAGAATAGTTTCGGGATCGGCCGCCTCGCGCTCCGGACCAGCAGTGATGGCGGCGCCGAGAATGATTGCCTCGCAGCCCAGGGCGACAACTTCCTCGACCGCTTGCCGATCGGTGACATCGCCCCGGACGATCGTCAGACGATCCGCATGGCGGGCGAAGCTCTGTTTCGCGGCGGGCGGCAGGCCCGCGCGGTCGAATAATGTCACCGCGTGACCGCGCGCCAGCAGCGCTGCGGCGATATTGAGCCCAACGAAGCCGGTGCCGCCGAAGATAACCACCCTCATCGCGATAAGGCCATGGTCACAGCAATCTCGCACCGAAATTCCGCTCCGGATCCATGTCCGACACCAGACGTCCCGTCGGTTTCGCCCCCTCGCCTCCGGTGCGCGCGAGAAAGCGGCCGGAGCCTGCTTCGACGGAGCGCTTGCCGTCCGCCACGATGACGCGCCCGCGCGATAGCACGGTGGCCGGCCATCCGCGCAAGGTTCGGCCAGCATAAGGCGAGTAGCCGGCGAGGTCGTGCATCATCTCGTCGCTCAGCGTCACTTCGCGCCGCGGATCCCAGATCGCGATATCGGCATCGCTACCTACCGCAATCGAGCCCTTGCGCGGATGCAGATTGTAGATCTTTGCAGGTGCGGTTGCGGTCAATTCAACGAATTTTTCGATTCCCAGGCGGCCCTTCGAAACCATGGCGTCGAACAGCAGCGGCAAGCGTGCTTCGAGGCCCGGCAACCCGTTCGCCACTTGCTTGAAGTTGGGGTTGGGGCCGGCGCGCAATTTTCCTGATGCATCGAACCGATACGGCGCATGATCGGACGAAATGGTCTGGAGATCGCCGAGCGCAAGCGCCTGCCACAACGCCTCCTGATCCGAGGCGCGGCGCGGCGGCGGGCTGCACATCCATTTGGCGCCTTCCACGCCCGGCTTGTCGAGATCATCAGCAGTGAGAAACAGGTATTGCGGGCACGTCTCCGCAAAGACCTTGAGACCCTGCCCGCGCGCGTCGCGGATCACCTTGACGCCTTCCGCCGTCGAGACGTGAAAGATCATGATCGGTTGATCAATGAGCGCGGCCATGCCGATCAGCCGGTTGAAGGCCTCGGCTTCCGAAATCCGGGCATGGCTGATGGCGTGATACTTGGGATCGGTGTAGCCGCGCGCCAGCAGCCTTTTCACCATCCAGGAGATGATGCCGTGGTTTTCGGCATGGGCGCAGAGCAGCGCGCCGCCGTCGCGCGCCGCAAGCAGAATATCGAGCAGCGGCTCGTCATCGATTTTCAGGAGATCATACGTCATGAATATCTTGATCGAGGCATGGCCTTGCTTGATCAACGCCGGCAGATCCGTCTCCAACGTCTCTTTGGTCGGGTCGGCGATGATCATGTGAAAGGCATAGTCGATGACGGCGCCCTTTCGAGCGAGCGCATGATAGTCCTCGAGCACCCGGGGCAGCTTCATGCCGACGTGTTGGGCTGCGAACGGGATCACGGTGGTGGTGCCGCCGAAGGCCGCCGAGACCGTCGCGCTCTCGAACGTATCGGCGTTGACGATGCCCGCGGCCGAGAGTTGCTCGATATGCGCGTGGCTGTCGACGCCGCCCGGCAGGACCAGCTTGCCGCGCGCGTCGATCTCGCGCCGCCCTCCCTGTAGCCCGCGGCCAATGGCTGCGATCGTCTCGCCGGAAATGGCGACATCCGCCTCGAACACATCGCATGCGGTCGCGACCCGTCCGCCGCGAATGAGGAGGTCGTAGGCAGGCTCGGTCATGGGAGGCTCCAGGTCTTGACTCTCAAGTCTTGACTCTCAAGTCTTGCATTCACCGCATGGAAGCACAGATCGTGCCGTCACGCTCCCTTGCGTTTACGGAGCAGACAGCGGATCATGCCTTGCCGGATGGCATGGTCGTTGCTTTTATCCTCTGCTTCTACTGACCCTGTCATTCTGCAGGAAACCGCGATGTCCCGGCCCCGCATTCTCGTCATCAATCCCAATTCCAATCACCTCGTCACGCAAGGGCTGGAGGACGCCCTGAAGCCGCTCGGCTTTGCGGGCGGACCGGAGATCGTCTGCGAGACACTGGCCGAAGGGCCTTACGGGATCGAGAGCCAGGCCGATGTCGAGCGCGTAGCGATGCCGCTGCGCCGACTTGTCGAGAGCGACAACCGCTCGGCGGCCTTCGTCATTGCCTGCTACAGCGATCCGGGTCTGCATGTCTGCCGCGAAGGAACGGATCGGCCGGTGTTCGGCATCGCCGAATGCGGCGTGCTGACGGCGCTCGCGCGCGCGGAAACTTTTGGCGTCATCGCGATCGCGCAACGTTCGATCAGCCGCCATATCCGCTATCTCAGGCAGATGGGTTTGATGGAACGCCTGGCCGGAGAGCGGCCGCTGAACATGAGCGTAGCGGAGACCGCATCGGGCGAAGGAACGCTCACCAAGATGATCGAGGTCGGACGCGCGCTGAAGAACGACGGAGCCGGCGCCATCGTGATGGGCTGCGCCGGCATGGCGCGTCATCGCAAGCCGCTCGAGCAGGCACTCGGTATTCCCGTGATCGATCCGACGCAGGCGGCCGTGACCATGGCGCTTGGCACGGTGCAGTTCACCCGTCACTGATTTTGTAGCGTTCCCGCGGATCAAGTTCGCGCAAGAAGCAAGCGGTCACCTCAGGTTTCCGGCGGCGGCACCGCGCCGGTGCGTGTGGTGATCAGGCCGTAGTGCTCGATGCGGCGGTGACGGGCGAAGTCGAAGATCGTGGTCTTGCCGAAGACGGTGGCGTCAAGATCGCAAGCGTGAATCAGCAACTCGTCTTCCTCGGTCTTGGCCTCGGCGACAATTTCGCCGTTCGGATCGACGATCAGACTGCCGCCGATCAACGGAAAGCCATCCTCGACGCCGGCCTTGGCGACGGCAACGAGCCACGTCGCGTTTTGATAGGCGCCGGCCTGCACCGACAGGCGATTGTGGAACAACCGCTTCTCGGGCCCCTCCTCGCTTCGCTGGGAATTGACCGAGGGCGTGTTGTAGCCGATCAGCACCATCTCAACGCCTTGCAGGCCCATGACGCGATAGGTCTCCGGCCAGCGGCGGTCGTTGCATACCGCCATGCCGAAGATACCCCCGAGCGCGCGCCAGACATTGAAGCCGAGATCTCCGGGCTCGAAGTAGCGTTTCTCCAGGTGCTGGAAGGCGCGTGTCGTGTCGAACTCGGAATGGCCCGGCAAATGAACCTTGCGGTATTTTCCGATGATCTTCGCGGATCTATCGGTGAGGATGCAGGTATTGAAATGATGCCCTTCGGGCGTCAGTTCGGCATAGCCAAAACTCATGGCCATCTGATACCGCGCGGCACGCTCGAACAGCGGCTTGGTCGCCGCGTTCGGCATCTCCCGCTCAAACCAGCCATCGACCTCGGCCTGATCCTCCATGTACCAGCGTGGAAAGAATGTGGTCAGCGCCAGTTCCGGATAGACGATCAGGTCGGCGCCTGCAGATTTGGCTTCATCCATCAGCGCAATCATGCGCTTGACGACGGCTTCGCGGCTATCGGCCTTCTGGATTGGACCCATCTGGGCGGCAGCGACATTGATAATGCGCATAGAATCTTTCTCGGTGCCTCTATTGGGGCTTCATTGCATAAATATGCAGCAGCTGGAGTATCTTGCGTCCGGACTCCACTACGGCTCACTCAGTGGCAACAGTTAGAGTCTTGGTTCACTCGGAGTCAATTCCGGTGAAGGTCCGGCGTGGCGCACGTCTGTCCCGCATTTGCCGCAAGTATGACGAACATCCGCAAGTATGACGAACATAATGGCTTCGACGCGATCGGCTCGGACATCTGCATGTGCCGTCCACACCTGCACCATGGCATCGAAGAATGCGCGCAGGAAAACAGACGGTGTCAGCGATGCGGCAAGAAGTTGTCGGAGTTGAGTTCGCAATATTGATTGCGATGGTCGAATGCTACTCATGCGAAAGAGAAAAAGCGCCGCGTCGCAAAATCATATTTGCCCGAACATCATCATAGTTGGGGCTATGGGTGCCCTTCTTTTAGCCCGATTAGAGTTAACAAATCCGGCTCGCACGGCGCAACCCCTCACCAGCTTTGGTGAAGGGGGTTTAGTTTTGAACATCGTCGTCGTCCTGTGGGGAGCGCGCCAAGCAGGACGCGAGCGATCTAATCCGGGGAGACTATCTCAATGGCAACGACCTTGTTCAACAAGACGGCGCTGGCGAACGGAACGTCGAATTTGATCGTACGCGCTGACGCGCTTAATCAATCGACGGACCTGGTGCAGGCCGGCGTTGTCTTCAACGATGCCGTGCGTGCGTCGTTGGGCCTGTTCAATTTAACGGGCAGCGGCAACTCCAACCCCTT
>Ga0307479_10000559_pt1 | contig 33387 bp, 30 predicted proteins | sample atmos_gasesECM4C_FD_203743 | JGI IMG/M metagenome (GOLD analysis project Ga0307479, IMG submission 203743) | Hardwood forest soil microbial communities from Morgan-Monroe State Forest, Indiana, United States - atmos_gasesECM4C_515 | ecosystem: Environmental > Terrestrial > Soil > Temperate...
CGCCGGCAGCTTTACCCTGCCCGGCAAATCGTTGACATTAAACCGCATGGGCTACGGTGCCATGCAACTGGCTGGCCCTGGCGTCTGGGGACCGCCGAAGGATGTGAAGACCGCCATTGCTGTTCTGCGAGAAGCGGTAGAGTCGGGCGTGAACCACATTGATACCAGCGACTACTACGGACCTCACGTGACCAATCAACTGATCAAGCAGGCGCTCCATCCTTATGCCAAGGATCTCGTGATCGTCACGAAAGTAGGCGCTCGTCGAGGTCCAGACAAATCCTGGCTTCCCGCTCTTTCCCGCCAAGAGCTAGTGGATGCTGTCCATGACAACCTGAGAAATCTTGCCCTCGACCATCTCGATGTCGTCAATCTTCGGGTCGGCGGATTCACGGAACCGGGGCAGGAATCGATCGAGGAGCCACTGACCGTGCTCGCCGAACTCAAGCGCCAGGGACTGATCCGCCATATCGGTCTGAGCAACATTACTCCCAAGCAATTAGCTGAGGCTCAAACAATCACAGACATAGTTTGCGTGCAGAATTTTTACAACGTGGCCCAGAGAAACGACGATGCTTTCATCGATGACCTGGCCGCGCAAGGGATAGCGTATGTTCCATTTTTCCCGCTGGGAGGTTTCACTCCATTGCAGTCGTCGGCGCTTGACGCAGCCGCAGCGGCGCTCGAGGCCACACCAATGCAGCTTGCGCTTGCCTGGCTTCTCCAGCGCTCGCCCAATATCCTGCTGATCCCAGGAACATCTTCACTCAAGCATCTTCGGGAGAATCTTCAATCTTCAATGCTTCAAATTCCCCCTGAAGTGATTGCCGATCTCGACGCAATCGCCGGAAATGCCTGAAATGGGAGGCGAACGTTTTCCTTCTCGCCGATTTACGAACCAATCGAACGATTCGATCATTTTGGCGGGAATGCTGGGGAAAAATTGAACTGATGGGTCTTCGCACCGCCGTCTAGGGCAGGCTTAGCCGAGATAGTATGGTGGAGGCGGCGGGAGTCGAACCCGCGTCCGAAAATGTTACTGGTCAAGAGACTACATGCTTATTCCAGTTCATGCCCCGGGCGTTGGCCGCCATTGCTGGCGGTTCCCCCAGGACGTTCGCGGCCCACGCTCAGAACGGACAAGAAACGCTAGCCGCTAGCCTGTGATCTTAACCTCTCCGCCCAGACGTAGCGGGGAAGAGCAGCCCTCTGTGTGACGCTCGCTCACCGCCCAAGGGCGAAGCGGTGGAGAGCGGCTGCCTAATTAATTAGGCTGCGTATGCCATTTGTTGATTGGCAATTATCATTTTGCACGCGATTACGGGTGTGTGCACCCCGGCATGCCTCTTGGCCGCAAGCATCTCCGTCGAAGCCGTGACGCCCCCACTGGTGGGATTGGCCATACTCAAAGAGCTGCTTCCAGACTAGGGTTAGTTCGAACCAAAGTCAACACACGGTTAGATCGCTAACCTCAAGAAAAGATTCAGCTTGCAATCTTCCTGAATGAGATGGTCTCTCCCTCTTATGTGATAATGGCAAGCCCATTGATGACCGATCAAAACAAACCCGCGGATAGGAATCAGATTCACGGCGGGAGGGCTTGGCTTCGACTGCGCGGAATCATGAAAGATATTTACGCTGCGTACGCCGGCGGCGAAGCATATCTCCGCCAGGAGCGCGGGGCCTTCAATAGGGACATGGAACGTCGGGAGGCTTTGATTGCTGAAGCGATGGGTTTGCCACCGGATGAGGCGCATTTCGAAAGGTGAGAGTTAGGAACGCGGACGCCCTTCCAGCTTCGCCTTCACCTCGCTGTCAAGTTGCCTCCCAACGTCGCCGGGCAGCATAAGCCGCCACCTTCAGCCGATTTCCACACAGCCGCATGCTGCACCAGCGGCGCGTCCCTTTCTTGCTGGTGTCCTGGAAATGCCCCACACACTGCGCACACTTGCGTATTCGCCTGCGATCCGCCTCGGCGAACAACGTCGCCGCGTTGTACGCCAGTGGAGCATACAGGTCCTCCGGTTGCCGCAATTCGAACCACCGTTCGATTGTAGAGCGATTTCGCCCGGGCTTCAGCTTATTCCGCATGGGATATTGCGCCATAAGCTTGTTCAGTTGCCGCGCGCTTGAGCGGCGCACCGCATGACCACGCTCCCAGGCCAGCACCTGCTTCCTCAGTTTCTCACGCAACTCCCGGACTGCTTCTACGGTGCGTCGAGCCCGCACGGATTGTCCCCACTTTTTCTGAAATCTCGCCAGCTCTCGGGGGCTGAGCAGGCCAGCTGCCTGAAACCAGCGCAGCAGGGCCCTGAAATCTATGAGAAGCTCGGTTGTGTGGCCGTTCTGGACGGGGCGGGTATTGATGAAATCCAATGCAAGATGGTTGCCGAGAAATAGAAACCCATCTTTCCCGTCTGTCTTCGGATATCTCATGCTCAAGCCTCGCCATACGCAAGGCAACTTCGGCCAATCGGCCACTGCCTTTGTACTTCGCCTTTCATCCCCGAAAGCGAAGGTCATTATAACACCTTTAATGTATCTTTTTATAGGTTAGTTCATCCTACTTTTATGCTGTGAATCCATGCTTCGGGGATAAACATGAAGGCAGTCGAACTTAACGGATATGAAGGCACGAAAAGCTTAAGGCTGGTCGAAGTGGAAAAACCGAGGCCGAAAGCGAACGAGGTTCTGATCGAGGTCCGTGCTGCCGGAGTAAATTATGCGGAAATCGAACTGGCAAAGGGCAGATATTACATTCCCAAACAAGTTCCGTTTCTGATGGGCTTTCAAGCCTCGGGAGTCGTCGTCGAAACCGGCTCGCAGGTGAACACTCTGAAAGCAGGCGACGCGATTACCTCGATTGTCTCCAGCGGCGGCTACGCCGAGTACGCCACCGCCGATGCCGACGTCGCAATTCCCATCCCCGATGGAGTCTCCTTCGCCGAGGCGGCAAGCATCCCGATTCAAGGCCTTTCTGCATTCGCTCTGCTGAACTTGGCGGCCAAACCTGTGGCTTCCGACAGCGTGCTGATTCAGGCTGCGGCGGGCGGCGTCGGAATCTATCTCGTACAACTGGCAAAGCTCATGGGAGTAAAAAGAGTTGTTGCCCTGGCCAGCTCGAAAGCGAAACTCGATCTGGTAAGGAGCCTGGGAGCTGATCTCACCTTCGACTACAGCGATCCTGCCTGGACGGACGAAGTACGGGAAGCGACGAACGGAAACGGTGTGGACGTTGTTCTGGAAGCGGCGTCTGGGGAAGTCGGAGAAGAAAGTTTCAAGCTACTTGCGCCGTTTGGCCGCGTGATCGTTTTCGGAGCAAGAAATGTCCACGACACAATCTCGTCGGATCAGGTCCGCCAGCTGATTTACAGGAATCAATCACTCATCGGCTTTAATTTTCCCTCCCTGCGCCCGCAGCAAATCGCCGAGTGTCTGCCCAGTCTTCTGAGTCTAATTTCACAACGAAAAGTAAAGTTGTTCGCGAATACTTCTTTCCCTCTGGCTGAGACAGCAATCGCCTTTGAGGCTCTTTCCAGTCGCCAGACCATCGGTACTGTCGTCTTAACACCTCAAGAAGCTGAATTCCAAACCAATACTCAATCGTTGTAAGGAAATCCAATATGGCTACCTATCATCACGCCGTCGCAAACCAGCAGAGGATTTTCTATCGCGAAGCCGGCCCCAAGAACGCTCCGGCCATCCTCTTACTTCACGGCTTCCCAACGTCGTCGCACATGTTCCGGAATCTGATTCCGGCGCTCTCTGATCGCTACCGGATTATCGCGCCGGATCTTCCCGGATTCGGTTTCTCCGACGCCCCCGACGGCGAAACTTTTGTCTACACTTTCGAGAATCTGGCCGGGGTTATCGACAGCTTCACACGGTCTGTTGGCCTCGAGCGTTACGCAATCTATGTCTTTGACTACGGCGCACCGGTTGGATTTCGACTGGCGTTGACGCATCCTGAACGGATTACGGCCATCATCTCGCAAAACGGGAACGCTTACGAGGAAGGACTCAGTGAAGGATGGAACCCAATTCAGAAGTACTGGAAGGAACCAACCACCGAGAATCGTGCCGCGCTGCGCGATTTTCTTACGCCCGCAGCCACCAAGTGGCAATACCTTCATGGGGTACAGGACGAAACGCTGGTGTCGCCGGAAGCGTATGCTCTCGACTCCGCTCTATTGGCCCGGCCCGGCAATGACGAGATCCAACTCGATCTCTTCTTGGACTACGCGAGCAACATCGCTCTCTATCCAAAATTTCAAGAATATTTCCGCACCCGCAAGCCACCCCTGCTTGCGGCCTGGGGAAAAAACGATCCATTTTTCCTGCCTCCCGGCGCCGAAGCATTCAAGCGGGACAACCCCGATGCAGAAGTCCATTTTTATGAGACCGGCCACTTCGCGCTTGAAACTCACTATCAAGAGATCGCCGCTGCAATTCGCGATTTCCTGCATCGGAGATTGACTGGCTGATCCAGTTCTGAGTGCCAACAGACGCATTTACGCCAGCATCACTTCTAGCCTGGCCTTCACTTCCGGCCACTCGGTATCCAAAATACTGAAGTAGACCGAGTCGCGCACGCGTCCCGTCCAGGTTATGACGTGTCGGCGAAGCGTGCCTTCTTCTTTCGCGCCGATGCGGAGGATTGCGTTACGCGACTTCTGATTCAGCGCATCGGTCTTGAGTTCGACACGTATGCACTGCCAAACTTCGAAGGCATGACGCAGCATCAGATATTTGGCTTCGGTGTTGACGGCGGTGCGCTGCCACGCGGGCGCGATCCACGTGGAACCGATTTCTACCCGGCGATTGCTGCGGTCGATGTTCATGAAGCGGGTGCCGCCGATTACGCGGTCCGACTTGCGCTCTACCGTGGCAAATACCAATGACTCGCCGCGATCTTGTTCGGCAAGAGCCTTATTGATGACCTGCTGAAAGTCTTCCGGGGACTTCATGCGATAGGGAATCCACTGGAAGATCTCGCCAAGAGCATCCTTGGCGACCTCCCAGAAAATGCCGGCATGGTCGCGGCGAATTGGCTCGAGTCGGATGACTGAGCCCTCCAGCGTGATTGGTGTTCGGGCAATATCTAACGGAGAAGCTGCCAAATCCATCGTGCGTTCCTTTCCTAAGGCACCCATTATCTTGCATCTTGGGCCGGTTTGCGGCATCTCAACTACGACACTATCTGTAGAATGAATGGCGTTGACCTGCGATGATTTCATCCGTCCAACACGATACAACGATGCTATGTGAGGAGTGTTGCCGGTGAAAGCGCAGTGTCTGCCGTTTACTCAGATCCCGCACACGACGCGCCTCTTCACCGACTTCCTGTCTTATTCCCCTGGCGTTCGGCCTTTCTTCCCTAACTCTCCACATTTCAGCGAATGGATCAGCTCGCAGGCCTCCGCATTGCAGTACGATTCCGCCCGCCGGCAGCGCGTCAGCTCGATTCTCGAACGTCAAAACAAATCCTGGGATGCTTCGCCGCAAACGCTTGCGAACCTGAGCCGCTTGCGTGGCGGCGCGGCTGCGATTGTGACCGGACAGCAGGTCGGACTGTTTGGCGGCCCCATGTTCTCCGTCTACAAAGCTCTGACTGCGGTTAAGTTGGCGGAAGAGGCGACTTCCGCGGGGGTGGATTCGGTTCCGGTGTTCTGGCTCGCCACCTACGATCACGATCTCGCGGAAGTAAATCACATCTCCATGCCGGGCCCTGACGGCCTTCCGCGCACGTTCACCACTTCGAGCCACAGCATTCCTGATGCTCCCGTGAGCGAAGTGCGGTTGGGAGAAGAAATCGTGCCTCTGGTTGCCGAGGCTGCGGCGTTGCTGGGAGACTCCGATGCGTCGGAACTGCTGCGCGAGTCCTATCGTCCCGGAGAGACGCTGGGCACGGCTTTCGCACGCTTCTATGCGCGTCTGTTCAGCGCCTATGGAGTGATTCTTTTGGATGCCGCCGATCCCGAGTTGCATCGAGTGGCCGCGCCCATTTATCGGGCTGCAGTCGAGCAGGCGTCGGAAATCGATGATGCGCTGCTAGCTCGCGGAAGAGATCTCGAAGCTGCTCACTATCATCAGCAGGTCAAAGTGACTCCTTCGTCCGTGCTGTTGTTTACTTTGCAAAACGGCGCACGCACGCCGATTCAACATCGCGCGAATGGCGGCTCTCCGGAATTCGTGATCGCGTCTGAGTCCGCGACACACAAGCTGTCGTCGAACGAATTGTTGGACCGTATCTCTACCGCTCCCGAGAAGTTTAGTCCTAACGTGCTGTTGCGCCCGGTGGTGCAGGATTATCTCCTGCCCACGCTTGCCTATGCTGGAGGAGCTGCTGAGGCCGCTTATTTCGCCCAGGCGGGTGCGGTGTACGAAAAAATTCTTGGACGGGTAACGCCGATCGTGTCTCGTTTCTCGGCCACGCTGGTCGAACCCAAGGTGCAGCGTTACCTTCGGCAATACGGCATTACGGTTCTGGATGCGTTTCAGGGTTCGGAGGCGCTCCGCCATAAACTAGCCGCGCATACTCTTCCAGCGGATTTGCGGTCAGCCTTTGAACGAGCGAGCAAATCGCTTGACGAGTCTTTTGCCAGCCTCCACGCGGCGCTCGCGAAGCTTGATCCCACGCTGGTCGATGCCAGCCAGACGGGTCTCTCGAAAGTGCACTATCAACTGGACCGTCTCCGGGAACGGGCTATGGCCGCCGAACTGCGACGCAGCGAGGTTCTCAGCCGTCACGCAGAGGCGCTTAGCCAGGCTCTTTATCCAGACGGCGCTCTGCAGGAGCGAGGCATTGCCGGCGTCTATTACCTGGCCCGCCATGGGACCGAACTTCTGAAAAATATTCACGACGCCATACGCAGCGATTGCCTCGACCATCAGATTCTTGAGTTATAGGAAGTTGGTCGACCCCGTTTATTTGCTTTCGCTGGTCGCCAAGTAAGTTCCCAGTCCAATCATGATGGCGCCCGTGACGGTTCTCTGCCGACGCCGGAATGTCGCCGACGAGCGAATCTTGTTCCCCAACGGCCCCGCCAGCAGGATGACGACCATATCTGCCGAGGTGTTCAGAACGACCGATATTGTTCCCAGCAAGACGAACTGAAAGAACACGTGTCCAGCCCCGCGATTCACGAACTGCGGAATGAAGGAGAGAAAGAACAGCGCCGTTTTGGGATTGAGCACTTCCGTGGCTACACCCTGCCAGAACGGATTGCGGCCCGCCGAGTTAGGCCCTGAAGCTACTGCGTTTGTACCAGGCTCTTCACCCCTCCGCGCATCAAAAATCATTCGGACGCCGAGAAAGCAGAGATAAGCCGCTCCCAAATACTTCACGGTTGAGAATGCCAGAGCCGATCGCGCCAGGATGATGGAGACCCCCAAAGCCGCGGCGAAGACATGGACCATGCCTCCGAGAAAGGTGCCCAGCGCCGAGAGTACGCCCTCGCGTTTTCCTCCGGCCAAACTTCGTGCCAGCACGTAAAGCATTCCCGGCCCCGGCGCTACGGCCAGCAACAACGCCGCAGTAAGAAATAACATAACCTTCGTGGAATCGAACATGATGGAAGGATTTTACTTCATGAAGTTATTCCGCGAGCCAGCTTTCCAGTTGCTCCAATGATTCGACCCGCGGTTCCTGGCGGTGACGGTAGGCTCCCCCCACGTCAAACAACACCGCCTGCATGCCCGCGTTGGTGGCTCCGATATAGTCCACCGAATAGACGTCACCGACGTAGAGACTCTGGTCGGCGCGGGCGTCCATAGTTTTCAACGCTGCTGCAAAAATCTCAGCACGAGGTTTCTCGAAGCCCACGATGCCTGAATCTGTGATGCTCTCAAAGCAGTCTGCAATGCCACAGCGCGATAGGACATTCTCGATTTTCCCATCGGCATTGGAGATCACCGCGATGCGAAACTCTTTGCGGATTCGATCCAGGGCCGCGCGCGTGCCTGACAGCATCTGATCCCAGTTGGAGGACTTCTGGGTATTCTCGGCCAATCGCTTCACGAGTCCCTCACGGTCGCTCGCAACCTCGTCCAGGTCAGCGAGCAAATAAGTATGAAATATCCACCAGAAGCCGTGATCGACTCGTCCGCTCTGCATGCCTTGATCAAACTCTGTTTTCGTCCTGCGCTCCAGGGCCTGCCACTGAGCAAGTGTGGGATGGAGTTGGCTGGCGATTGGGGCCAGCATTTTCGCCCGGTTGGGGAAGAGCAGAGTGTTACCGACATCGAAGAAAATGACGCGAGGTTCGGGCATGTCTTCATCTTATCGAAGCGCCTGATTGAAGAACTGGGAAGGGTTGATGGGGGAGATGCCTCCGAGCCCTCGTGCTCGTGATTCCGGCGGAGAAAGAAGGTAATATCCAATCCATGCAGTTCTGAGTTTTATGGGATTTGCTGCAACAACTCGTGTGGTCGCGGCCTTGGCGCGCAGCAAGCACGCCGCGTTTTCGGTTTACAGTTTCGTGCGCATTCAGTCCGCGGTGTTCGCGACACTGGTGCTGTTTGCGCGCCATGGCAGCCGCCGCAACGATGTTTACAACATTCTTTGGGCGGTAGTGTTTGGCTTCGCCACGCTGAACATCTTGAGCCTGGCGGCGCGGCGCTTCGAGCCCAACCGGCGCGGCCTGACCTTCGGAGAACTGATGGCGGTGCTTATCGTCCTGCTCTCAATCTTCCTGCTTGGCTGGGAACTGCTGGGTGTTTTTCATATCTTCCCCATCAAACTGCAGCGCTGAAGCGCCGCCCCCATTTTTGCGGTATGATTCGCAAAATGGCGAAGAATTCCCCCAATTTCGACATCACCTGTCCTTGTTGCAGCGCGCTGCTGAAAGTGGACATCGATACCCAGTCTGTAATCGCCCACACCGCGGCGGTCAAGCCCCGGATGTTCAATGACATGGAAGACGCTGCCCGTGCCATGAAGGAACAGGACACGCGCCGCGAATCCATCTTCCGGCAGTCGGTGGAGGCACAAAAACATGCTTCCGAACTTCTGGAGAAAAAGTTTCAGGAAGCGGTGAAGAAGGCCAAAGAATCGCCGGACACGGGCAAGCCGATCCGAGACTTCGATCTGGACTAGGAGCAGTGGCCAGTGGCTAGCGACCTGAAACCCCGCCCCGCTCACTGATTACTGCCACTGACCGTATGGAGACTGGTCCACTGCTTATCGGCCACCGCGGCGCGCGAGCGGCGAAGTCCGTTCCCGAAAATACATTGGCTGCGTTTGATCTCGCACTCGCTCACGGCTGCGACGGATTTGAGTTTGATGTACGGCTCTCGGCCGACGGGCGTGCCGTGGTCTGCCACGACGCTTACGTCCGCGGCCTTGAAGTGGCTCAGTGTTCAGCTCAACAGTTAGGTCTTCCGGAACTTGGTGAACTTCTGCAACGCTATCAGGCTTCTGCTTTCCTTGACATTGAACTGAAAGTTTCAGAATTGAAAGCGATCACGCTGGATTTGCTCCGGAAATTCCCGCCAACCCGGGGCTATGTGATTTCTTCCTTTCTTCCTGAAGTCGTGGGAACAATTCATGACATGGACGCAACGATTCCGCTTGGGGTGATTTGCGAAACGCGAGCTCAGCTCAGCCCGTGGAGCGAGTTGCCGGTCCAATGGGTGATCCCGCACTACACCCTGGTCAGACAGAGTTTGATCTCTGAGATCCATGGCGCGGGCAAGAAACTTTTAGTATGGACGGTGAATTCGACTGCCGACGTGAAGCGATTTGCTAAGTGGGGCGCGGACGGTATTGTTTCCGACGATCCTGAGCGCCTTGCTGTCGCGATGGGTCGCCGACCCCCCAGGCGCGAAGTCGAGAAATAAGATCTCATCCTTCTTAATATATGAGTGATTGGATTTATATGAGTGATTGGATCAGTGGCGGATCAATCGGCCGCGGCTTCGAACGCGGCTTGGTCTTTCGGTGCGGACCTGAGGAAGGCGGTGCGCTCCATCTCGAAAGCCTCCAGGTTAGCTCCCATCGTATGTTCATTCCAGCCAAGAACGGCGCCGATGCGCAAGGCTGCTTCGCGGCTGCAGGACTCCGACCAGCATGCACCGAGCGCCACGGGGACGCGGCGTAACAGCACGTCCGCCAAAGTCACAGCGTATTCCCGGCGATACGCTTCCACTACTTCAGCGATCACATGCGAGGTGTGGGGACAGATCGGCGCCCGTAATTCCGCGCCCACAAGCGCCATGCGGGCGATGTCGGCGGCGCGCTTGCCGTGCCACTCCAGCATGCCCCGCGCCGATTCCTCGCTGACCGCTCCAATCCGTGCTATTTCCAGCACCGCATCGTCCAGCAAAGGATCGAGCGCTTGCCCGGGCCCGATCGCCATCGTGCTCGGTTCGGTCGCTGTCAATCCAATCTTGCGCGCGCACTCCCGGGCCAGCGAAGCCGCAGTGGTCAACTTGCCGCCGATCACGGAAATCATCCGCGCGGCGCCGTCGTCCGAGTGATCGTGCAGGATGTGACGCCGCGTTACCGCGGAAGGTTCATGGTTCGGCGAGTAGGGCAGCGGCCGGATTCCGGCAAACGCGTGCTTCACGTTCTGCGTAGAAGTTTTTGCCTTGGGGAACAGCTGCGCCACGGAGCGCACCAGATATTTGATTTCGTCCGCAGAAGGAAACGTTTCTCCTGGGTCGCCACTATCGGCGACTTCCGTGGTGCCCACCAGAAGCTGGTCGTTCCAGGGAAGAACAAAAATCGGACGGCCGTCCACGGCCTCGGTATAAACTGCCGCGTTCGGCGAGCCCGAGAACCGCGGCAGGACAATGTGGGATCCGCGCACGCCGCCCAGCATGGGCTTGGCCATACGAATAGAAGACCGCTGACAAACCCGATCCGCCCAAGGTCCGCTGCAGTTAATTACCCAGCTCGCATCCACGCGCTCATCCCGGCGTGTAAGTTGATCGCGCAGCAGGACGCCGTGTACCCGGCCATGAGCCACATTCACCGCGAGCGCTTCCATGTGATTGCGGACGACTGCCCCAGCTTCCACCGCTTCCCGCAGCCATTCCGCCACCAGCCGCTCGGGAAATTCGCATTGCGCATCTTCATAGGCGAAGAACGACCAGCGATGCCCCGCATCCAGCGCACGCTCCAACTGTTTCAGCTCCATTTCATTGGCGCCCGCACTCGGCGATTTTCCGGTCATGCGCTGGTATAGCCACAAGCCCGCGCGCACTTTCATGGCACTGCGCTGGCTGGTTTCGTTCAGAAGCAGCAGGAAGTGCATGGGATGCACCAGGTGAGATTTTTCCCGCAGCAATTTCTCGCGCTCGCGCAGCGATTCCCGGACCAGACCTATTTCGCCATGCTCGAGGTAGCGCAGACCGCCGTGAATGATGCGCGTGGAGCGGCTGGTTACCCCTGAAGCAAAATCATTCTGTTCCACCAGCAAGGTGCGCTTCCCCGCCCGAGCGCACTCTCGCGCCAGGGCGACGCCGTTGATGCCGCCTCCAATCACCACCACGTGGAAGTGCTGCCCTTCCAGACTGGCCCGCGGATTTGCCGCCAACACCATAGGGGTCTACACACCAGAGTAACCTGCAGAAGGTTACCAAACTTCGAATTCGCCCGGTCACACTGCGACCCGTACAGTGTGTACCGCGCGGCTTATGAGAAATAGATAACGTTGGTGCTGCGAACTGGTTGACCCAAAGTCGCACGGGGTTGCCAGGAAGGGCTTGCAAATCCCACCCAAATGCCGGGGCAGTAGATTGCCGCAGTTCCTCCGGCTCATTTAAAGTGGTTGCCAATGTCCACTACCGGTGAACGTTTCGAACGCGCAGTCGCTATCATGGGGCGCCTGCGGGCTCCGGGCGGCTGTCCCTGGGATCGCGAACAGACGTTCGATTCCATTAAGCCTTATACCTTGGAAGAGACTTACGAAGTGCTCGAAGCAATCGACAATCGCGATTGGGACGAACTTCCCGGCGAACTCGGCGACCTGCTGCTGCAAGTTCTCTTCTATTCGGAAATGGCCAAAGAAGAGGGAACGTTTTCCATTGACGACGTTCTCGATCGGCTCTCTGACAAGCTGGTGAACCGGCATCCCCATGTTTTTGGGGATGTGAAGGCGGACACTTCGGCGGAAGTAAAACGCAACTGGGAGGCGCTGAAACTTGAAGAACGGAAGAAGCGGCTCGGGGAAGCTCTGCCGGATGCGGAAGTCGGCGGCAAACCTGATGTTCCTGCATCAATCCTCGCGGGCATCTCTTCGTCCATGCCAGCCTTGCTCGAGGCGCACAAACTCAGTTCGCGCGCCGCGCAAGTTGGGTTCGACTGGCCCGACGTGGAAGGACTGTTCGAAAAACTTGGCGAGGAGACCGCGGAACTCCGCGAGCACCTGCAGGAGTTTCCCGCGCCTGGGCCGCGCCCACAAGGCCATGGCGTTGCCGGTGCAGGCCGTCAGACTATTCCCGAAGATCTGCGGCTAAGGCTGGAAGGAGAAGTTGGCGATCTTTTCTTCGTACTGGTTAACATTGCCCGCTATCTGGCGCTCGATCCGGAATCCGCGCTGCGCAAGACGAACCGGAAATTCCGCCGCCGCTTTCAGTGGATGGAACAAGAGCTTCACAAGAAGGGAAGCACTCTCGAGCGGGCGTCGATGGATGAACTCGAATCGCTCTGGCAACAGGCTAAGGCGCAGGAGAAGCAGGCGTGAGCGCCGAAGCCATCGTGATTCGCCGCTGTCAAGGGCTCGATGAGCTGCGGGCGTGCGTCGCTTTGCAAAAAGAAGTCTGGAACTTCAGCGATGCTGAACTGGTTCCGCTGCGCATGTTCGTCGTAGCCGAGAAAGTGGGCGGCCAGGTGATGGGAGCTTTCAAGGGGCGCGAAATGGTGGGCTTCGCGCTTTCGGTTCCGGGTACGCGGTCTGGCCAGGTTTATCTTCATTCGCACATGTTGGCGGTCGCCAAGGAGCATCGCAACAGTGGGCTGGGGCGGCGGCTCAAGCTCTTGCAGCGCGAAGACGCCTTGGAGCGTGGGATCGATTTGATCGAGTGGACCTTCGATCCTCTTGAGATTAAGAACGCATATCTGAATATCGAAAAACTGGGAGCGATTGCGCGGCGTTACAACATCAATCAGTATGGAATCACGTCGTCGCCATTACAGGGCGGGCTGCCCAGCGATCGGCTCATTGCCGAGTGGTGGCTGAAATCGAAGCGCGTGGAAACGCTGCTCGCTACGGGCAAGAATCCGCCGTTCGATCCGAAGCGAACAATTGAGGTTCCGGCACAGATCTACGAGTGGAAGGCCGCCGCAGATTCCAGAAGCAAGGCGCAGCACGTGCAGGAGCGTAACCGCGAGCAATTTCTGCGCGCGTTTGACGACGGACTATCGGTTCTGGGATACGACCGCGATCTCGAAGGCAACGGCAAGTTTCTGCTTGGCAACTGGGACGAGAAATGGTCGTACGCGTCGCAGGAATAATCTACCACCGAGACACGGAGCCACGGAGAAAACCAGGCCCTTTCCGGTGTGTTCTCACGTAAGGTTTTATCCTTAAGTTTCCTCCGTGACTCCGTGTCTCCGTGGAAGATTCTAAAGCTCCATGCAAAGATGAAGATTGAAGCCATTACCCTCCGTGAAATTCGCATGCCGCTCGTCCATTTTTTCGAGACGAGTTTCGGACGCACCTACAGCCGCAGAATTCTGCTGCTCACCGCGCATTGCGATGGCGTCAACGGCTGGAGTGAATGCGTAGCGGGTGAAGATCCTTTCTATAGCAATGAGTGGATCGAGAGCGCCTGGCTCACCCTGACTCATTACATTGTGCCGGCTGTGCTTGGCCGCGACCTCGCCGCAGCTCGCGATTGTGCGGCGTTGCTTTCCAAGGTTCGTGGGCACCGCATGGCCAAAGCCGCCATCGAGAATGCCTTGTGGGATGCCGAGGCGAAACAGAAAAATCAACCCCTATGGAAGCTCTTGGGCGGTAAGAGGAGGGAAATTGCGTGCGGGGTCTCAATTGGCATTCAGGATTCAGTAGAACAGTTACTGGATAAAATTGAGATCGAGTTGGCCGCTGGCTACCGCCGTATCAAAGTGAAAGTGAAACCGGGCTGGGACGTAAACGTGTTGGAGAAGATTCGCTCGCGCTGGGCCGACATCACGCTGAGTTGCGACGCCAACTCGGCTTACACGCTCGATCAGGTCGAGCACTTGCGGAGCTTCGACCAATTCAATTTGCTGATGATCGAGCAGCCGCTGTGGGACGACGATATTTTCTACCACGCCCGCCTGCAGAAAGAACTGCGCACCGCGATTTGTCTAGACGAGTCCATCGTCAACGCGCGGGCCGCGGCCGTCGCGGTAGAGACTGGCGCCTGCCGTATTATCAACGTCAAAGTGGGGCGCGTGGGCGGATTTACCGAAGCGAAGAAGATCCACGACCTCTGCCACTCACAGAAAATTCCTGTCTGGTGCGGAGGCATGCTGGAATCGGGCATAGGGCGCGCCCAGAATATCGCTCTTTCTACCCTCGAAAACTTCAGCTTGCCGGGCGACGTCTCGGCCTCTAAACGGTATTGGACGGAAGACATCGTTGAGCCGGAAGTGAAGGTTTCACCAGAGGGGATGATTGCGGTCAGCGACTTGCCCGGAACGGGCTACCGGGTTCGCGAAGAGCTCATCGAGAAATTGACGGTGCGGAAAGAAACAATTCGTCCCCAGGCGTGACGTCCGCCTGAGTATGCAAGATTCTGCACGCTTGACGGTTGGCGACTCTAGGGTGACAATGCGTGTGCGATTCTTGTGAGCACTGGTCCCCTGCCAAAGCTCACTCGTGTACTTTCCCTGGTCTCTGCAGGCGTGCAGGCTCAGGTACCTTACAATTTTGAACGAATTAAGGAGATCCGGTTGACCAGTACACGGGTTGCTTTTTATTTCTTGTTGCTAACCGTTGTGGTGCGTCTCGGCCATGCCCAGGACTCTGGTAACGAAGTGCCTGCGGGCAAATCACCAACCCTCGCAACTGCAAAAAAGGTTGAGCCTTCCGCCGGCCGGGTGATTATGAAAGTTGGCGGGGTGCAGGTTACATGGGCGGAGTACGAGTCGACAATCGGCGACATCGAGCCGCAACGCGATCCCGACAAAGCCGACGCCGCAGAAAAAGATCGCCGCCGTTTCGGAAACGACTACGCTTCCGTCCTAATGCTCTCGCAGCAAGCCATCGCAAACCATCTCGACGCCTCGCCCGAGGTTCGCCACCAATTGGAAGTCGCTCGCCTCCAGATTCTTTCCGACGCTCAGTTCGCCACCTTGATGAGTCAGAGCAAGCCTTCGTCGGACGAAATCAGGCGGTACTATGATGCGCACCTGTCTGACTTCGACAGAGTGCGGTTGCGCAGGCTGTTTATATGGAAGGTGGGAGGTGGCTCGAAAAATACGCGAGGGCTACCGTCCGAAGACGCGAAGGCCCGCGCAGCCGCAATCCTGCAGGCATCGTTGTCGAGTGATGACTCGTTTAAGCTCGCACAAGTGTTTCAAGACAGCGATCTGGGGATCTTTGATGCCCAGCCTCTGACCTTTGAGCGTGGGCAGTTGCCCGCAGTGCTGGAGAAGGCGGCATTCGCGATTCAACCGGGCCAGTGGGCCGAAGCGGAAGACACGCCGGATCATCTGATTCTTGTTTATCTGGTCGCGCGCGATCGCCAGCCGCTTCCGGAGGTGACCTCGCTGATCGAAAAGTTAGTGCAAGGCGAGAAGATGCAGGTGAAGTTGGACGAACTGAAGAGCAAGGCTGATATTTGGATGGATGAGTCGTACTTTGGCAGCGGCAGTGCGGTGGCGAAAGACCCAGGAGAACACCGGCCTGTTTCCAAACCACTTTCGGAAACTCGAAACTAGAAAGATCAAAGGACATACCAATGACAATGAAGATGTACGGCAGCCGTATAACATTTGCTTCTCTTGCGCTTTCTGCCCTGTTGCTGGGAGCGTGCGCGCTTCAGCCGACGTCAGCCGTAGCTCAGATGACCTCGGTCGGCATCGATTGCTCTCAGATTCAGGCATTGGGAATTATGAAACAGGACAACCTCGGCGCCGGGCGCGTGCTCATTGAGTGCGGGATCGCGCAAGGCGGACGTCCCGAGAAAACCAGCGTCCTGCCACTTGCGCCGCCTAATGTCCGCGTAAGCAACCGCAGTTGCAGCAGTTCGTCGAGTTGTACGAAGAGCGAGAATATGGTCTTCGCCAACACCTCCAACCCCCTGAACATTGTCGTCAACTACAACGACCACAATGGATCGAGCTATAGCGGCACGTCCTTCTCGAATGACGGAGGGACGACGTTCACGGAAATTTCGCCAGCGCCTTTTTCCTCCGGCCACGGCACGAATTACGGCGATCCGATCGTTGTATACAACACCAAACTGGGCAAGTTTTTTGCAGGCGATCTCGTGACCGGGTGCGGCGGCTTTGGCATCGGGACGTGGACTTCGACCGATGGCGCGACCTGGACCACTGGAGCGTGCGCTCACAACGGCGGCAGTGACGATCGAGAATCGATGTGGGTGGATAACGAACCGACGAGTGGAACGTACGGCCGGATGTACATTTCATGGAACGACTTCAATGTCGGGGTCGGGGCTCTTTCCGTAGTTCACTCGGATGACGGCGTGGTCTGGTCAGCTCCGGTGCGGGTGTCCAATACCAATACCTTCATTCGCGACGTTCAGATCACGGGTTCGCCGGTGGGCGCAACGAGGTTTGAGGGCAACGACAGCACGGTGTTTATCGCCGGCATGGATGAGGGCGGCGGAGGGTGCGCTACGCGGCAGAACCTGATGTACAAGTCTCTTGACGGCGGCGTTACCTGGACCAGCGTCACAATGGGAGCCCGATTCAAACCGATCTGCGACGGACTCTGCAGCAGTAACTCGTATTTTGCCCAAGTGAACCCCATCATCCGGCATATGGGCTGGGGAGAGCCGGGAGTAGGCCCCAACGGCGTCGTGCATTACGTCTTTGCTGGATTGGGGAGCAATGGAGATCCCGGCGACATCTTTTACACGCGCTCCGCGGATAATGGCGTGACCTGGTCCGCGCCCACTAAAATCAACGGCACGCCGGACGCGGCTTTCAAGGAGCAGTGGATGCCATCTCTGTCCGCTGATGCCGCTGGCGGCGTAACCATCTCCTGGTACGACCGGGACAAGGCCACGTCCAAGTGCACCAACGTTTCCGATCCGGGCTGTAGTTACATGCGGGTTGCGCGCCAGTCGAGCAACAACGGCGTCACCTTCTCCAAACTGATCCCCGTCAGCGGACTGATTCCACAGCCAGCGCAGACCGATTCCGGGGTTGTGAGTTGCTACGCGGGTGATTACGATTACGACACCACTCTAAACGGCAACGCCTTCATTACCTGGACTGACGGCAGGCGGTCGGTCGGTGGGGTTCACGTCCAGGACGTAGACTTTGCCACAATTCCGGTGCCGTAGCCTAATTCGTGGATGGGTTGAGCGGCGGAAGCATTCGGCTTTCCCAAGTCTCGGTCAGGCCGTTAGAGAGTGGAACTCTAACGGCCTTTTTCACAGCCGCTCACCAATTCCGGTCGCAGTTAGACGAGATATCCTTCACCTTAGAGTCGCGGGATCGCAGTTTATGCCCGGGATCTCAACGGCGACGGCACCGCCGAAAAATGGCCACAGCCTAATTGACCCTCGATTGGTTCCTAATGCGACTTTGGGTCAGTCGCGGTGGCTCCCGGTTTATGATTCTCAGCCAGCTTCACTTCTTCCGCCTTCAACATCTCCACTCCCTGGGCGAAAGTGATGTCGGAGGGAACCTGGCGAAAATCGCTGAATACCTCATCCGTCTTGATCGCGAGGCTCTTGAACAGAAGTATTTTCCCGGTAAAGTCCAGGGACATGCGCGAAATTTCCCAGCAACCATTTCCTATGTCCCGCTGCTCCACCAGAAAATGGCCGCCCTTGTCGAGATGCCCTAAAATGCCCCAGCCAAAGCCAACCTCTTTGAACAACGTTCCGTCGATCCTGGCAATTCTCCGTGCGACGGGATCCACGACGACCACGCCTTGCATGCCCACCAGGACCTGTTCAACGCGGGATGGCGCCTGATATGCAGGATTGGGGCGGAACCTCAAACGCACGGTGCGGTGACTGTCGTCGCCGGGGGTGTCGTTCTCCTCGCCGTCGTACTGGTAAAGAAAGGCATCGGGCAGCGCTTTGACGATGCGCAACGTGTGCTCGGCATTTTCTTGTTCCTGCGAATGTTTGTGTTTGAGTTGCTCGGGATTGCCGGCTAGGCCCGCCAGGCGGTTCTCCTCCCCCTGCAGTTGTTCCGGCGCCAGGGGCTTATCGTTGTACGCGACGGTCATGCCGGCCATCGCCTCGCGGGTCTCCACGTAAAGTCTGGTTTGAGAGCCTTGCGGAGTCTGTTTTCGCGAGCGGAACATGTGCTTGGTGCCGTCGTTGCTCGCGGCAACTTCGTTGGCCACCGCGACGCGCACCAATTCCGCACAAGAGGCTGGGTCCCGATCTGAAGCTGGGGGCACGGCCGCGAACGAAATTCCTGTCCCGGCCAGCATGGTAACTAACTGGATCACGACGGCGAGTCGCGGAGAGATTTTTGCCTCACTCATCATCATCTCGACTACCCATGTCGACCATCCATCTCGACGACCCACGGCAACCACATCCTAGTGTAGCAATTCAGTGGCAAGCGGATATCTACAGGGAACCAAGTATTCCATACCGGGGGAAGCAGGCTTGCCGCGACCTTCGCGCCTTGCGTATAGTCGTTACAGTGCTTGAGTTGGCCGTTTCTCCGCGTGAACCTTGATTCGGAGCGAACAGGTCCGACTCGATGCACTGATTCCCGCTACACCAGTTAATTAACCCGTTCTCGTTCAACTGAAACCAGGAGCGCGTCCATGAGCACAGCAGCCAGCGGCTTGGCACAAATCGGAAAATCCGTCGTCATCAAGGGCGAGCTTTCGGGCAGTGAGGATCTTTATGTGGATGGCCACGTCGAAGGCAGCATCGCGCTGAAAGGCAACAGCCTGACAGTCGGCCCTAACGGCCAGGTGAAGGCCAGCGTGGACGCCAAGGGCGTAGTGGTGCAGGGAAAACTTGATGGCAATATTCAGGCCAGCGACCGGGTCGATTTGCGTAAGTCCGCTGTGGTTACGGGGGATATCACCGCCCAGCGCATTTCCATTGAGGAAGGCGCGTCTTTAAAAGGCAAGGTCGATATCCAACGCTCGGATGCGAAGTAGTTTTAGCCGAATCGCGTCGATTAAAATGGGTGTGGGGATGCCCCGATGAGTGAGCAGTCAGGAAGCTAGAGTGTCGTCCGTTTCGCAGACTTTCATGAAACTTTTTCGCGGTTCATCTGGACCGGATGTTTCCCCGGCGCAGGGCTCGCAGAAACTCACCCGCCGCTCGAGCGGCCTCGGCGAATTGTCGCGCACCTGGGAATCAGCGGAAAACCTGTGCGTTCTCGACTTGGGATCCACTTCGCCCACTAACATTCGGCACTTCACCGAACACGGCCACAGAATCTACAGCGAAGATTTGCTGACGGCATCGACCGATCCTGAACTCCTCACCAAGGACGAGCAGGGGAATGCGGTTCTCGATAGTCGCAAGTTTCTGGCGGACAACCTGGTTTACCCAGCAGCTCACTTCGATTTTGTCCTGTGCTGGAATCTTCCCGACTATCTCGATGAAAGCCTGGTCAAGCCGGTCGTGGGAAGGTTGTGGTCGGTGCTGAAGCCGGGCGGGATGCTCCTAGCGTTCTTCCACACTCGCGACGCCGGCCCGGATTCGCCGTGCCACCGCTTTCACATTGTCGGCGCCGACACGCTCGAGATGCAGAAAATCGTGCTGCGCCGCGAAGCCCGCCGTGGCCCTACAGGCGCTGTGCACACCGCCATCTCGGATGGCTTCCAGTTGCAGCGCGTGTTCAACAACCGCCACATCGAGAATCTTTTCCGCGATTTCGCCTCCATCAAATTCTTTCTTGCCCGGGATAACGTCCGCGAAGTGCTGGTTGTTCGCTAGCCAGCGGCCGTTTTATGCAGTCGGAGTCTTCCAAACAATCACACCCATGCGGAAGAGGTAATAGCGGGAAATTTCTATCCGCGGCGACATTTGCTTCGGCAAGCCGTCTGTAAGCATCCTCCGCATTTCGTCAGGTACATAGGCGCGGCGCACTGAGGTCAGTCCGTCCAGCCAGGCCACACGATTGCGCATGAGGGGAAAGCCGGCATAGGCCAGAGCCAGATGCAGCGGGTGCCTTACGAGGTCATTGATCAGCAGTGCTCGCCGGCAAACCCGCAGGCCTTCCTTCACGAACTGCAGCAACTGTTCCGGGTTCAGATGATGGGCAAAGAGGTTGCAGCTGACCAGATCGAAACTTCCATCGCCAAAAGGAAGCGTCAGCGCATCCGCCACAACAGAGCGGCTCGGTCCGTTGAGATGAATTGAGGCCGTATACCCGACCGGCAGGTGCGAGAGCGCAACGTCCAGCAAAGTGACGTCCAGCGTGATTCCGTGTCGCGCCAGTTTTTCTCGCACTTGCTCAGGAACTTCGCCAAGGCCGGCAGCCACTTCGAGCAGAGAGAAATGTTTTGTGCAGATCCGTTGAGCAGCCCGCTCAACCATTTTCTGCGTAGTAGAAACGCCACCAAACCAGCGGTTGACACGCCCGATATCTCTTAGCACAGCGTGCGCATCCTGAGGCAGGCAGGCCTCAGAATCGAGAATCTCCGGCGCGTCGATTCGCTGCATAGCTAGTAACCGTCTCTACACACGCTGAACGAACCGGTTGGGAATGTCCTGCCCTTCCCGAGCGCCGTCCGAACGAGTTCATCTAGCTTTTAGACTTCGGCTAGTTCCTCTTCCAGCAATTGCTTGTTATACAGGTCGCTGTAGTAGCCGTTCAAGGCGAGGAGTTCGTCGTGGGTTCCCAGTTCCACGATGTGGCCATCGTGCAACACGGCGATGCGGTCGGCATTGCGCACAGTGGAAACGCGGTGGGAGATGAAGATGGTGGTGCGGCCCTGCATCACTTCGCGCAGGTGATTAAGAATTTTATCTTCGGTATGAGTGTCAACGCTGGAGAGGGCGTCGTCGAGAATCAGGATACGGGGGTTGCGGATCAGGGCTCGCGCGATTGCGGTGCGCTGTTTCTGGCCTCCAGAGAGCGTGATGCCGCGCTCGCCCACCATCGTCTGGTAGCGTTCTGGGAAGCCTTCGATATCGGCGGCGATGTTGGCGGCGTCGGCTGAGTCGTGGATTTCCTCCTCGGTGGCGGAGTCCACGCCAAGCGCTATGTTGTCCCGGATGTGGTCGCTGAACAGGAAGGTTTCTTGCGGCACGAAGCCAATGCTCTTACGCAGGGAAGCCAACGAAAAATCGCGGATGGGACGACCATCAACCAGAACCATTCCTGGCGCCGCGTCGTAAATGCGTGGGACGAGATTGACCAGAGTGCTCTTTCCCGAGCCGGTCGGACCCACGATGGCCATGCTGCTGCCCGCGGGGATGCGCAGGTTCAGGTTATGCAGCACGCGTTTGCCGTCGTAATCAAAGTTGAGGCCGCGAAATTCGATTTCCCCTTGGACATCGCGATCTTTGGTTCCGGGCTCATCACGAATTTCGGGTTGCTCCTGCAATATTTCGTTCAGGCGTACCAGCGAAGCGGTGCCACGCTGAAAAATGTTGACCACCCAGCCCAGCGCGATGATGGGGAAGGTCATTTGCATCATATAAATATTGAATGCGGTGAAAGCGCCAATTTGCATGCGGCCATTCAAAACTTCGCGTCCGCCCATCCACAGCACCAGAACCATCGCCAGGCCCAGCATGAATTCCAGCGTGGGCCAAAGCATGCCCATGAGCCGTACCAGTTTGAGGCTTCGGGCCATGTATTCCTGGTTTGCGGTTTCAAAGGCCGCAATTTCCGCTTCTTCCTGCACGTAGGCGCGAATCACCCGGGCTCCCGAGAAATTCTCCTGCGCCCGCGCGGAAATGTCGGAGAACATCGCCTGAATTCTCTCGAAGCGTTCATGGATGCGCCGGCCGAAATACTGAATGGTGACGCTGACAATGGGCAGCGGAATAAACGCGTACGCGGTTAGCTTGGGACTGTTGCGCACCATGAACCACAACGCCGCGGCGGTGAATACCAGCGTGTTCGCCGAGTACATGATCGCCGGACCCATGAGCATGCGGACCGCATTCAAATCATTAGTCACCCTTGCCATAATGTCGCCGGTGCGCATGCGCTGGTAGTAGGAATAAGAGAGGGTTTCGAGGTGGGCGAAGAGGTCGTTGCGCAGATCGAACTCAATGTCGCGGGAAATGCCGATGACGATCCAGCGCGTAAGGAAGAGGAAAATGGCCCGAACCGCGGCCAACGCCAATACCTGCGCCGCGAAAATCAGAAGGCCATGCGGAGTGACGCGGCCTTCCAGGCTCTGCGCGGCATTGCCGATCACCCGAGGCAGTCCGGCCCAGGCTCCATTGCTCAAAATAAGACACACCGTGCCCGCGACAAAGCCCCACCGGTAACGCTTGAGATAGGGGAGCAGTGGACGCATCTTGTGAGGAATCATGCAGTTGATGTAGATGAAATTTTAGCAGGCGGGGGTGCAGGTTAGTACCTGGTACCTAGTACCGAGTGTCGAATTGGCGGTGTTTGGATTGCGGGGGTTCGTCGAGCGGAAGGATGTCCTGCTTGAATGCGATTACGCCGAGTGCTGCGAGAACCAGGCTCCAGCAGGCGAAGAATATCCATCCCGCGTCGAAGATGAAGATTTGCGCAAAGTCCATGACGGCCCGCCTCGTGTGCAGTTAAGATTAAAAAACCGCGGGACCAGGGGGAGAATCTGATCCCGCGCTACGAGTGAAGCAGACTAGTGACGACCGCTCGTGCCGACACGCTTATTCTTCGTTTGTTGAAGGCGCTTCGTTCTGCATGTGTTTCTGCACCCGCGCCTCGCGGTTCGCCTCGAACTCCTTCAATTTGCTCTGCTGATCGGGCGTGAGCAGTTGATAAAGTTCGTTGTGGATGCGAGTTTCCTGTACCTTCATCTGGACCAGGGTCTGGCTTTGCTGGGCTACGAGGGCTTGCACCTTGGCTTCATCGTAGGTGCCTTCCACATATTGCCTGAGTTGCTGGTCCATCTGGTGAAGTTGCATCTTGAGCGGCTTCACCGTGGCATGCTCTTTCTGCAGAACAGCCTTCATCTGCGTCTTTTGGTCATCGGTCACGTTTAACAACTTGGCGTAGAACCCCATCATGTGATCATCCATGCCAAACTCGTGGCCATGCATTCCGCCATGCATGGGCGGAGGCGGCGTTGCATCCGCAGTTTGCGATTTGGCGATCGCACCGCCCAGCATCACCGCCACCGCCGCGACGAACAAACGAAAACGAATCGATTTCATAAACTCGTGACTCCTTAGAAGAGAAGACCGGCTCCTTCGACAACTTCTTTCAGGAACCTGGCACTTTTGCGTACACTCATAGGAACACGATTTGAAAGCGAAAGTAGTAAAAAGTGAGTAAATCCGAGTAAAGTTTTGTCACCACTACACTGCGAACTGTTTGACAATTCTTTACTACGAGCCGCAGGCAGCATGGTGCACAATGAAAGCTGCAAAGATGGACCGCATTCTCATCATCGACGACGATGTCGAACTCTGCACTCTGGTCGGTGAGTACCTGCAAGCTGAGGGCTTCGAGGTGGAAGCGGTGCATGACGGTGAGAGCGGACTGCAACGCGCCACTGGTGGCGGATACCTGCTGGCGGTGCTGGATGTAATGCTGCCCGGCATCAATGGTTTCGAAGTGCTGCGCCGAATCCGCGCGACTTCGCGTCTGCCCGTGCTGCTGCTTACTGCGCGAGGGGAAGACGTGGACCGTATTGTCGGCCTGGAGATTGGCGCTGACGATTATCTGCCCAAACCTTTTAACCCTCGCGAGTTGGTGGCTCGCATTCGGGCTATCCTGCGCCGCACTCGCGGCGACAAGTCCTCTCCCGCCGCTCCCGACATTGTGCGTGTGGGCGAGATTGAGCTCGATCCTGCCACGCGCAGCGTGCGCCGTGACGGCCAGCCGGTGGATCTGACTTCCGTGGAATTCAACCTTCTGGAGGTGTTGTTGCGCGAAGCGGGACGCGTGGTGCCGCGCGAGCGCCTGGTGAATGCGGTGCTGAGCCGCAAGTTTTCGCCCTTTGACCGCAGCATCGACATGCACGTCAGCAAGGTGCGCAAGAAGCTCGGCGACACCGATAACGACGAGCACATAAAGACGATCCGCGGTGTGGGATACATCTTTGCGCGTCCGCGGGAAAAAACGATCGAGAAGGCCGGGGACAAGGTAAAGACGCCATGAAGAGCCTGTTCCTCAAGATTTTTCTTTCGTTCTGGGTAGCTCAGGCTTTGTTTCTTGTGCTGGCAATTCTGGTCGCCTTGGCACTTCGTCCGCGAGGCTCAAGTTGGGAAGGTCTCCTCGCGACCACGTTGAATGACTCGGTGAATGCCTACGAACAGGGTGGCAACCGAGCCCTTCGCGAGTATTTGCAGAACCTGGAGAATACGCAGCGCGTCCGTGCTTTTTTATTCAGCGAAGACATGGAGGAGCTTTCGCACCGTGGCGCACCGGACTGGGCGGTACGGGTCGCAGGCGGGGGCCCGAGGAAACCGCATGAGGGTTTTCTCTTTCCCGCTCCTCCCCCAGTATTGCGCGATTCGCGTGCTTCATCCGACGGGAAACATCGGTACACGCTGGTTATGGGACTGCCGCCCGGCCCTCGTGTTTTCTTCGGACCGCGCGGGATGCCGGTTCCGGGCTTGATCATTGCGGTGCTCTCCTCGGGTATGGTTTGTTATTTTCTTGCCTGGTATATGACCAAGCCGGTGGTTCGGTTGCGCGCGGCCACACGACAACTTGCGGCTGGCGATCTGACTGCGCGCGCCGGCAATCCTAAGAGCAGAAGACACGACGAGATTGCCGGGCTGATCCGCGATTTCGACACTATGGCTAGCCGGCTGGAAACTCTGGTGAACGCCCAGTCGCGCCTGCTTAACGACATTTCCCACGAATTGCGTTCTCCGCTGGCGCGCCTGAACGTCGCTCTGGGACTGGCCCGGCAGCGCTCTGGACCCGAAAGCGCGAGCATGCTGGAGCGCATCGAACTGGAAGCCAGCCGGCTGAACGAGCTGATCGGCCGCCTGCTCACGCTGGCCCGTCTGGAAGATGGCGAGCAGCGAGTGCCGGCGACTCCGGTCGCCCTTGACGACGTAGTACTGAATGTGACGGAAGATGCCGAGTTCGAAGCCCAAGCGCGGCACTGCCACGTAAGCAGCAATATCCTCGCTGGCGACTGGGCGGTGCGCGGGCAAGTGTCTCTGTTACACAGCGCGATCGAGAACGTGGTTCGCAACGCCATCCGCTACACGCGGGAAGGCACTACTGTTGAAATTCACCTCGGGAGGAAAGAGAACGCCAGCGGCGCAGAAGCGGTTTTGAGCGTAACCGACTGCGGATCGGGCGTTCCTCCGGATTCACTCGAGAAATTGTTTCAACCGTTCTATCGCCTGGAAGATGATCGAGGGCGGCAGACTGGCGGCGTTGGTCTGGGATTGGCCATCACGGAAAGGGCGGTCCGCTTCCACGGCGGGCGCGTCGCGGCTTTCAACCGTGCGGAAGGCGGGCTGCTGGTCGAGATTCATCTCCCGCTGCTGGCCAGCGCCAAATCTGGGCCTTTGCAGGAGCGGGTTCCGGCAGAACAGCAGTGGCCAGTGGTCAGTGGCCAGTGACCAGTCGTTCGCTTGCCCGCCCGCCGACCACTATCCACTGACCACTGTACTTAGGCAACTCCGAGCCGTATCTGCGGTTCCAACCAACCTGGCGGGTTTGCTCTTCCTGCGCATTCCTGATACACAAATGGATGGCAATTCACGCCTTCATAAAGTGTTCAAGCCCGGTTTGACGGGGAACGCAGTACTATGTCTACAGGAGAAAAAGCGAAGAATGCGGACAAGGTCTACCTGGCTTGTGGGAATCGCGGCTCTGGCTCTAATCGGATTTCTGGCGGCATGCAGTAACAAGTACTCTTCTTCCAGTTCCAACAGTGGACTGGTGGTGGTTTCCACGCAAGGCAATGCGGTGATGGAAACCTTCAGCCTGGATCTGGGCAATGGCCGCACCGCGCAGATCAACAATTCCGCCGGACCGCCGACCAATGGAGTTCCCACCTCAGTAGTGCTTGATCCGGCCGGAACATTTGCATATGTGCTGGTCACGCAGAGTACCGCGGTGAATGCCAGTTCGACGGGAGTGGAGGCGTTCCCCGTTGCCTCCGATGGGAAACTTGGAACGGGGACGACGACCACCCTTAATGGTGGCGTGAGTCCCGTGGCAATGGCTATCGACTCTGCGGGGAAGTTTCTCTTTGTGGCGGATGCTACGCCGGGCGCGGTCTCGGTGCTCGCCATCGGCAGCGGTGGCAGTTTGACCGAGGTCGCAGGTTCTCCCTTTCTCTTGCCTGCGCAAACGGGTGGTCCTATCCCCAATGCCTCGGCGCTGGCTGTGACTCCAACCGTGGTTCCATCCGCGTTTTCTATTTGCTCGGCGAATGCGCCTCCCACTACTGAAGACCTTTATGTTACGGATTCCGTGAATTATCAGGTTCTGAACTATTCGGTTTCGTCAACCGGGGCCCTGACCTACGTCTCGCAAAACCCTACGGGCGTGGTCCCCTCGGGTGTTACGGTCGATCCGTGTAACCGCTTCGTTTACGTTTCGAATGCGACTACGAACAACGTGAACGCTTACACAATCTGCAGCCAGATTTCTTTGCCAACCTGTACCCAACAGGATTTTAGTTTAATCGAGGTAAAAGGTTCACCGTTCGCTGCGAGTGATACTCCCGGGGCTTTGGCGGTGGATCCGCTGGGCAATCACCTGTATGTGGTGGATCGGGGACAGAATGCGATTTCCGCCTTCCAGATCAGTTCCACCACCGGGAGCCTGACGCCACTGAGTCCGCCAACCATTGCCACCAATTCATTTCCCACGTCCATTGCGATCCGCAGCGATGGGGCCTGGATGTTCGTGACCAACCTCAACAGTTTGAATGTTTCCCAATATGCCGTGACGCCCACCACCGGCGGGCTGACGCCGCAGCCGCCGGTGCAGACCGCTAACAATCCGTGGGGAGTAGCGGTGAAGTAGCGGACGCCTTCGATCACGTGGGAATTTTCAGGATCAGGTAAGCGCCCACCAGGGCAAAGATCAGGTCCGGCGACCAGGCCGCCAGAGCTGGCGGCAGTTGACTTACATCACCCATGGACTCGAACAGGCGCGACACTATGGTATAGACCACCGCTATTCCAACGGCCACCGCTACCCCAGTGATCGCACCCTTCTTTGCCGGTGAGAGTGAAAAGGGCACAGCGATTACCGCCATGATCAAAGTGATCAGCGGGAAAGAAAGCTTCTTGTTCAGTTGCACCCGCAAGTGCACCACATCGAAGCCGCTCTGCTGCAGGTCGTGGATATAGCGGCGCAGCTCCTCGTAATTCATCTCCGAATATTGCTTCACTTCCTTTTTGAAATACGACGGCACCTCGCTGACCTCAGGAAAAGTTGAGACCTCGAAGGTGCGGAAATCGGCAATGGCCGGACCGCGCAGAGTGCGCTGCCATCCTTGCTCAAAGATCCAGCGGTTCAGATTGTCGGCCCAGTGGGCGCGGTCGGCGTGAACCCGCTGCGTAATGGAGAAGCTGGCGGGATCGATTTGAAAGATGGTGACGTTGGCGAACTGGTCGCGGTCGGGATCGAAGAACTGGTAATAGTAAATGTCATGGTGCTGGCCGAATATCCACTTGCGGTCGGGACGCAGATAAGTTTGCGCCGGCTTGCCTTTGATCTGGTTGTGCAGCGCTTCCTGGCGTTTGTTGGTATGAGGCAGGTAGAACTGGTCGGCGAAAAATAGTCCGGAGGCGAGAAACGCAGCCGCGACCAGCACCGGCGTCACGATGCGGTAGATGCTGGTTCCAGTGGCTTTGATCGCGGTGATCTCATTGGCGCGGTTCATCAAGCCAAACGTGATGAGGACGGCCAACAGCATGATCAAGGGAGCGACGCTGTACAGCAAATACGGCGCGACGTTCAGAAGATACTCCGCGACCACCAGGAACGGCGTTTGATTGCGCAGGATGTCGCCCAGCAACTCGAACAGCGTGAACACCAGCAGCAGCACGACGAAGGAAGAAAGAATCATCCCAAGGTAGAGAAAGAAATCGCGCAGCACACAGTCGTCGAGAAGCGTGGGGAAGCTGGCGCTGAAGACGCGGCGGCGGGTGGACGCCCGCTCGAAGGCGTTGGCGCTGTCGCGGCGTCCCAGGCGTAACGTGGGGACAACGCCGTTGGCATGAGGAGCGTCGTGCTTTCCCGATAGTCGCCATGCTGAAAGCGCAATCGGCCGGCGCTCAGCTTGCCAAAGCAAGATTGATCCCGCGGCAAAGAATGCGATGTTCGCCAGCCATGCTCCGAACATGGGGCCAACCTTGCCCTGCCGGGCCAGCGAAACTCCGACCAGCGAAATGAAGTAGTAAATGAAAACCAGCGCGATGGTGATGACGAAGCCGCCGGACTTCCCGCTCTTTTTCGACGACAAGCCCAGAGGGATTCCGACCATCGCCAGCACCAGACACGCCGTCGGCAAGGCGAAGCGGCGATGGAATTCGATGAGATACCATCGAGCCGATACTGGATCGACGCGGCTGGCATGCTCGCGCAGCGCCGAAGTGCTCACCAGTCCAACCGGAATCTGTTCTTCGGATTTGTTCTCGGTCGTCGGCAGTTCGATGGGAATGTCAGTCTGCTGGAAGGTTGAAATCTGGTAGCGGTCGGCGAGTTTGGGATCGGTTTCGTGCGTGGCCCCGTCGATCAAATGCAGGTGCAGTCGGTCCTGACCCTCGGGCACGAGGATGCCTTCATGCGCCAACGTGATGCGAGGATTGGCCGCATCGGACATGTCGGCGAGAAAGACTCCCTTCCACACCGCGGCGCCCTGCGCGGTGTGTACGTCCTGCACATATAAGACGATTTTCGGGAAGCCTTCATAAAAAACTCGCGGCTGCACTTCAAAAGAAACTTGCGAGCCTTTCAGTTGATCCTCGAGATGTCCCAGAGAGGCCAGCGACCACGGCGCTACGTACAATCCATTGCCCAGAGCCAACAGCCATGCGCCCACCACAAAAATTGCCAGCACCCGGCCAAAGCTCCAAACGCCCATACCGCTGGCGCGCATGGCGGTGATTTCGCTATCGGCGGCGAGCCGGCTCAGTCCGAGGAGAATCCCCACCAGCACGCTCATTGGGATCGTATAGGTAAGCGCGAGTGGAACGGTATAGAAGAAAATTTGAGCAACGCTGGGCAGCGGCGCACTGGCGCGGACCACGAGTTCGAGGATGCGTCCCAGATCGCGCGTGAACAGAACGAAAGTGAAGATCGCCGCGCCGATCAGGGCGTGCGAGGTGACTTCGCGGAGAATGTAGCGGGTAAGAATCCGCATGGGAGACGCGTCTGAGGGCAGGATAGCATGGGAGGCAGCGGTCAGTGGCCACTGGTCAGTGGACAGTTATGCCGGGTGCCCCATTTCTCGCGCACTTTGCGAGAAGTGGGGCTTTTGACTTGAGCTCACGATAAGTCCAATCTCGTTCCAATGTTCATCCGTCACAGACACGATATCGCATTGGTGCGTAGGGTCTCTTCATGCCCTGGGGCCTAAAGCGTTATTACGGCACGGGAAGCCTCCATTTCATCACCTGGAGCTGCTATCGACGCAAGCCCCTACTGGGCAATTCCACGCGCCGCGACCTGGTACTTACCGTCCTCGAACTGATGCGCGTTCGTTATCGTTTTGCCGTGATCGGATACGTGGTCATGCCCGAACACGTACATGTCTTGATTTCCGAACCTATGGTTGGCAATCCCTCGACGATAATTCAGGCCGTGAAGCTGAGCGTCTCCCGGCGGCTGGCCATTGCGGACGAATTCTCCGGCCAGTTCTGGCAACGTCGTTTCTACGACTTCAATTTGTGGAGCCAGCAGAAAGAGGTTGAGAAGCTGAAGTACATGCATCGCAATCCGGTGGTGCGCGGACTGGTGGCGGCTCCAGAGGATTGGCGGTGGAGTAGCTACCGATCTTACGCCTACGGCGAGGCGGGATTGGTTCGGATCAACGACTGGACCTGGTGGGAGGAGAAAATTCGACAGAGCGCCGGATGAGGTTCAAGAACGCACCAAAATCAGACGTGGGTGAGACGTGGGTGAGTGGGTGCCCCATTTCTCGCGCACTTTGCGAGAAGTGGGGCTTTTGACTCATGGCTCGTGATAAGCCCAGTTTGCCCGCGCCGGAGGATTGGCGGCATGAGGACCACGGCACGCACTAACGAAGCACGCACCGAGGCCTGTGAATGAATACGTCATCCCCAATTCAGGATCATTATCAAGTTCAGGCCTTATTACCTCGAATATCTTCATCACGATATTGTTCCGCTCGAAGGTGTCCATACTGAGGCGTCGGCCACGGCCGGTCGCTTCTAAAACCTCCAACGCTCTAATGCCATGAACATCTGCTAGGCGTATCCCAAGACAAACTTGCGCATAAATGTCATTTACCCTTTTGGGATGGAGCATCACCTTTTCAACTTTTCGATCTTGGTCCTGCCGCCTGAACTCCAAAGCTTCGCTAAACAGCGCATCGAGAAACTTCACGTCCCACGGTGTGAGCTCCTTCAAGATCGTAGGGAATGACGGATAAACCTTGCTCTCTTCGGCTGAATTTGCCGCGCTCGCAAGAAGATTAGCCCAGACCTGTCGAAGTCCCTCGTCGTCTTCGAGCGTTGCCTCAGATAAGATCGTGAGCATCAGTTTTTCCGGAACGCGCCTTACCCGCGCCCCAATCTTATCCAGTTTCTCTTTTGCCACCGCAAAGAGCTTCACCCCACGCTTCAGTCGCATCATTCGAACTTCGTCCTGAAGCATAAGTCCGAACTCCGTTGCCGCCGGACCGAAGGCATTAATGAGAAGATCGTTGAACCCTTGCGAGGCCCCTTGAACAATACCTTTCGCAATCTCTCCAGCTACTTCCGCTTCATCTGGCATCCAAATCCCTCTTTGACGAGCGAGATCAAAAGCCTGGGCCACCACCTTAGAAAATCTAGAGATTACCGACATCAGCCATAATTTGCTGGACTTCAGCTGGTTGAAGCCCAACGGCCCGTTGCAAGAACTGGCCATTCAGACTGGTTGTAAATCTGGACGCAGCGACCGCCTGTATACGAGCTTGTACCCGCCGACGGGTAACATAACTCAGAACGCACGCAGCGCGAGCGCGCGTAATCGAGACGTATAGCAACCGAGCCGCCTCCAGCACTAGACCGGGATATGGCTGACGCCACGGGCCGGGGAAAATATGGTCCTCCAATCCGGGGATGAACACAACTCGTGCAGACAATCCTTTTGCCCCGTGCATACTCATGATCCGCACGCGAGGGGGAAGCGCCGCAGCGTTTGGAACGGGCTGATTAAGCCGGGCATAAATTGCCTGCAACACAGACATCTGTTGCTCATCCGTATCGGCCCATAACCAATCTCTTAGTTCTTCGAGCGTCGCGTCTTGGGGCAGATTGGCAGCGAAAGCTTGCCAGTTCTGTGCTTCGGCAGCATTGAATGTCGAGGTCAGAATGGCTGATATGTCCGACAGTCGTAAGATCAAGGTATCGGTCGTTTGCCACCCAGAAATACCGGCACGAACCTGTCGGGCAAGGTTTAGGGCTGTCAACGCCCTGCCAGCAAAGACTCCTCCTGGCAGTGGGTTCAGAAAGATGTCTCGATAATTCAGCGCGTTGTTGATTACCCCATCCGCTACGGCGTTGCAGGTTCCGAGGCCTATTCCAGGCCTCAACCCAAGTATCAGCCGATGGGCAACATGATCGTCGGCGTCACAGACGATGCGGATCATCGCGAGGACGAACCGTCCCGTATCGGAACCAATAAAACTCTCAGCTCTGGGCGGCTCGAAGGGGACACCTGTCGCATTCAGCGCGTCACGCAATCCGGGCAATAACTCCCGTTGATTGCTCAGGAGAATCAACACGTCGCGCGGGTTTAGGCCACCATTGATAAGATCACGGCATGAAGTGGCGATTGCCTCGGCTTCAGCTGGAGCACTGCTGAACCGCCATCGGTGTACTGTCCCAGCGACCGTAGGCGCAGACGCCGCGTACAACGAATTTAGCGTTTTCGGTATTCGATTTTGTCCAGGGTATCCATTCATGAGCGCATTTGCAGCCGCCGTGATCCTCTGGGCACAGCGGAAGCAATCGGACAGCGCGCGCGATGCGGCATTGGGGTAGCGCTGCGGAAAGGTTTGAATGCCCTCGGGTGAACCGTAACGGAATGAGTAGATGCTTTGGTCATCATCTCCGGCCACGAACGTGACAACACCGCGCGCAATCATTTCATCGACGAACCGCTGATCGACGGGGTTAAGGTCCTGATACTCATCCACGATCAAATGCTGCAAGTGAATAAGGGCTACAGGGTCGAGGTTTCCGGCGAGAATATGGTCCAGACATTGACGAACGATCTCGCCCGGTAGAACACAGGAATAGGCTTGCGTTCGGGGTCCGTGAAATCCGTTAAAAGCCGCACGTTCAGCCGTGGTGATCGGCGGGTCAGGAGGTATGTAATTGGGCGGAGCCCATTGTCCGGTGCTCCAAAACGCTTCATGTTCACGCCGAATTTCTTCCCTTCTCGTTTTCCCCAATCCGTTCGAGTGACCAAACTCTGCGTCGAAAACGTTCTCAAGCTCCCAGTTGTCCAACACAAGGGGGTCGGCCGGATAATGCAGGAGACCGGCGGCCCGCAGCAATCTGAGCGCAAGCGAATGCAAGGTGCTGACGCGAACACCGGCACCGTTTGGCTGATTGTGATTTATGCAGTAAACGTGAATCCGGTTACGCAACTCTATTGAGGATGCCCGCGTAAACGAGACAACGGCAACGGAGCGCGGAAGAACACCTTGACCCAACAACCAACAAACCCGTTCCTCGATGGAGAAGGATTTTCCAGTGCCCGGTCCGGCTACAAGTCTAACTTGGGGGGAACCATCGTGGGCCGCCGCGCGCTGCACCGCCTCAGCAGCCTGGATTTGTTGGGCCGTGATGGCCATGTAACCGCCCCACCTTTAACCCTTTGCCGTGCACCATTCCCACTGAGGGTTCTATAAAAGGGGATGTCAAGAAAAAACACTTTTCCTCCTTACTTAGAGGAGGTTTTTCTTGCATCCGGCCCCTCTGCTGCGG
>Ga0307479_10000560_pt1 | contig 33376 bp, 28 predicted proteins | sample atmos_gasesECM4C_FD_203743 | JGI IMG/M metagenome (GOLD analysis project Ga0307479, IMG submission 203743) | Hardwood forest soil microbial communities from Morgan-Monroe State Forest, Indiana, United States - atmos_gasesECM4C_515 | ecosystem: Environmental > Terrestrial > Soil > Temperate...
TGGCTTGTTAGGTTCCGTTTCTGGCGGCTGCCTCAGATGTCATAGGGCACGCCAATTGGCCCCAAGACGAACTTGGGTTCTGGTCGAGCTCTTGCTGCCCTCATCCAGGGCGGGTGGTGGCGGGTTGCAGTGCCTAGATTATCTTGGTATAGTCCCGGCATGCGGTACGTGACCTCTCTCGTCGGCCTCCTGGCACTCCTCGCGGCGCCGTACCCGACCGTGGCCCGGGCCGGCGCCGGCGGTACGATGGGTGCGGACGCCGCTCCGGGGCTCTGGCGGACCATCGGTCCGGACGGGCCGGCGGCGATCACCAGCCTCGCCATCGACCCGCAGCGGCCCGAAATCGCATTTGCCAGCATGGCCGGCGGCGGCATCGCCCGCAGCGTGGACGGCGGTGCGACCTGGCGCACCGAAAGCGCCGGTCTGACCGGTCCCTACGTCACCGGCCTGATCGTCCATCCCCGCCTGAGCGACCTGGTGTACGCGCTCGGCGGGTCCAACACGCTGGTGCGCAGCCTCGACGGCGGGCTCCACTGGCGTGAGCTGCCGATTCCTGGCTTCGAGCTGCGGGCCCTGGCGCCCTCGCCTCTCCACCCGGATGTCGTCTACCTAGGCAGCAACGCCGGCCTCTTCGTCAGCCACGACCGCGGCGACACCTGGCGGCTCCTCGGCGGGGGCGGCCTGCCGCCGTTCTATGCGGTGCAGGCGCTGGCGCTGGATGCCAAGGACGCGCGCCTGCTCTACGCGGGCATCACCGACTTCCGCGGCTTCGGCCTCTGGGTCAGCCAGGACGGCGGCGGCAGCTGGCATCGCCGCCTCCGCGCCGTGCCCGCCCAGCTCATCGCCGACCCGCAGCGCTCGGGCATCGTCTACCTGCTGCGGCAGGGCAGCCTGCAGCGCAGCCGCGACCTGGGAGCGACGTGGGAACCGTACTTTCCGGGAGCCGCCCAGGCGGTCGCGTTCGATCCGCGCCATCCCTGGATCGCCTACGTCGCGGGCTCCGCCGCGCCGCCCTCGCAGCCGCCGGCGGCACTCTACAAGACCGGCGACGACGGCGCGCACTGGCAGCCGCTGACCGCGGGGCTGCCGAGCCAGGGCGGCGTCGGCGCCCTGGCGGCGAGCCCGGCCGGCGAGCTGCTCGCCGACATCGACGCCCAGCTGTTCCGCAGCAGCGACGGCGGCGCGAGCTGGGCCGAGGCAGGCGGCGGTCTGATCAACTCCAGCGTCTACACCCTCGCCTTCGGCAGCCCGGGCACCCTCTTTGCCGCCTGCCTGGCGGGGGTGTATCGCAGCCGTGACGCGGGTGCCAGCTGGTCCAAGGTCCTGGGCCAGGTGGTCTTGGCCCTTGCCGTCGACCGCTCGCACCCGGACACCGTCTATGCGGGCACTCCCTATCCATTCGGCTTCGACCCGCACGTCATCTGGAAGACGACCGACGGCGGCGACACCTGGGCGCCGCTGCCGTATCCCCAGGGTGCCGCCAACCTGCGCTCCGGGATCTTCGCCGCCGACCTCGTCGTGGACCCCGAGGACTCGCAGGGCGTCTACCTCGCGGCCCAGCACGACGTCGCCGGATCGCCTGGCGGGGAGGGGCTCTATCGCTCGCCCGACGGCGGCCAGACCTGGACGAAGCTGGATCTCCCGGCGGCGAGCTTTGCCGGCATCGCCATTCACCCCGACCAGCCGCAGACGGTCTGGGCGGTCTGGCCGGGCGGCCTCTACAAGAGCGCCGACCATGGACGGAGCTGGAGCCTGGTGCTGGCCGGCAGCCCAGGCGGCAGCCTGCGCGCCGTTGCCCTGGCCCCGTCCGACCCCGACGTCGTCTGGACGGCCGGCGATTTCGAGACCTGGCGCAGCGCCGACGGCGGCGCGACCTGGAGGCGGTTGTCCGGACTGAGCATGCCGCCGTACTTTCCTTTCAACTTCAGGCAGCACCCGCTGGCCGTAGATCCCGCGAATCCATACACCCTGTACGCCGCCTGGGTGGGGGGTGTCTCCCGCCGCTCCATGGGAACGAGATGGCAGCCGTTCGACGCCGGCCTCTTCAACCGCAACGCCACCTCCATCCTGTTCGACCCCGCCGACCCGGCCCGCCTGCTGGTCGGCACCCTGGGAGCCGGCCTCTTCGAGAATCGCCTCGCGCCACCGCCGGCCGCGGTAGCAGGCCAGTGACCCGCCGCCGGCGACAGCTCGGCATCGCCCTCATTGACGTCGTCGACCTCGCGGTGGACACCGAGGACGCGCAGGGCGTCTATCTCGCGGCGCAGCTCAGCGCCGGCGCGGCCGGCGGCCGGCTTTCTGCCCCGGATCACCTGGCGCGGCGGTAGCGCGACGAGCGCGCCTCGCACTCTTCGCACTCAGGGCAGGCGCAGGGCGGGGCGTATCTGCCCGCGGTGGCAGGTGGTGCAGTTCACCGTGGGGCGGTGGTCGGTGTCGAGTCCGCGGATCTTGGGGAGGAGCTCGTTGTTGATGGTGGCAGTCATGCGGATCATGCCCCGCGCAGCTTCCTTCTCCTTCTTGTCGTTGCTCTGCCACTGACCGGGGATGTGGCAGTGGGTGCAGGTGACCCCGAGCGGGCGGCTGTAGCCGGTCTCCATGACCACCAGCAGCTGGCCGGCGGTGACGCCTTGCATCAGGTCGATGTCCATGAAGACGTTGCCGGCCGGCTCGTTCTCCTTGCCGGCGATCTCCTTGCGGAGGTCGGCCAGCGCTTTCTGCTCGTCGAACTTCGGCTTCGCCGGCTTGGCGGCCTCGGGCGCGGCGGCGGCCTCGGACCTGGCGGCCGCGGGCGTGGCCGGCGGCGGCTCGGGTTGCCGCCTGGCGGCTGTGACGGCGGCAGCGGACGCGAGCAGCAGGGCGAGGCCGCAGAGGACGAAGGAGCGGGTCGGCATGGTCGGTCTCCAGGTCGTTCGTTCGGTCAGCGGGCCATTCTAGCCGAGGCGCCGGGCACGGCCGGCCGTCGGCGGCCCCGGCGGCCATGGTGTGTGACCGCGTGACCTGCGGATCTGGGTCATCGCGGGATGGCGCGGAGCAGCCTGCTCCGCGCGGCTCAGGGACAGGGGAAGGCGCCGGTGTCCTGGACCGGGGCGAAGGCGGTGCCCTGGGGATTGACGTAGCGCCTGGCGGCGCCGGTCCTGGTGTCGGTCACCGTGGTGACGACCTGCGTGTTGGTGAGGCCGGCCGCGAAGACCCAGAAGCGGCCGTTCACGGCGCAGCCGTCGAGGACCTTGAGCAGCATCTCGACGTTGGTGCCGGCGAAGAACCAGAAGGCGCCGGTGTCGGCGGTCAGCGGGATGACGTGGCCGGGGCCGCTGCTCGTATCCGAGAGGACGTACTCGGTGCTGACGGCGAAACGCGTCCCCTGGAGGCAGAGCCGGGTGTCGCCCGCCGCGCACGGGGCCTGGGCCGCCGGCCCCTTCCAGCCGAGCTTCACCACCTCGAAGTCGGCCGCGGTGAGGCTCGCGAAGGCGGGGTTCAGCACGTCGTTGTCCCAGCGCGTGTCGTAGGTGCCCTGCACGTACATGTCGCTGCCGTTGTCGGCGAGGATGAGGCCGTAGGTCTTCATCGCCTGAAAGATCTTCTGGACGTAGGCCGGGTAGCCGGAGAGGTCCTTGCCGGCCTTGAGGCGCAGGCGGGCCCCCAGCGGCGGCGCCGCGGGGTTGGACCCGGCGTCGTGGGACGCCGGAAAGACGTGGCCGTTGCTGTCGCGGACGGTGAAGCGGAAGGCGTGGCGGATGGGATCGGGGCCGAAGACCTCGTCGTAGCGCACCAGGCCGGGGAGGATGGCGAGGCCGGCGGCGTCGGCGCTGGTCCAACCCTCGGGGCGGCGGGCGTTGGCATCGAGCGGAAAGACCGCGCCGGAGCCGGCCTCCCAGTGATCGGCGTTCCAGTGCGCCTGGTAGAGCTCGAAGAGAATGCGGTGATCGCGGTCCACCAGCAGCATGTGGCAATCGCTGTCGGCGCAGCCGCCCGGGGTGCCGCCCTCGATCCACCTCGGCTGGGTGCGGGCGGCGACCGGGATGGGGTAGCCGGGCGGCCGCCCGGGAGCGCCGGCGTCGCTCTCGTCGGGAGAGAGCACGAAGGTGACCGGCGCGAGCGGCTGGTTGCCGGGAACCACGGCGTAGGGGAAGCCGAAGATCCCGTCCGGAGTGCTGCTGTCGTCGCCGCCGAAGTCGGGGTGGAGCCCGCGGCCGGGGCCGATGAAGCCGATCAGGGCGGCGCTCGACGGGTCCACCGGCGCCGCGACGACGTCGAGGTTCCACCAGTTGTCCGGCGGGAACAGCGGCAGCGGCGGCGGCAGCGCCCCGCCGAGCTGGGCGGCCGCGCGCCCGCAGAGCAGCATCAGAGCGGCGGCGCCGCAGCCCGCCGCTCCTCGCCAGCGCGGCGTCGTCATGCCCGCGACTCTACTCCAAGGCGGCCCCAGGCGGCCCTCGGCGGGCCTCGGCGGGCCTCGGCGGGCCTGGGCGCCCCCCGGCGGCCTACTTCGCGCCGGCGCCCGGCACGTTGGCGGCGCCGGCGATGAAGCGGGCGACGTTGGCCTTCAGCGCCTCGCGGTCGGCGCGCCGCACGTACATCATGTGGCCGGCGCTGTAGAACGCCATCGACACCCGCGACGGATAGGTGGGGTCGAAGCCGAGGTGGCTGAAGGTGTACTGGGTGGCGAAGAACGGCGTCGCCAGGTCGTAGTAGCCGTTGTTGACCAGCACCTTGAGGTTGGGGTTGATCGACATCGCGTAGCGCAGGTCCTCGGCGACGTTGACGTACTGGTTGTCGTAGGGCCGGTAGTCCCAGGGGCGGACCTTGTCGGTGAGCAGCTCGTAGTTGAGCTCGCTGCGGAAGCCCAGCTCCCTCTCCACGTAGTTGTTGAACACCGCGGCGAACGGCCCCGAGAAGGCGGCGCTCGCCGGGTCGAACTCGAAGCGCTCGCCGGCGGCCTGGCGGTCGACTCCCTTGAAGCGGCTGTCGAGGCGGCCGACGGTGAGGCGCTCGGAGCGCAGCAGCTCCTTGGTGAACTCGAAGATCGTCGGGCGCAGGTTGGCGTTCTCGAGGAACGTCTCGGAGAGCCCGCTGTAGCGCGCCAGCTTCTGGGCGACCTGGTGCCGCTCGGCGTCGCCGAGGTCGTTGCCGCGCAGCAGCGCCTGGGTGTACTCGCCGGTGGCGAAGCGCTCGGACTCAGCGATCGCCTTTTCCAGATCGCCGCCTTGCAGGTCGGCGGGCAGCTTCTTGTGGTACCAGGCGGTGGCGGTATACGTGGGCAGGAACAGCGGGTACGGCAGGTCGTTGCCGACGTCGAAACGCGCGGTCCCGAAGTTGAGGATCGAGGACACGAGGACGATGCCGTTCAGATAGATGTTGAGCTTCTCTTGCAGGTACCGGGCGAGCCCTGCCGAGCGTGTCGTGCCGTAGCTCTCTCCGGCCAAGAACTTTGGCGAGCTCCAGCGCTCGAAATGCGCAATGTACTCGCGGATGAAGTCGGCCACCGATTCGATGTCTTCGCGCACGCCGTGGAAGCTCGCCGGGTTCTCGTCCGGCGCCGGCCTGCTGAAGCCGGTCGAGACCGGGTCGATGAACACCAGGTCCGTGACGTCGAGCAACGACTCGTTGTTGTCGGCGATCTGGTACGGTGGCGGCGGCGCCCAGCCCTCGTCTTCCATCACCACCCGGCGCGGACCGAAGGCGCCCATGTGCAGCCAGGCCGACGCCGAGCCGGGGCCGCCGTTGTAGGCGAAGGTGATGGGCCGGTGGCCCACGTCCGGCACCCCGTCGCGGGTGTAGGCGGTGAAGTAGATGGAGGCGCGCACCTTGCCGTCGTCCTGCTTGAGCAGCAGGGTGCCGGCGGTGGCGGTGTAGGCGACGTCGCGCCCGCCGATGCGGGCCTTGTGGTGGGTCGTGACCAGCTTCTCCTCGGGCTTGCGGCGCTGGTCCCGGTCCTGGTCCCGGTCCCGGCCGCCGCCGCCCCGGCCGGCCGCCTCGCTCTCGTGCCGCGACGCCTCGTCGGGCGCGTGCGTCGAATCGGGCGCCGGCTCGGCCCGCCGCGCCTCGGGGCGGGGCGTCTGCTCGCGCGGCCAGGAGTCCGGCGGACGTTGAGCGGCGGCGGGAGCGCCCGCCGTCAGGGCGGCGGCGACGGCGGCCGCGATCAGCAGCGGCCGTGAGGTCTTGCTCGACATGGTGGACCCCCCTCGGACGAAGTGTTCGATCCAACTCCGTCAATACGCCCCGGGTCCGGCAGGGTTCCCGTGGCTAAGTGGTCCAGGACAGAAATCCGCCAACGTATTCACCGGCCCTCCGCACCCCCGGCGGCGTTGCGCCTCCTCAGCGTATTCCCGATACGCTTGCGTCGGCGCGCCTTGCCGGGAACGCGGATTGCTCGGCGCCTACGTTACCGGATTTCTGTCCTGGTCCACGAAGCCGTCGCCGCGGCGCTCGGCGCTCGGCGCTCGGCTCCCCTAATTACCTAATACTGCGGCACGGAGGGGTCGATCTCGCGGCTCCAGGCGTCGATGCCGCCCGCGAGGTTCTGCGCCGACCGGAAGCCGCGCTGGCGCATCAGCTCGACGGCGCTCGCGGAGCGCGGTCCGTGGTGGCAGTGGACGACGTACCGGGCCGCCGGGTCGAGCCGTTCGAGCTCGGCCGGGAGGTCCTGCAGCGGGATCAGCCGCGCGCCCTCGATGTGGCAGATGGCGTGCTCCATCGGCGAGCGCACGTCGATCAAGGTGAACTCGCGCCCCTCGTCGAGCCAGCGCTTGACCTCGTCGACGTAGACGTCGAAGTCCTCGCTCGCGCCGTCCTCCCCTCCCGCGCCCGTCGCGGGAGCGGCCGCGGTGCCGCCGGCCGCGGTGCCGCCGGCCGCCGCCGCGCCCGCGCCGGCGGCGTGGACCACCCCGGCGGGCGGCGCGATGCCGCAGAACTGGTCGTAGTCGATCAGCTCGTGCTGCGTCGGGTGCGCGGAGCAGATCGGGCAGGCCGGGTCCTTGCGCAGCTTGAGCTCGCGGAACTTCATCTTCAGGGCGTCGAACAGCAGCAGCCGCCCGATCATCGGCTCGCCGGCGCCGATGATGAGCTTGATCGCCTCGTTGGCCTGCAGCGCGCCGATGATCCCCGGCAGCACGCCGAGCACGCCCCCCTCGGCGCACGACGGCACCAGGCCGGGCGGCGGCGGCTCCGGGAAGAGGCAGCGGTAGCAGGGCCCCCTGGCCCCCCAGAAGATCGACACCTGCCCCTCGAAGCGGAAGATCGAGCCATAGACGTTCGGCTTGCCGCTGAGCACGCAGGCGTCGTTGACCAGGTAGCGGGTCTGGAAGTTGTCGGTGCCGTCCACCACGACGTCGTAGGGCGCGAACAGCTCCATGGCGTTGCTCGCCTCGAGCCGCGCCTCGTGCGGCACGAGGGTGATGAACGGGTTGATGCCGCGCAGCCGCTCGACCGCCGCGGCGAGCTTGGGCCTGCCCACGTCGGCGCGGCTGAACAGCACCTGGCGATGGAGGTTGCTCTCGTCGACGACGTCGAACTCCACCAGCCCGAGGGTGCCCACGCCGGCCGCCGCCAGGTAGAGGCCGAGCGGCGAGCCGAGCCCGCCGGCGCCGATCAGCAGTACCTTCGCGGCCTTGAGCTTCCGCTGCCCCTCGATCCCCACCTCCGGCATGATCAGGTGGCGGCTGTACTGGCGGATCTCCTCCGGGCTGAGCGCGGGCAGCTCGCCGGCGGCCGCCGGCGTCGCCCGCCCCGGCGGGCTCGCCACCGCGCTGCCGCCCGCGATCGAGGGGATGATGGTCAAGGTGTCGCCGGCCCCGACCTTGGTGGCGCCGCGCTCGAGATGGCGCACGTCGTCGTCGTTGAGGAAGACGTTGACGAAGCTGCGCAGCGCGCCGTCGGCGGTGTAGAGGTGCGGCTTGAGGCCGGGGTACCGGCGGGTGAGGTCGCCGAGCGCCTCGTCGACGGTGCCGCCCTGGACCTCCACGTCGCCCGCCTCGCCGGTGAAGCGCCGCAGCGGGGTCGGGATCTGGATCGTCGCCATGGGATGTCTCCTATGCCGGGGTCAATCTGGGCTCACCGGCCGGGCTCGCCGGCCGGCGCCCGCACGCCGGTACGCCGACCGCCGCCGGCTCCGGCGTCGGCACCGGCGCCGCCGTCTGCCGGGGGTTCCGGGACCGTCGCCAGCCGCTCCTCGTCGAAGCGCTCGCGGTCGTCGCGCAGCCGCCAGCTCCGGGCCCTGTCCACCTCGCCCTCGCGGACCGAAACGATCAGGTACGACAGCCCCGGCCACGCGTGCTCGCGATCGAACTCGCTGGGCTCGGCGGGATGGTCGGGGTGGGAATGATAGTAGCCCACCACCGACAGCCCAGCGGTGCGCGCCTCCTTGTGGGCGGCGAGCACCGTCTCGGGGCTCATCACGAAGCGGTTGTGGCGGCTGTCCTGGCGCTCGTTGGCGGCCGGCGCCACGCGCTCCACGCGGGTGGCGCCGTCCCGCGCCTGGCCGAGCAGGAAGCCGCAGCACTCCTCGGGATAGGTCCGCTCCGCGTGGCGGCCGATCGCCTCCATGTCGGCGGCGGCCAGCTCGAGGGCGGGAGGCGCCGCCGCCGGGTCCGCCGCGGCAGCGCCCGCGGCCGGCACGGCCGCCGGGTCCGTCTGGCTCATGCGGCGGGGACCTCCTCCCAGAAGTGCTCGGAGAGGTACTTGTCGGCGCCGTCGCAGAGCACGGTGACGATGGTCGCCGCCGCGCCGCGCGGCACCTCCTTCGCCACCGCCAGCGCCGCCGCGACGTTGGCGCCGGCGGAGACGCCGACGCGCAGCCCCTGCTCGCGCGCCAGGCGGTTCACCATCGCGTAGGCGGTCTCGGTCGCCATCTCGCGCGCCTCGTCGGCGAGGCCTGGATCGTAGATCCGCGGCACCAGCGCCGAGGCCATGTGCTTCATCCCCTCGAGGCCGTGGAACGGCGAGTCGGGCTCGACCGAGATCAGCTTCACCTCCGGCCGGACGTCGCGCAGGAAGCGTCCCACGCCCATGAAGGTGCCGCTGGTGCCGAGGCCGGTGACGAAGTGGCTGATCTCGCCGCCGGTCTGTGCCCAGATCTCCGGGCCGGTAGTGCGGTAGTGCGCCCCCCAGTTCTCGGGATTCGAGTACTGGTCGAGGTAGGCGTAGCGCTCGGGCTCGGCGGCGGCCAGCCGGCGGGCCTCGGCGATGGCGCCGTCGCTCCCGGCCAGCGGATCGGTGAGATGCAGCTCGGCGCCATAGGCGAGCAGGATCTTGCGCCGTTCGGGGCTGGCGTTCTCCGGCATGCACAGGGTCACCGGGATGCGGCGCACCGCGCCGATCATGGCGTAGGCGATGCCGGTGTTGCCGGAGGTGGCGTCGAGCAGCCGCCGGCCGGCGGCGCCCGGCCCGGGCGCGTCGAACAGCCCGCGCCGCTCGGCGTCCAGGATGATGGCGAGGCCGGCGCGGTCCTTGACCGAGCCGCCGGGGTTGGCGTGCTCGGCCTTGGCCAGCAGCCGCACCTCGGGCCGCCCGGTCAGCTCGGAGAGGTCGATGAGCGGCGTGTTGCCGATCAGCTCCAGCACCCGCCGCGGGCCGCCGAGCGCCGCGCTCGCGGGGGGCGCCGGCACGGCGGTCGTGGTGGTCTCGGGCATGAGCACAGGTCCTCTTGACCTATAAAGGATATCAAGGCGCTCACGAATTCCGCCCTGGCCGCCATGCCAAGGACCCGCAGCGCGGCGATAGCGAGAGGGAGGGAGAGAGAGCGAGAAAGGGGCAGGTCAGGCGCGTTCCGGCAGCAGCCGCAGGTCAGGTGCGTTCGGGCAGCAGCCGCAGGTCAGGCGCGTTCGAGCAGCAGCGCCGTCCAGTCGTCCTCGAGGGCCGGCTGGGTGGCGGCCCGCACCCGCGCGAGCAGATCGTCGATCCACGCCAGCGGGGGAGCGGGCCCCCCGGCCACGCCGCCGCCGTTGCCGGGCGCGGCCAGCAGGCCGGCGAGCGCCCCGTACCCGAGCGGCTCGCCGCCGCCGGCGGCCGGCGCCTCGGCCAGGCCGTCGGTGAGCAGCAGCAGGCGGTCGCCCGGGGCGAGGCGCAGGGTGAGCGAGCGGTAGTCGACCTCGGGCCGCACGCCCAGCGGCAGGCGCGGACCGGGCACCACCTGCGGCACCGGCGGCTCGCCCGCGGCCAGCAGGTAGGGGTCGGGCAGGCCGGCGTTGGCCAGCTCGACGCGGCCGGCGGCCGGCTCGAAGCGGACGAACGCCAGCGCCACGAACTCGCGCTCCGGGAGCTCGGCGGCGAGGCGGCGGTTGAGCTCGCGCAGCGTGTCGGCGGCGGAGCGCTCGGCGGCGACCAGCGGCAGCATCGCCTTGACCGAGGCCATGATCAGGGCGGCCGCCATGCCCTTGCCGGCGACGTCGCCCACCACCACGCCGACGGCGCCGTCGGGCAGCAGGAAGGAGTCGTAGAAGTCGCCGGCCACCAGGAGCGCGGCCAGGTTGCGCGCGGCGATGCGGTAGCCTTCGCCGGCGATCTCGGGCGGCGGCAGCAGGCGGCCCTGCAGCTCGCGCGCCAGGCGCAGCTCCTTTTCGGCGAACTCGACCTCCTTGAGGCGCGCCACGCTCGCTTCGAGGCGGGAGCGGATGGCGTCGAAGCTGTAGAAGGCCAGGCCGACGGCCACGGCCAGGGCGGCGGTGATCGCCACGTAGATCGGTACGTGCTGCCCGAAGCTGACGTGGAGGAACACCACTGCCGTCTCGTGCATGACGAGCCAGGCGGCCAGGCCGCTGGCCACCAGGACGAGGGTGTGCGCCGCCATGCCCGTCCGCTTGCCCAGGCGGTTGATCCGGCGCCCCAGCAGGTGGAAGAGGAGCCGCGCGAAGAGCAGGATCAAGAGCGCGGTGAAGGCGCTCAGCAAGACATAGAGGAGCGTCCCGCCGCGGGCGTCCTCGAGCGCCATCAAGCCGCCCACCGCGGCGCCGATCGCGATGGTGACCAGCGGGTCGCGGAGCCAGCGGATGTAGAGGGCCGTGGTACGGAATCGCCCAGGGGCGGCGGCGGTGCGGCCGGGGGCCGCGACGGCGGAGGCCATTTCTGTATCCTATACGGCGCCCTGGGGCAGGAGTTCGGGCCGCGGGCGAAGCCGGCGCGCGCGGCGGCACCCCATTCCGGCCGCCGCCGCCCGAACGCTGGCAGAGGAGAGCATCATCGACGACCATCCGCATACCGGCGCCGACCGCATCCCGCCGGGCCAGTACGTCACGCAGAAATGGCCGATCCTGACCTACGGCGAGACGCCGCGCATTGCGCCGGCGTCATGGCAGCTGCGCGTCACCGGCCTGGTGGCGGCGGAGCGCGCCTTCGGCTGGGAGCAGTTCCAGGCGCTGCCGCGCCGCCGGGTGACCGCCGACTTCCACTGCGTCACCCGCTTCTCGACGCTCGACAACGCCTGGGAAGGGGTGGCGCCGGCCGAGCTGCTGCGCCAGGCGGGCGTCGGCCCGGAGGCGGCGCACGTGCTGGTGCACTGCTACGGCGGCTACACCACTAACCTGCCGCTCGAGGACCTGCTCTCCGAGCGGGCGGTGCTCGCCGACACCCACAACGGCGCGCCGCTGCCGGTGGACCATGGCGGCCCGGTGCGCCTGGTGGTGCCGCACCTCTACGCCTGGAAGAGCGCCAAGTGGGTGAACGGGCTCGAGCTGCTGCGCGAGGACCACCGCGGCTTCTGGGAGCGCAACGGCTATCACGTCTACGGCGACCCCTGGCGCGAGGAGCGCTTCAGCTCGCAGGAGACCCGGGAGGCCTACCAGGTGCGGCGGCGCGCGCAGCAGCTCGGCCTGTCTCCGGACGATCCCGGCGATCCGCCCGCTACCGCCCTCGCAGCAACCCGGCCACGTCCGGCGACAGGGGGATGACCAGGGAGGCCACGACCGACGCCGCGGTCAGGAACAGGCAGATGAGCGCCGCCGCCTGGTGGTCGCCACGCTCCGGCTTCAGCGGATCGAGGACCAGGCCGGCGAGATAGCCGCCGGCGAAGCCGCCGATGTGCGCGTAGTTGTCGACCCCCGGCATGAGGAAGCCGAAGACGATCATGGTGATGGCGTAGCTCCAGGCCTGCCCGCCGATGGCGCGGCTGCCGCTGCGCCGGCCGTAGTAGACCAGCGCACCGACGAAGCCCAGGATGGGGGCCGAGGCGCCCACCGTGATGACGCTGCCGCCGAGGCCGACCAGCCCGAGCGTACTGCTGAGCAGGAAGCCGGTCACCGAGGAGACCGAGTAGATGATGACCATCCGGCTCGGGCCGTAGAGCTCGGCGATCGCCGGCGCCAGGTAGCGCACCCAGTAGAGGTTGAAGCCGATGTGCAGGATCCCGGCGTGCAGCCAGCCGGCGGAGAGCAGCGTCCACCAGTGGTGCAGCCCGAAGACCGGGAAGGCGCCGCTGGCGCCGAAGCGCACCAGGTTCAGCGTGCTGGGCGCCAGCAGCGTCAACAGGCCACGCATGCGGATGCCCTGCGGGTCGGTCACCAGCATCAGCAGGTAGAGCAGCACGCAGCCGCCGATGACCGCGTCGACGAAGCCCATGTCGCGCCCCAGCCGCCGCAGCCAGGCGTTGAGGCCGAACATCCCGGGATTGCGCCGGCCGCAGTAGGGGCACTCCTTCTCGCTCACCCCCACCAGCTTCCCGCACGAAGGACAGAGCACCGAGCCGCTGCGCTGGCGTTGGAACATGGCGCGTACTCTACCCCGGTCCGGGCTCTTCCCGGCCGCGGGGAGCTCAGGGATCGACGCGCGGCGGCTCGCGCGGCACGGGATCGCGCCACGCGGGCTCGCCGGCGCTCGGGGCGTCGGGAGGGTCCTCGACCGGCGGTTCGACCGGCGGCCCCTGGTCCGGGTCGTCCTCGGGCTCGCGCCGCGCGGGCGGGTCCACCGGTTCGCGCGGGTCGCGGTCGCGCCGCGGATCGTGAGGGTCGGCCGCGTGCCGCTGGCCGCGGTCGGCGGGAGGCCGCGGCGCCGTGGCCCGTTCGAGGCGGGCCAGGTAGACGAGCGCCTCCTGGCGGGAGTCGCCGCACATCTCCTCGCTGGCGCGGAGGCGCGAGCAGACGGCCGGCCGCTCGGGCCGGCCGTAGAGGCGGCAGCGGTTGTCGGCATCGAGCTGGACGCAGCGGACGCCGGCCGGCTTGCCGCGGGGCATGCCCGGGATCGGCGACGAGATCGACGGCGCGATGCAGCACGCCCCGCATCCGGCCCTGCAATTCATCGTCGCGGGCCGCGGCCTTCAGCCGGCGGTGGGATCGCCGGGATCGTCATCGGCGGTGGCGGGGCCGGGCTCCGGCGCCGCGTCCTCCGGCCCCTCGTCGTCGGCATCGGGATCGGGCACCGCCGAAAGCGGCGGGGAGCTCCAGGCGCGGGCGAGGACCGCGGCGGCGTGGGCGGCGTCTTGCCGGCGCACCTCGAGGCGGTTGTAGGCGGCGGGCGCGGCGGACAGCAGGTGGACCGCCGGCAGGCGTTCCTCGAGCACGCAGCACCGCAGGCCCTCGGACTCGAGGAACGTGCGCGCCAGGTGGGCCTCCCATGGCGTGTGGAAGCGGGCGACGGTGCACAGGGCCGCGTTCTCGTCCTCGCCGATTTCGGGCTCCTCGGCCTCACCTTCCTGATCGGCGGGGCCCGGCCGCGGGGGGGCGCCGCCGGCGAGCTCCGTGGGCTGCCAGAGCGTGCCGCAGTCGCCGCAGCGGTAGCCTCGGCGGGCGAGCGGCAGCACTCCGAGGACCAGGCGCGACGACCGTTCCGGCCGCAGGTCGAAGCTGCCGCAGGCGGGGCAGCTCGGGCCGCCCGGCGCGGCGGCGGCTGTGTCCGCCGTGTCGGCCGTGCCGGTCGCGGACACTGCCATCTCGCCGGCCGCCGCCTCCGCCGTCGGCCCGGCGTCCGCGGCCAGGTAGATCTCGGGCAGCGGCGCGAGCCGCCGCAGCACCTCCGCGGCCGCCACCGCATCCTGCTCCCGGACCTTGAGCTGCACGCCGCCGACGGCGTTGGAGAGCGCCACCAGGCGGATGACGTGCTCGTTGGCGATCAGCGAGTGCAGGCCCTCGGCGCTCAGCCGGGCCTGGGCGATCTGCGCCTCCCAGGGCGTGCTGAAGGTGCCCACGGTGACCAGGCGCTGCAGCTCGTAGGGTGTTTCGGACATGAGATCAGCGGCCTCCGCCTGGCCGTCGCCCGGCGGGACCGCGGCGGGAGGCTGCCTTCAGCGGATTCCGCCGCTGCGCAACAGCGCGACCAGCCCGGCGAAGATGGCGCCGAAGAAGATCAGCGTCAGCAGCGCCGCGCCCAACCCGGCGAGGTGGCCGCGGCGATGGGCGGCGATCCAGTAGGCGCCCGCGGCGGCGAGCAGCGCGAAGAGGGCGAAGACCAGGTCGGGCGGCATCATAGCTCATGACCGCTCGCGATCGTCGCCCTCGCCGCCCTCCTCGAGACTCTGGACGATCTGCGTCACCTCGACCTCGGCCTTGCGGATCTTTCCCCGGCACAGGTCGAGCAGCTGGGCGGCGCGGCGCAGCTCCTGCGCCAGCTGGTCGATGTCGATCTCCTCGCCCTCGATCCGCTGCAGGATGCCCTCGAGCTCCTCCATCGCCTGGCGGAAGCCCAGCGTCTCCTCCCCTGGTTCCGCGCTGGCCTCCGTCCTCGCCCCCAGCGCCGGCGCGTCCGGGATGGCCCCGCCCTCGCCCTCGGGCCGCGGTCCACGGACCCGGCCGGGATCGCCGTTCTCGCTCAACGTCCCTCCTCCTCCCTGCCGGGCGGCGCCGGCAGGAACTCCAGCGCGATCTGCGCCGATGGCGCCGGCCGCCGCGGCGGCTTTCTCGGCGCGATCATCGGTGGCTTCGCCGCCAGGGCCGGCTCGGCGATCTCGCCTGCCGGTGCTGTTGCCCCGGACGCCATCGCCACCGCGGCCGCCTCCCCGGCCTCGACGCGGCTGCGCAGCAGGCCCCCGGCCAGGCGGCTGAGCAGCGCGTCGCCGCTCGAAACCTGCGCGGGATGGCGCAGCAGCCTGCCGCCGGCGTCGCGGGTGACGCTGAAGCCGCGCTCCAGGGTGCGCTGCGGGTCGAGCTGCGCGGCGAGCCGCTCGAGCCCCTGCAGCGTGGCGCGCGCCTCGCGCAGATGGCCGCGCGCCGCGCCGCAGGCGCGCTCGGCGCGCCGCCGCCGTTCGAGCTCGGCGCGCAAGACGCCGCGCGGCGCCGCCAGCGCCAGCCGCGCCCGCACCTCCTCGCCGCGCCGCCCGGCCGCGCGCAGGGCGCTGCGTCCGAGCCGCGCGAGAGCGCGCGCGTGCTCCTCGACGTGGGCGCCGGCGCCGGCCAGGCGCAGCCGCGCCAGGCTGACGCCGCGTTCCGCCCGGCCCAGCGCCTCGCGCGCCCAGGCGAGCGGCGCCAGGGCCTCCCGGCGCAGCGCCCGCCGCAGCTCCGCGACGGCCAGGTCGAGGCGCGCCACCCGCTCGACCAGGAACTCGGCGACCTTGGTCGGCGTCTTGAGCGCGGTATGGGCCACCAGGTCGGCGATCGAGCGGTCGATCTCGTGGCCCAGCCCGGTGAGCACCGGGAACGGCGCGCGCGCGATCGCCTCGGCGATGGCGCGGCTGTCGAAGGCGGCGAGGTCGGTCTTCGAGCCGCCGCCGCGGATCACCACCGCGCAGTCCACCCGTGCCCCGGCCAGCGCCGCCAGCACCCGCAGCGCCGAGACCACCTCGCGCTCGGCGTCCCGTCCCTGCACCGCGGCGTGCACGAACAGCACGCGGAAGCCGTAGCCGCTCTCGCGCAGGCCGGAGAGGAAGTCGTGGTACGCGGCGCTGCCCTCGGAGGTGATGAGCGCCAGCGCCAGCGGCAGCTCGGGCAGCTCGAGCGCGCGGTTGCGGTCCATCAGCCCCGCCGCCGCTAGCGCCGCCAGCGTCTCGCGCCGCCGCAGCTCGAGCAGGCCGAGAGTGAAGGCCGGATCGACCTCCCGGATGGTCAGCTGCAGCCGGCCGCCGGCGCCGTAGAAATCGAGGTTGCCGCGGCAGCGGATCTGGACGCCGTCCGCCAGCCGCTGGTCGGTGGCGGCGAGCATGCGCTTGACGCGCTGGAAGTCGGCGTTCCAGATCACCGCGTCGAGCTTGCCGACGATCGAGTCGTCGTCGCCTTTTTCGATCAGCTCGAAGTAGACGTGCCCGCGCGTCCCTTGCTTGCAGCGCGCCACCTCCCCGGCCACCCACACCGCCGGGAACGCCTCGGCCAGCACCTCGCGGATCTCGCCGCAGAGCTGCGACACCGTGTAGGTGGGCTCGACCAGCGGGATGAGAGTCAGATGCGGGTCCTCGCCATCGAGTATGTTGCCGCGGGTGACGAAGCGCCGGGAGCGGGGCCGCCTGGCGCCGAGATCGCGGCGGGGCGCGTCGGCGCGGCGTGGCGCGGCTCGGCTCGGCTCAGTGGTAGGACTTGAGCTCCTTCGACGAGCCGAGCGGGATGGCCTCGGCCCATTCGACGGCTTTCTTGTCGCCCGCGGTGAGCTTGCCCAGGAAGTCGACCGCCTCGTCGCGCTCGCGGAACAGCCGCCAGATGAAGGTGTGGCCGGCCGGCGCGGTGAAGTAGGTGTAATGCTTGGAGCCGTTCGACAGGTCGAAGCCGAGATTGGTCTCGCCATTGACGCCGACGCAGGCCAGGGCGATGGCGCGGCAGGCGAGCGCCAGGGCCTTGATGGCGTCCTCGTAGTCGGCCAGCTCTTCGCGCGACAGCGGCGAGTGATAGAGAGCGATGCGGGCGCAGTCTTCCTCGGCCAACAAGTTGTAAGGGATGTCGTTACGGTCCATCGCGTCCTTGGTCTCGCCGGTGGTGACGAAGACGTCCTCGGTGCCGGTGACCTTGTAGGTGATGGCGTACACGTCCTTCTCGAGCTGCGAGAAAGCTTCTGCCAGGATGCTCTCGTCCTCGATGGTGAAGTAATACAATCGGTTCATCAGTCGTCGTGCTGCCATGCAGCCGTGCCCTCCAAAATCGATGTCAATAAGGGCCGGGATCGCCGGATGTCCGGCTCTCCCGAATAGGACATTGTAACACAACTGACAGCCGGCGACGCGGAGGGGGCGACGCGGCGGGCGGCCCAACCAACTGATTCAAGGATAATAGCCGCGGGCGGTGCGCGCCTTGAGGCCGGACCGGCGCATCTTGACCTCGATCTGGCGGTAGCCGCCGGCGCCGGCGGGCACGCCGGACTGGAAGGCGAGCAAGTAACGGCTGCGCAGCTCGCGCTCGATCTCGGCGTAGACGCCGGCCAGCTCGGCTGCCTTGCTGACGTAGAAGACCCTGCCGCCCGTCGCCTCTCCCAGGTGGTCGAGCTTGCGGCGGATGCCGATGCTGGACCGCCCGATGTTGAGGCCGATGGTGTAGATCGCGACGCCGCTGCGCTTGGCGTACTCGAGCGCCTCGTCGAAGGTCAGCTGGCTGGTGTTGTCGTCGCCGTCCGAGAGCAGCACCATGGCGCGCTGGCCGTGGGTGCCGCGGAAGTAGTAGAGGCTGTGCACCAGCGCGTCGTGGATCGAGGTGGAGCCGTCGGCCTGCAGGCGCTCGAGCGACTGGGCGGCCGCCCGCGGATCGTCGGTGAGCGGCATGCGCAGCACCGGGCGGTCCGAGAAGGTGAGCGTCAAGCAGCGGTCGCCGGGGCGCACCATGCGCTCGAGGAAACCGCCGGCGGCGCGCTGCGCCTCGCCCAGCGAGTTGGCCATCGAGCCCGAGGTGTCGATGAGGATGGCCAGGGTGAGCGGCAGGTTTTCGACCAGCTCGAACTTCGCCAGCGTCTGCGGCTGGCCGTTCTCGAACACCTGGAAATCGTCGCCGGCGAGACCGCGCACCAGCTGGCCGGAGCCGTCGACGACCGTGGCGTAGAGCTCGACGAGGTTGACCGCGAGCTCCTCCACGAAATCGGGAGAGCGCAGGAAGCGGACGTCCTCGGCGCGGCTGCCGTCGTCGAGCTGGGCGGCGACGGTCAGGTAGACGGTGTCCCCCTGCTTCGGCACGTCGACGGTGGCGGCCCAGGGCGGCTGGGTGGCCTTCGCCACCAGCTTGTCGTTGAGCTTGAACTCGACGAGCTCGACGCGCCGCTCGGAAGGCACCGTCACCTCGGCGACGACCTGCGTCCTGCCCACCGGCTTGGCGCCGCGCGCCGGCTGCTGGATGGCGACCGTCAGGCCGCCGTGCGGCTGGTTCAGCACCAGGTGATCGGAGGCGATCAGGTGGCCCTGCGCGTCGTAGCCGTCGGCCCGCACCACCTGCTCGGTGGGCAGCCGCTTGAGGCGCACCTCGACGGTATAGGGCGCGGTGTGACGCGCGAACTGCGGCTTGTCGTCCACCGAGAAGATCACCTTGGTGATGTGGTCGCCGGTGACCAGCGCCTCCGCGCGCCAGAGCCCGAACACCACGTCATCCGCGGGCGGCACCAGGGTCACGGTGTCGCGCCGCCGCGAGCGCAGGATCTGGAGCTTCTCCTCCTCGCTCATCGGGCGCTCGCCCTCTGGGCGGCCCGCGAAGGCCGGCGCCGGCGGCTCGATCGGGACGCCCGGCACGACGAAGCCGCGGGCCACGTGCGCCTCGGCGCCGTTGCCGTCGTCCCGGATGCGCAGGCGCAGCACGAAGGCCCGATGGGGCCGCAGGGGGCGGTCGAGCTCGATGGTCACCGGCTGGCCGGCGGCCGGGGCCGGCAGGCGGTAGCGCACGTGGAAGTTCTCGAAGATGCGGCCCCCGTTCTCCACCGCGCCCTCGACGGTCAGGCCGACCACCTGCTTGCCGGAGGCGGCGGGAGCGGCGGCGGCGTCCGGCTTCGCGCCGGCACTGGCGGCGGCGGGGCCGGCGTTCGGGGTGAGGTTGGCAGTGCCGGCGGGGGCGGCTGCGGTTTCCGGAGAGGAGCCGGGGGCGCCGGGGCCGGCGGCGGCGCCAGGCCCTTCCTCGGCGAGCCGCCCGGTGGCGACCACCTGGGCGATGGCGCGGGTGAGAATGCGCTGGCCGGCCCACTCGGGGAACTGCAGCTCGACGCTGGGCACCGAAAGCGGCGCCGGCAGGTTGGCCTGCGGCGTCGCGGCCGCCTCGGTCGCCCAGCGGGCGAGGTCGCCCGGCGGATCGAGCAGCCCCTCGCCGGGGAGGCCGTCGGGGCGCTGGGCATAGGCATGGCGGGCGGCGGCCGCCGCCTCGCCGCCGGGGCCCTGCCCGGAGAGGCCCGGGATGCCGGTGACGCTGTCGATCAGCTCCGCCAGCTTGCACAGGCGGAGGTCGAAGCGCTGGCCCGAGACGCGGCCGCGCAGCTCCTCCCATTGCTCGAGCCAGTACTCCATCTCGGGGGTGTAGAGGACGCGCTTGCCGTCGCCGGGCGTCCAGGCCCGGAATGGCTCGTCTGCCTCCGGCCGGTAGACCACGATGCTGCCGGAGCGTCCGCCGGGCTGGCCGCTCTTGTAGGTCCAGACCTCGATCGGCTTGAAGGTGGTGCCGCAGTCGAGGATGGCGCGCCCCTGAGGCGTGCCGTCGAGGAACGTCAGCTGCGCCCGCACGTCGGCGGGCGACACGAACTTGTTGGCCACCAGGCGCTGGCGGCGCGCGATGCCTTCACGCAGCGTGCTCGCCGGCGTGCCGTTTCCCGGACTCCGACCTGCCGGGAGTGCCGCCACAGGCGGGAGCGGCGGCCGCGCCAGGAACTCGTCGATCCAGCGCTGGCGCGCCCCGACGTCCATGTGGGTCAGCGCGGTGCGTTGGTCGTCGGAGAGCAGCAGCTGCGGGCCGTCCTGGAAGAAGGCGCGCTGCGGCTCCGGCCACAGCACCGGATCGTCCGCCGCCGCCGGCGCCGGCGGCACCGCCGCGGGCGCGGCAGATGTCGCCGCTGTCGACGACTCCGCGGCGGCGACGCGGCGCGCCGGAGCGGGGAGGAGGCAGAGCGAGGCCAGGAGCAACAGCAGGGCGGACGTCGAGCGTGATCTCACGGCGGCCAGTATTGCACGCCGGGTGCCACGCGCACAGCGCCCGCGACGTGCCGGGGTCGCCTCCAGGCGGCGCCAGCGAGTATGCTGTCGGCTGATCTATGCCGCGACACCTGCGCAACGTGCCGATCCGCACCTGGGAAGCCGGAGACTCGGTCCAGGGCTACGCGCTGCTCACCAAGAAGGAGCTGCGCCAGGACCGCAACGGCAAGAGCTACCTCGACATGGAGCTGGCCGACGCCAGCGGCTCGATCGTCGCCAAGGTGTGGGCCGACAGCCCGGCGCTGCACGGCCAGTTCGATCTCCACCGCTTCATCGCCTTCCGCGGCACGGTCAAGAGCTACCGCGAGCAGCTGCAGCTGACCATCGACGAATGCCGCGAGGCGACGGAGGACGACCGCCGCCTCGGTTTCGACGAGGCGCTGCTGATCCCGTCCACGCGCGAGGACATCGACGCTCTTTGGAAGAGACTCCTCGCGGTCCTCGAGGCCGACGTGGAGCGCCCGGCGATGCGGCGTCTGGCCGCCGAGACCCTGGCCGCTCACGGCGCGGAGCTGCGCGAGCACCCGGCGGCCAAGTCGATGCACCACGCCTACCGCGGCGGCCTGCTCGAGCACGTGGTGTCGATGGCGGAGCTGGCGGTGGCGGTCTGCCGGCACTACCGCGAGCTCGACCGCGACCTGATGCTGCTCGGCGTGCTCTTCCACGACCTCGGCAAGCTGCGCGAGCTGGGAGCCATGCCCGCCAACGACTACACCCTCGAGGGGCGGCTGGTCGGCCACGTGGTGCTCGGCCGCGACCTGCTGCGCGAGCGCTGCGCGGCGATCCCCGACTTCCCCGACGACCTGCGGCTGCTGCTCGAGCACCTGGTGCTGTCCCACCAGGGCAAGAAGGAGTTCAGCTCGCCGGTCGAGCCGATGACCCCCGAGGCCGTGGCCCTGCACTTCATCGACGACCTCGACGCCAAGCTCAACCAGCTGCGCACCGCGCGCGAGAGCTCGCCGGGCATGCTCTACCACCGCGGCCTGGCCCGCTACGTTTACCTGCCGGCGCCGGAAGGGCCGCCGCCGGCCGGCGAGTCCCCCGAGCCCGCGGTCCCCCTACCCGAGCAGCCCGGCCTTTTCGCCGAGATCCCCGGAGGCCAGGGCAGCGGCGGACCGTCCGAAGCCGGCCCAACTGGTGAGGCGAGCCGCGACAAACAAGGCGTGCCGCGATTGGCGACAGGCGAAGCCCCGGCCGGCGAGCCACTGGCAACGCCGCGGCCTCCCGCCGGCGGCCCGCCTTCCGTCGCTTCCCCTGCCGTGGTTCCGGCCGCTGCCGACGGCGACGCGGTATCGCCGCTCGCACCGGCGGCGGAAGAGCCCGCCCCCACCGGCCGCCGCTGACGAGCGGCCGCGGCCAGCCCTGAGTGCGGGCCTTACCAGCGCATCTGATAGAGCATCAAGTAGACGACCACGCCGGTCACCGACACGTAAAGCCAGATCGGCAACGTCCAGCGGGCGAGCGCCCTGTGGCGGTCGAACCTGCGGCGGAAGGCACGTGTCACGGTGATTCCGGCGAGCACCGGCACGGTGGCAGCGAGCAAAGTGTGACTGATCAACACGGTGAAGTACACGACACGCGCCGTGCCTGTCCCGGGAAAGTGTACCGATCCAACCTGCGAGTGATAGATCAGGTAAGAGGTCAGGAACAGCGTCGAGCAAACCAGCGCCGCCACCATCACGTTCCGATGAGCGACCCACCGCCGATTGCGGATCAGTACAAACCCGATGATCAGCAGCAAAGCAGCCAGCGCATTGAGCGTAGCATTGACCGCCGGAAGGTCGTGTAGCCGCAGCATGCCGCTCACCAGTGGCCGAATCGCCGGCCTTCCATCCATTGACGATGAGTCACCCAAAGTGAGACGTCGTCTCGCTCCTGATAGATTCGAGCGGCGAAGGGTGCAGCTTCTTCTCGAATCAGCCTGGTGACCTTGTTGATGTTCCTCAATACGGCGGCCGCGAGCGCAGCATGGGGCCCCTTGCCGATAATGAAGAAGGCCCTGACTCCGTGCGTCATCAGGTCGCTAAGTTCGTCCCGCTCCCATCGGATCCTCTTATTGTGGGTTAGGGCGACCCAACCTCTTTCTCCTACCAGGCGAAGCCACTCTCCATCCGCGACGTGATCGGAGGCAAAATGATCCGCGTACGCCTCCACCCGAAGCCCCCCTAATCTGAGCGCCGCGGGGACCGAGAGTCCGAGATCTCTGTCAGTGAAAAAGATTGGCTCAGGCAGCGCGCTCGTAGAGGACCGCCGCATTGATCTCCGAGTCTTCCAGGTTGTAGTCCGCGGCGACGGCTTCTCGCGGCTCCCCCGCGTCTAGCCGCTCGACGATTGTTGCCGTGCGCACGCCCTTCCCAGCGATAAAGGGGCGGCCGAAGGAAATACTCGGATCTATCGCTACAATCTTCTGACTACTAAGTCCCAGGCTGGCAATGACCGGGAACAGGCGGTACGGCAATCCCTCGATGGTCCTGTCGATCCTTTGAAGATGGCCCATGAGAATCTCTGTGATCGCTAACTGGTCTGAGTGACTGAGATCTATAAGCTGTCCAAACCGCTCGATGAACAATCTGCCGGCGGCAGTCCGCAGCTCGTCGCTCAGTAACAGCCTGCTGATTCTGAACCTGTCTGCTGCGAAATCAAGGGCTTCGCGCACGGCAGACATTCGGACATCGTGTCTGGTGCGTAGGGAGCGCAACACGTGGGCTTCAACCAGGTTGGAAAAAGAGAGACGCGAATCCTCGGGAACAGGTCTATAGATCAGCGGAAAGGAATAGGACTCCCCCTCGGCGGTCCGATAGGGACGCCCTACGACCCAAGAACGCAGAGTCGAGGGTGAGATTCGAACGTGGCGCGCTGCCGACGCAATGCCGTAACGCGGTCTCTCGAGCGGATCGGCCCGTGCTGGTTCCGTCAGATGTAATACCTCCTAACCGCTAGGGTAGCATAGTCCTGCGGTATTACCATCAACTCTACGGGCCAGCCGCAGGTCGGCGCGAGAATGCCTCCCTCTTCGGCAGAGCGGGCGTGGTACGACTCAACGCTCTGCCGCCTTCACGAGGTTCCAGTCTGAGGTCGATCGATATTCCACGCAGGGTGGGTCCCTGGGGTCGTGGCAGGCGGTGGGGCCTAAGGTGCGGCGGCCAGCGCTTTGGCGTCGGCGGTCAGCTGGCGCAGGGCCTCTCGGTCCAGCGCCTGGTAATAGCCGCGAATCGCGCCGGCGGGGTCTACCAGCACGAAGCGCGTGCTGTGGAGAATGGCTTCCGGCGCGGTTCCTGCGCCGACTCCCGCTGCGGCGCCGGTTCCCGCGGCGGGGCTGCCGCCTGGGGCCAGAGCCAGCTTGAACCCTTGCTGCGAGAGGCGGCGGATCTGCTTGTCACCGCCGGTCAGGAAGAGCCAGCGGCGGCTGGCGCCGCGGGCGCGTGCATAGCGCTCCAGCACGGGCGGCGCGTCGTGCGCCGGATCGACGCTGAAGGACACCAGGTGGATGCCGAGGCCGGCCGGCAGCGTGCGGTCGAGGCGGGCCATGCGCGCGGAGAGTAAGGGACAGGTCGAGACGCAGCGGGTGAAGATGAAGTCGGCGATCCACGGCGAGCCGACGAGGTCGCGCTGGCGGACCACGCGCCAGTCGCGATTGACGAGCATGAAATCGGGGACGCGGCCCAGCACCGGCAGGGCGGCGACTCGCTCCCGGATCGCCTGCCGCTCCGCCCGCTGCAGGCGCTGGTGAACGGCGGCGGCCCCGACGCCGAGCAGGGCTGCCAGCAGCAGGCCCCAGAGCAAGGGCCGCAGCCACTGTCTTGCAGGGGACACGGGACCGCTAGGGCAGCGCCGCGGCGGACACCAGGCGGTCGAGCATCAGCACTGCCAGCACCGCCGGCAGGTAGAGCAGCGAGGCGAGCATCTGGCGCCGCGCCGCCGGGCTCGAGCGCCTGCGGGCAAACGCCAGGCAGAAACCGAAGTAGGCCAGCCCGAGGGCCAGGGCGCCGCCGAAATACAACCGCCCGGCGACGCCGAGCAGGGACGGCAGCAGGCTCACCGGCACCAGGGCGGCGCCGTAGAGCACGCTCTGGCGGGCGGTCCAGGTGCCGCCGGGATCGATCACCGGCAGCATCGGGAAGCCGGCGCGCGCGTAGTCCTCGCGGCACAGCCAGGCGATGGCAAGGAAGTGCGGCATCTGCCAGAAGAAGAGGATGCCGAACAGCGCCCAGGCAGCGAGATCGATCTCGCCGCGCACCGCGCACCAGCCCATCATCGGCGGCAGGGCGCCCGGGACCGCGCCCACCACGGTGGCGAGCGAGCTGACCTTCTTGAGCGGCGTGTAGGCGAAGACGTAACCGGCCAGGGCCGCCGCGCCGAGCGCCGCGGTGAGGGCGTTGACCGCCAGCGCCAGCTCCAGCAGGCCGCCGACCGCCAGCGCCACGCCGAGGAGCAGGGCGAGGTCCGGGTCCATGCGGCCGGCGGGCAGCGGGCGTCCGGCGGTGCGCCGCATCAAGGCGTCCGAGCTCCGCTCCCAGAACTGGTTGAGCACCGAGGCGCCGGAGGCCACCAGGCCGGTGCCGAGCAGGGTGGCGGCCAGCTGCCACGAGAGGCCCGCGCCGCCCGCCAGCAGGAAGCCGAGCGCGGTGGTCAGCGCCACCATGAGCGTGATGCCCGGCTTGGTCATCTCGACGACGTCGCCGATAGCCGGCAGCGTCGCCATGGAGAGACGCCCGCGCGCCGCCGCCTCCACCGGGCCGGCGGCTGGAGCGACCGCCCCAGCCGGCGCCATCGACGCCGCCTGCGCCGAGAGATCCTCCGCCGCGAGAGAACGTGCGCTAGCGAGCTTACCCATATCTAAGGAAGGGGCCAGGACTGGCAGCCGTACGCATTGCCGTCTCCGCCCAAACGCTCGCGCGAGTCTACACCCAATGTCAATGTCTTCCCGTAAGCCGCGCGAGGACGAGCCTCCCGCCGAAGGAACCCGCAGCCGAAGGGGGGAAAGGGGCCGCGGTTCCAGATTCTTCGCCGAAGCCGCAGACGGTCCCAAAGCCTGACCGTTTGCGACACCCGGGCCGCTCAACCTGGCGGCACGGGTGGCGCAAACGGCCAGGCGAAACCACCGACGCCTCGTACCGCGACGCTAGCGACTCAAGCCGCCGCGGCCCCAGGGGGCGCCCCCCGGAGGCCACCTCTGGACAGGCGGGCCGGCTTTGAGGGAGACTGGGCCGCCCTGGTCTGGGACCCTGACGAGCAGCAGCCGACGCGGCGCGACCGACCCGGCGCGCCCGGCCCGCGAGGAGCGATGGACGAGCCCGTGAAACGCCTGTCCCGCCTGCCTTTGGACCGCCTCGCCCGGGTGCCTCCGCGGGCCTGCCGCAGCGGCTTGCGCCCCGCCGCGACGCCTGGTAGCATCTCGCGCTTGTGACGACTGTCACAAACTCCCCTGCCGCCGCCTGAGCCAGGTCCCAGCACCCATGCAGACCTTCCGCCGCAGCGCCAACTCGATCGCCAAGCTCAGCATCGCGGTCACGGTCCTGCTGCTGGGCGGCCTGGGCTGGCTCGGCCTCGAGACCTTCCGCTCTCCCTACGTCACCCACCAGGGCGAGATCCACGAGCAGCCGGTCGTCTTCAGCCATGAGCACCACGTGGCCGGCCTCGGCCTCGACTGCCGCTACTGCCACACCTCGGTCGAGAAGTCGAACTTCGCCGGCATGCCGCCGTCCGCGACCTGCATGAACTGCCACCGCCTGATCTGGACCAACGCCGACCTGCTGGCGCCGGTGCGGCAGAGCTACGCCACCAACACGCCGCTGCGCTGGACCCGCGTCCACGACCTGCCCGACTTCGTGTACTTCAACCACAGCATCCACGTCGCCAAGGGCATGGGCTGCGTCACCTGTCACGGCGAGGTGGACACGATGCCGCTGTTGTACGAGCACGAGCCGCTGACCATGGAGTGGTGCCTGGATTGCCACCGCAACCCGGGCAAGAACGTGCGGCCGCGCGCCGAGGTCTACAACCTGCACTGGCAGCCGCCGGCGGACCCGCTGCGCGCCACGGCCATGCGTGCAGCGCTGATCAAGGAGTACAAGCTCCAGTCTCTGACGAGCTGCTCGACCTGCCATCGCTGAGGCACGCCGCCGGCGAGCGAACTGAGCGGGCAGCATGGGTTCAAGGCCGCGCCGGCTCGGGCGGCCGCCAGAAAGCGAGAACGATGGACAGCGCCAAGGGTGCCAAAGCGAAGTGCGCCGCCGAGCCCTCCCGCCGGGCCGGGTCCACGCGCCTCGACCTCGAGACGGTGCGCCGCGAGCTGCGCGACAAGCGCGGCCCCGAGTTCTGGCGCAGCCTCGACGAGCTGGCCGGCACGCCGGAGTTCCAGGAGCTGTTGCACCGCGAGTTCCCGCGCCAGGCCAGCGAGTGGATCGAGCCGCCGGGCGCCGCCCTGCCTGCCGGCATACCGGGCCTTCCGGGCGCTCCGGCCGCCGCGGGCGCGACCCGCCGCGCCTTCCTGCAGCTGTCGAGCGCCTCGCTGGCCCTGGCCGGGCTGACCGCCTGCACCCGCCAGCCGCTCGAGAAGATCGTCCCCTACGTCGAGCAGCCCGAGCAGGTGGTGCCGGGGCGCCCGCTGTTCTTCGCCACCACCCTGACCCAGCAGGGATACGGCACCGGCGTGCTGGCCGAGAGCCACGAGGGTCGCCCGACCAAGATCGAGGGCAACACGGAGCACCCGGCGAGCCTCGGCTCGACCGACATGTTCACCCAGGCGGCGATCCTCGAGCTCTACGACCCCGCTCGCTCGCAGATCGTGCTGCACGAGGGCCGCGCCGCGATGGCAAGCACGTTCCTGGTCGCCGTCGGCCAGCTGATGCGCGCCAAGCAGGCCTCCGGCGGCCAGGGGGTGCGGCTGCTCACCGGCGCCGTCACCTCGCCCACCTTCGCCGCCCAGATGCAGGAGTTCGCCGCGCTCTACCCGAACGCCCGCTGGCACCGCTGGGAGCCGGCCGGCCCGCTCCACGCCCGCGCCGCTTCAGTGCGCGCCTTCGGCCGCCCGGTCGAGGTCCGCTACGACCTGGCGCCCGCCGATGTCGTCGTCGCCTTCGACGCCGACCTCCTCGCCTCCGGCCCGGGCGCGGTCGTCTACGCCCGCCAGTTCGCCGACCGTCGCCGGGTGCGCGAGGCGGCCCCCGAGCTGGCGCGGACGATGAACCGCCTGTACGTGGTCGAGACGACCCCCTCGCCCACCGGCAGCATCGCCGACCACCGCCTGCCGCTGCCGCCGGCCGAGCTCGAGGCGCTGCTGCTCGCCCTGGCGCGCGAGGTGGGCGTGGCAGTCCCGGCCGCGCCGCCGGACGCCGCCGCCGCCCTCGGCGCCAAGGCCCGCGCCTGGCTGCCGGAGCTGGCCGCCGACCTCAAGGCCCACCCCGGCGCCTCGCTGGTGGTGGCCGGCGAGACCACCTCGCCGGCGGCGCAGGTGCTGGCCCATGCCATCAACCAGCAGCTCGGCAACGCCGGCAAGACCGTGATCTACACCGAGCCGGTGGAGATCGACCCCGTCGACCACCTGCAGTCGCTCGCCGAGCTGGTGCGCGACATCCGCGCCGGCCAGGTGGACCTGCTGCTCATGCTCGGCGGCGTCAACCCGGTCTACACCGCGCCCGCCGACCTCGACTTCGCCGATGCCCTGGGCAAGGTGGCGACCCGCCTCCATCACGGCCTCTACGTGGACGAGACCGCCGAGTACTGCCACTGGCACGTCCCGGCCGCCCACGAGCTCGAGAGCTGGGGCGACGCCCGCGCCTTCGACGGCACGGCGAGCCTCGCCCAGCCGCTGATCGAGCCGCTCTACGGCGGCCGCAGCCTGCACGAGGTGATGGCCGTGCTGCTCGGTCACGGCGAGACCTCGGGCTACGACCTGGTGCGCGCCGCCTGGAAGGGCCGCCTCCCGGGCGAGCCCGAGGCGGCCTGGCGCAAGGCGCTGCACGACGGCGTCGTTCCCGGCACCCAGCTGCCGCCGCTCGGCGGCGTGGCGGTCGCCGCGGCCGCCGCCGCCCAGGCCGCGGGCGAGATCGCCGCCGCCGGCGCCGCCGCGCGCGCCGCCCAGGGCCAGCTCACCCTCTGCCTGCAGCCCGATCCCACGATCGGCGACGGCCGCTGGGCCTCGAACGTGTGGCTGCAGGAGCTGCCGAAGCCGATGACCAAGCTGACCTGGGACAACGCCGTGCTGATCTCGCCGGCGACCCACCAGCGCCTGAAGCTCGACTGGGAGGAGCGCGTGCAGCTGGCGGTCGGCGGCCGCAAGCTGGACGCGGCGGTGTGGGTGCTCCCCGGCCAGGCCGAGGACACCCTCACCCTGAGCCTCGGCTACGGCCGCCGCCGCGCCGGCGAGAACGGCTCGGGGCTCGGCTGGAACGCCTACGTCCTGCGCACCTCGGCCGCGCCGTGGTCGGCGCCCGGCGCGACGCTGCGCAAGCTCGGCGAGCGTTACATCTTCGCCTGCACGCAGAACCACCACGCCATCGACCAGGAGCAGGGCATCGCGGAGGACGCGCTCGCGGGCCAGAAGGAAGAGACGCGCCACATCGTCCGCACCGCGACGCTCGCCGAGTTCCAGCGCGACCCGGAGTTCGCCGCGCATCAGACCGAAGCGCCGCCGCGCGACATGACCCTCTACCCCAACCGCAACTACGAGGGGCACTCCTGGGGGATGGCGATCGACCTCAACGTCTGCACCGGCTGCAGCGCCTGCGTCGTCGCCTGCCAGGCCGAGAACAACATCCCGGTGGTGGGCAAGGACCAGGTGACCAGGCGCCGCGAGATGCACTGGATCCGCGTCGACCGCTATTTCACCGGCGACATGGACGATCCCGGGCTCCACAACCAGCCGGTCCCCTGCATGCAGTGCGAGAATGCCCCCTGCGAGCTGGTCTGCCCCGTGGGCGCCACCGTGCACAGCGCCGAGGGGCTCAACGACATGACCTACAACCGCTGCGTCGGCACCCGCTACTGCTCGAACAACTGCCCCTACAAGGTCCGCCGCTTCAACTTCCTGCGCTACAGCGACGGCACCAGCCCGCTGGCGGCGATGATGTACAACCCGGACGTGACCGTGCGCATGCGCGGCGTGATGGAGAAGTGCACCTACTGCGTGCAGCGCATCGAGCACGCCAAGATCGACGCGCAGGTGACCGGCCAGCCGATCTCCCCGCAGCGCCTGAAGACCGCCTGCCAGCAGGCGTGCCCGACGCAGGCTATCGTCTTCGGCGACCTGAACGGCGCGAAGCTCGGCGGCCCGGCCTGGGAGGTCGAGCGCTGGAAGGCGAGCCCGCTCAACTACGGCATGCTCGACGACCTCAACACCCGGCCGCGAACCACCTACCTGGCGCGCGTCACCAACCCGAACCCGCGGCTCGCCCCCGCGGCCAGGCAGGCCGCGGCCGCCGCGGCAGCCGCCGCCGGCGCCGCGCCGCCCGGAGCCGCGGCGACGCCCCCGGCCCCGGCCCCGGGCCCGGCCGACGAGAGGACCGCCTAGCATGGCCACCCTGGACCTGGACCGGCGGGACTTGGGCGGCCTGGCGCCGCCGCCCGAGGAGGTGGTGCTCGCCCCCGGGCACACCCCGGGCACGATCACCGACAAGATCACCGCGATCGTCCACGCCCGCACGCCTCGCTGGTGGTACATCGCCTTCGGCGCCTCCCTGATGGTCTTGGGGATGTTCATGACCGCCGTCGGCTGGCTGTTCTGGAAGGGCACCGGCATCTGGGGCATCAACATCCCCAACGGCTGGGGCTTCGCCATCATCAACTTCGTCTGGTGGATCGGCATCGGCCACGCCGGCACCTTGATCTCGGCGATCCTGCTGCTGCTGCGCCAGGACTGGCGCACCTCGATCAACCGCATGGCCGAGGCGATGACGCTCGGCGCGGTGGCCTGCGCCGGCATGTTCCCGATCCTGCACCTGGGACGGCCGTGGCTCGCCTACTGGCTGCTGCCGTACCCGAACACCATGGGGCTGTGGCCGCAGTTCCGCAGCCCGCTGATCTTCGACGTGTTCGCGGTCTCGACCTATGCCACGGTGTCGCTGCTGTTCTGGTTCACCGGCCTCATCCCGGACCTCGGGACCATGCGCGACCGCGCCAAGACTCGCGTGTCGCGGGTGGTGTACGGCTTCCTGTCGCTCGGCTGGCGCGGCTCGATCCGCCACTGGAACAACTACGAGAGCGCCTACCTGCTGCTCGCCGGCCTGGCGACGCCGCTGGTGCTCTCGGTGCACACGGTGGTGAGCTTCGACTTCTCGATCGGCATCATCCCCGGCTGGCACTCGACGATCTTTCCGCCCTACTTCGTGGCCGGCGCCATCTTCGACGGCTTCGCCATGGTGCTCACCCTGCTGCTGCCCCTGCGCGCCGCCTTCGGCCTGCACGACATGGTGACCGAGCGCCATCTGCACGCCATGGGCAAGGTGATGCTGGCCACCGGTCTCATCGTCTTCTACGGCTACCTGATCGAGATCTTCTTTGCCTGGTACAGCGCCAGCGACTACGAGTGGTTCATGATGCAGAACCGCATCGGCGGCCCGTACAAGTGGTTCTGGATCTCGCTCATCGTCTGCAACGGCCTGGTGCCGCAGCTGCTGTGGAAGAAAAGCATCCGCGCCAACGTGGTGTCCCTCTGGCTGATCTCGATGGTGATCAATGCCGGCATGTGGCTCGAGCGCTTCGTCATCATCATCACCAGCCTGCACCGCGAGTTCCTGCCCTCGGAGTGGGGGATGTACCGCGGCACGATCTGGGATTGGGCGACCTTCACCGGCACGCTCGGGTTCTTCCTCTTCCTGATGCTGCTGTTCGTCCGCTTCCTGCCGATGATCGCGATGTCCGAGATGCGCACGCTGACCCCCGGCAGCGGCAGCCACGGCTCGGCGGAGGAGCCCGCATGAGATCCCGGAACCGCCGCGCGGCGGCGGAGCGCGCCCGCACGAGACCTCGGCAGCGCCGCCCGGCGGAGGAGGCCGCATGACGACTCGGCGATCGGACGCCATCGACTACGACGACACCCTGGCGCCCGGCGACCACAGCCGCATCTACGGCCTGATGGCGGAGTTCGCCACCCCCGACGAGCTGCTGGCGGCCGCCCACGCGGCGCGCGCCGCCGGCTACCGCAAGGTGGACGCCTACACCCCCTACCCGATGGAGGCCGTGGTGGAGGCGCTCGAGGTGCCGCGCTCCAAGATGCCTCTCGTCGTGCTGGCCGGCGGCATCATCGGCGGCTTGACCGGCTTCTTCCTGTGCTACACGACGCAGGTCTTCATCTACCCCTGGAACGTCGGCGGCAGGCCGTACAACAGCTGGCCGGCCTTCATCATCCCGACCTTCGAGTGCACCATCCTGTTCGCCGCGCTGTCGGCGGTCATCGGCATGATCGCCTTGAACGGCCTGCCGCAGCCCTATCATCCGGTGTTCAACGTGCCGGCCTTCTCGGACCGCGCCTCGAGCGACCGCTTCTTCCTGGTGATCGAGGCGGTGGACCCGAAGTTCGACCGGACCGAGGCGAGCCGCTTCCTCTCCGGCCTCAATCCCAGCGAGGTGTCCGAAGTTGAGCTCTGACCGCCCGCCGCGCCAGGGCCGCCCCGCCCGCCCCGGCCGCCGGCTCCGCGCCGCGCTGGCGCTGGGCCTGGCCTGCGCGCTGCCGCCGCTCGCCGGCTGCCGCCACGACATGCAGAACCAGAACAAGGTGCGGCCCTACCGCGAGAGCGCCTTCTACGCCGACGGGGCCTCGGCGCGGCCGCTGCCCGCCCACACCGTGGCGCGCGGCGACCTGCGCGCCGACGAGCCCTACTACAGCGGCATCCGCGGCGGCAAGCCGGTGGCCGAGCTGCCGTTCCCGCTGACGCGCGAGGTGCTGCTGCGCGGCCGGCAGCGCTACGACGTCTTCTGCGCGCCGTGCCACGGCCAGGTCGGCGACGGCCTCGGCATGATCGTCACCCGCGGCTACAAGCAGCCGCCGTCGTTCCACGGCGAGACGCTGCGCAACGCCCAGATCGGGTGGTTCTTCAGCGTCATGACGCAGGGCTTCGGCGTCATGCCGAGCTACGCCGCGCAGGTGTCGGTGCCCGACCGCTGGGCGATCGCCGCCTACATCCGCGCCCTGCAGTACAGCCAGAACGCCCGCCTGGCCGAGCTGCCCCCGGAGGCCCAGCAGCGGCTCGCCGGCGACCTGGCGGCATCGCCCGCCGGCGCCCCGGCTGCCCCCGGCGCCCCTGCCGTCCCTGGCCCCGGAGCTGGCGCGGCCCCGGCCGCCCCGGCCGCCCCGGGCGTTCCCGGCCCCGGGGCTGCCGCGGCCCCAGGCGCCGCTCCTGCCGCCCCGCCCCCGGCGGCCCCGAGCACCCCTCCCAAGACGAGCGAGGTCCCATGAGCAGCAGCGCCAGCAACGTCCCGCAGGTGGCCCGCCTCGATCCCGAGGCGTTCGCCGCGCCGCCGGCGGTGGACCGGCTGCAGCGGCTCGGCCTGAGCCTCGGGGTGGTCGGCCTCGTCGGCAGCGTCGCCGGCCTCCTCATGAGCCCCGACTACTTCTGCCGCGCCTACCTGGTGGGCTGGGTCTACTGCGTCGGCATCGCCTTCGGCTCTCTCGCGCTGGCCATGCTCAACCACCTGGTCGGCGGCGGCTTCCTGCTGGTGGTGCGGCGCCAGCTCGAGGCGGCGACCCGCACCATCCCGGCGCTGCTCGTGGCGGCGGTGCCGCTGTTCTTCTGGCTGCCGCGCCTGTACAGCTGGGCGGACCCGGCCAAGGTGAAGGCCGATCCGGTGCTGCGCTGGAAGACCCACTACTACCTGACGACCTGGGGCTTCGTCGGCCGCCTGGTGCTCTACTTCGCCATCGCCTGGACGCTCGCCCACCTGATCAACCGCATGTCGCTCGAGCAGGACCGCACCGCCGACACCGGCCTGGCGCGCCGCATGCGCATGGTGTCGGGGCCCGGCATCGTCATCTACTGCCTGGCGGCCACCTTCGCCTCGGTCGACTGGCTAATGTCGATCGAGACGCACTGGTCGTCGACCATGTACGGCTTCTACCTGATCGTCAGCCAGGCCCTTTCGGGGCTGACCTTCACCATCGTCATCGCCTTCTTTCTGTCGCGCAACGAGCCGATGGCGCCGCTGATGGTCAGGAAGCACTTCCACGACTATGGCAAGCTGTACCTGGCGTTGACCATGATGTGGACCTACATCTGCTTCTCGCAGTTCCTGATCACCTGGGCGGGCAACCTGCCGGATGAGATCTTCTGGTACCGGCACCGCATCCTGAGCGGCTGGGGCGCGATCGCCGGGATCGTGGTGTGGTGCCACTTCGCGCTGCCGTTCGCGCTGCTGCTGTCGCGCGACCTCAAGCGGCGGACGCGCTGGCTGGCCCTGCTCGCC